>OLXK01000095.1_pt1 | contig 100892 bp, 109 predicted proteins | sample 1674321 | NCBI WGS metagenome assembly OLXK01 (sample SAMEA103958162, study PRJEB25191) | human gut metagenome | reverse complement strand
GAATAAAAAAATAAAAAAAATATTAAAAAAGTATTGACTTTTAAAATTATATTTGATATAATATTATTGTAATAAAGAAAGGAAAGTGATAATTATGGCAATGACACCTGCAAAAAGACATCAAATAAGAGCAAAGCAAGAGGCAATGCAAAAAGCAAGAAAAGAGGAAAGACTTGGACTTGCTAAAAAAACAGCAAAGAAAAAGGGAAGAAAATAATTTCTTCCCCCCTCAAAAAAAATTAAAAAAAATTAAAAAAGGTATTGACATTTGACCTAATAAATGTTATAATTAATATGTAAATGAGAGATAGCCACTCTCAAAAAGAAAGGAAAGTGATAAAAATGGCAAAAACTAAAGAAACTTTTAATGTAAGAGGTGTAGAACTAACTGCACACGAAAAAAATGTTTATGAAAAGGTTGTAGAACTTGGAAAAGTTGATTATAACCAAATTGCTACAAGTTGTAATGTAAGTCCTAAAAGTGCGATAGCAACACTTGCTAGACTTGAAAAAACACACGGACTTCTAAAGAAAAATGAACCCGTAAAGGTTACAACTTACGAAATCGCCGAAGATATAGAGGACTAGAAACCTCTATATTTTTTTATGTCCTGATACGAACAAATGTTCGCTTTTGCCCCCCCCCAAAAAAAAAATTAAAAAAATTATAAAAAACTATTGACTTTCACTTGCATTTTTGCTATAATTATGTTAGAGGTGGAGGAGAGCCCCTTATAAAAAAGATCCCCCCTTAGATCATCTGATGATACGCCCGGATCAGTTGTACGAGTTGGGATGCCCCCAAAAAAAATTAAAAAAAATATAAAAAAAGTATTGACTTTTGATTTGGTCTATGATATACTTAATATGTAATCAAGGAAAGACACCAAAGAAAAAAATAAAAAAAATATTAAAAAAGTGTTGACACTGATTAGAAAGTATGTTATAATAAATATGTAATTAAGAAAGGAAAGTGAATTAAATGGAAACAAAAGGTTATCCACAAAAACAAAAAAATATCAATGTTAGAAAGGTTAAAAATGTTTTAGGAATTGACACTGAAACTATAATGGACTTGCAAAATGCAATGCCTTTTGATATCGGTTATGTTGTTTATAATAACAAAGAAGATAAAATCGAAAAGCAAGGAACTTATCTTGTTAGAAAGTTTGTAAATAATAAATACATTATTTTATCAAGTTGGAGTGCAAACAAGTACGAAAGATATTATAAACCACTTTTAAACACTAAAACAAAAGATGTTAAAGTTGAAAGTGTAGAAAAAATAGCAAAAGAATTTGCTAAAATAATTAAAAAGTATGATATCAAATATATGTTTGCTCACAATGGACAATTTGATTATCAAGCACTTAAAAGATTATTTGAAGATGTTGGAGTTAAAAATCCATTTGAAAATCTTGATATAATTGATACAATGATGTTAAGTTATAAAACTATTACAACTACAAAAGAATATGAAAACTTTTGTAAAGAAAATAAAAACATCACAAAATTACAAGATAAAAAAGTTGTTAGTCGTTTTATTACTGATAGTAATAGAGTAAGACAAACTGCCGAAAGTATCTTCGCATTTATAGATAAAAATATTGATTTTGAAGAAAACCACACAGGACTTGAAGATATCAAAATTGAATTAGAAATCTTTAAGTATTGCAAAGGTAAAAAAGCAATCTTCCCTATCAATACACAACCAACTTGGCGTGATTTTGCAAAATTAGAAAGTTAAAAAAACTTTCTTTTTTTTGTAAAAAAGTATTGACTTTATACCAAAACAATGCTATAATTATAATGGGGGTGGATGATGATGATATATATAACAACGCCGCCTGGCGTGTCATAAGCGCCCCCCCCTTTGGGTTAACCCAAATGATACACCTGGATGAGTTGTAGACAAAAGCCTAGAATAAAAAAATTGAAAAAAGTTTCAAAAAACTATTGACAATGACCTAATACTATGCTATAATATATATGTAAGATAAAGAAAGACATATCTTACAAATGATTATTTAAGAAAGGAAAGTGATACAAATGAATAATCAAAAAACTAAAAAAAGAGTATTAAAGAAAGGTGTTGAAAAAGTGTTCAGTACAATTGTTGCTATTTGGTTTTTTTGGATAATGACAACAATTGACACAATAGACAACCCATTTAATGAAATTAAAAGTTATTTAATCATTACTGGAATATTAACAATACTTGCCTTATTTAGTTTCATAATGCTAATGAAATACTCTAATCTATTTGAAGATGCCGACTAGTGCATCTTTTTTTATTATTGCATCAGGTACAAAAAAATAAAAAAAATTGCAAAAAAGTATTGACTTTTGTTTCACAAAATGATATAATTATAATGGGAGAGAATAATAATAATATAAAAAAAGATCTAAGAGTGGATCTGATGATACGCGTGGGTGAGTTGTAAGAAAGTTAAAAAAAATTAAAAAAACTTTTAAAAAAGTATTGACTTTAACCTAATAAAGTGATATACTTAATATGTAATCAAGAAAGGAATGAAAAAAAATGAATTATAGAAACTTTAAAATTGAAATGGAAGAAAAGGACTTAAAGAAAACAAACTTAATCTATAAATGGTTGATAACTATGAAAGATGGAAAAGTTGCTACTTATGTTGGAATATCAACAAGACCACTTGATGAAAGAACAAAAGAACACATAAGAGATAAAAGAACATATTTTGATAAGTTCTTAACTGAAAATGAAAACAATATCAAAAGTATTAAAATTGAAGTTGTAAAAGAGTTAAAAAGAAACTTTAAAGATATGAAAACACAACTTGAAAAAAGAGAAACTAAACTTATAATAAAAGATAAGTTAGAAAATGCTTTTAATCTTAATAGTAAAATTGATAAAAGATTTGCATAAAAAGTATTGACTTTTAAAAAGATATTTGATATAATAATATTGTCAATAGGAAAGGAACTTAATAAAAAAAATTAAAAAAAGTTAAAAAAACTATTGACAATATCAATTATATTTGATATAATAAATATGTAAATAAGAAAAGAACTTATTTACAAGTAGCAAAGAAAGGAAAGTGATATTATGGCTACAAAAAAAGAATTATTTAATGTAAAGGGTGTTGAAATGACAGCACACGAAAAAATGGTTTTTGATAAGGTTGTTGAACTTGCAAGACCAGTAAGTTATAAGGAAATTGCAAAAGAGTGCAACATTAGTGAAAAAAGTGCTTGTGCTACACTTGCAAGATTAAATGCTACAAAGGGAGTTTTGAAGAAAAACGAACCTATCAAAGTTACAACTTATGAAATAAATGAAGATATCGATTAAGATATCTTTTTTTTAGTGCAAAAAAAATTAAAAAAATTTGCAAAAAAGTATTGACTTTATACTCAAAGAGTGGTATACTTATAATGGGGGAGAATAATAATATATAAAAAACGATCTACTTTTGGATCACAAAAAAATGAAAAAACTTTAAAAAAAGTATTGACTTTATACCATTTATTTGGTATAATATATATGTAAGATAAAGAAAGGAATGATTAAAAATGAAAAAGAAAAGAGTGTTAAAAAGTTGGGTTAAGGAAACATTGTTATTTATTGTTTGTGGTATTGCCTTATTTGGTTGTTTCAAGTTATTACAATTACAAGACCAACACGAATACAACAAAGCAATTGAAAGATGTGGAAGTGTTGAAAACCTAAACACACACTACACACAACAAGGCGATAAATACTACACTTGCAAGGTTGAGAAATAACCTTGTAAGTGCTAGAAAAAAAACTTAAAAAAGTTTTAAAAAAGTGTTGACTTTATACCAATAGTATGATATACTATATATGTAATCAAGGAAAGGAAAGTGATAAAATGATTACTAGAAACCATAAAAACATTATGAAGTATGCAAACATAATGACAAATATTCAAGATATTGCAAAAGCAACTAAACAAACTGAAAGTCAAGTTGAAAGTGCAATAATCACACTTGCAAGAAAAGACTTAATGACAAAGTCAAAAGCAAAAGAACTTTTGAAAGACAAGAAGTCAATTAAGTTTATAGACTTACCATTTGGAAGTAGACTTGCAAAACCACTTCCAGTATCAACTGAAAAAGTAAAGACTATTTATTGCAAATAGTCTTTACAAAAAAAATGAAAGGAATTGATTAAAATGAGAAAAGCCGATAACCTACCTATTAAGTGGGTGTTAGATATGGACGACACACTAGCACACTTTCACGAACAAAAAAATGCACTTGAAAGATTTGCTACTGAAAAAAACTTCTTTAATATTTTGAAACCTAGTAAAATGACAAAGTTTATTAAACAACTTGTTGAACGCAACGAACTTGACACAAAAGATATTTTTATTGTTAGTGCTTCACCTAATGAACAAGCCGACAAAGACAAACTACAATGGATTGAAAGACACTTGCCTGAAATACCAAAAAGCAACATTATGTTTACAAGACTTGGAGAAAATAAAGCCGAATTGTTTATAAATAAATACCACTTATCAAAAGAGGACTTTAAATATTTTATGTTAATTGATGACTACACAAAAAACCTTATTGAATGGAAAAACTTTGGTGGAATTGCTAAAAAGTACATCAATGAATACAACAACACAACAAAGAATTATCTTAAGTACAACATCAGTACAATAGTATTATAAACGATAAATCAAAAGACTAATAACAAAGTCTTTTTTATTATAATAACTATAACATAAACAACACAAACACAAACACAAAGTCAAACACAAACAACACAAAGTCAAAGACAAAGTCAAACCAAAACACTTAAAACACTATCAGTACCACCTAGCATAGCACGATACGAACGAAACGGAACAAAAAGACCAATTATATTATAAAGATAAAACACGCCTAAAAACGCCCTTAAAATGCGTCTAGTGGTATATTAAAAAAATAGGGTTGAATCGATAGGAAATAAAAAAAGACTTTTAGAAATTAAAAAGTCTTTTGCTACAAACTTTTGTTTGCTATTCCTTGCAAGTTGCCAAACACCGAACAAGTGTTTGAGTCTTAGCATTCCAACCCCGAGAGTGCCAACATAAACACGAACGAACAAGCGTTCGGCTAAAGGGGGGATAGGTTTAGTAATGATACGCCTGGGTGCGTTGTTATGGGTGCATGCGTCCTATACGAAATCACTTACTCAATTTCTGCTAGCTCACTCACTCAATTTCTCATTCCCGAAATCACTTATCCAATTTCTACTCCTCAGGCTCCCCTTTTAGTATTTTCAGAATACTTTCCTATCTGTGTATAGCTATGTTACATTTTTCGTAAGCGCCTTGGCTATCATTTTCACAAAAAGTAATTCCTCTTTCAAGTTCATGAACTGCTTTCTCTATTATATCTTTCAATTCTTGGTTTTGTCTAGTCAAAGTTCTTACTTTTCTTTCCAAATCTTCTATTTTCTCATTTATTTGATAACCGCTAGCCACATCTCCATCAGGACTTGTGATTAAACATCCAGATTCATAATCATAAAACATTTAATTCACCAATCCATAATCTTTTAATATTTTTACTAATTCCTGTCCAATTGCACGTTGCATTGGGTCGGGACTGCTTTTTAATTCATTTGCCTTATACACCATTCCATCAATTTTGTCTTTTTGCATAAAATATCTACCATAGTCGCCAGTCATATCATTAAGCGGTGCGATTGGAATTCGTTTTTCTTTTGAAACAAGAAAAAGTGCCCTGTCATCAGCTTCTAGAGTTAGTTTTTCATTTGGCTCGATTGAAAAATCCTCAACTCTGCCGCCAATAGTCTCTATCTTAACACTAACATTAACTTTGTAACTAGTAGTGGCAAAATCCATTGCTTGCCAATTATGAGTGTCGAAGTTTACGTAAGTTGTATTAAATCCATTATTCATTTAAGTCCTCCTCAAAAAATTTTTTTAGCCTTTCTTGGCACATACGCTCGATTGGATCGTTTGTTTCTTTTGTAATAAAATTAAAAAGTTTTCGACAAAAGTCATTACCGTAAAGCCCAAGCATTTGCGTTGGTGTTGCAATTACACGTTTGCGCCAACCCCCAGAATATTTTTCTATATATTCAATTCCATTTGGCGTAATACTAAGCTCGCCCGAATTTTGTATTACATAGTCGTTAAGGTTATTTGTCACATAAAGCTGGTGTTCATTTTTTAGGTCGCATGCGGCAACAGATTTTATTGGAACAACTTTAATTACAGGACTTGAGCTAAATATCGTAAGGATATCACTATTTTGGACATTGTCAATTGCGCCCATATAATTACGTACGACGAAACCATTATAAGTACGCATTATAAGGCCACCTGCTCTATAAATATTGTTCATATATCTGGCTAAACGACATTCGTCTTTGTTATAGCAAAAAACAGGGATAGCACGCCATGGATTTTCATTAGTGACAAACAAAAAGTTGTCGGCATCCAAAATACTAAATACAGGATGATGGTAAGGAAATCCTTCACGATAGAATTTTTCTATGTCTTCTGGCGTTGATACGTCTGCCCATTTTTGCAATTCTATTAGGGCGTTGCGGATTTGATAGTCCAAACTAATCACCTTGCTTTCCAGCTGCCATTGTGCGGATTTTGTCTAGTCCCCACATATGCTTCATAAACTCAATAATACACCAATTAACCTCAGTAATTTGGGCATCGGGTTTGTCTTTTTTATAATTAGCCCATATGTTGCATAAGCCCAAACTATATACAAGCAAATCATAAAGCGTTTCTGTGTCATTTGAGTAAACGTAGGTGTTTTGGTCAAATGCCTTACATTTTTCGGCAAGGTCAAACACTTCATTGACCGTAAGCTCGGGTTTGTCTGTATCTATTTTACCGATTAGGTCTTGCATAAGGGCATCTAATTCTATTTTAAGAGTTTCTCTTACTTTCATAACATAAACCTCCTTAGCTTTTTAAGAAAAAAACCTGCAAATTTTTATTCTTCTGCAGGCTTTTCTACTTTGGCATTTTTAGAGTCGAATTCGGCTTTAAAAACGGGATCTAATAAGCAAAGTAAATTTGCATAAGAATTAGCATAGCCGCTTTCAAATCCATTTTGGAAATTATCATAAGGACTAGCTTCCACATCTTCTTTTGTGAATAAGTCATTATCACTAATGTTTTCACGAAGATAATTTGCTAAGTCTTTTAAGTTTTCTATTTTTTCCATTTCTCCACTCCCTGTTAGTTAAGACTAACACCAATTATTGCATATCTATATCCTAAACAGGAAAAACCTGTATAGTTCAATTAAGTGCTCATTGCGTGGCTAAGCACAATGAGCGTAAGAAAGGGGTGAATACCGTTGCATTAAACAACGATAAATGGTTTACCATCATTGCGACTTTTTGTGTAATTGTTAATCGCACGGACGGGACAAGCCGTCAAGTTAATATTTTTAAATTAACATTTTTTCTTTTTTTCATTTTCTAAATATATTATAAACGAAAATGATATATAAATTCAAGTCTTTTTAAAGAATTTTTGTAAAAAAGTTTTTTAATTTTTTCTCTTTTTCTTTTTTACAATTATATTATAAAATATATTTCTATAATAAATCAAGTCTTTTTGTAAAATTTATCTAGATCTTTTATTATATGAAAAATATTGATAAGAAATTAAGCTTTTTTCTATTTCTAACAATTGTTTGCCCATTTCATCTAGTGTTTTATCATCAGATGTGGCAATTTCCATTATAATTTTATGCAGCCACTTTAGTATTTTCTTTTTTACAATCATGAGAATTACTCCTTTCTTTTCTTTTTACATTTATATTATATCATTCATTAGACAGTTTTGTAAATAATTTTTATTCATTTAATGTAAGAAAAAGAAAAAGAAGCAAAAAGAAAAAGAATATATTTTTATTATATTATATATATAAAGAATAATACTCGCTTCGCAAGCTACGCTCGTATTATTCATTGTATATAATTATAATATTGCACTTTTATTTTGTAAAGTTTTTTGATTTTGAAATAAACTAGAAATGAAATTACACAAAACTCTTTACAGAAATCTTCTAGAGTGTTAATATATAAGTAAGAGGGAGGGATTGGCATGAAAGTTGATGATCCTAATACTATAAAAGTTAAAGGTAGTAAGAAAAAAATTGTATATTCATTAGATTGGACAGCACAAGCCTATGAAGACAGACTTGCTTGTGTAAAGAATTTAGAGAATGAGGGACTATTGAATGACTTGAGTCCGACACAATTAAATGAAGTCTCTAATTATTTACTTTATTCTGCAGATGTAGATTGTGATGTTGAGTTAAAGCAACCTTCTAAGAAAAGCGTTTCTTATGAAGAAATGGTTGAAAATGGAGTTGCTGACATGGCATTTCATAATGCAAAATATAAGAATATATATAAAACTTATAAACCTTTTATAGATAAAGAAAAAGATAAGGACATTCCAGGAATGCAAGATTTATGGAAAGAAATGGAAAAAATTAAGGTTATATATGATTATTTAGATGATTGTCTAAAAGGGAGAAGGGAAAGAGATTTTACGAATCCATTAGAAATTAATTATGTAAATCATCATTACTACAAAAATTGGTATATAGATTTATGTTTACAACAATATACTTTAAAAGATGCATATCGTCCAGTTATGCAATCACAACAACAAGGTTTTATTAATATTAGACCTGATGATGATATGTATTTTGGGCTAAGAGTTGGAGAATTTATCATATGCGAATCCGATGAAGACAAAATGATAGATTTATCAAATCCTCTTCATGTTTATCTACTAATGAAAAATTATAAAACCATAAGATATGAGCATGCGAACAGAGTTATTGATGATTGGAATGAAATATATGATTTATTAGATAGAGCTATTGCAAGAGTACAATTTAGTGATTGTATATGGGATATATTGGAAATGAAGATTAACGGAGAAAGAAATGATATCATAGGAGCATATGTAAGAGATAAATATAATGTAAATTATAATGATAATTATATTAGCACTCTATTTACAAAATCAATTAGTAAGAAAATAGCCAAAGCTGCTGTGATTAATGCAAGAAGAGATTTTCATAAAACTGGAAAAAGAAAATGTATAAGATGTAAAGAAGAAAGATGGGATGATGAATTTTTCTCATTTGCAAAAAGTTGTGGATATTGTTTACATAAATTAAATGGAACTGGTAGAAAAATTCACTTAAAGGGGTGATATAAATGGATTATGGGACAAGACGATGCGGCAAATGTTCTCAAATAAAATTAATCCAAGATTTGGTTCCTTGTGGTGAAAATTGTTTATTTGGAACTGATGGGGTAAGCACAATTTGTTATGACTGTGCTTTAGAGAGTATAAATACAAAAGATTTAACTATGGTCGATAAGCTATGTCAGTTTTTAGATATAGCATTTATGGCTGAAGAATGGATAAAAATATCGAAAACATCTGATAATGAAAGATATATTTTAGAAACATATATTAAAACCGTTAAAAGCAGCGAATATAGCAAATCATCTTGGAAACAATATGACTTATTATGGGAAAAAGCGAGAGAAACTGACGCTGTATTGAGCAAATTACCTACATTATCTGCTGATTTATTTATTTATTTAAGAAAAAAGTGGGGTTCATATGACGATTTTGGTGTAGAAGATTATTTGAAAATGGAAAGCTATGAAAAGAACACCTTAAATTATTATAATTTTAGGGACGAGGCAAGGAGAGACATGATTCGTAAGCTTGCTTTGGTATCTGTTTTAATAGATAAAAAGTTAGCTTCTGGAGACACTCGTGAAGTATCAACATTAATAAGTTCTTATCAATCTTTAATGAAAGAATCTGGTATTCAAAATGCAGTACAAAATGATACTGAGACTATTGAATCCTTAAGTGAGTTAATAGCTTTTCTAGAAGAGCATGGATGGTTAATGGATTATAAAGTTACAGAAAGCAGAGATATTGTAGATGCAACAATAAGAAATTTTCAACAATATGTTGCTGCAATAGTTGCGGGTTCTGGAGAAGAAATTACTCAGATGTATAATACTAAATTAATGGAACAAAACTCAGGAACAAACGTCAATGAAGAAGATATAGAGAGCATGTTTGAGACACAAGAAGCTCAAGAAGAAAGATTTGAAGATGAAACTCTAAATGAAGAAGAACTAATAGATATGTTTAAGGAGATAAGTAAAGAATATGAAAAATAGTTTAGATGAATTCATAGATGCTTATCATCATATGTATTCTGAGCGTAATGATATAAAAAGAATTGTTGTTACGCCAGATTATGTAATGAATAATTGGGATAATATAACTTATGCAATGCGAATATTGTATCTTTATCCAGATTATTTTATAGATATCGTAAAAAGGAAAAATACATATTTACAGCAAGTATTCTTTTATCAAAGAGTTTTTTTAAGAGTTATGGCGAGATATCAAAAAGTTAGCGGAATTTTTGTTCGTGCTTATTCAAAATCGTTCTTAAATTTCATATCAATAAATATGAAAGCAATGTGGCAGCCGATGAGCAAATTATTCTTGTGTGCAGACACTAAAAAACAAGCGGCAATGATCACAAAGGAAAAAATGAATGAAGTTTATTACTTAATTCCATTTTTTGTTAATGAGCTTGATATAGCTGATTTTGATAAACAAAAACAACATTATTCAACAGGTGGAGAAGATCAAGCTAAGTTAAAATTCAGAAATGGTTCCGCAATAGATATCGTTTCTACAACAGATAGTGCCCGTGGAGGACGTAGACATGGAGGTACAATCGAAGAGTTTTCATTAGCAAATCAAGATGAAATTGAAAATGTTGTTATTCCGTTATTAAATGTTAACAGAAAAACAATGTGTGGTAAGAATAATCCGACAGAACCGCATGCTTCACAAATAATGATTGGTTCTGCTGGATATAAAAATACCTATGCTTATAATTTAACAGTTGAGATGTTAGTTGATATGGTATTTGAACCAGATAAAGTATTTGTTTTTGGTGGAGATTATCGAATTCCGGTTATGCACGGACTATTAGATAAACGAAAAATTTTAGATAAAATTAAATCTACTGGTACTTATAAATTGGAAACATTTTTAAGAGAATATATGTCAAGATGGGCTGGTGGTAGTGAAGAGAGTTATTATTCTTATGATTTAATAGATAAGCGTAGGAAAATATTAAGACCCGAGTTTGAACCGGAGCATAGAAGCGATGTTTTTTATACGCTTGGTGTCGATGTTGGTCGTTTTAGTGATGAAACTGTTTTAGAGATATTCAAAACATATACATCTGGAGAAAGATTTGTTACCCACCTGGTTAATATAATAATAATGCCCGGAATAGGTAGACATTTTCAAGACCAATCTATTAAAATTAAACAGCTTGATTCTATATTTAACTTTAGAGGAATAGTTGTCGATATAAATGGACCAGGAGCTGGTATTGCTGATTTCTTAATAATTGAGCAAGAAAAAGATGGCGATTATTATCCTGCATATGGTTTTAGTAATAAGCCAAAATATAAAAAGACCGAAATGCCAGGATGTATAAGAAAATTATATGGCGTCGAGGCAAGTCCAGGTGCTAACTCAGATTATTATAAGAATGCACATTTGATGCTTAGTTTAGACAGAGTTCGTCTCCTTATTAATGAACGACAAGCAAGAACTTATTTTGCTCAGTTTGATTATTGGAGAAAAATGAAAGTAGACAAAAAAGCCACTCAGTTAATTCCTTATATATCTACAACTAAATTGCAGGACCAGTTGGCGAATCTGAAGGCTAATATTGAAACTGCGACAAGTAATATAAATGTTCAAAAGATTAAGACAACAATCGGAAAAGACTTAGTTTCCTCATTTATTTATGGTTTGTGGTTTATAAGTCTAGAAGAAGAAAAAGAATTAAAAAAACGCGCCGGAAAGGGTACGTTAGGACAATATTCTTTTTATAATTAGGAGGTGTAGAAAATGGAGAAAGAGAAAAAAACCAATACTTTTGAAGACAAAGACAAATTAATAGCTCGTTTCCAAAAATTGGCTAAAGCAATAAATAAATATGATCCTAGTTATGATAAAGTTTTAGACCTAGACCGTGTTAGGGGATACAATCCAAAGAGTATAACTTATGAGAAGTTAATGGAATTATCTCCAGAAGATCCACTATGGATTACTTTATCAAGGGTTTATTATAATGAACCACAATATCAAAGAATTATACTTTATTATGCAACACTATTTTTAAATTATTATTATGTGTCTCCTGTTGATTTATCAAGTACAGGAAGAACTGTAAATAAGAAAAAATTAGAAAAAGAGTATAATGATGTTTTAGCATTTTTAGATGACGAGATAAAAGTAGAAGACTTTACTGTACGTACTTTAATCGATATTCTTGTAGATGGTAGGGTTTTCTATTATTATGATTTTATTAACATGGATGGAAAACCATATTTTCAATTATGTAAATTGCCATCAGATTATTGTGAAATAATTGGAAACGCAAAAAATGGACAAATGCCAATTTTTGAATTAGATATGAGTTTTATTGACCAAGTTATGGCATCTTTAGTATCAATTGATCCTAATATAACAAAGGAGGATGTATTAAAGCAATATCCTAAAGGATTGCGAACTGCCTATTACCGTTGGAAAAATAATGGAGAAAGAAAAATATTAGTAACTCCAGTACATGGTATTGGCTTTACAAGTTATAATGGGATGCCTCCTTTTGCCGGCATATTAAGACAAATTGTTAGAATGAGAAAATTCGAAGATGTACGAGATAATTATATTGAAGATAGTCTTCAAAAAATCTTGTTCCAACATGTTAAAATCGATAGTAATGGAGATCCTGAGATCGATTTAGCGCTTGCTGCTGAATTTCATGACAACTTAAAGAAAATCACAAAGAAGATGGAAAGAGTAAACGCTTTAACATCTTTAGCAGATGTAAGTGTATTAGACTTATCTGATACTTCAAGAGAAAATGATTTGGACTTTATTGACAAATTTGAAGAAAAGATGTACAATGAAGCTGGTGTTCCTCAAGCTATTTTCAATGGGGACACTGCTGGAGTGTTAGAATTCTCAGCAAGAAAAGATGAATCATTTATTTGGAACATTATGGAAAAAATAAGTACATGGTTATCTTTTATTTGTAATGCCGAGATAGGTGCAAGAGGAAAAAGAACTTACAATTTTGTAGTTTCATATTTACCGATTTCCTATCGTAATAGGGAGAAAATGATGGACACTTATTTGAAGAATGCGCAGTATGGATATAGCAAAATCATTCCTCAAATAGCTGTTGGTGTTAAGCAAAGACACTTTGAGTCTCTTTTATATTTGGAAAATGATTTATTGAAGCTCGACAAAAGACTCGTTCCCCTAATGAGTTCTCATACAATGAGTGGAAAGGGTGGAACCGCTGCTCAACAAACTGCAGATGCAGCTAATAATGTTGAAGGGGGAAGACCACAATCATCAACAGATGAAAAGACAGACGGAACTCTTAAAAAAGAGGATAGTCAATAAAGGAGGCAAGTGATATGGACTTAACAAAATATGCTGCCCTAGACATCAAGATGACTAAGTTTTCTAAAATTAATAGTCAATTTTCATTGGGAAGAGCAAGAGTATTCTATGAAGGACCAAATGCCAATCGTACTATTATTGATGCAGACGTAGCTGAAAAGTTGATACAAACCATTCCTGGTACTCCTATTGTTGGAAGATATAATTCTGAGGAAGGAGATTTTGAAGGACACGGCGAAGGTCAAATAGCTTACGGCTTTGTCCCATTAGATCCTCATCCTATGAGGGTAGAGGTTACAGAAGAAGTTTATGGTTTACCTGTAAAAAGGAAATATTATGAAGTAGATGCTGTAATATGGGACGGAAGATTTCCTGAAGCCCAAAAAATTTTGGAAGAGGAGAAATCTCTATCAATGGAACTTAATCCTGAAACTATGGACGGTGAATTTGAGATTTATGATGACAAGCATTATTTAAGAATTACTAATGCCGAATTCTTCGGAATTACTGTTCTTGGTGATGCACACACTCCTTGCTTCAAGGATGCCAAGTTCTTTCAAGCATATGCGAGTATGCTTAGCGCTTATGAAGCGTTAGAACAAGAATCGAATATAGGAGGTACAAATATGCCAAACACAGAAAAAAAAGTAGATGTTGTTGAAGTTAATGAAACAGATTCTACTATAGTTAATGAAGAGGCTACTGTTGAAACTGAAACTCCTGAAGTTGAAGAAACTGAAGCTGTTGAAGTAACAGAAGACGAAGCGGCTGAAGCTACTCCTACTGAAGACGGTGTTGAAGAAGGAACAGAAGAAGAAACTGAAGCCGAAGAAGAATCTGAAGACGAATATGCTTGTAAAAAGAAAAAAGAAAAGTATGAAGACGAAGATTCTGAAAATTCTGGAGACGAAACTGCTGAAGAAGCAGAAGAAATCGAAGAAGAAGCTGAAGAAGAAACTGCTGAGTCTGAAGAAGAACCAGAAGTAGAAGAAGAAACAGAAGCTGAATCTACTGTTGAAGATGAAACAGAAGCATTAAAAGCTAAAGTTGCTGAATTAACAGAAAAATTAGAAGTATATGAAAATGCAGCTAAAGAAGAATTAATTAATAAATTCTCTTCTAAAATAAACGATAGTGATTTTATGTCTGACATAAAAGAAAATATTGGTAATTATAGCGTAGAAGATTTAAAATCAACTTTAGGTGCAAAACTTGCTGAACAAGTATTGGTTGAAGAAGAAAGCGATGAAAATAAAGTAAATGGTATGATATATTCATTTAATGGCATTGCTAAAAAAGAAACTAAAAAAGGATGGCAAGAATTAGTTAGAGCTACAAAAGCTGCTAATAAGAAAAATTAAATGGAGGTAATTAAACATGGCTCAATATAAGATTTCTGGTCATGGTGTTGTTGAACACAATTTCTTAGCTTCTGAAGCTACAAGACAAATTGAAGCTCAAACACCTGTAAAAGAAGGAATTAAAACATTAGAGAATGGTATGATCCTTTTCATTGATCGTAAGAAAAACGAAATCGTTATGGAAGAAGTTTCTTGTCCTTATTTAATGCATTCAACTGTAAGATATTACAGAGCAGGAGAAAGAGGACTTAATCATTTTGTTTTTAACGTAAACAATGAAGAAGAATTACCAAGATTATGGAAATTATCTGAAGGAGACAGTTTCCACACTAATTTAATTTCTGGAGACTATGCTGATAATAAAGCTTTCGATGATGCTTTCGCAAACGGAAGTTTATATGGATATCCAGATGGTAACGGAATGATAAAAGTTACTGAAACAAGAAACGAAAACGCTAAATGTGAATTTATCGTTAGTAAAAGTACAATGCAAAATGACGAAGTAGGATTCTACGTTGTTGTTAATAAAGCGTAAGGGAGGTAGAAAGATATGGATAACATGAAAGATATCGTTGACTTAGCAGTTGCTACAGTTACTAAAGAAAATATTCCTTCTGAATTCACTGCTGCTGACCTTGAAAATTCACTTCGTGAACAATTAAGTGCTTTCCAAGATTACAAATATCTTAGAAAACATGCAGCTGATTTATATGAAATAATCGAAGAAGTAGCTAATATCGTTATACCAAGAAAGGTATTAGAACAATTCGGTGGTTTCGCTGAAATCAGAAGAAAAGGATATGGAGAAAAAATTAGCTTCACTATAAGAACTGGTAAATACAGAGGTAAAAAATTCGTTACTAAAGCAGGAGATCAAGGTATTTATAAAACATTTACTTTAGATAACAAAGAATTAGTAATGCAACCAAGAGTATATGCTGGTGCTACAAGATTAGAAATTGAAGACTTCTTATTAGGAAGAATTTCAATGTCTGAACTATTAGATGTATTAACAGAAGCTTTAGAAGAAAAATTATATATTGAAATTCAAAAAGCTTTAATCGCTTCATTCAATGCTCCAGATAGACCTGCTGCAAACAAATACACAGGTGCTGGATTAATTATGGATGAATTCGATAAGTTAATCAACACTGTAAGAGCTTATGGAGACAGCGTTAATATTTATTGTACATTTGCTTTCGCAAGTAAATTATACAATAACCCAGGATGGGCTAATGTTGCTAAAATAAGCGACAGAGACGTTGAAGATATAAGAAACCAAGGATACGTTGGAACTTACAAAGGATGCAACGTTATAATCCTTAACCAATCATTCACTGATGATACTAACACTGAAACAATCGTAAATGATGCTTATGCATACATTATGCCAGTTGGAGCTGAAAAACCAGTTAAAATTGCATTCGAAGGTCCTACATTCGTAAGAAACTTCACTGACGCAGTTTTATCTCAAGAAATTAGTCTTGAACAAATGTTCGATGTTGCTGTATTATCTCACAATTATTGGGCAATCTACAAAGACACAAGCTTAGAAGCGTAGTTATATAAAAAGAGCCGAAAGGTTCTTTTTTATTTATTATAAAAACATTTGACAAAAAGAATAAAATATGTTAAATTATTATTAACACGGAGAGTGCCTACTATACTGTAGGAAAAGAAAAAATCCGTAAAAGAGATGATGGAGGTTGAAAAAATGGAGAACAAATTTATTGAAATTAGATTATTAAATGTTGGCGATTGCGGAGTTGGATTAAGAGATACTCAAGGAAGATTTTATAATATTCCTATGAACAGTCAATTAAGAATATCTTTAGATAGTTTTAAAAATATCTTAGACAATCCAGTTAGCAAAAGAATGATTTGCCAAGGATTAATAAAAGTAGATGGAATCACAGAAGAAATGTTATATGGAAGTATTCTTAGTGATGAAGAAAGAGATTATATTTTAGGAAATCGTGTTTGCGAAGTTGAAGAAGATGCAGGAATTCATCAAATTCATGTAGAAGAAGAAACTGCAGAAGTTCCTATAGTAAAAGCTATCACTTTCTATAATTGGATTAAAAATGACAAAGAAGATAAAATAAGAGAAGCTTTAAAAAATCCAGTAAACTATGATACAATCAAAGAAATTGTTGCAAAGAATGATAGATATAACACAGATTTAGTTAAAAAAATATTATCAGAATAAGGAGGGATAAAATGGGAACAAAGTATATAGAGATATACGAATCCTTTCTTAGTGCCGTAACAGATGATAGATTTGCGGTAATGTCAGAAGAAGAATTAATGACAGATTTATTACCTCTTCTAAAGAGATCAATATATTATTTATGTAGAATAGCAAAAGAAACAGAATATAGAGTATTGCCAGGATATGATCTTCATGCAAGAAACGATGAAGAAGGATATTTTGAACAATCTTTATCAGATCATGAAATAGAATGTTTGGCTTGGGGTATGGTTGTTTCTTGGACAGAGCAACAATTAAACTCAACAAGATTAATAGAACAACAATATTATGATGCAGGTATTAAAACTTATTCACCAAATGAAACGATGAAGAATTTGCTTGAATTACATGATGGATATTATAAACGCTTAAAAAATAGACTTACTGAATATGGCTATAAAACTATTAATATCTCTACATTTGGAGGTAATGAATAATGCAAGATAAGTATATTAGAGAACATATAATATCTATGGTATATAAGATGCTTTGTTGGAGAGAAGAAGGCAAAGAATGGGAAAGACTATACGATGAATTAATGATGGAATTAACAATGAATAACGGACTCTTAGACAGTCTTACAGCAAGTACAATTGCTTTTAAGGTTGCTCCATTAAAATATTTAGATGGAGATTGGTATAAGAGAAGAGTTTTTGATGTTATAAATTATTTAAACGGTATAGCTAAACCTCAATAAGAAGGGGGTGCCAGATATGGGCGTATTAGAAAATTATAAAGCCAGAGTTACTGGCACTGTTGGCTCTAGTTTAAAAGAATATGTTAAAAATCAAGTAAGAACTAATCTTGATACTTTTTTAGAAAAATCTCAATATGGTATGGATGTATCTATTTATGATATAGACTCTGAAGATTGGAATCCAAATCGTATCGGTATTATGACTGGCGCAATGACAGATATTAGAGATGAAGTGTTAGTTTTATCTAAAATAGATGTACTTAAAATGGGAACTCTATTTAAATGGGATAATGAGTATTGGGTTGTTGTAAAAAGAGAGGCTCGTGTAATAAAAGAATCTTTTTATGGAACTGCTTATAGATGTAATGTAGACTTAAAATGGGTAGATAAAGAAGGAAATCTTAGAACTCAAAAAGCATATGCAAAGGGAAGAGGTATGAGTTCAATATTAGTTGAAAATAAATATACCGATCCTCCTGTTATGGCTAGAGAAGTAGATACTCCTATAACAGTAATAACACAAAGAAATCTAAGTTTAGAACAAGATATGCGTTTCTTATTTAATGGACAACCGTATAGAGTTACATTCGTAGATAATCTGTCAACGGATGGAACAACAATATTAGGTATGTATGACGATATATTGCAAGATGGTGATGATGTCGAAAATAATATAGCAAACTACAATAGAAGATATGAACTTAGATTGAATTTTGATTCTGATGTAATATTAGAAGTTGGTAAACCATTTGAAGTCAATTATGAAGTCTTTAAAAATGGAGAGATTACAGATAAAAAAGACATTGTATTAACTGTAGAAGATCCAAACGATGTTTCTATAACAGGAAATGTTATAACTCCTCTTACCGCTAAAGACATTGTTGTGAAAGTTAGTCTTAAGGATAATGAGTTGATATATAAAGAATTTGTTATACATTCTGGTGACGAGTGGATTAAGGATAATATTTACATAATAGGACCAGATACAATTGTATGGAATGGAAGTGCAGAATATTATCTTAACAATAAGGAAGATGCAGAATTTGTTCCTACTTTCCCATCGAAAGTAAAAGGAACATATAAAACTACTAATAATTCTATAACAATTTCTATAAAAGATAAGTATTCTGGTACAATAAAACTAGTTGTTATGACTGCTGGAACTGACATTTATACAAAAGAAATAAGAATTGTAAGTGTAGAGGGGGTGTAATATGAGTGCTTTTTCTAGTAAAAATCAAGAAGCGTCTTTGTTTCTCTCCCTTAATAATGATATCACAAGATTGGCTGCTGTTTTAGATTCTACTCCAGAGATAAGAAAATTATTATATTATATAGATAAGAATGCGTTAGAACAACCAGAAGTGAAAATGTCTCTTATTGATAAGACAATTTGGAGAACTCCCTTAATTCCATTACATAATGAGACAGATGTTGATGCAAGTTATATTTCTATCAATTTGCTAATGGAAGATATCGGTAATGAAAGAAATAACGCTATAACTACGATAGCAATTGATGTATGGACTCCGCCAGAACAATGGATAATTAACGATGGATTAAGACCTCTTATTATATGTAATTATATAGATAAGGTAATGAGAACGAAATTTGTTCAAACTTCTGGTGTAAAATATAGATTAGATCAAGTTATAAACGCTAAATTATCAGATAGGTTAATCGGCTTTAGGATGGTCTATGAAACAATCCTTGAAAATTAATATAAGTAAAATACTAACTGGAGAAGGAATAGAATTAAATTCTAAGATTACTATCTTTCAACCAACAGTCAAAGATATTGTTATTTTAGGAAATGAAAGATTTGGGAATCTTTATGCAATATGGAATTTATCAAGAAAAGATTTAGTTCCAGAAGAGACAGATGAAACATGGAATCTTGAGGACTGGGACGTATATAAAAAGTTTATAATATATGATTTAAACTTACAAAAAATATTTAAAGACTCTGTTTTATTCTTCATGCATAAAAAAGTTGAGTTTTTAAAGATGCAGAATTCTATATTTATAGGGGAACTAGAGTCTGGGATAGAGCTCACTGAAGAACTTTTTTCAGAGATTCAAAGTGTTATCAAACAGATAACATCGCAAAAAGAAGAAGATACTAATATACAAAATGCACCGCGATCTAAACGTGCTCAAGAAGTTCATGATAAGATTGTTAAAGGCCAACAACGTTTAGCTGAAATAAAAAAGGAGAAGGGCGAAGATGACCTTGCTTCTCAAATTGTTGCTGTTGTTGCTCACGGACATTCTTATGAAACGGTATATAACATGACGTTATTACAGTTTAGAGCTGTGCTAGAAAAAATAGTACAAATTGAAAACTATCAAATAGCTTGCTTATTGTCACCTTATGCTGATAAAAAGCATAAATCAAAGACTAAGCATTGGCTAGAATAATTCAATGGAGGTAAAAATTATGTTTGAAATTATGGGACGTAAATATGCTTCTGTTACTTGTGCTGATGTTGTATTATACGATTTAGTTTGTGGAAATCCAGTTGCTAAATTTGATACTTTAAAATTATCTACAATTGAACAAACTGCTGATACAAACGACGTACAAGGTGGTAAGGGTAATCCAATATTAGCTCGTATCGCTTCAAACAAGGCTGTTAACTTAACTATCCAAGATGCTGTTATGAGTATGACTTATTTAGCAGTAGTTACTGGTGGAGAAGTTGTTAAGTCTGGAGATCAAAGCGCTATAAGAATTGCATATAATGAAAAAATTAAAGCTACTGACACAGGTTTAAAATTAACTCATAGTATGGCTGCTGGAACTACTCTTTGGTTAGCAGAAGTAAAAGATGGTATCATAAGCGAAAGAAAAGCTCGTTACGATAGCAAAACAGCTGTTCAAGACATTGCTTTAAATGCAGAAGCTTGGAGACCAAGTGATTATACAATTGTAAAAGACAAAGAATATCAAGTATTCTATAGTTATGATATAACTGAACCAGAACAAGCAAGAGAACTTACTGTATTTAGTGATATGTTCGCTAAAACTTATAGATTTGTAGGAGATACTGAATTATACAATACATTTACAGGACGTAATGATGCATTACAAATCGAAGTTCCAAGATTTGCTTTAGACAACAACTATACATTTGAATTAAATGCTGACGGTACTGCTGCTGTATTTGATATGAACGGAACTGCTTTAGCAGACGACGACAAACGTCTAATCGTTTATAGAATTTACGGAGAAAATGGTACTGGTGAAGCTACTGAATGTATCGAAGCTGCTACTATATAATATAAAGAACCGCAAGGTTCTTTTTATTTGACACAAAATTTAATCTATGGTACAATGAATGAAGTAAAGGAATACAAAGCCTACTAATAGACAGAGAGGATATTGAAAGAGGTGAGATAAGATGCTTGATCGATTAAGATTTCAAGAGGTTGAAAAAGCCATTTTCAGAGTAAGAGAAGACGGACGATATGGAGACAAATGTCTAAAAAGGGGAGAACCTTTTATGGTAATAGACAATGCGTCTATTTCAAGTTTCGTTGTTGGAGAAAGAGATAAGAATATTGTCGGTAGAAGCACTGAAGCGGGTACATCAACGATTAAACATGTTAGTTTTAGTTTAATGAATGGAAGTATGATGTTAAATTTGTTTAACAGTATATTTGGAGAGACAAAAACGAATCAAAAAACAAAAGCAACAATAACAGATACCGTTTTGATGAATGACCAAGATATAATTAAATTACCTTCTAAACCAATGGGAGAAGTATTATTATATTTAACAGATGATTATGGCAATTTAACGAAAGTTGCTAAAGATCAATTTGAGGTTGTTGAAGATGAAATACATTTAATTAAAAAAGTAAGTCATTTATTTACATATCTCTATGAAGAAGAGAATGAGGCAAAATCCTTAACAAGTATAAAACAACTTGGAGCAGAAGTAATAATGTCATTAGAAATGCAATGTCAAGCAATGGATATTCTAACAGAAGAAAAAATGAACGTAATTATTAGATTTAATAAAGTGTCTGTTGGTACTAATTTTTATATAGGGTTTAATAATTCAGAAAAGGCATATGGTTCTACGGTATATGTACAAGGTTTGGCAGATGATAATCAAAATGGAGTAAATAAAGAGATATTTACGATTGAAGTGATGTAATATGGCAGCAGAAGTGAGAGATGGAGGATACTACGGTAGACCGGGTTATTTACATAGATATTATTTATTTTGTAGTCCTTATTGGAAAAAGGCTCAGTCTATCTCCGTTAATCCACAAGAAGACAAAATAAGAGCTGCAATAGAGAGTTTTAAGGAAAAAGAAAACGCAGCTTTGATAGATTTTTGTAGTTTATTTACATCTGAAGAAGTAACACCAGAGAAGGGTATTGAAATTTTAAATAATTTATTAACTGATACGAATAAAGTATTCGATGAAATATGGAAAGAACTTTCTTCCAGAGACAAGTTAAATAGAACGGTATTAGATTCTGTAAAAGAGATAAGTAAAAAAGCGCTACATGAAACTATAGAAAAAGGAAAAACAGATAACAATCAAGAGGTAATTTCACAGATTAAATCAACAATAACAAGAAGTATGAATAGGCTATTGGGTGTTAGTGAAGGAATGATGGTATCTGGTAAAAGCGCTACATTGGGAAATTGGTTTGAGCGTTATTTTTCAACTCTAATTAATGCTACTTATATGACAAAAATTACTAAGGAACAACCAGAACTAAAAAAATGGACAAAAGAAATTGCAGTTCAGAATACAATAGCTGGATTTAAAGGTTCAGAATCATTAATCGCTCAAACTGGAGATTCTAAATATGGAGAAAAGAAAAGTACTTATGATATAGAAGTTACTGCTGAAGGAAAAAATCCCTTACCTATTCAGATGAAAGCTGGTAGTACATCGGGTAAAAGAATTTTGTCATTACCTGCAACTAATTTAGATCTATTAATGGATGAAACAATAGATAGTAGTACAAAAGATATCATAAGATTTGCAATAATACATCAACACGCTTTCTCAGATCCAAATTATATATCTTTGGTTGATAGCGTTAATGAAGATAGAAAAGCAAGAGGGATTACTCCTACTGATATGTATACAACAGGCTCTAACCCAAGTGCGATTGAAAAATTAAATGCAAATCCATCTGGTTTATTAGATAATAGGTTTATCAATGTAATTAATGTATTAAGGTATGCAATAGCTGTAAAAACAATTGCAGGTATTGCCGAAGGAAAAGAAGCTCTTATATATGTTATTTCTAAAACAGGAACAAAAACAAAAGGACACACAAGAGATGCGGTATTAAGAGTTTCTGATATGTTAGAGGCGACTCTTGGAACAAAAAATAAAATCACTTCTAATCCTTGGCCTATTAAACAAACTGGAGATAGTTTAACTTCAGTTCCTGGAGATATACTTAAATTATATGAAGAAGAGCCATTAGAAACAAGAAAAGAATGGTATGATGCAACAGCAGATACAATGTTGCATGCAGTGAATAAAATAAAACTTAGCATGGAATTTAATTATGCTAATGTTGGGAGGATAGATAAAAAATGAAATTAGAGAGATTAGAAGAATTAAAAAAAATAAGTACAAAAGATGTTATAGTTAGACAAACTTTAAATAATGTAGAAAAAAAATATTACCATAATAAATATGAACTAAAAATATCATTAGCATTAACTTTATTCAATTTATTAGGCAATACTGAAATGCACAAAGCAATGGAAGCAGAAGACATTAATTGGATAGATTTTATAAATGATAATTATAGTTTAATTGAAGAATTAGAAAAGGGAGAATATTCTAAAGAATATGAAGAAATTTTTAGAGAGATTGAAGAAGGGGCAAAAGCTAAGGCTAAATATTCATTGACTTTAATGTCAGTTCTTGAAGATTTAGGACAATCTTTTACAGAAGAAAATATAAATAAAATTAAGGAATTATTAGAAAGTAAAATAGAAGAAGTAGAAAAAGTTAATGAATAAATTTAGAGAGGGGTGAGTTAAATGGCAGCAGGTAATGATACTGTAAATATTAAAGTTAAATATATACCTGATACAAGTGCTTTGAAAAACATCAAAGAAATAAGGATGCCAGAAATAAAAGTTGGTGGCAAAGACGCAGGGAAAGGTGTTTTTGATTCATATAATAATGCTATTAGAGATCTTAATAGAGAACTATCAAAAGGCACTGATGCTTCTGCCATTACAAAAGCATTCAAGACAGTTGGAGAAGAAACTACAAAGGTAAAAACACAAATTAATAGCATGAAGGAGGCTATTAATCAGTCTTTTCAAAGTCCAAGTAATCAATCTTTAATAAAAGATTATCAGAACTTAGAAAAGCAATTAAAGAAACTAGACGCCGAGTCTCAAAAACGTCGTAAGAAATCTGCAGAGCTTTCTTCTTTTAAGAGTCAAAATAAAATGAGCACGCCTCAGGCTAGAAAAGAAATCTCTAAAGCAGAAGCTTTAGTAACAGCAGGTGAAAAACTTACTAAACAAGATCAGGAACGCTTAGAAATAGCTAGACAAATTGTCGCAAAAGAAGAAGAGCTAGCTAAGTTAAGAACACAAGAAGAAATCAGAAATGCTCAGAAAGATATTAAGAATCAAATGTCAGATTCTAAATATGATTCTATGATCAGCAGCACAGAAGCAAATCGCATATTGGGACAATACAATGATATACTATCTCGAGTAGGGATAAATTTAAATGGTGTAACTGGAGAAAGCAAGAAATTTAGTTCATCGCTTGACGAACAGGTTAATCAAGTTAAAGCAGCAAAGAAAGAAGTCGTTAAATTTGGTGATATTATTTCTGGAACTTTCTTGGGGACATCTTTGAGTAATTTATTTCAAACAGGATTAAGTAGAGGAATTGAATTTTTCAAAGATTACGATGAAACATTAACTCGTACAATGATGGTTACTGGTCAAACTAGAGAGGAAGTTAATAGTTTGACATCTTCATATAATAAGTTGGCAAATCAATTAAGTTCAACAACTAAAGATGTTGCTGCTGCTCAATTAGTTTTCTATCAACAAGGTTTGGGAACTTCTGAAGCGTTAAAAATGACAGAAGCTTCTATAGCAGTTTCTAAGACTGGTGGAATCGACGCTGCAGAAGCCGCAGATAGATTAACTGCAGCAGTAAGAGGATATCAATTAAGCGCTAATGAGGCAATGGACATAGCGGATAAAATGTCTGCACTAGATGCTGCTGCTGCTTCAAGCGTAGATGAGTTAACAGTGGCTATGCAAAAATCTGCGTCTCAGGCTCGTATGGCCGGATTAGATTTAGATTACTACATGGCTTATCTATCAACAATGCAAGAAGTAACTCGTGAAGCGCCAGAGAATATTGGTACTGCAATGAAATCTATAACTTCTCGTTTACAGGAAATAAAGGATATTGGTAAAATAGAGGAAGATGGTACTACATTTAGTAATGTAGCAAAAGCATTAACTAGTATTGGAATTGCCGCTACAGACAGTTCTGGACAGTTGAGAACTTTACAAGACATTATGAATGAACTTGGTCCAATGTGGAATACACTAGACCGTAATCATAAGGCATATATTGCTACTGTACTTGCAGGAAATAGACAACAATCTCGTTTCATCGCTTTAATGGACAACTATGATAGAGCAATGGAATTAGTAGATGTTTCGCAAAATGCTAGTGGAGAATCTGCTAAACAATTAAGAGCTTATAACCAAGGATTAGAAGCAAGTTTTACAAGATTAAGTAATGCTTGGCAACAATTTGCTACAAACATAGCAGATTCTTCGATGATAAAAAGAATAATTGATATGTTTTCTTCTCTTATTGAATTGTTGAATAAGATTCCAAAAGGAATTACTAGTACAGTAGTTCCGCTATTGGCATTAACCAAAATCTTTACAACATTGAGTAAAGCTGGTAATTTATTTAAAGGATTCAAAACATGGAGTTTAGAAAAACTCGGTTTAAAAGACTTGTCTTCAGATCTTAATGGACTTGGGAAAAGTTTCCAGGACGTTGGAAATAAAGCAAATTCAGTTTGGAGTCATATTAAAAATTCAATAGATGGACTTGGCAATTATACAAAGGCTATTAATGAAACATCACAAGCATTAGAAGATAATACCTCAGCCTCACAATCTAATGAATTAGCACAAGAGAATTTGACTCGTTCTAAACAAAGTGACGATTTAGTAGAAGATCAAGAGATTAAAGAAGCTGGTTCTAATACTGGTGCACAGATAGCAATGAAAAAAGCGTATGAACAGGCTACAGATGCTGTAAAGACGCAACTTGATATAATGAGCACTAATAGTGATGGCTATATTCAAGAACAAGAAAGAGCAATAAGAGAAACAGAGGCTCAAATCAAAAAGAATAAGGCGGAAGAACAAAAATTATTAGAAGCAAATGAAGCTGAGCGCGCACGTAGAAAAAGCGAACTTCAAACTTTAAGAGAGGGATACGAAAGAAAAGTAAAAAATCCTGACAGCAAAAAGATTGGAGGAGAATTATACGAAGAAGCTACTGAAAGCTTGCGTCGTAAAGGATTGTTGGGAGATGTACAGCAGTTGTCATTATTTGGCGATGATGAAGTCGATAAAATGATTGAAGAAGAAATGGGACGTCTCGCAAAAGAGTATGGTATTGGATATCACGAATTACAAGAGGTATTAAAAGATGAATCTGATAAGATATTCAATATCAACAACGATGCTATAGAAGAATTAAGGAAAAGTAGAAAAAATCTTACCAAAGAAGTTTCGACTCTTAATAAAGACTTATTAAAATACAAAAGTAATCTTGGAAAACAAAAAAAATCTTCTATTTCATTAGACGATCCAAAGCAAGTAAAAAATGCAAGAGATTTGTCAGAGAAAAGATTAGATGCTTTTAAAAATTTAGATTCGGTTTCTATCGGACAGGTAAAAGATATTACGACAGACAAATTTTTAACTAATGGTGAAAAGATATCGGCAGTTTTTTCTAAAATAAACGTTGGTGGAGGATTAGTTGCTGGTTCATTGGCACAAATGGGAGCATCATTCTTGGGATTAGATGATGATATGTCATCTGCACTAAGTACAAGTGTTGGTTTAGCAACTACTTTTGGTAAATTTGCTCCTCCTTGGGGGGCTATTATTGGTGCTTCGATTGGAGTTATAAAATTTACTTTTGATAAATTGTGGCCTAGTGTAGAAACTACTCAAAAAAAACTTACCGAATTACAACAAGAGATGGATGAACTTTCTCAAAAAAAAGATACTATAAAAAATAGTTTAAAAGTATATGAAGAACTTAGTGGTAAATTAAATAAAACCGAAGAAGAAACTCAGAATTTAAAAGATTCAACGGAAGAATTGGTTAAGTTAATTCCTGGGATTGTTACAGGATATAATCAGTATGGAGAAGCTGTAATAAACACAGCTTTAGCTTATGACGAGTTAGATAAAAAACAAAAAGAATTGTCTATCAATGCGGATAAACAATTAACAGAATTTGATAATTTACAAAAGAATGCTCAAAAAACTGCTAAGACGTGGAATGCAATAAACAAAATAATTGGTTGGACATTGACAATTGGAGGCACTGCATTGGCTCCATTTACTGGCGGAGCATCATTATATGGAACCGCTGCTGGATTAGCAATGGTAGGCGGTGGAGCAATAGCGGATGAGAAAATTGATGAAAAGCAATTAGAAGAGAATAGAAAAGTATGGGACGAGAATTATTCTGAGATTTTAAGTTCTTATCAAACAAAGCGACAAGAATTTATAAAAGATATTGCAGATGAAAATAAGGATACCGCAACTAAAATAGTTGATAGTTTTATAACTTCTATTATGGATGCGGGACGAGATGGTAGAATAACAGATGCAACCGATGCGATCAATAATCTATTAGGTAATTTTACGAATGTGTCTTGGTCAGAAATAGACAATGCAATGGCGTCATTGAATGAGGTTTCTAAATATATTAAAAATATGACCTTCGCTGATGCAAAAGAATTGTTGAACAAGCAATTAAAACAATCTTTAAAAGACGCTGGACTAACAGATGTGCAAATAGAAGGTGTAATAACAGCCACTTTAAATGTTGCCTGGGATGGGGCTGCTGAAGTAGAGGCTCTTAAAAAGTCAATACAAACAGAGATATCTAACTTGAGAAATGGTGGAGGAGATCAATCAAGAATTCCATATCTAGAGGCTTTTAGTAAAGAATTAGATAATTTAACTCAAGAGGAGTTGACGCTATTAAAGAATGCGGGCATGTTAGATACAGCCTTTACTGACGTATTTGAAAAAAATGGTGGAGTTAAACATGTTATTTCTTCCTTTAGAGATTCCAATGGAGAATTGAATAAATCTAGGGCTATTATATCTACTATAAATACACTTTTAGGTGAGCAAGAAGTTCAACAGAAAAAAATTTCAGATTATGAAGCAAAAAATAAACAAGAAAAAGAAAATTATTTAAAAAAATTAAGAGAAGTCGCAGAGAGCGAAGCGGAGTCATTCTCATTTAGAAATGATGATGAAAAAAACAAATGGATAGAGGACAGATACAATAGATTAGCAAGTATAGACTGGAATGATGAAAATGACGGAATTACTTATGAGTCTGAAGTATCAAGTTCTCAACAAGATAAAGTTAAAAAAGCCTGGGAACAATATAATAGTGCTATAGAGAGTAATAACAAAATTATCAGAGAGTCTAAAAATAATATAAAAGATTATAAGGATAGCATTACAGACATGACAAGTAAAATAGAATCTTATGCTGTACCAACTTTTAATGAATTAAGTGAACAAATAAAAGAGATGAAAGAATCTTGGGATTCATTCTTGGGTTTAACTAGTCATTTAGATGATACAAATGGAATATTAGATGTAGATGGAATAACTCAATTATTTGATTTATTGGGTTCTTTTGAAGGAAAAGCATTTGAAACACAAGAAGAGTTTGATGCATGGATGCATGCTATCGAGAGCGTAAATGATGGACTTTCTATGGAGAATGGAGAGCTACAATTAAATGCAGAAGCTATGGGTGGTATTAATGATTTAATTAGTTATTCTACTCGCTTGAAAGCCAATGACATGTTAATGACAATAGAAAGAGGCAAGGCAGAATTATTAAATCAAAAAGAAGTTCTTCAAGCTCAAAAAGATGCGGTTGATGCTGAAATTGCTAAGATAGAACAAATGAGTGACGCCGAATATCAGTCTTTGGTTGATAATGGCGAGCTACAAAAGGATTTCAGAGCAGACTATATTAAACTATTAGATAAAACTAATATGCATGAAATTGATGCCGAAGAGAATAAATTGACATCAATGATGCAAATGCAAAATAATTATTTCAAACAAATTGCGGCTATGAGAACTGCCTATGCTAATGGAGAAGATATCGGTGATGTCAAGTGGATTGATATTAAGGGCGAATACTCCAAGGTTTACGATAAGTTTGTAAATGATTCTGCTGATACTTTTTCTAATCTGATAACCAGAAGTAAAGAAAAGACGCTAGCATCACTTAAGGAATACTCTTCAAGTTTAGGGCAACAAATAAGCAATTTAGACCAAAGAATAAATAATGAGGTAAAATTAAAAGAGACAGTTGCTAATTACTTAAAAAGTGATAAAACTAATTTGGGTAAGGCTTTTGGAGATAATTCTCAAAAAGATGTATCAGATTATAATGAGAAACTTGAAAGGACGTTGACTTTATTAGAGAAAATTGAAGGTCTTCAGCATAAAATAGATGAAAATGAAACCTTCAAGGATTTATATAAAGATTATAGCGGAGAAGATTATGGTCGTTTGATGATGACTAATCTTGACTTAGCTCAGCAACAATATGATGTTTATAAAGATTTGTTTAAGATGCAACAAGAAATGACAAACCAGGCCGCTGGTGATTTACAAGATTCTCCTTATGGTCAAATGTTTAAAATTCAAGAAAATGGAGATATTGGATGGGCAGATTTAACAATGTATGATAGGTACAAGAATATGCCTGCTGATATGAAAGAAGATATCGATAATTTGGTAGAAGCTTTCCAAAGCCAAAGAGATGCATTGAGAGATACTGAAAAAGATCTGGCTAAATATGCCCAAGAAGTTAAAAAGGTTAGAGAAGAATTAGTTCAAATGCAGATCGAGATAGAGAATGAGCTTGTGGATGCTGTTAAAAATAGAGAGAAAATATTGCATGATGCTAGAGTTAAAGCACTTGATGATGAAATAGATATGATTGAGAAAGCTGTCGAAGCCAGAAAAAAGGCTCAAGAAGATAATAATAGTAATAAAGAGTTGTATAAAGCTCAAGAAGCTTTACGTAGAGCGACACTAGATTCTTCTGGTAAAAATAATGCTCAATTATTACAATTACAACAAGATTTAGAAGATAAACAATTAGAAATAGCAGAAAAGCGTTTTGAAGATGACATGGATGATCGTAAACAATGGCTACAAGACACAAAAGATGCTGAGACAGAAACCTATGATTATCGTTTAGAAAAAATGACCTGGTACTGGGAACAAGTTCAAGCTATTCAAGAAGAAGGTACTGAGGCCATGATGGAGACTTTAATTCATTGGAACGAAGAGTATCGTCAACAGAGTGCTTTACAACAATCCGAAATGGAGAGAGAATGGAAAGAGACAATGGATGCTATGAAAGCTGCTACGGATATGGGAGCCGAATTAGGAAAATTAACTTCTGATATTGTTTCAGTTACTCAAACAGTTGAAGCCATGGATATTAAAATTCAAGCACTTCCAGGTTCTTGGCAAAAAGCTACAGATGCTGCAAATGCTTATAGCGCTGCGGTAGGTAGAGCCTCTAGTTATAAACCCAGTTCATATTCAGGCAATTTTGGAGGAGGAGACTCTAATCCTTCAACGCTTAAACCCAAAAAAGACGTTGAGGACAAATATACTGGAAATATGAAGAAGGGTGATAAAATAGAATTTAAACCAGCTGGTGGAAATGGTACAGTGATTGCTACTTTTAATACTTCAGGAATATCTAATGGTAGTATTAGTGATCCATGGGGTCATGATAGAAATTATAAAGCGGGAGATATTAGAAAAATAAATGGAGAATGGATGGTTGATATTGGTGGTGGACAATATGTTCCTGTATATCATTTTCAAAAACCAGGCTCTTTTGGAGCAAGGAAAAAACATTATTATGCTACTGGAGGTATTGTAGATTATACTGGACCAGCTTGGGTAGATGGAACTAAGACACATCCAGAGGCATTCTTAAGCGCATACCAAACCGAGCAAATTGGAGCATTGGCGAAATCACTAGATCCTTCCACCGTTAATAATGCTACAACAAATTCTAATGTTACATTCGGTTCTATTAACTTCAATGTTGCTTCGATGTCAAGTGCCGCTGATGGTAAGAAAGCTTTAGATATATTTGTACAAGGAGCAAATGATATGATGGCAAAGAAGGGTATTGGAACTAAGTTGAATATAAATATGAAATAAAAAGGAGGTAAGATTATATGGCTGTACATGAACCAGTATGCGGAAGAGCAAATATAATGGATGTCATAGACAAGGGAGAAATATATCTTACCTTCGTCTTTGACGGAATAGATTCAAGTCAGATAGGAGTGGCGAGTGTCTCAGATGGAAGTACTTATGACACTCCTATCCTTCCTGAATTTAGTGATAATAGTTTAGAAGTTGACGGATATGATGGTAAATATTACTTTAATACAAGATTATCTCAAAAAAGTTTTACTTATAATTGTTTTATTGATAATTTGTCAGCTTTTGAATTTGATCAATTGAAATCTTGGATAAGGCCAAAAAAGATTGGGAAATTAATAAGACCAGAGGAACCTTATAGATATTATTGGGTAAAAGTAAGTTCTGTAGATAATTTAGGAAACATTCCTTTAACGCATCCAGATACAGGCGGAGTCAGTTATACAGGAAACTTCAGTATAACTTTCACGACAGTTGGACAAACTTGTGGTTATGGAATGTTATACTATCAAGATGATTTAAAATATTATGAGTACAGAGATATCTTCGATGGCACGCAAGACTACTATTATGATGAGGGATTATTATATAGAGAAGAAAGTTTACCAATGTCAGTGACAATGGCAAGTGGAGAAAATGAAGTTCAAATATATAATCCAGGAACATATAATTCAAAAATAAGAGCTATTATAAGTACTGATACGGCGATAGATTCTGGGGCAATGATATTGCGCAATGAAACTGTCGGAGATGTTAGTGTTATTACTTTAAATGGATTGACAACTGATAGTAAAATGATTCTTGATTGGGGTGAAAATATATATACTTTAAACGGGGTAGATTGCTCAGATAAAGTTGAGGGCGATTTAATGTATTTGCAACCAAGAAATTATGTTGAAAGACAGGAGAATGCGTCTATATCGAATGATGGAACTAATACAATGGTAAGTTTCGATGAAAAAGTTAGACAAGTAAGAACAGATGATATTGGAAAAACAGTTATGTTTAAAGACGAAATGAATGTAAACTCAAAAGATGGCGCAGGTGGAAGAATTATAGGAATAGATAAAATAACAAATCGTTTTATACTTGATAAGAGTGTCGGACTATATTCTAATCCTAATGCTACTGTCATTATAACGAAATTAGACAAATTATCTTGTGAGCTAAATATCCCAGAAGGACAATCAATAAATGTAGAATGGCAAATAGTGCCAAGGTACTTATAGGAGGTAGAATTATGGCAATAACTCAAAAATTAAGAGAAATTGGTGGAATAATCAATTCTACCGACCTTAATTATAATTTTAATAGAATGGCAGAAGATTTACAATTAGCCGTAGAAGGAGTTATTTTTGACAAAGAGTATTCTCAAGTAGAAACTATCGCAGACAGAAATAATATTCCTTCTGATCGACTAACTCAAGGATTCTGGTGTGCCGTTAGTGAAAATGGTGTTGTATACGAATATAATAAAAGAAATGATTTAGTTACAGCATCGACCGAAGAAAGATATTTTGGAATCAATGATGGTGATTTACCAAACATACCTTATGTTGTGGATGGAGATCCAACTTCAGGAGTATTACTAAATGCTAAATACATTTGTAAAGCAGACGGAAGAGATAATAATTGGAAATATACTTCTACAACAACTGGAGATACTTATGAAGACAGTGACTGGGCTATTTATGTGAAAGAAGATTATGCTGAAGAAGGTCATTGGAGAAAGATACCAAAATGGATACCAATAATGAATGTTACTTCAATATTAGAAAATAACTTAATTGGTAAGCTAGAAAATTTACATACTGAAGATAAGAGCAGAATTGTTAATGCAATTAATGAAATTCACGATGATTTAGGTACGATAGAAGAATTAACAACAAAAGATAAGAGTACCGCAGTTGCGGCAATTAATGAGCTTGACAAAGAGATGGGAGATTTAGAGAATCTTACCACTGCTGAAAAAAGTACTATCGTTGGAGCAATTAATGAAGTAGATACAAATGTTGGACCTGTAGAGGAGTTAACAACTACAAATAAAATCGTAACCTATGCAATTAATGAGTTAGACAGTGAGATGGGAGACTTATCTAAGTTACATACTGAAGCAAAAGACAACATGGTCAATGCTTTAAATGAAGTTCATGATGATTTGGGAACTATAGAGGAATTAACAACAGACGATAAAAGTACTGCTGTAGCAGGTATAAATGAATTAGATAAGAGAGTGGGTAAACTTCCAGAATTAAAAACAGCAGATAAGTCAAGTGTTATTAATGCTATTAATGGACTTGGTGATATTAGTAAGCTTGAGACTACTACAAAAGAAACTGCTGTTGCGGCAATTAATGAATTAGACAGTCGTGCTGGAGAATTGGTTGATTTAACAACTACTAGTAAAACTAATTTAGTATCTGCTATAAATGAGTTAGATAAAGATATTGGTACTGTAAGCTCTTTGACAACTACTGCAAAAGATAATACTGTAAATGCAATCAATGAATTAGATAAAGAAATTGGTCCTCTTAATACATTGACTACTACAAACAAAGAAACAGTAGTGAAAGCCATTAATGAGGTCGATAAAGATATTGGTAATGTTGGAAATTTAACAACCAATAATAAAACCGATGCAGTTAGTGCAATAAATGAATTAAAGTCAATTACAGATACATTAAGAGGGGCAACAATTTTAATTGGTAAAATTGACTTGAATACCAAAGATGTAACTCCTGAAAAGTTAACAGCTAGAGCATTAGAAATAATGGGTGGAACAACAGTTCAAGCTGGTTGGCAGTTAGTTGACAAAGAACAACATGAATGGATTTGGAATGGAAGCAACTGGCAAGATTTAGAACAACCTAATATTTATCCAGCACAAAATGGAACATTAGGAACAGTTCGTGGAAATGCTAGTGGTGACATTTCTATAACCGATGGAAATATGACCGTTTTACATGCTGCCAATGCAACTAAGTTAAATAATCAAACATCAGATTATTATGCTCGTTCAGCTCATTTGGGAAATATTACATTATTAACAACAACAAAAAAAGATAACACTGTGAATGCAATTAATGAATTAGATGCAGAACACGGAACGTTATCAAATTTACATACAACAAAAAAAGATAATTTTGTAAATGCTATAAATGAAGTTAGAGATGATATCGGCACATTAAGTGATTTAACAACAACTGATACAACTAATATTACAGGTGCAATAAATGAGTTAAAAACAGGTTTAGATAATGCGAATGTGAACATTAACAAGAAAGCTGATAAGGATAATGTATTAGAGTTAGATAATGTCAATGCTTATGAGCCAACCAAAGATTATCATCCTGCAACTAAAAAATATGTTGATATGATTGCTGGTGGAGCTTCATGGGGTAATATATATAACAATATAGAAGACCAAGAAGACCTAATGATGTTAATAAATGACAGACCAACAAAAAATCAAGTATTAACGAGAGATAATACACTTATGTATACTCCTACGAGTGACTATCACCCAGCCACAAAGAAATATGTTGATGAGACATTTACAAAAAATAATAAATGGGGACAAATAAGTGGAGATATTGCAGATCAACAAGATCTCCAGAATGAATTTACAAAAAAACAAGATAAGACAACTGCTTGGAATACAACTAATTTAGTTGTTGGAACTCAACAACCTGAGATTCCAGAAAATGGATACATAATTTGGATAGATACAAATAGTTAGAACAGGGGGTGAAGAAATATGGCAACAGTATATAGTGGTCAAAGATGGAATGGCGAAGGGTCCTGTTATTGGCGTATCCGTGTAGATTATAGCGATAATAGTGCTAATGTTTATGTTGACGTAGGTCCTTCCGGTTGGTCTATATGGCTACGTTTCACCTCAGGAAACAATACTTTCACAAAAAATGCTACTACTTATTATGCTAGTAATAACGGAAAAAGTGCAAATCTTTTAGGAACACTTTCTATAAGTCCTTATAGCGCAACAACTGTATACCAAACCTGTTCTGGTAGTACTTGGGGAGGTAATGTAAATGGTGAATCAAGTGTTACAATACCTCAGCAGTATTCTCCCGCAGGTCCTACTTATTCTCGTTCAGTAAGTGGAATTACTAGAACATCTGCGACATTAAATGTATCCTGCTCAAGTAACCCAGCAAGTTATTGGAGAATACATTGGTATAATACAAGTGGAAGTTGGGTTGGATACTCTGGAAATGGAGCAACTGGAAGCTGGACTTATACACAAGACAATTTGACTCCTAATACATCTTATAATTTTTATACTCAAGTAACAAATAATAATGATGGAGAAGCAACAGGATTATCTCCTATTGAATTTACTACTACGGGAAATGCTCCAACTATAAATAGTGTTGCGGTTTCTCCTTCAAGAACTTCTGCAATTTTTAATCCAAACGTGTCTTATGATACAAATGCAAGTTTTAGAAGCTACTCGATTAGATATGGGACATCAACAAGCTATGGCTCAACTTCTACAAGTACTACGATAAGTGGATTAACTCCAAATACTACTTATTATTATAGTGTGACCGTAACAGATAATTGGGGAAGGACATCAACAGCTAAGACTGGCAATTTTAAGACAACTGGCAATAATCCGACAATTGATTCACACGAAGTAAAGGTTTATACTCAGACTTCTGTAGAAATGCAGTATTCAGCTTCTTATGATACTAATGATTCATTATCTTCATACAAATGGGAATACGGTACTTCTACAAGTTATGGAAGCTCGGTTACAGGAACAAATATAATTAATGGATTAAATGCAAACACAACTTATTATTATAAATTGACTGTTACTAGTGTACAAGGAAGAAGTTCTACTGCTACAGGTTCTTTTAAAACAGATCCTGCTACTGTTACAATAAGTGCTTTGGGCATATCTGAAATTACAGAGACAACTGTAAAAGTAGACTATACCTTCAGTAATCCATCTAACGTCGAACAGTTTTATGTTATAGAAACTATTCTTGAGAGAGAGGATGGAACTAGTCAGAACTACCAGGCAAGCAATGTAATTCCTCCTTATAGTAAAGTATATAATAACTTAGAACCAGGTTCTAAATATACTTGCAAAGCTAGAGTTGGCATTAAAGGACAGAGTGGAACGGTATATTATTCTCAATGGGCTTCACAAGATTTTGAAACTTTGGCTAGTACTCCTTTTGTGAAAATAGATTCTAATGGTATAATTAAACATTACAAAGGATATGCTCTTGGGAAAAGTGATATCTATAATGGATATAGTTCAGAATGGAAGAATGGAAATTATTCAGAGACGATTAATTCTTCTATATCATTTAATGGAGAAGGGGCAGGCGTTTCAAAAGTAAAACATATCGAGATAATGCCTAATGATGCTTATGCGTATGAATTTCCTGTTGAGCAATTTACAACTTCATCTGGTATAACTCTTATATTAACAAATGCTTCAGATATTATTCAGAAAGTCGTAAAAGTAACACCGGGACAATCCGGATCTATAAATACTGATAGCAGTACTCGTTTATATATAACTTGTACAGGAACAGATTTAAGTAAAGAAACAGCAAGATATGTTCGTTTTAGTATTTATAGGTCTATAAAGAAAGTTCAATTGGATAAAGAATCAATAGTTACATTAAATAATAAGATAAGATATATAGATATATCGCAAAATGGATATATAAAAGGAACAACAACGGGTTCTGATGGAAAAATTATAGAACTTGATGTTTATGATAAACTAGGTAATAATATTGCTCTTAATAAAAACGTTACAATGGAAAGAGGTAGTGGAAGTAATCTTGAAAAAATTACTGATGGTAATCATGATGGTTCTTCTTATTGTACTTTAAATGAGAACAGCGCAGGAACTACAGTGAGAATTGATTTAGGTCAAGAATATTCCTATGACCAAATAGATAGAGTTGTATTGTGGCGAGATGTTGATTGTTTATATCAAGAAAGTAGATTATTAGGATTAGATGCGAACAAACAAATAACTTGGAAATTTCAGTCGTATAAGAGTGAGGGGGTTTATAAAGAGACTTCTGAGGGATATACTGCTAGACCAAGAAAAGCTAAAACAAAACATAACATTTATATAACATCATTGCTTAATGAATTGGAGAGTCCTCCTTTTGCAGACAAAATAACAATAAATGCAGATTGGAATATATCTATTCCTCCTGTAATAGCAGACTTGACAACACATAGAGTAGATGCTATAATAGCAGCAAATAGTGGTAGATTATTAAAGAATGATGTTGGTGATTTAACAGCATTGACAACTACAGAAAAATCAAATTTAGTAGATGCTATTAATGAGATTTGGAATGGTATAAATAAAACAGAAGAAGAATTTACAGTATTAGATTTCGTATTAGAATCTATATTATGCGGTTAGGAGGGAGATTGATATGGCAGAGAAACATCCAGATGTAAAATTTGAGTATTCGTTTTCTGATGGTAAATATTGGTCTCCTTATGACCATTGTCGTGTTTGGAAAAATGGTACTTATAATTTAATGATAAGAGATAATTACGGTCAAATGGCAAAAAGGGTATATGAAGAGACAGGTATTGTTGAGGATGAAGAAATTCCAGTACAGATAGAGTTTATTGACTTTATTGACTTTAATAGCAATCCTATTGAATATTATGATGGTATAGTTGTCGCTAGAAGTACTGGCAAGATGATTATTACTATTCTAGGGGATTTTGACGATCCTAGACTTTATATGAAAACCAAAGGACAAACAGCTTGGCAAGAAAATGGAGGTTTTACAAATAATAAAAGAACTTTAATTAATCCAGGTCAAGCCGAATATTATATAGCGGATTCATACGGCAGAAAGTCAAAAATTTTTACTTCCGAAGTTGTCACATATACCCCTTACGCTCCTCGCCCAGCGATAACAATATTACATGCAGATTCTGGTGTGCTCATTACAGAAGCAAGAGACGATACGGAGACAAATGCCGTTCCAAGAAGATATGCAATTAGTTATGATAATGGAAAAACTTGGTCGAATTGGCAATTGGGTAGATATTTTCAAAAATTAAAACCTGCAAGTGGAACTTATTGGGTGAGAGTAAAAATAAAATATACTACTGGAATTGAGAGCAGAGATTCGGCAGCTGCGACAGTAACAATAAAATAATGGAGGTGTTAATATGGCAATTTATGTTCCTAATATAATTGATAATTTAACTTCTACTTCAACTAAGGATGGTTTATCTGCGAATCAAGGTAGAGTATTAAAAGAACAACAAGGAGATTTAACTGAATTATATACAGGTAATAAAGGTAGCCTTGTTGAAGCGATCAATGAAATTAAAGAAATGGAAACTACTTTAGCATCTCTATTAGATGAGATAAATGGAGAAGTAATATAGCGTAAAAACCACTGGTGTTTTTGCGCCTTTTTTTATGGAGGTTTAATTATGGACGAAAAAGAAATGATGAACAAAATAAAATACCTAATAAAAAAGAAAAGACCCTTAGAAGATATTCTTTTAGAAACTGGATTAAAAGAGTATGAAGTGTTCGGTTTTGTAGAAATGTTGAAACAAAATGGGTGGCAAGCAGAATATAAAGACGGCTTCTTCGTTTACCAAAAGGAACAGCTTATTAAGGATAGGGACGTTTATAAAATGACAGCTGGTGAGAAGCATAAGTTATTGTTTATTAGCGATACGCATTTGGGAAGTAAATATGATAGATTAGATATTTTAAGATATTTATATGATTTAGCAGAAGATGAGGAAATAAATACAGTGTTTCACGTAGGAGATCTATGTGATGGCGCGTATCCGAATAGACCAAATCATACTTACGAATTAAGAGCTCATGGGGCAGAAGAGCAACTTGAATATATCGTTGAGAAATATCCTTCTAAGACAGGGATTAAGACAATGTTTATTGGGGGAAATCATGATTATTCTCATGTGAGAAATGCCGGTTTTGATATAGGAAAAGCAGTCGCAAAGGAGCGTCCCGATATGATTTATTTAGGACAAGATGTGGCAGATGTTGATTACGGAAAGACAAGATTGAGATTGTTTCATGGTTCTAAGGGTCAGAGTTATGCGAGAAGTTATAGAATGCAAAAATATGTAGAACAAATTCCTACAGAAGAGAAACCAGATATATTATTAATGGGCCATTATCATAATTCATTTTATATGAAGTATGCAGATGTACATTGTTTCCAAGTTCCATCTACAATAGATCAAACTCCTTATGCAAGAAGTCTTGGCTTGAATAATGAAAAAGGGGCTTGGATCGCAGATTTGACAACAGATAAACAAGGTGGTATAATGACAATAGAACCTGAGTTTATAGACTTCAGTGGACAAAAAAGACTCGTAAGAAGAAAGAAGTAATTAAACCTTAATTTATGCTAACTCTATCTACTAAGTATCAGAGGGAAAAACAAGAAAGAGAAGGGGGTAAGACTATGGACGCAGTTATAGAGACAGCGAAAACAATAGGCATTACTTTGGCAGAGATTATTTTAGTTATCTATTTCTGTGTTAAGTATATAAATGCAGCTTTGAGAAAAGAAGATATAAGCAAAGGTGTTAGAGAACAAAGTAATCTTGATTTACAAATAATTGAAAAAATGGATTATTATAAGGAATTGCTAAATGCGGACAGAATATTATTATTTGAATTTCACAATGGCCAACATTATTCTAATTATAGATCTGCATTGAGAATGTCTCCATCATATGAGGTATTTAAAGCAGGACAAAAAAGTAAAATGGCGGATTGTACAAATATTCCAATATCTGTTATGCCTAAATTGATATATGAAATTACACATAATGGATATTCGGAGTGTAAAACAATAGAGGATATAAGAGAAGACAAGGGGAACACTTATGAATTTAAAAAGTCTATAGATGTATATTCTTATTATGATGTAGCGATTAGAGATAAAAATAATAATATTATTGGATTTGTTGCCGTAGAGTGGGCATCAGAAAGACCAGAAGATGTAGATATAATTCAAATAGAAAGATTGGCTGGTTTCTTAGAAGACAAAGTTAATGAAATAGTAGAAAATAATAAAAAAAGAAAAAATAAGAAATTCTTAGGAATTTTTTAATGGAGGTGTAAAAATGGAAGAGTGCAAAGAAGTACTTACTTGGGAGCAAAAAATACAAAACATTGAGAGTGCACCTGAAGAAGCAAGATTGATGATTGCAAAGGCTTACATAAGAGACGATATACCAGATGAAAACGTTCAATACGAATTTAATACAGATAGTCCTGAGCAATTAAATGAGGATGGAGAAATTGAAAATCTAAACGCAGACGATCCTGAGGGGATAGGAGCTACAGGTTTTACAATGAGAACCACAAGACCTGCGAATAATAAGAATTTTATTACTAGAGGTTCTGGTGGTTGGAATACTTGTATAAAAGGAAATCCTAGATATCAATATGCAGACGCTTTAGCAAACTGTGTTGGTTATGCTAGCGGTAGATTCAATGAAATTATAAATATTGCTAGAGAAACAACTGGCTGTACTTATACAACATTAAATTGTAACGCAGTGGGATTTAAAGAAAGAGCAGAAGCGGCTGGATTAAAAACAGGTTCTACTCCAAGACGTGGTGCTATCATGTGTTGGGGCAAAGAAGGTGCTGCTGGACACGTTGCTATAGTTGAGAGAGTTAACAATAGCAATTCAGTATATACTTCAGAATCTGGATGGGGTTCAAGTGCTATATTCTGGAACAGTACAAGAAGTAATAATAACGGTAGATGGGGAATTGGAGCAGGATATTATTTCAGATGCTTTATCTATTTACCAGACGACGTACAAAAAGCTATAGATGCAGAAGAACCAACACCTACTCCACAACCAACTCCAAGTGATAAATTCAATATTGGAGATAAAGTAGTTGTTAATGGACCTTTATATGTAAGTTCTACTGCTTCATCACCAGCAGGTCATGTTAGTAATAAGGTGACTAATATAACAAGAAAGAATCCTGGTTCAGCACATCCATATAATACTACAGGAGATTTAGGTTGGATGGATGAAAGTTCTATCAAAAAATATGAAGAACCAACACCAGCACCTACTCCAGCACCATCTACAGAATTAAATGTAGGAGATGCTGTTGAAATTATTGGAACAGGAAATGGTAGTGCTTATGGTGGAAGTAATACTGCTTATGGAATTGGTTGGAAAAGACAAATATTAAAGATTTGGAATGGAAAACCTTATCCATACCAAGTAGGAAATAATACTGGAACTACCGGATTCTATAAGAAAGAAGCTTTAAAAAAGATATAAAAAAAAGATAAGCGACTACCTAAAAAGGAGTCGCTCGTCCTTGTGAGGAGGGGATGAGAATGTTAAATGCAATTTTACTTACTTTAAAAACAATGGGATGGCTTGGTATAATTTTAGGTCTTTTGGTTATTGTTAATACTATTTGTGGAACATTATATAACGTTGCTACAAAAAAAGAAACTTTTAGCTGGAAGAAACTATTTAAAGGAATTGGCAAGTCTGCTATATTTTATGTAAGCGCTGCTCTATTATCAGTTGCTTTTACAATATTACCTTTTATAAACGAAATGATTGTTAATACATTTGGCGTAATATTATTATCTAATGATTTATTAAATGCTATGTCAAGTATTGGTGTTCTTGGTGTTGTAATTGGAACTATTATAGTTCAAGGTAAAAAGGCAATTGAGGGTGTTACTAAATTGGCTAATATTAGTGCAGATACTGAAGTTATAACTTGGAAAGTTGAAATCCCAGAAGAAGACGAAGAAAAGGACACAAAATAGTCCTAATATAATAGACGAAGGGAGGGGAAATCATGGAAATATTAAGAGATAAGACTATCAATGCTGGCACTGTAAAGCCACAAGATAAAATTATTAAGAATATTACCGGAAATACTATGAGTATTCAAATTGATGGCGATGCAAAACTTTCTATGAAAGGCTCTCATGCAAATTTTGAATCAAACAACTCCTATGCTATTGCCTTAATAAACATGACGACTCTTGATAAAGTAACTGAGACAACTACTCCAGGTCTTTATCTTGCTATCGTAGAAGGCATAGATGAAATGGAATTAGAGATTTCTGGTAGTGGTGTTATACATTGGAAGGAATTAGGTGATTAATATGGCTAAGACAGACGGAGTAGCAAGAATAATCGCTCTTGCCGCTTTGGGCAAGAACGGTGGAAGTAGTACAGGCGGTACTACAAATTATTTAGAATTAGCCAATAAACCTAAGATTAACAATGTAGAATTAACCGGAAACAAAACATTAGAAGATTTGGGTATTAATATACCTGATTTAGAAAATTATTATACGAAAGATACAGTTAATGAGGCTTTAAATAAGAAGCAAGATACTTTAATAGCTGGGAAAAACATCATTATTAATGGTGAAGTAATAAACGCGGCGGATGATGTTATTCCTACATATATTTTACAAACAAATGTTCGTCCTAAGTATGACGAATCTGTTGAATTTACAGATGTTTACGATGATTTGGGTAAAATAATAAATGATAATCCAGGTAAGACTGTCCATTTATGTTTATATATCCCAACGAACGGAATATATATCACTTTAGCCTATTATGGAACAATGGTCTGCCCAGACATTAGGACTTCAACAGCTAATTCAGCATCATATCCTAGTTTCATGACAATGAATCAAAATAAGGCTCGTATTATATTAAGTTTAGAACTTAATATTGATAAGACTGTGACTCCACATAAAGCTGTTGTAAAGAAATTCTCTTGTGTTGAAGGTCCAACAGAATATGCCGTTACTGAAGATATAAGTAATGTTGAAAATAGAACTATGGAAATGGTCATGATGATGTTGGAAGATAGTAATAATAACTTTTTAGCAAAAACTAACACAACAGAATTTGTGCCTACTGGAGATTACAACCCAGCAACAAAAAAATATGTTGATGATTCTAAAAACTACGTAGGTGAATACAAATTCATAATTCTAGATGACATTTACTCATTAACAAAGGAATATTTTGATTCCGTATTACTTCCTGCAGTAAAATCAGTAGGTTGGGAAAAAGTAGTAGTTATCTTGAGTCATTCCATTGGATATAATGCAATGGGATTATATATGTTTCATCAAAAGATAGAATCAACAGATGAAGACGGAAATGCCATTCAGACCATAATATTTGAAACAATTCATCCAAATATTTGGGAACAATACAAGAGTTACTATACCTCAGGTTCTATGTTAATTGAACCAACAATTACTCAAATAGTTCTTACTATTACTAATGACGAATTTGCTAATGCGACATTTAATTATAAGAGATCAGGTTCAGGGCCTAGAATAGACTTATTACCAATAGCTGAGGATGCTAAAAATGCACCAAAAGTATTTATTCCGACTTATGACGCCGAACCAGCAACAAAAAAATATGTAGACGATAATGTAAAAACATACACTGCTGGAGAAAATATTATAATATCTGAAGATAATGTTATTAGTGCTAACGTATCTGGTGGAACAGATAGTAATGCTGTTTATACATATTACGCTCCATATTCAGATGATGATTGGTTTACTGAAGAAAACGTAGCAAACATATTACAGACAGTAAAAGATAAAGGGTATTCTAACTTCGAGTTATGTACTTTAAATGGTAGTCATTATGCATTAAGAAAAGGCGGAAATTTACAAGCTTTAACTACAACAGAAGAGTATTACGAACTGGAATATCTACCAAATGATTTAAAAAATTATGTTTATTACTTTTTTGTCGCTCGTTTAAATGAAGGCGGTAAGATCGTAGTAAATGGATTGGGTACGCAAACTTATACAGCTCAAGAAATGGTTGAGACCTATCTGTCACCAACATTAGAAAAAATATCTGGCTACGATGGTTTAGCATCTCATTTAATACTACAGTCAAATAATGGAATCTTCGAATGGGATTCATCATTAGACGGTGGCATATTTGGAGATAGCTATACAGATCCTGCTTATTATACAGAAAAACAAGTTGATAAAATAGTTACAGATACTGTGAATGAAGCATTAGGAGGCAGGTACTAATGGAGACAGAAGGTAAAAGGATATTAGTAAATTATCTTACTGACATCGCAGACACTTTCAGAAGTATTACAGGAGAAACTGATACAATAAGTGCTGAAAGTTTTTCTAAAGAAGTTCAAGCAGTAGCTACGTCAAGCTCAAAAAACTCATATCAAAGAAATTCTATAGAAGAAATGAATGCGATAACAGACGCAAAGGATGGAGATACTTGCTTATGTTGTTATGAGGATAGTAGTAATGTTACTAAAGATACTACGGTTAGTATAATAACCTTTCCAGAAGAAGTTGTATTTGAAAATGCTATTACTGAATATTATAATGCTGAAATAAGAGCGGCAGATAGTAGTGTTGAGCTTTGGGGAATGATTGATTTGTCACCTGATAGGTTTGTGTTTCAAGTAGATAAGATGGATGACAACAGTAGAATTAATGCTTATTACAACTCAGAAGATGGAGTTACTTATAGATTAGATAGACTGGATGTAGAGGGAAATTTTGAACTAATTAATGAAAGAACAGTAGATTTTAAAACGAAAATTAAGATTGAAGGCACAAATGAATATATAGGGACGTTTTTAATTGCTCCTAATCAAGTTTTTGTAGGTCTATATAAATACGAAAATAACTGGAAAACATTAGGACTAAATTATCCTTTAGATAGGTACAATGTTGAAGCTTCACAAAAATATTACAACGACGGAGAACAAGAAGGAATGTTAGGTAACACGGAAACATCACAAGGAGTACAAAAATTGAATGACTTTATTAAAAAATATGGAACAGATTTTGTATATCCAAAAGACATGTCTCATTGCTTTTCAAATTATGAGGGAGAAAGAATTCCTCTATTGGAATTGAATCCAAACACTAGTAATGTCACTAATATGGAAGAATTATTCTCTGGATGTCGTTCTTTGAAGTCTATTCCAGCGATGAATACACAAAATGTAACCAATATGAACCTGATGTTTTTCCAATGTGAGAAGCTTTCTTCTGTGCCAGCATTAGATACTTCTAATGTAATCAATATGAATCAGATGTTTAATAACTGCAGGAGCCTTTCTTCTGTGCCAACATTAGACACTTCTAATGTAACTGAAATGAGTGGTATGTTTAGCGAATGCAAGAAGCTTTCTTCTGTGCCAGCATTAAACACTTCTAATGTAACCAATATGGGCTTGATGTTTGTGGGTTGTGAATCTTTAACGACAGTGCCGTTATTAAATACTAGCAATGTAACCGATATGACTAGTATGTTTTCAAGTTGTCATTCTCTCGTTGAAATTCCAACATTGGACACGAGTAAGAGTAAATTTTTGGCAGCGATGTTTGCAAAGTGTTCATCTCTAAAACAAATTCCTTTGTTAAATACAAAAAGCTGTATTCATATAAATGGCATGTTTGAGGGATGTACATCTCTTGAAACAGTGCCTATTCTTGATGCAAGCAATGTAACCGATATCAGTAAGATTTTTAAAGATTGTCCGTCATTGGTAATGTTAGGCGGATTAAAGAATCTTGGTATGAGTTATTCTTCGGCTTATTATATACATGAAAATAAGAGGGAATATACCTTGGATTTATCTTATAGTCCATTATTAACACATGATAGTTTAATGAATATAATAAATAATTTATACGATATAAAATCTAAAGGAGTTAAACCGCAAACACTTCAATTAGGAGATACAAATAAAGCAAAATTAACTGCAGAAGAAATAGCAATTGCAACCAATAAAGGTTGGAATGTTATATAAATAAGGAGGGAGAAAAATGGCCAATACATTAAAAATTAAAAGAGGTTTAAAAGCCGATATTAGTAAACTAACATTAGTAGCTGGAGAGTTAGCAGTAGCATTGGATACTCAAGAGTTATATGTTGGTGATAATGAAGGAAATGTAAAAATAGTTAAAGGTGGAGCTTCTGGAGCTGTTGAAAGCGCTAATAAATTAACAGTAGCAAGAACAATTACAGCAACAGGAGACGCAACTGGTTCTACTTCATTTGATGGATCTCAAAATGTTGAGATGGCATTAGAATTAGCAACTAGCGGAGTAACTGCTGGTACTTATTCAAAAGTAACTGTTGATGCAAAAGGTAGAGTAACAGCTGGTTCTAATATTACTGTTGAGGATATTGGAGATTTATCAACAACTTTAGCTGGATTAGCAACAAAAGAAGAATTAGCAGGATATGTAAAAACTACAGACTTAACTACTGAATTAAATAAAAAAGTAGATAAAGTAGCAGGAAAATCTTTAATTGATGATACAGAAATTACAAGATTAGCTTCTGTTGAAAACTATGATGATACTGCAATTAAAGCAGACATAGCTAAGAAAGCTGATGCAACTGCAATGAGCACAGCTTTAGAAGGAAAAGTTGATAAAGTTGAAGGAAAAGTATTGTCAAGTAATGATTACACAACAGCAGAAAAAGAAAAATTAGCAGGATTATCTAACTATGATGACACAGATATCAAAGCTTCTATTGCAACTAAGGCAAACAGTGATGACGTTTATACAAAAACAGCTATGAATACTGAATTAGATAAAAAGGCTGATAAAACTACAGTTGAAACATTAACAACAACTGTTGATGGCAAGGCTAACAAAGCAACAACTATTTCAGGATATGGTATCACAGATGCTTACACAAAAACTGAAGTAGATGCAAAAGTATCATCAGTTTATAAATACAAAGGTAGTGTGGCTGACGAAAGTGCATTACCTACTGAAGGTCAAGTAACTGGTGACGTTTACAACCTAGAAGACACAGGAATGAATGTCGCATGGAATGGTGAAGGATGGGATAACTTAGGTTCTGTAGTAGACTTAACACCATACTTAACTAAAGATGATGCAGGTAACACATATGCTGCTAAAGCAACTACACTTGAAGGTTATGGTATCACAGATGCATATACTAAATCAGCAATTGATACTGAATTAGACAAGAAAGTAGATAAAGAAATAGGAAAACAATTATCTACAAACGACTATACAACTGCTGAAAAAACAAAATTAACTGGTATTGCAACAGGAGCTGAAGTTAATAAAATTGATGCAGTAAAAGTTAATGGAACAGCTTTAGGAATTACAGATAAGGCTGTAAATATAGATTTATCTAATTACGCAACTAAATCTACAACATTGGCAGGATATGGCATTACAAACGCTTATACTAAAGATGAAGTTAATACTGAATTAGGTAAGAAAGCCAACAGTAGCGACGTTTATACAAAGACTGAAGTTAATAATGCTTTAGCAAATAAACTAAGTAATACAGACGTAATTGATGGGGGCACTTTCTAATAAGTGCTCCTTATTTTTTTAAAGAGGTGAGAACGAGATGGGCTCTATTAAAGAGAAAATAAAATATATAAAAGAAACAAAGAAATTAATAAGAGAGGCTATCATCGCTCAGGGCGTAGATGTGCCGGAAAACACTACATTTAGAGATTATGCAAACAAGATAGATAGCATAAAAAATACTACACATGTATCAGATAATACAACACTTGCGTCCGGTACGGCAGTAGAAAAGAAAATATATTATTTAAGTAAAACAAAGGAAAATATAAAGAGAGCTATCGTAGCAGCAGGAGTAAGTGTATTAGAAACAGATACTTTTAGAAGTTATGCTGATAAAATAGCTCAAATAAAAAAATAGGAGGGGTGAAGAATGGCTAATAAAATTACATGGGCTGATAAGGTAGCCCTTCAAGAAAAACCAGATGTTGTAGCAGAAAATAAGGTTACGGCAGCAGATATGAATCAAATCAAAACGGCAGTTAATGAGACAATAGACACAATGCCAAGTAATTTGGTAAATGGACAAGCTACGGGAAGTATTAGGTCTATTGGCGCTTATGATGAAACGGGAAAATTATTAGGTCAATATGCGCAAGCTTTCGGTTCTAAAACAACAGCACAAGGTAAGAATTCCTATGCAGAAGGGTGCGAAACAACAGCATCGAAAGACTACTCACATGCAGAAGGACTTGGCTCAACAGCATCAGGAGAAAGTTCTCATGCTGAAGGACAAGGTACAATAGCATCAGGCTATTACTCACATGCAGAAGGACAATGGACGGCAGCGTCTGGAGACCGTTCTCATGCAGAAGGACATAGCACAAAAGCACAAGGTGATATTCAACATGTCCAAGGTAAATATAATATAGCAGACACGACAAGTGCCCATATAATTGGTAATGGAGATTCTGATAATAGGTCTAACGCTCACACTTTAGACTGGCAAGGTAACGCATGGTTTGCTGGTGATGTTTACACAGGAAGTACTTCTGGAACTAATAAAGACTCAGGAAGCAAAAAACTAGCGACTGAAGAATATGTAACTAATTTAGTCAGTGATACAGGATGGATTACTAGTACAGTAACACAATCAAATGGTGTATGTACCTATAACGCTCTTAGCACTGGTGGAGAACTACAGATGCGTAAAGTAGGAAAAATTGCTTATCTTAATTTAGCTTTGCGTTTAAATTTAATGCCTGATACAATACAATCTGATCAATATTTACTTACATTAAATGAAAAGTATAGACCTACTCAAAAAATTTATTTTACAACAGTTATAACATGTAATGGTGATTCACAATTTAATGAATTATGTACAGTTACCATTTCACCTAATGGTAAGGTTGAACTACCAAATTATGTGGAAATAGCTAGAAAACAAATAGAAATTGGAGGTAGTGAACTATATTTAAATCACTTAGTGTCATATCCAGTTTAATAAACTAAAATAGGAGGAAATTAATTGTAGAACTAGAGATATATATACCCACATATACCTCCATATTTCGAGGTATATATGTGGTATAGAATTAAGTAAAAGTAAAAAGGAGGCGAGACAATGGCGAATACGATAAAAATAAAGCGTGGATTATCTAGTAATATTGATAATGCTACTCTTGCTCAGGGTGAATTAGCAATAACTACTGACACAAATGAACTATATGTAGGAAAAGAAAATGGAAAAGAAAAAATAAACGTTCAACCGAATTACAATCAAAATGATGAGAAGGCTGCTGATTATATAAAGAATAGACCATTTTATGAAAACTCTAATATTATTTTTCAAGGTGATGTTACTTTTACAAAAGGAGGAGAATTTGAGGATTATTCGGGCACCGTTCCTTTTTCTACTTCTTTTAAAAAAGATGATTTTAAAAAAGTGTGGAGATTACAAATATTATATGAGGGAAAACAGGAAAAACTTAGACGATATAGTTGGAATTATGAAAATGGACAAGACAATAATTTTGAATACTTCTCTTATTTCATAAGTGCTGAAGGGATGGCTGAAGTCTACTGGAATGGTACCCATATAGTTTCTTCTGACACTGCGTTAAAAATTGATATTCCAGCGGACGGAGACACAGCAAGCACCAAAACTATAAATATTACTATAACAATGCAAACGAAAAGTGATACCCTAGATCTTATGTCGTTAAAAGATATAGAAGATATAGATAAGGTACTTCAAGGTAATCCGCCAAGATAAAATGAATAAAGGAGGGAGAAAGAATGAATACTTATGGATATAATGACGATTTTAAAGTAGTAGACAAGGATTCGTTAGCGTTTGTTACTTATCAAGTAAGAGGGGTTATAGAAAATAATTATAACGACCTTAGAAACAGACATGATTGGAAAACGATAACTATATCAGAAGATTCTTCTATCACTGAAGAAAAGACTGGGAAATTAGATATCTCAAGCGTTTTCTCTGGTAGCACTGACAATTTTTATAGAGTTTTAGGATATAATTCTATGTATAATGGTATCCTTTATTATGGGATAGAACCATTTAAAAATGTTATCGACAATTCTTTAGTTCGTGTCCAAAAAAATGCTGTAATATATTATGCAGGTGGAACGGCTTATTGTTTTACTGGAGAAGGAATTTACAATCTTTTATGGGATGATACCGAAAAGAAAGGTTGGGCTACAAAAGTTAAGATGGATAATGAATCTTATTATGTGTATGATAAAGAAATAGATGCATTGCCAAATATAACTGTGACTGCAGGAGATTTTGTTTGGGATGCGACTGCTAAGACATTAACAGTAAAAGGTGCAAGAAATACAACAAAGACTGCAACAATTAAGTTCAATGAAGATGTAGATGGTGTATATTATTCTTTGACTAATTCGAGCTCAACAACAGGAAGAATGGGAATGCTCTCAGCAAAAATAAATAACGAAGATTATTATATTGGACTACTACAAGGATTTGGAACTCATTATTCTCAATGGAATATGAAAAAAAATGATGTAGTAACAATCGAATATACTGGAGATTCTACAGCAACTGCTAATGATGAATTTGTATTTAAAATAGAACATTGGCAAAAACCAAAACAAACAACTTCAGCAGCATCTTATGCTAATTATGTTGTTGGAAACTCAGAATTAAATGATCAAATGAATGAAAGCTCGCTACGTACAGATGTTTTAAATATGAAATATGACATGAATGAACACCATACACATCATTATGAAGATTATCGTGGAGGCATTTTACCAACTTGTACAATAACTGACGGGGCTAATGGTTTTAATCATCCAGATCAATCTATTGATTTTAGTGCATCTTCTGCCGATGGGATGACGTATGAAACAACACTTACAATAGCAGAAGAAAACATGAGTGCAATGGGATTCTTAGCAACTATTACTTCTTCAACAGAATCTGCCACATTGGGAGAATGTACATTAAAAATTGAAAATACTACTCAACATAGAGTCTTATTGGAAACAAGCGTAATAGGAGAATCGAGAACAATAGAAGGAGTAAATACCGGAGATAGTATAAAAATGACCTTCACTTGTCCAGAAAATGTTTATACTCCAATGGAAGTAACAGTATCTATTGCAATGTATTTAACTATGGAGACAACTTCTAAGGTAGAAGATGTAATTTATTCGGCACTAATGACAGAAGAATTTATAACAGATCAAAAAATCGATTATTTAAGAACCGAATTAGAGCATGCTAAAGCAGGACAAAAACCACAAATACATATTGGAACATATCCAAACTTACAATTAATCTTAAATGCAGCAAGCGACAATTCTGAATGGAGAATCTGGCAAGGAAGCCAAGGAAATTGTACTTTAACAATTGGATTCGATACTTCTGAAATAGGAGAAGAGAGTACTTTTGGATGTACGGTTGTATTTAAAACACCTCATCGTTCTACTGCAACAACAGCGTTCTCTTGGGATGCCGATTATGGTGATTTAGTGAGTATCGTTGGGGATGATGTAGTAGATGGTATATTTACACCACAACTACTAAAAGTGTATGAAATGGTATTCACTTGGAATGGCTTCGTAATGAACTGTGTTGTTAAAGGAAGTAAATATACAGCACCACAGGAGTAAAAAAACATGATAGGGATTAAAAGAAGAAGCAGTATTTATTATCCAATAAAAGAATATTATAAAAGAAGAATAATGGTTGGGGATATGTTAACAAATAAAACATTATACGCAGACTTTCCTGATGATTTTGCTGATAAGACTGATCTTAACCTCAACGAATCAGAAAGAGCTTTTTGTATATATAACAATAGTTCACCCGGAAGTTACGACGTCAGGTTGTTAGAATATACAGATGGTGCATTTGAGTATGGTATTTGTGTTGGACCTACAGTATTAAGAAATAATATATATTTTTATAATATTGAAACAAATAAATTGGAAGTAAACGAAAATAAGTATAAAATGTCAGATAAAGTACAAGATGTTACTGAAGTTACTGATTGTCAAGCATATAGACATATTTATATCAAAGATCCTAACATAAGACCTTTAAAAGTTGGGGATGTTCTTAAGAATGGTACTAAATTGTATTTTAATATTCCAGATAATATTACTAAATTATATTCTGAATATAAATATACAAGTTCAACAAGGAGTAAAGTAAGTACTAAAACTCCGATATTAAAAGCAACACCTTCATCAGATTCCACAACAGATACTTTAATAAATAAATTTCTTAAGGTAACTTATTATCCTGATGGCACAGTACGAAGAGCATCCGTTACAAATTTAATCTTAACAGATGGAAGTTCTAATATAGATATATTTAAAGCAACTTATAATCAAAGTAATTTTTATAAACCAGAAATAAATGTATCATCATATACCATCACAAGTCCAACAACAATAACAGACTACAATGAATTTGATTTTTGGTCTCAGTTTATCTTAGTTGATGAAACTACATTATAAGAGCCTAGAGCTCTTTTTTTGTTTGACAAAAAGCATATTATCTGGTATACTGTATTAAATACTGTGAATGGTTTATCGATACTATATAATAGGAAAAGGAGGGGATAGACATGGCTTATACACCTACCGCATGGCAAGATGATGAAACATTAGTAAATGCACAACGTATGAATAACATTGAAAGTGGAGTAAAGAATGCTAATGATAATAAGTCAGATATTAATCATAATCATGATGACAGATATTCAAAATTAAATCATAATCATGATGATAGATATGCGAAGAAAGATGAGACATATACAAAGACTGAAGTTGATTTAAAAATAGATCCAATTAAGAAAGAAATAAAAGATTTGCAAAGTGACGGTGCAACAATTAACAATAAATTTACCGTTTTAGAAAAAGAAACTTCTTCGTTGAGAGGAGCCGTTAGAACCAATACTCGAAGTATTAGTACCGCTGAGGAGAATCTAGGAATATTGAGTGAATTAAATACAACAGATAAGAGTAGTTTAGTAGCTGCTATTAATGAAGTAAATATTTCTGGTGGGGGAGGTTCTGGAACAAAAAATTATGAAGAGTTATTCAAGAAACCTCTAATAAATGGAAGAGAACTGATTGGAAATAAGACATCTAAGGAATTGGGACTGATTTCATCTGGCATAGGTAATGCTCAAGAAGTTATATTTAATGATGGTGAAACACTACAATCTAAATATGAAGATGGCGGAATTAGAGGTCCGCAAGGTCCAAAGGGTGATAAAGGAGATCCTGGTACGCAAGGTGAAAGAGGATTAACTGGTCCTCAGGGACCTCAAGGAATTGCTGGTCCAAAAGGAGAAAAAGGAGAACAAGGATTAGTTGGTCCTGAAGGGCCTCAAGGACAAAGGGGTCCAGCAGGTCCTCAAGGTCCTCAGGGTCCTATTGGAAACATTGGATTAACTGGTCCAAAGGGAGATAAGGGAGATCCTGGACCTAGGGGTATACAAGGAGAACAGGGTCCGAAAGGTGAAACTGGAAGCGTCGGTCCTCAGGGAGAACAGGGTCCAAGAGGAGATAGCTTTAGAATAACAGATGTGTTAGATAATATTACTTTATTGCCAGAACCGTCTACGGTTACTAACAATTTTGCTTATTTAGTAGAAAAAGATGCTGATGGAGTACAATATGAAGATGGTGCACACTTGTTTATACTATTAGTTGGAAATAACACCTGGACTGACAATGGTCCATTTAGTGGAGTTGCAGGACCTCAAGGTCCACAAGGAGTACAGGGTGAACAAGGACCACAAGGAATACAAGGAGAAACAGGAAGATCATTTCAAATTTATGATACCTTAGAATCGTTTGCTTCTTTGCCAGATCCGACTACAGTTACAAATAATAATGTTTATTTAATATTAAAAGATGAAGAAGGTAGCGTCTTTCCAATACCACATATTGCAGTTTTGCTTGTCGCAAGTCAAAGCTGGTATGACGTAGGCCCTATGGGTACGCAAGGTCCAAAAGGTGATACTGGTTGGGGTGTTCCTGAAGGAGGAACGGTAGGACAAGTGTTGGTTAAAAATAGTGATACTGATTATGATACTAGTTGGAAAACCTTAATTCAAAAAACAACGGCAGAGTGTGTTTTGGCAGAAGGATGCTCTATTGCTTCTGGACAAATGCCAGTCGCAATAAAAGAAGCTTTTACTGGTATCGTTCAATTAAGAGGATTAATCCGTAGAGAATTGACTTTAGGCACATGGAATGCTTTATGTACAATACCAGAAGGATATAGACCTTCTGACACAAGAGATTATATGTCTCCTAATAACTCCAATGACATCGGAGTACACATTAGAATAGGTAGCGATGGAAATATACAAGTATTCCCAACTGCTACTACTGCAGTTGCTAATGAAACGCCGATTTACATAGATACAATATATATGATTTAAGAGAGGTGAGAAGATGGAGAAGATATTTATAAGAGAACGAATTAATGCTGTTGATTACAATAACGTAAATCAATGTCTTTTGTTTACTTCTTCAGATGCGGATATAGAAGGAGGAATTGTTAATGTCAACCTTGAGAGTGATGTGGCTGGATGGTATCAATTAACATTTGATGCTCCTGCTTTTATATTAAAAAATGGAGAGTTAATAGATAACCCAATATTAAAACATTTATTTCCCTTGTCTAAGTTAAAGTATACACGCATTACAAAGACGGGAGATAAAGAGGAAGAACTAATATTATATTTTATAGTTCAGCCAGAAGAAGATAGTCGAGACGAAAGTGGAATAGTTCTAAAATCTTATACTTGTATTGATTATCCAAGACATAATTTATCTAAGGCTAAAAATGGTATAACTATTGGAGAAGACACTTTAGATGAAAAACGTTCTATGACACCTAATAATGAGGTTCCAAATGTAGACGGGAAAGTTCTTTACGTTAAGGCTGACGTTCAATCTCGAATGAATTTTAATAATTATTCAGAATTGGGTGGATGGTTAGATGCATTACCTGGGGCATTTGCTTATATACCAAGTGAAAATAGAGCTTTTAGATTAGTGAATACTGACCCAAGTAAAAAAGACTTGAATGATGAGAGTAAATTTATCAACTGGTACGAGTTAGAAGTCAACTCAGAAACAGGAACTTTTCAAACTTGTATAAAAGATAGCGATGGCAATATTATTCCAGAACCAGTATGGAGTCCCGAATGGGGCGGATATCCGTTAGCGCCAGATCCAAATAAATATGACTACGGTTCAATTGGAATAAATGATATCGATCCTGCTATAGTTCAGTTTTATTGGGACACTGTATGGCTTAATCCAGAAAAAACGATGGGACGTTATGATGGACTATTATATAGAAAAGGCAGTAGACTTTTGTATGATATATATGAAACTTTAGATTTTGAATTTCCAAATGATTTTCTAGGAACTAAATATAAGGTAGAAAATTTAGATGATACTGTTCCTTCTTATACTGGCGGAGCAACAATGTATGTCATCGAAACTGGAACTGTTTGGCAATATGTAAATGATACTTGGGAAGATACGCATAAGAATAAAAGAGAAGTGTTTAAAACAAAAGATACTCTAAAGGGAAAATGGGCAAAATTAGATCCACAAAAACCTTATCTTGCTCCTAACTATGCAGATAAATACTTAGATTATATCTTAGAAGGTACCGGATGGAAAGTCGGAGAAGTAGATAAGATATATATAGACAACGGAACTGTTGAATTAGCTGAAGACGGAGTGGTGAATCCCAAGAAAGTTGAGTTAAGTACATATTTATATTTCGATAATTCTAATGCGTATAACGCAATATCTGAACTATGTAATGCTTTTAAATGTTATCCTCGTTTTGATCATGTTAATAAGATTGTTAATTTAAGGTCAGTTCCTGGAGAAGATAATGGATTAACATATCTATATAGAGATAATTTGAAAAGTAGTAGAATTACTCAAGATGGAGAAAAAGCCGTATCTAAATTATGGGTATACGGTGGAGAAGACTTGAATGGACAAGTGTACATACAAGATTGTAATAGAGTAAATCCAGAGTATTATTTAGCAGATTACAATTCTTTGGATGATTTAAATGCTAGAGTAGCTAATCCTAGAGAAGGACAATATGCTAAGATTAGTTTAAAAAAATATACTTGGGATCAATTAATAGAAAAAACGAAAAAAAATGGCGAAAGATTGCCTATTACAAATACATTCTTAGTTGGTGAATTACCAGTTAGTTCTTGGGGAACAGGAGCTATACCTGAAATAAATAGTCTGGATCAATTACCTGCCACAGGAGAACTAGGACAAACAGTATTTATTAGAGAACAAGATTCATATTATTCTTGGATTCCAGAAGCAAGCGCCTGGTTTGACACCTATTTAAGTTCAGAGCCCTCTGAGGCAAGTGATATTATTACTTTTGAAAGAAGATTTGATAGAGAAAATGACCAATGGGTAGATAAAGGACAATTCTATCATTGGTGGGAAGTATTATCTCCATATGCAGATAACTATATAATGGATTTTTCTTATTTCTTAGACAGAAAATTAATGACAGAAGAACAGGTTAATGATATTAAATATAATTTTATTTTACCGATAAGTCATTTGAATAAAAAAAGAGCTCCATTGCTTAAAGAATATAGCACATTAAGTCAAGAATTATTGAATTGGAATAATACTTATGACGAAAGTAAAATAGCAGCAGAAGCCATTGACAAATCTTTGAGAACGACTTATGCAATTTATGAAACGAAAAATGGAGTTACTTCACTAAAAGATAGTGGTCTTTATCTTTATCCTCCTGGAGCTGATTTTAAAACAGAGGGATGGAGTTTAGCTGAAGTTCAGTATTCTAAGTCAGAAGCAGTAGAAGTGCCAACATTTGACAAAATAGCCGAAGCTTTTCCAAATCCTAAAATAGGTAATATGGTAAAAGTAAAAGATACTGGAGAAGTTTATTGGTATGCTAATACATACTCTTTCAAAGATACAATTAGCTATTATTTGGGATGGAATGAAGGAGATCTTAAAGATTCAAAAGCCGATGCAGAAAAGAGAGAAAAGGAATGGCTTTATAGTCCTGATGGAAGCTTAGAAGCTAGAAATAGAGGTACTGGTCTTTTTGAAGAATTAAGGGAGCAAGAGTTATATCCTAAAACAGATTATGATACCGCTAGTGATGCATTGAAATATTGGTTTAATCCACCTGCTAATATTGATATGATACCAGACGGAATGCCAGGTGATCCTAAAGAGACTTCTTTGGCTCATAATTATTATAATGCAAGAAATAGATTGATAACGGAAGAAATTAACAAACAATACGCCTTAGAAAAAATTGCAGAAGTAGAAACTGCTATTACATTATTGCTTGAAAGAGTTAAGATATTGGAAAATAAGATTACTTCATTAGAGCATGGTCTTAGGGAAAAATATGGAGACTATATCGTAGAGGGTGTGTTTACTGACGATACAATGGTTTATATTTATAATTTATGGTATGCGGGATTAAAAGCATTAAACCTATATCATAGACCTTTAATTACTTATGAATTAGGTGTTGTCGATGTTTCTGGTTTACCTGAATATTCTACAATGACAGAAGATGTGTATCATGATATCGTATATCGTTTAAATAAGCCAGAATTAGTATTGCCTAATCCAGGAGATTATTGTTATGTTACAGATAATAAACTTGGTATAGTTAAAGAAAAAGCCAATATCACAAGTGTTGTAAGAAGTTTATCTAATCCTGCAAATCATCAAATAACGATTGAAACAGTAGACACAAACACAGAAGAATTAATAGGCAAGTTAGTTACAGCAGCCAATACTATTTATTCTAAGGAACAGATATATAACCGTAGTGCTGTAATTAAGTCGGATGGAACTATCGCACAAGATACTGTTAGTGCTTCATTAGATGACAATAGTGGTAAATTAACTATAATGTCTAACAATGGTACGGTTTTATTAGGCGAAAATGGCATTATTACGACAGATAGAGAAAATGCAGATTTAAGAATGCAATATACAGGAAAAGGTATATTCTCATCAACTAATGGTGGAACGACATGGGAGAATATATTAAACGCAGGAAAAATTAGTATTAAAGCTTTATCAGCCGGAACAATTGATTCTAATACAATTTCTGTGTCTAATATAGGAAAGACAGCTAATATTATAATTGATGGTAAAGGAATTACTGCTATTAGTAAAGATGGAGTAGATGCTTCAGCGCCAAATATTATACCAGATGATAAAACTTCTTTCTTCTTAGATGCAAAAAGTGGAAATGCTTATTTTGCAGGAAGAATAAAAGCAAAGAGTGGAGATATTGGCGGATGGGACATTAGTGGAACTGCTCTTAAAAAAGGCGGAGTTGGAATGAGTTCCGATAATAGTAGTTTAAATAATTACGCTTTTTGGGCTGGTAATACAGACCCAAGTCAGGCTAAATTCTGGGTAAAGCATGATGGCACAATGAAGGCAACTAAAGCAACTATAGAGGGAGATTTAACTGCAACAACTGGAAAAATTGGTAACTGGACTATAAATAATGGAGCTATTACTAATAATAACGTACAACTAACTAGTAATGGAAATTTAATAGCTAGTAATGTCGATATAAAAGGAAAAATTGAAGCTTCTTCTGGTACAGTTGGTGGTTGGAATATTGATAATGTTCAGTTTCAAAAACAAATTGGAGACTACAGCTTTGAAATCCGAAGCGATAGGGGAGCATCAGAGCCTGCTTTACTTGTCTATAAAAATCAAGGTAGCAATCAAGGATATAAATTTTATGTTAGACCAGATGGCTACTTATATGCTGCTAATGTAGGTCTTTCTGGTTCGATTTCAAGTTCTACAATTACCGGCTCATCTATTACATGTGGCAATGTTTTCAATTTAAGAACCAATGGTCACTTTAAATATTATAATGGAGTAGGATTCTTAACATGTGGACAAGCATCGAGAACAGATCATCCATGGTTAAGTGCTGTCAATGTAAATTTCACCAATGGTATATCTTTTAGAAATGGTACAGCTTGGGGTGATGCAGGTGATGAGATAGATTCTATTCGTCATTCCGGTTCTTCTTTACGTATAACTAGTGGAGGAAATATGAATTTAGAAGCTACGAATTTTAATCTAGCTCCTAGAGGTGAATATGTTGCATGTAACAAATGTTATTTTAGGGCAGATGCTAGTAATAATTCTTGGATATATTTTTCCACTAATGGTGGTTATGGATCTCGTATTAAAGGAAATGGAAATAGTCTTTATTTGTATCCAAGCGATAGTGGAGCAGTTTATTGCGGAGGAAGTGGTTCTAGTGATAAGGTTGCTACAAAATCTGGAGGTCCATCAAGTTTAAATATTAAGCGAAACTTGTTAAATATTAATAATCAATATGAAGATATATATAAAGATTTACAAAATCTAAACATGTATACGTATGACTATAGATTTAATAATATCGATATAGAAAAAAGAAGTAATTATGGTTTCATAATAGACGAAATAGAAAAGACAAAAACATTAAGTAAATATTTTAAAAGTTACGAAGTAGATAGATGGATAGATGAAAATAATAACTTGATTTCTCAAGAAGAGACGGATATAAATAAATATAAATCTATAAAAGTCAAAGAGTGGGAAAGAGATTCCTATATAAAGGGTATGTTTATTTTAATAAAGACCTTACAGAATAAGATTGATACATTAGAAAATCAAATAAAAAAAGAGAGCAATTAAGCTCTCTTTTTAAATATCTCTTTTATTTTATCTAATAATGTTTTTTTCTTTAACGGACATTTATCTGTTCCGCATTTTCTGATTCTACAGTTTTTTGGTCCTGGACATTTTCTAAGCACAATGTTTCACTCTCCATTTCTTTTAATGCTTTATATAATTTCATCAAATCTTCTTCTGAATTATAAATTCCTAAACTCACTCTACAGGTTGATAATCCAAACAGATCCTTAGTTAATTTAGAACAATGATTTCCAGCTCGAATAAAAATATTTTTCTTATCTAAATAATTCATAACATCTAACGCTTCAAATCCATCTATATTGAATAATAAAATTGGACTTTGGGGATTAGAATATATTTTTATTTTAGGCAATTTAGATAGTAATCTATGTGCGAATAATCCAAGATACAAATCTTGCATTTGTATTATATCCCAGCTTTGACTTAGAGTTAGAGCGGCGTCTGTACCTGCGAATGCACCTGGGACATTTTCTGTTCCTGCATACATTTTATCATTATTATCTAAGAATTCATATTCTCCTTCAGGAAGAAAATATTTATTCATTCCTCCTCCAACTTTCATTGGTCTTATAAAATTTGGTATCTTTGCATATAATATTCCAACTCCCTTGGGTCCATACATTTTATGTAGGGAAAATGCTAGAAAATCAATATTGCACTCTGTCACATTTATTGGAATATGAGCTGCTCCTTGAGCGTGGTCTACAATAAAAGTGATATGTTTTTCTTTTGTGATAGTTCCAATCTCTTTTATCGGTCTAATTTCTCCCGTTGTATTGGTCATACTAGATAAAAGAACAATATCGGGATTATATTCTTTGACAGCTTTATTAAAATTCTCTATCGACAGAGTATAATCTTCTTTTAAATCTATGTATTTTATATCAACAATGTTTTTACCAAAGACCATCCATGGCATTATTGCCGAAGCATGTTCTAATTTAGTTGTCAATAAGACAGCTTTTTTCTTTATCCTATGAAGCATGTTGCAGTATGAATAAGCTATAAGATTTAATCCTTCTGTTGCTCCTGTTGTCAATATAATATTATCTGATTTAGCCCCAATAAAATTCGCATATACTTGTAAGGACCAATCTTTTAATTGTTGAGTCCAACGAGCACCGCTATAAGAAGCTCTTCCAATGTTGTAATTGTAATTAGAATATACTTTTATCATACTAGATAAACAGCTCCCTAAAATTTGAGAAGTATTGGCACTATCTAAATATGTGAACTTTGTATTTTGCTCAAAGTATGGAAATAGTTTTTGAAAATCATTGTCCATATTTTACCTCCTATTTGGTACCGCTACTACCAAATCCTCCAGATCTTTTCGTTTTTACAGTTTCACCACAAGTGTAATATTTTTGAAATACTCCTTGGGCAATTCGGTCTCCTTCTTCAATGACAAAATCTTCTTTGCTATTGTTTTTAATACAGATGAAAAAATGACCTTCGTTTTTAGGATTATTATAATAATCTGCATCTATAATATTTACACCCGCAGGCAATATAATGTCTTTAGCTCCATAAGAACTTCTTATATAAATAAAGAATGCTTCATTTCTTGGCATTTTAATCTTAAAACCTGTTGGTATTTTGGCTATTTCGCCTGGTTTAAGAACGATTCGTATAGGAGAGTATAAATCATACGCTGCGCTATTCTTTGTCGCTCTACGGGGCTGAAAATGTAGTTTAAATGACCCTCTAAAATGTGGATCATAAAAATTACATTTTTTTAATTCTTCCGTTTTTTCTATTTCTTGTCGAGAGACCATCTCAAATTCTCTACGCTTCAGTAGCATGACTTTTTCCCTCCTCTTTTTTATTTTGCTCCTCAATTTCTTTTGCTGTTCTAAAATCTCCAAAATATACTCTTGGATACTCTTCTAATGTAACAACTTCTCCATTTGGTCCATCTATACAATAAGGTTTACCATCAAATTTATCAGCTTCTTTGAATACATTAAAAGCTCTGTTGTTTTGGTAAACTTTTACTTGGCTATCTTCGTTATGTTGGATACCAACTTCATTCCACTCATCATCCTCAAGAGTTAGTGGCATAAGTGGTTTAAATCTAAGTAGTCGATCAAGATAATTTATTGCTATAGAAGCACTGAAACCACTATGATCGCAATCTGCAAAAGCATTTACTACTTTTAAGATACCGTCATTAAATATTTTTTGCATACGTACATCTTCTTCGTCCCCATCTGTTTTTGCTTCTTCTAAAATTAAATTTAATTCATGTCGAGCATGTTTCACAAGTGCGTTTTCTCGTTCCTCTGTTTTATTTTCTATAATTGGTTCTGTTTCAGTTTCTTGTGTGTTTATTTCCATAATATTATTTCTCCTTTCTCAAACGTTTTTTGTATGTCTATTAAGCGTTGATTTGATGATCCTCTAAATGGACAGTCAAGAGTTCTTTTGTTAAGAATAAAAGGACCATCAACAAGTACGTCTACTTTTGATATCAAATCCATATACATTAACGGAATTTGTTCAAAAATGTAACCCGTATAAAGCCATACATCAAGATCTTTAGCTTTCGCTTTGTCTATTATAGTTTCTGCTATTTTATAATTCTCTGGTTCCAATGGATGTCCTCCCGATAATGTAATTCCCGCATCTCCAGAACTAATTACTTCTTCTATTAACTTGTCTATATCTGCTTCTGAGATTTCTTTTCCATAATCAAAAGACTGAGCTTCTGGATTATGACATCCAGGGCAATTTCTACGGCAACCAGAAAAGAAAATAGTAGTCCTTAAACCAGGACCATCAACAACACTATTATGTATTACTCCTGCTATTTTAGTCATATTTCCTCCTACTGATGGATATCTACCATCGTGATATACAAATCTTCTCCTTCGTAATCACTATAATCTCGAGCTTCATTTAAAATATCAAACCACTTTTTATCACTTTGTACTAATTCTTCAAGCCATTCTTCGCCCTTATACTCTAAGACAACCCCATAAGGAGAGTTGAACTCAGGTTCAGAAAATCCCATAAAGTCTTTCAGTTTCATTGTGTCCGCCTTTTCTCCTCTATAACTTTCAAGTAAATTACTCCAGCGTCCTCCAACTACAAACCAATCACAAAAACCATTTGGATTATATTCTTCATATATTCTATTATTATCATCTACATAACATCCATCTTGATCGGCAACAAATTTAATTCTTTCACGTTCTGTTTCTTTGGACATCAATTCTGTCAATACTGTATCATACCAATCATGATCTTCTTGCTTATTCTTTTTAAGATAAGAAATGTACTCTTCTACTTGTTCTAAAGATTCTTCTAAACTATTTGTTCGATATGCTCTTTCATAATAGTTTGTATTATCCCAACAAAATCTAGAAAACCATTCTTCGTCAAAATTTTGTTCTCGATGTATAACTGCTACTATTGCATGCATATTTTACCTCCTTATTCTACTTTCATTTCCTCTGGTGTTTCATATATATTTTTTATTATATAATGATCTTCGTTCCACTCTAATTCATCATGCTGAAGACCATTTATTTCAGTCTCTCCATCTATATTTATTAAATACGGAGAACCGCAGCATCCACATCCACCTATTGCGATGCCATAAGATAAACTTAATTTATTTAGCTTTTCTAAAAAGCCTTCTACATCTTTTTGCATATTTTTCTCCTTTACATTTCTTTATTCAAATATATTATAACAAAAAAAAGGACATTGTGTCAATAAAAAAACAGGTTTAATCCTGTTTCTTTTTAGTAAGAGATAAAATCTTACCACGGTATTCGTTATATTTATCTAATCTTGTTACTAAATCCATTTGTTCTTCTTTAGATAGCGTTTTAGCAAAATTTTCATAATGTTTGCATTGAGAAAAAGGTTCGCAACATCCGCCTGCTCTAACACATTGTGGCACCATTGCCCATGCGATAGTATCATCATATTTTTCTATTTGTTCACGTAAATCTTCAGTATATTCTCTAGTAGTAGGGTCTGCACAAGTGCATAAACGACGACCCGCAATGTTGATTAAGCCCTCAATATTCGCATCCATTTCCATAGAGACCGAATCCATTTGACTACGTTGAGATCTGTCTTTAATTTCCGTTCTATCTGCTCTAGAAGTAGATATATATTTTTCAGTACCCTCGTGATGGCGTGCAAAGTGTGTACTAATTGCGTATGGAATATCTGACCATTTCCAAGTGATCCACCCTTTTCTTATTGGGCTATGTCTGCAAATTAAAATTTTCTTTTTCCATGTTTCTGGTGGTTCTTTATCTCCGGCATCTTTACCAATAGTTCTCATGCAAGCTCTTTTTATGCTATTCCAATTAACATTATATTCTAATATTTCAGTTTTTGCCATTATCTCACTCTCCCTTTTTGTTTAATCAAGCATTTACCACATACGGCTTCATATTCAATTTTATCTGTTCCATCTATTAAAACTTGTTCCCCGTCAAACATTGGTATACCATTCATTTTACGAATATTAAAAGTGGCTTTTTTACCACAAGCACATATCGTCTTTAGTTCTTCAATATCATCAGCTATTTCTAACAAACGAGTAGAACCTTCGAAACCGTTTGTGCGAAAGTCGGTCCTTAATCCATAACATAAAACACTTATATCATATATCTTGCTTATTAAATAAAGTTCATCTACTTGTTGAGCTGTTAAGAATTGAGCTTCATCAACAATAATAGCGTTTGGTTTTTGAAGGGGTACTTTTGTCATTATGACGTCTGTTTTATCTAATAATATATCAACAGACGCATTTATTCCTATACGACTAACAACTTTGTTTGCGCCTTTTGTGTCAATGGCTGGTTTTAATAATAATGTTGACATACCACGTTCTTCATAATTATGTTTTACTTGTAAAAGAGCTGTGCTTTTACCAGCATTCATTGCCCCATATCTAAAATACAATTTCGCCATATAATCCTCCTTATACGTATAATAAAGGGGTCTTTTATAGACCCTATTTGTTTCTAAATAATAAAGCAGTATAGAGAAGACTTGCTCCTATCCATTGTAATGACGTAGCTTTGTCTCCCTTACTAATAATGTTTACAACAAGACTTCCTAGAGCTCCAGTTACCATTAAGGCTGGAAAAGCAATTTTTAAGAAAGATATCATTTTAAGCCTCCTTTTCATTGCTTTTTTCCTCAATCTTTTGATGCTTTACTCTATCTTTTATTTCTGCTTTTTTACCAGCATTTTCACGACCAGGAGTCGTTAAATAACCAGTTATTCTTTGAATTCTTCTAAAAGGTATAATTCTTTTTATTTTATTTTTTAAAGTTTCTTTTTCCATTTGTTTATCCCTCCTTACTAATCTATTGGTTCTCTTTCATCTCTGCCACATCCTGGGCAAACATGCACATCGTTACTTCCTCTCCAACTACATCCGCAAACAGTACATTCTGCTATTGGGATATTAACTGCTCCATATCCAACATCAGCATCAGACATAATATGTAATATGTTTTCAAAAGCATCGATATTCTTTGAAATATCTCCATCAACTTCACAATAAAATATGTGACCTGCGTTTTCAAGATTATGATATTTTCCTTCAATTTTTGCCTTATCTGCAATTGAGATATTATACCACACTGGGATATGTGAGCTATTGGTAAAGTATGCTCTATCTGTTACCCCTGGAATGATTCCGAATTGTTTACGAGCTTGTTCTAACGCTGTTTTGCAATATGTCTCTGCTGGTGTTCCTAAACAACTAAAATTCAAGTGAGTTTCTTTGATCCTTTTATCGCAGTAATCTCTTATATACTTAATAATACTGTATCCTAATTCATCAGATTCTTGAGACTCTCCATGATGTTTTCCAGTTAAGGCAATTAAGCATTCTGCTAAACCAACAAAACCTATAGATAAAGTTCCTTGTTTAATAACGTCTCTTATTTCATCTGTTGATGCTAAATCATCTGAACCAAGCCAAATTCCTTGCTCCATTAGACTTGGAAAATTATATTTACGATTTTGACACTGTCCTTCATATCTTTCTAGCAGTTCTTTGTCAGCAATTTCTAAAGCATAATCCAATTCTTTAAAGAATTTGTCAATATTTCCTTTTGCTCTTAAGGCTAATAATGGTAGATTAATAGACGTAAAAGAAATATTACCTCTTCCAAATGCTCCTTCACGACCATTTACATTAGCCATAACCCTCGTACGGCAACCCATTGTGTTTATGATTCCGTAATATGGGTCAGCTTCATAATATGGTAAATTAAAACTTGCATCAACAAAAGCATATGTTGGGAATAATCTCTTACTTGAACATTCCATTGCCAATCTGAAGATATCATAATTTGGGTCTCCTTTTTCAAAGTTAACACCTTTTTTTAATGTATAAATTAAGATTGGAAATATTGGTGTTTCGTGTTTTCCTAAACCTGCCATTTGAGCTTTTAATAGATATTCTGATACCATTCTTCCTTCTGGACTTGTATCTATTCCAAAATTTAAGCTACTAAATGGAACTTGTGAACCGGCACGGGATGCCATTGAGTTTAGGTTATGAACTAAAGATTCTGCTCCTTGGAAAGTGTCTTCTTGGGTATAGGCATATGCTGTCTTACAGATATATTCATAGCCGGGTATAACATCTTCTATACTTTTTATTTCGTCTACCTGTTTTAATAATGATTCTAAAGCAGTACTAGCACTCTCATGCTTCTTAGCATCTTCATAAGCTAATAATTTTTTAAGATGTTTCTTAAAAGTTTTTAGTACATATGGAGCTAGAGCATAGTCATAGTTAGGAATACTTTGTCCACCCCACATATCATTTTGGTTACTCTGTATTGCGATAGCAGATTGTAAAAATGCGGTTTTTATATTTGATGGCTCTCTTAAATATCCGTGTCCTGTACTAAAACCATCTTTAAATAATTTTGGTAAATCAATTTGAACACAAGTCATTGTTGTTGTTCCCCATCCTAAGTCGTGAGGATAAATAATCCCAGCATTTATCGCTTCTGTAACATCTTTTGAGAAAAAATAATTTTTCATATAACTTTTTATTACATCTTCAGAAATGTGTAGATGTCTTCCAGACGGAGTGTAACCGTTAACATTCGCATTATCGTTTTTTTCTTCTGTTGCCTCATTTGATAGAATGTCTAAAACGTTACTTAATTCCCTAGCTTTTGCTCTTTTCTCTCTGTATTCTTGATAGCCTTTTGCTACTTTGCGAAAGCCAGCCTTTCTCATTTTAGCTACTATTATATCTTGGATTTCTTCTACTTCTATCCCATCTGTATATTTTTGTGCTTCTATTTGTATATCTTTTATTACATCTTTAATAAATATTTTCTTTTCCTCAGTTATTTCTCCATAATCTAAGAAACCTTTAGTTATTGCGTTTCTGATTTTTTCTTCATTGAAATCTACAACATTTCCATTTCGTTTTATAACTTTTATTTTCATATCACACCTCCTTAAATCCAATGCACCGTTGGATTTCCCCTAAAACCTTTTTCCCATATAAACCAAGAATAAGATGCTGCACTTGATTTTTGAAATTCTCTTTCGTCATTATTAATTGCACACTGTTCTCTTCCACTGAAAACCCAAATTTCCTTAGGCGGATATAGAGAAAATAATTGTTCGTATCTTTTTTGTCCTTCTAAAAAAGTTGTTTTTAAAAACATGTAAATATATTCTGCTCCAAGTTCAATGGAATGTAATACAGTTTCCATTGCGATAGAATAGGCTGGGTTAGTTAATATGATCGGAGCTCGTAATTCGGTAGTTGTAAAAAAGTCTTCCACATAGTCTAATTTTTCTCTACGTTCTACAATATCACTCGTGATAACACTATAACCGGCTGCTTCTAGCGGCTTTTCTAGATTACCTTCTCCTGCCATAATTTCCCATATTGGCATTCTCGGAATTTGATGCTTCTCTAATAATCTGGTAATAGCTGTTGGAGAAGTTGCATAAAAATCCAACCAAGCTCTGGAATGATCCGTATGATTTGATGCTCCGAGAGTTACAAATGTACTTTTTTTATTTCCTGTCCAATCTTTTTTTTCTTTCATAGCTCTTTTTTCTCCTTTCCAAAATTTATTAGTTCATGAATTTCTTCTTCTGGTTTATCTAATTGTGAGTAAACATATTTTCCAAGAAACAAAGCATCAGCCTCGTCTTCTTCAAAATCTCTTTCATAAATTAACTTTGCTCTGACTAGAGTTGCTTCTTTTTTGTCTTCTCTTTTTGTCCCTCTTATGTTTGAATAACTTCTCCACATATCTGCACTATAAGAGTATACTTTTATTCCTTTCTCATATTCAAAATGATAAAAAAGTATTCCTCGTAACATCGCTAGAGTTTTAAATACTAAGGTATTATATTCTAGTTGTATATCTTCTATTGCTAAAATCTCTATTTGATATTCTTTTATTAGTCTTTCTATTTCATCTATTAACTGATTAATTCTTCTCATTAAAGGCAATTTTTTATCTGCAGTAAAATATCCACTTTTTATTAATTGTCCATATTTATTTAACACTGCCCAACCTGTTGTGTTAGTTGCAGCATCTAGAGATAACAAATATCCTCTTGTTGAACGTATTTGTTTTTCTTCAGCTTTGATACACTCTATACATTCCCAATTATTTTTTTGAAAATTGTTAAATGTATCGGTTTGACGATGCCCCATTGAACAAACGATGCTTAATAAACTGTCTGCATTTTTATAATCTTCGATATTTGTTATCTCGAAACCTCGCTCTGCTAATAGATTGTATAGATTCTGTTGTTTATTGTTCATTAGAATCTTCCTGAACGGATTGCGTTATATTTCCATCTTGCTTGTTTTCTTCTTTTTGCGTATTCGCTTGGGAGATATTTGCTTCTTTTCGTCTCGCTAATTCTTTCTCTACTTCGTTGATTACCTTCATTATATCGTTTTGTTGTAACCCATTCATACCCAATTGGAATATTTTTTTCTGTAAAAGAGTTGTTAACTGCTCTTTTGTCATTTCTTTCAAATCTATAGTTTCCATAAATCTTCCCTCCTTGTTTTTTTAAAGTTTCCACTTTTCCTGTTTTAGTTTTTATTGTTATTTTTATATTACCAGGAGTGTGGTGGTTTTGAATCCATTCATAAAACTCCATCCAATAAGGATCATCTTCAATTCCGTACAAATTATTTTTAAAACCTCGAATAGTTTTATTATTAAATAACCACGCCCAATATTTGGGTTCTATCTTACTTATACAAATGGGTTTTACAAATTTAATTATACTACTCTTTTTAATTTCTGTCATCTTTTCAATCCCAACATCAGAATTGAAAAATAAGAGGGGATTATCATAAATGTACATTTTTTTGTGTATTCCTTCTTCTCTTAGCAAGAGTTCTCCATCTTGTTCAAAGAAAAGTTTAGAGGGGAAAAAATCTCTTCTCCAATCTTTATCTAAGATAAAATTTTTCCCTCCTTCTGAAATGTAATACAACAATGGTTTATAAATATACGTGTTAATTTTTGTATAAATAATCTTGGGCAAATCTGGAAATTGAGGTCTATTTGGAAAGCCTTCCCCATATTCCTCTATTGGTAAAAATAAATATTTTGGAATAAAATTTAGTGGGACACTTTTTGTTTTATAATCTTTAAATACAAATATTTTATTATATTTTTTTAAGTTATCATAACTTATATCTAATATTAATCTGCACTTGATCCCCTGCTCTAAATAGTATGAGCTCACAAGAAGAACGCCGAAGTTATAATTACAGAATTTTTTTGTTGAAAGTAGATCCCAATCAAGAATTCCTATCATAAAAATTATCCCTCTCCATATCGATATTTAGTTGATTTAACTTTTCCTGAAGAATCTATTTCTAATATCTTAGATAACGAACGAACCCTAAAAACTTCTCCAGATTTGTATCCATTTACAATTAGAAGAGTTCCCTTATTAAACCAAGATTTTTCTAATGTTTTTTTACCTTCGGCAGTCATCTCACTTATAATTTTATTATAATTAGCAAATAATTCTCCAGTGAATTTTAACGTCACAACTCCAGTAGTAGTTAATAATGTAACCATATGCTTGTAAGCGTCTTTGCCTAGTACAGTTCCGCAAATGGAAACAGTATGTTTGTAATCTCCATCTTTTAAATGTGCAATATCTATTTTACTTTCTTCCAAAGAGTCTAATTCATGTCCTGAGTAGTAAAATCCTAATACTTCCATCTCCCAACTACTGTCGTTTCCATTACAGTATTGTTCCCAGATTTTGTTTACATCACATTTTTGTATTTGCTGAATTAATTCCTCCTCATTACTTTTCATCCAATCTTTTATACCTGTCATTTCATTATCATATATTTTCTTCCAAACCTTTGTATCTAAAAGACCATTAGAAATATCTATGTTTGGAAAATTTTTACATAAGAAATTTATAGCTCTCTCGTCTAGTCGATATCCCTCCGGAATCTCTAAATCTTTTAGATACTTATTAAAATTGTATAAATATTTATACGAAATTAGGTCTTTTGGAATTAAATTATATTCTATAAGACTATTCATATTTTGAAGCGTTATTCGGGTTTTTTGAGGGGTTATTGACAATAAATAATTATTCATAATAATTCTTTTTTCTCCAAAAGCATCAAAAGCTCCCGCTTTAATAAGATTGATCATTTGTTTCTTTTGTGGTTGTATCTTTGTAATGAAATCTTCTACACTATTATATGGTCTTTCTTTAATTATCCTTTTTGCGAGTTCATCTCCGATTTCGCTTATACCTTTTAATCCATATACGATTGCATCTTTTTGTACATCTGGGACGAAACCAAATTCAGCAATATTTATATCAGGTAATTCTACTTTATACCCTTCTGATTGAACACGTCCAATTGCAGCAGCTACTTTAGCGTAATTAACCCCTCCGTTATCTTCTTCTCCTAATGCTCCTGCTTCTACCGTAATAACAGCAGTCGCCCAATAAATTGATGGGTAATGATAAGCTAAATTCATTTCCTGCAACCCAATAAGAGAATAGTAAGTACAATGTGTAAGATTGAAACTATACCCAAGCTGGCGTTTAATTTGGACATCCCATATATATTTAAGAATGTCTTCTGAGCATCCATTTTCGATACCGGTTTTTAAAAAATATTCTCTAAAACTATCTACTTCTTTTAGTTTTTTCTTGGCAACAATTTTTCTTAATTTAGATGCATCACTAAAACTAAAATTTGTAAATTCTGGTATCATCGTTATTTGCATCATATTTTCTTGAGATTCCAGTACTCCATTATATTTCTTTAGATATTCATACAATATCTTTTTTTCTTTATCTGTTCCATTAAGACTATATACTTCATCTTTTAATTTTTGTGGATTTAGTTTATATTCAAGATATTCTTCTGCTGGCGATTTGTGACCCTTTTCAGGCACCAATCTCATTAAACTATTTGTCGCCGCTAACTCTAATAAAGAAGATGGATGGATACTTGCTAGTGTCTGTTTTGCGACAACAGAATCCATTTGAAATGCACTAATAATTTTACCAGCATTTAACATCTCCCACATCTCTTTAGTTGTTCTATCTAGTACATCTGGATGAAGATATTTATTATATGTTGCACGCAAACTTCCTTGCCATTCAATATATCCATCTTTTATTAATAAGTCCATACAAACATGAATTTTATCTAAAGCATCTGTTGATAAAAAATCATATTTGATTGATCCCATCTTCTCGCTGTCTCCAAGATCGAACTGAGTTACTCGCGTTCCATTTGGCGTTGTTGCTAATGCATTCATATCGTAAATACTTCCATTATATAATACATGTCCACATGCGTGTTGTCCAAGTCTTGTAATCAAACCAGATATAGCGCATGCTGTTTTAAAAAGATTGGGGTATTTATCTATTTCATTTTTAAATTCTTTTGATGCCGGAATATCTTTATCTGGATTTCCAAAATAAGTATCCTCTAGTGAATAGCTAAAACCTCTATTTTGCCCAATTAAACTTGAAAGATATTGTCCGATATCATTTGATAGTCCCATCCCACGGCAAGCAGTTAGAATTGCAGAACGAGAGCCCTCTGTTCCAAAAGTACAAACTGACACAGAATCTCCGCCTATATCTTTACACATTTTATATACCATCTGTGAAATTGTCTCTCTTTTACTTGCTTCTGAGTCAAAATCCCAATCTGGCAACTCTGCTCTTTCTCGATGTATAAAACGATAAAACCATAAATCGAAACCCTGCTCTAAAGGATCTCCATCACAAATTCCTAACAAGAAACATACTAAACTAGCAGGACCAGAACCTCTACCGGCTCCAGTTATCGAACCGACTTCAGACCATATTTTCTCTATTACGACTTTAATTGTTAAGAAATATGACATCAATCGTTGTTGTATTTTATCGCTTACTACCCACATCTCTTCCAATTCTAATTCAATTTGTTTTAAATGTCTCTCTAATCGTTCTTGTGGTAACTGCATTTTTTTCAAAGCATCTAATACTAAAAATACTCCATAACGATCATCTTCATAAGGAGATGTAATATATTTATTTATATATTCATATTTCGGATTTACTCTACTTGTTTTTAAGTAATATTCAAAATTACTTATATCCCTATCATCGGGTAAACGTGGTATTACTTGTCCATGATATAAGTTATATCCCTTGACTCTATCTGCGATAGAAATGGTATTATTTAATGCTTCGGTAATTAAATCTTTTGGAAGATAACTCATTAGTTGATAAATTTCATCAGAAGACATAAGATAAGTATATCGGTAGAAATCAACAGTTTCTCTTTCCTCGTCTTTTGATTTTAAGAAAGCTTCATGTATTGGGAAATCTTCTGGTCTAGCATAATGAGCGTCAGTTGCAATCGTTAGAGGAATGTTATATTTATTGTGTAATTCTATTAAATATTTATTATATTCAATCTGTTCTTCATATGCTGCTGGAGACATTTCTAAATAAAAATTGTTTTCTCCAAAGACTTTTTGACACCATAATAGATGTTGCTCTACTTTATCAAATTCTTTTCTTTCAAACCATATTCCCAATATGTTTCCAATACAGGCACTAGTTCCTATAATATGTCCTTGATTTGGCATAATAATTTCTTCTAAATCAGAATACCACGTAGGGACACGTTTTAAAAACATCATATAACTTCTTTCCCATGCCCTAGAACTTAATTCTCTTAATTGTCGATGTCCCTCATTATCTAAAGCTAATAGAATAAAATGGGGATATTTTTCACCTTTTTCAACAGTATCTTTGTCTAGACCATTACGACATAAATATATTTCGTTACCCAACACGACTTTAAAATTTTGCCATGTCTCGTCATTTGGATTTTCAGACTGCTTCTTCTTCAAATACTCTAAGGCTTTTAAATGTCCTCCTAAAAATTCATGATCGGTGCAAGCGACTGCACATAATCCTAATGAATGAGAAGTATCTATTAAAGTCGGAATTTTAATTATTGAATCAATAAGCCTAGTATTCGAATAATCTGTATGGGAATGTAAATTAGCATATCTCATATCGTCTCCTCCTCAAAATCTTTTTTCTTAATCTCTTTTTCTAAAAATATTATATCATAAAAAAAGAATAACTGTAAAGTTATTCTTTTGGTTTGTCATATTCTTGTAATAATTCTTGTGACACTTGTTCTATAACTCTTACACTCTGAGTTATATTATTAAGATTATTGCTAATTTCGTTTAAAACTAAATTAACATTTATATTAGTGAAACCCCTTTTTTCATATTCGCCTATTGCTCCCATTTCCCCAACAAAAGTGAGTAGTCTCTCTATCTGTTGAAGGATACTAGAGTTATGTCCAGCAATAACCTTTATGTTATTTTTTTCTTCTTCTGACATCGTTTTACCTCCTTGGACGGATTACTTTTGTGATGTACATGTATACGTCATACATAATTGAAATATCTTGCATATCTGGAGTTGCATCATCTTTATTTTGATAACGTTCAATTCTTTCTATGTGCTCTGTAAGCGTAGTTCCATACTTTTCACATATTTTTCTGTAACTGTCCAAATCAATGAACATTTTTGAATGTTTTAATTTTTTATTTTTATTTAATATCTTCATATCCTTTACTCGCTCACTTTCTCTATTTAGACAGGTATATATTTTTTGTTGATAACATAGTGCATCTAAGGGGATATTGCCAAGATTAAAATCCCATCCACAATCTCCATAATATTGTTCATATTTACATTTTCCCGAATAACACATTTTATATTATACCTCTCATTCTTTTTTATCAATATAATTATAATATATATAGATACGACGAGTCAAGTATTTTACTTAAATTCTTTTTGCAATAAATGACTTACTTTTAGTTGTAATTCTTTTTTTTCTATTGGAATTTCCTCAATATTTTTTTCTTTTAAAATATCTTTTAATTGTTTTATTGTAGCATTTTTTACAAAAAGAGATAATATTTTATTATAATCGTCTATGGTCTGTTTTAATTCTCCTCTGGCTACACGATACTTTTGAATATTTTCATATTCACCATTTGTTACTGCCTTTAGTCCTTTTGCAGATAATATCTTATTTATTAGTTTCATCATTTGTTATCTCCTCATCAAAGTCATCTTCAAATTCAACTTGGAATGTTTGAACATAAAGATTTATTAACTCTTCTTTATTAATATCTTTTTTAAATTCTACTCCAAGCTCTTTTAAAGCATTTTTTATCCAAGTACTTCCTTTACATTCTGCAAGTTCTCTTAATATCTCATTGTATTCTCTTCCTAGTTCTCTAACGACTTTAGATACAGCAGAATGCTTTTCAACTAATCTTTTATAATCATCAGACCAAGAGGCAGGAACTCTAATAAAACCTTGTTTTTTTAAATGTTTGTCTATTAAATTTTCAATCATTTTAATCCTCCTTTTTCGTTTTACAATAATATTATAATGTTTAAAACTAGATTATGTAAACATTAACCTAAAAATCATATACATTCCATTCGTTACCTTGTTTTTCTATTAATTCATATCCTTCTACTATCATTTGTAATTTAGGTTGATCTTCCCAATCATTCCAAGAAATAGTCCCGATGGCATTCATAGTATAATTTTTACTATCTTTTAGTTTATTTACTAAGTCTACATCATCAAATATAACAATATCAATCTTGGGTGTATTGATTTTTACATGTTGTCCTTCTTTTCCCATATACTCAGCTCCGATACAATCTATATCAGTAATCATCATAAGAGGTTTTTCAATTCCACTTCCCCATATATCTTCTTGAGCAAATAGTTTTCCTAGTGTCTCATTGAAAGGTCGACATGGGATTACTGCTTCTACTGTATAAAGTTGATTATCGAAATCTATCTTATCTAACTTTTCATATGCTTCTGCTAAAAATCCATCAAAACTATCTTTAAATATTTTTGCCCCACAGGCTTCTGCATGTCCAGCAAATTCTCTAACTCCTGTCATTTCGTTAAATATGCTTCTTGGATCTTCAAATCCTTCAGCAGTTATACTGCGCATACTACCCGCCCAACAATCTGGCATAGTATTATCTTCATAATCATGAAAGTGCTTTAATAATAACACTGGTCTTTTATAACTACTTAGTAATCTATTAGCTATTAAGCCAGATAATTCAAAAGGTAATTCATTTTCCTCATCAATATAATATATGAGATTATGTTTTAAATTTATTTCTGGTTCAATTATTTTTAATGCTGATTGAACAAGTCGATTTTGTTTAGCCTTTAAATTTTTACAAATACGACACATTTCAATATATCTTGGCACAACTTCTCCATCAGCTCCACGTTTTTGACTATTAACATTTTCATTAGGACAAATTAATGTATTAAACAACATTTGTTTTTCTTCCATTGAGCCTAATCGTATTACTGCATTTATATTAGGGCCTATAGACCATCCTATATCTTTAATTGTTACAACTTCTACAGGATTGCCCATCCTATCTTTTAATAATTCATTGAAAAATTCGTGATTTTTGATATGTTTTAATCCATATCTAATAATATATTGATTTTCTAATTCTTGTAAACTCATTACGTCTGCAACCATTCCTATAGATGCTAATGCATACAATCTATCAAAGTTGTAATCTATATCATATTTATAACAAAAATATTGACACGCTTTTAATACAACTCCTGCTCCAGATAAACTTTTATTTGGATATGGCTCATAGTTACAATTGACAACAATTGTATCAAAATCTTCTTCTGGATAATCGTGATGGTCAAAAATTATACTTGGTATATTTTTTTTCTTTAAAGTTTTATAATCTTCTGGATTACCAGATGCATCTGGAACTATAATTAAATTTGCATTACTTGCTAATGCTTCTTTTAAGTCTAATCCATGTTCTTTTCCCTCATGTATACCAATTTCTATTTCACAATTACTTATTGAACTAATGAATTCATATAATATAGCACTGCTTGTAAAACCATCTGTATCAGCATCAACTTGTATATATATTTTTTTGCTTGGCTTATTTTCTAAACCAATAATAACACTTTGTAATAGATTAGCTGCCTCATCTATATTTTTTAATAGACTTGGATCATTCTCATTTTCTTTTGATACCTGTAGCCAACTTTCGGGATCTTCTATTCCTCTATATTTTAACATTTCTCTAAGCAGAAGCCCGGGATTAATATTATTATAGTCTATGTCATCAAAAGTCCTCAATTTCCACTTTAGTTCTTTCATCTTTCTCTCCTTTCTTTAAATATTTTTCTTTTAACTCATTAAAATTTTTTCTATTTCTATATAATTTATTCCAAATTTCTCTGCCCTTATCAATAGGGGCATCTTTGTTTTCTAGAAAAGACTGTTCCCAGTCATAAACTATTTCAACATTAAAACCTTTGGCATCTAACTTATTTGCTTCTTTTAACATTTTATATAATCCAAAATATTTATCATACTCACCATTTTCATTCGGCAATAAAGAATAATCATTATCTAAAGCTAGAACTACCGTTTCTACTTTGTATTGTTTCAAAAGCTCTGTTTGATATATGCTAACATTACTTCCTCCTATTGATACAGCTTTATTTCCAACATAAAGAGATTCATATAATATGGTTGATTTTTCGGATTCAAATATAATTGCTCTTTTTGCGTTTTTAATATTCTTTTTATTAAAATTGAGTCCATATAATATCTTTCCCTTATCATAAGTATAAATTTCGTTATTGTGAATAAGAGGCATATATTTTCGTCCGTTTTCAATGTCTTCTTGATTGAAGTTTCTTACTTTAGCTCCAACGAAAACCCCCTTGTCATCATATATTGGAATTACCATACGATTTCTAATCATATCAAATTTAATTCCAAACTTATCCATTGCATCAAAACTTATTCCTTCTTTTTCCCATACTTTTAAATATTTCTTATTTCTTGAAAAGCAATTCATTATACTAGGATTATATTCCGTTAATGATTTATGCCAATCTTCCTCAATCTCTTTTTTCACATTTGAGGGTGGAGTAACTACGGCAAACCCATCTCTTAAACGTTCCTGAATAATCCTCTCAATAATAATTGCTGCATTTGACAAAGAATATTTTATCCCTCTAGTACGATAAGCTTGAACGACAAATTCAAAAGGATTCATCGAGCCACAGCATGTATAGCAATGAAATTTTTTGCTATCTTCATAATAATATAATTTATGTTTTGCTGTTCCAATTATTTCATTATGGCATCCTGTTGGCATGATAAGTTGATTATTATAATATCGGATAGATGTTTCTGGAATACCAAATTTAGAAACTAATTGAACAATATCACTTGTCGTTATCATATCTAATATTTTATTATATTTAGTAGTCACTTATCTCACTTACCTTTCTGTTTTCTTCTATTATTTCTCCAGTTTTTTCATCAACAACCGGAAAAGCTCCTTCACTTACTAATTGGTTAACTTTTAATTTAATTGATTTCATATCAATAGGATTATTACTTGTATCTGTTACAAAACAATCTTGACTTCGACAAGTTCCCAAGTCTGTATATCTCCAAATTCTTATGTTTCTCCATTTGCCTCGTCTATTTTTATATACATCTAAAATTTGAGTTGGTTCAGGAGTACCTAATTGAGTGGCTAAGGCTCTTGCAATTTCTTTCTCTTGAGCTTTTACGATAGTTGTTGTTATCATTGCAAAGTCTACTTTATCTGCAATACTTTTGGCTCCACGAATCATAGCCTCATTTTTTATTTCTCTATCTTCATAAGAAGAAGCATTTAATTGAGTTGCTGTGCTTATATGAATATCTAATTCATTTGCCAATTGTTTCAATTTATCAACAAATAACATTAACCAAACGTCATCTCTCATATCTTTTTTCCCTTGATAAGTTGCACCAGAAACATGAACATAATCATAAAAAACATATTCAATATCTTTTTGCAATGCATATAATCTTATCTTAGCAGCTATTGAATCAATCGATGGCTCAGGTACAAATTCAATATAAACGTTATGACAGCTTTTGATTATTTCAACCGCTCTCATTACTCTATTTTTTTCTTCTATTGTATCATATTTTCCATTTAATATTTTTTCTTCATTAACTCCTGACACATAAGCAATAAACATCGTTTGCACCTCTTGATGCTCTAACTCTGTCGTAATAAATAATACTGGACAATGCATACCGGTTTCTATCCACGCTTCTCTTTTTTCGTCATAATACATCGGAAAACCAAGTTTGGCAACATTACCTGCCGCCATTCTTGACTTACCACTTCCTGAGCTAGCTGAATTAAGATAAACCTTCTTTCTTCTTGCTCCTCTACATACAGTATTTAAAAGATCTCCTATTAGGGGCATTCCCATTTCGGGCTGTTCTTCTAAAGAATGTAGTAAATCATCCAAGCCTTCTCCAGCTTCTATTCCACTTTTTTCTATAAAGTTTTCGTATCGATCTTCTATCTTTGCGATCTTTTCTCTATAATGGTCTATTATCTCTTTGTAAGACATATTATCTATTTTATCTGCCATGGCCATTGCTTTATCAGGTTCAGCAAGAGGATTGTAAAGATCGGATATTTCAATTCCACTATCTCTTAAATCTTGAAACAAAGAATACTTTTTTAAATTACTATATTGAATGTCATAATCATATGCATTGTAATTTAGATTATTTATTTCGTTTAATAATCCCTCTCCTCGTGCTTCTTGGAATTCTTTGAAAGCACTGGCACTCTTGCCTATTTGCATTATAACTTCCTGTGGCTGTATGTCAGTGTTTCCTCTTGCATATAAATTTAGCATTGCCGAATACATTTGTTTATATACTTTTTTAGAAAAATCTTTTGCTTTTATTGGATACTTATCATCAAAAAGTAAAGAAGGAGTATGCATTAAAAAAGATAAAATTATTTTCTCGGTCATCTCTTTATTATCCATACTATCCCTCCAAACTTTCTAAAATACTTTTTCTTTTACGGTAAGTAATTACCACTTCTTCTTGTTCTATTTTTGGCACACGTTTTGGACCAATTTGCTTCCAATATGCAGATGCTTCTTTATAAATGTATGGAACTATTCCTATGCCTCCATTAGAACGTTCTATTCCGTTTTTCTTAACATCATACCAATATTTTAAAGACAAATATATTCCTTTATAAGTCATTCCTTGCAATATAAAATCTTTTATTTGTTTTCCTATGCGTTTAAAATTTGCTTTTTCACCAAAAATTTGAGAGCAATATTGAATAATCATATTATAAGCTGTCCCATCTACGTCGATTTTTGGTTCATGACAACGTAAATGAGCGTACCTTCTATATCCAATCTCTTGATATTTTTCTTTATCCCTATCAAATTTTTCTTGGCAGAATACACATTTAACGATATGCATATTGCCCTCCTTTCTTATCTAAAAAAAGTAGCGTTTAAATTACGCTACTAATGCCTTTAAATCAGCCAAAGCAGCTTCTACTAATTCAATCTGATTTGGTGTTGCTTCTGTTATCTTTTTGCCTTCGCCCAAATAAGATGATATGATAGCTTTCGCTTTTGTAGATATTGTGGTATCACCCTTATTGCTTTTTTCTGCAACTATCTTTAAAGTATCATTAACTTCTTTTACAACATCTTTCCATTCTCTTGTTATTGGGTCAACAATTGCCTCTTGAATAGATGTCTTTGTACCAGTCATATCTGCTCCAGATTCTGCTAATTTCTTATCAGCTTCTTCAATAATTTTAACTAAATTATCGTAACTAAATACTGCTTTCTCTGGTAAATCTTTATATCTACCGCCGGCCTTAACTCTAATTCCATTTTCTATCGTTTCTCTTAAATACATATAAGGTATTGTTTTTCCTTCTTCATTAGGTTCAGCTATTACATTTATTGTTAAATCTGCCAATCCTTCTACAAAACTTCTTGGTCTCTTTGGTAAATCTGGTGCAACCTCTGTTCCGTATTTGAAGCCAAGTTCATTTGGAACATCTTTTGTTGTAATATGACTAATCATAACTAATCCGTATCCTTCTTTTGCAATATCCATAATTGCACTTGAGAATTCATTCATTGATTTGTTTTGATGAAGACCAATTTCATAATCACTTAAATCACTACCATCGTTCTTTTGCATCCAAGTAAATTTTGCTGCAAGATTCCATAAGATACCTAGTGGATCGATACCAACATATTTGAATTTTTTCTTAGCTTCGTCTGATTTTAATTGTTTAACAATTTGTTTAAATTCAGTCCAACTATTACAAGGTTGAACCATTACTCCTGATAATAAGTTAGTACCTGGTTCTAATCCTATGATTAAACAGTCAGGTAATTTACTTAGAAAAGTTGTTTTACCTGTTTTCTTTTCTCCTGAAAGTAAAATTATCTTTCCCTCTAAGCCAGGTTTTACTTTACTAGGTGTTATATTACAAATATCTATTGCCATTTATATTCCTCCTTTTATTAAAAATCTAAATATGGATTACCAGAATTATTATTACTGCTCATTCCTTTATTGGCTAAATATCTTTCTTCTATGTCTTTTAAAGCTGCTGCTCTTAAAGATAATAGCTTATTTCTATTATAGAAATGTTCGTCTTCTGTTTTTGGACTTGTTCCACTATTGATTACTAATCTTTTAATAACATCTGTGTATTTCTTTGTATTTCCTGTTCCAAAAGCTGTTTCTTGTACAACTTCAGTTACTCTTTGTTCATATACTATTTCACCATAAGCAGTAACTAAATCCCCAGGATTCCAATTATTTTCTATATATTTAATGCCTTCTTTATTAGTTACATACATAGGTACTCTTGTAATTCTTTCTCCAAAACCAACAGTTAAAAGTTCAACTCTTAATTCTCCTGTAGGTTCTCCTTCATTATCTACAACTTCTTTCACAGAATCTACAACGCCTTGTACTGTAAAAGAATTGTTTCTAGGAGCCGTTTTTGTTGCTTGATCAATAAATACAGCTCTTAATCTCCATCCTTCAACAACCTTATTTGTTCTTTCTGAATAAAAAGAATTGTCTGTAATTTCTCCTCTGTTGATACTTACGCATACTGCTTCAGCATTTCCTACAGTAGCAGCTGATGGCCAACTAATCATTTGTACATATCTGTCATATAATGTATTTCTTGTTCCATCTTTTTTTAATTCATATTGAAGACAGTCTACTGGTATAATACATTCATCTGTAGCCGTCCCTGTATTAATTTCTAATGTTCCTCCTATAAATTTTCTACCATTTTTATCTGTTTTTACTTCAAGAGTATTATTTACTAATAATCCTTGAAGCTCTACAATATTTTGAGTAGGTTGTAATTTTTCATTCATATTTTTTTCCTCCTTTTTTTATTTCAAATATATTATAACTCTTTTTCTGTTTCTTGTGAATCTTTATTTTCTTCTTTCTCAGGAAGTTTAATTTGAGATAAGTCGACAACCATTAAATTCCCGTTTCTAAATATAAAAGCATATTCTCCGTCCTGCAATCCGTGCTTAATAATTAAATTAGCTATATCGGTTTGTAAATCAAATATATTTTCTTTCATACTCTTCCTCCTTTTCTAAAAAGATTATATTACTTTTCCACAAATTTGTAAAAGGTTTTTAATTCTTTAATTTTTTTAAAAATAAAAAGACCTGTAATTGGTCTTTTTTGAGCAAATTATATAGAAAGGCTGTTTAAAAAAATATTTCTAATATAATGATTCATTAAAAATATTTTAAGCATTTTATCTACAAATTAATCTATTAAAAAACAATTACATATATATCATATCATAAGATTTTATGTTTGTAAAGCTTTTTTATTTTTAAAAATAATTTTATATTATTTTAGCAAATTTGATAGTTAAAATAGACTTAATTTTATTGTTTTTATTCTTTTAATATAATTATATTAAAAAATTTTTTGACCAAAATAAATAGAAAAGAAAGTAGATATTTTAGGTCTATTATTTAAGCAAAATAAAAAGACGATTTTACTCGTCTAAATATTTCTAACCGTATGATTATATAATAATCTTACTAGTTACCTTTAACCATTTTGCTTATTGTAATGCTGTCTCCGTTGCTTAATTGAGTTTGTAAATTTGAAGTTGAACCGTTTACAACAATTGTGTACTTGCTGTAATCTTCATCTCCGAAAGCTTCAACTAAAGCTCTTGCAACTGTGTCTCCTGCAAATAATGTTACGTTTTTACGTGCTGTTGGAAGTTTAACAACTTCTACTGTGATTCTTGAATTCATAAATCTTTTCTCCTTTTCTTTCTTTATTTTTTTTACATTTATATTATAAAACTTTTTTGAAGTTTTTGTAATCTATTTTTTTAAATTTTTTAGAAGATAATCTCATCCGTAACTTCTTTTACTGTTTCTACGACATTTTGTTCGAAATTTTCTGTATATACTCCAAGCATATTGTCGAATAAGGTAAAATTATTTAAGTACGGTTCTTTGTCTAAATTATTCATAACTATTTTTATAAATTGGTTTACCATAAGTGATGTTACTGCCAATACTATACTTACAATAGTAATACTAGTTCCGCAAGCAGATACTTCCGCATCCTCATCGCTATAAAAATGCATAGTTTCATATTTAGAATAATCAAAATCTTTACTTATTGGTAAACAATAAACTCTTCCCTGATCGCTACCTAATCTTGATTCCCAATACCATTTAATTTTTTCATTCTTCTTGATTGCTTCAAATAATTCTTTTCTACATTTCATTGAATCAACCAATAAGAAAACATATCCACTCATTTTTTCAATATCTTCTGGTGTTACTAACTGATCATGGGCGATGACTTCTGCTTCAGGATTTATTTCTTTACATAATTCTATTTGAGCTGCTACTTTTTGTTTTTCACAACAAGATTGAGTAATAGCTTGATTATTTACATTGTGTGCTTCATATTTATCAAAATCCCAAATATTTATTTTCTTTACCCCAAATCTTATCAGAGTTTGTAAAACAAATGAACCAGTTGCTCCAACTCCGATAATATGGACCTCATCATTTAACACTTCAGGATTGAAAACTTCAATGCTTCTACTTAAATCCATTTTTATCATTTCCTTTCTTTCTTTATTTTATAAATATATTATAAAACTTAAAGGTAGAAAGAGTCAACTCTTTTTGCATATTTTATGTAGTTAACTCTTTCAAAAATGTTAGCTGATAATCTTTTTTGTCAAAGACATCATCTATGTTTATTTTTGATACTTCGACCTTTTTCTTTTTAGAAGTTGTTGATGCTGGTAGAGCCTTATTTGAAGAATTATATCCTTTCCAATAATCATCTCTGCTATTATAAGAAGAATAACCACTACTGCTTGAACTATAAGTTGTTGAAGTATATGATTTCTTTTTTACTTTTTCTTTTATTTCGTCTTGGATTTGTTTTCTCAATTCAATGCCTTCTGGACTATATAATATAACTTCATCCGTCATTACTTTAGCTTTGATGGTCTTGTCATAAAATGTAATATTATATTCTCCTTTTTTGTTTGTTATAAGACGAATATAGAAATCATCTACATCTTTTGAAAGTTCAAGACCTTGTGCGTCATCTTGTCCAGAAGGAGAAGGTGACATATTAACATGACTATGCCCCCATAATTTACACTTAGATAGAAATTCAGCTCTTCCTTTATCATCAAGTTTATTATAAAAATCTATAATTGCCGTTGGTGATAACTCTGTTGTTGTCGCATGAACTTCTTGATCTACTAAGAATACATCTGTTACCATGTATCCTTGGCCGTCTTGTAGTTTTTCAACATATCCCAACCAACCAATTTCATCTTGACACAGTTCAACATATAACCTCATTTTATCATATGCTTTTTTTAAGAAATATAATCTATATCTAAGACCCTGGTCTTCTAACTCAATAGTTTTTATAGCCATTATAACACCACTCCTTTACTTACTCTCTCCATTATTTTTTCATATACATCTGGTTCTCTTTGATGTATTAAATCTAAACATTGTTTTAAGTTAGATTCTTGCATTTGTTCTGACCAACTTTCACAACTACCATCAAAATACTTTCCATAACTTTCGCACATATTAGCCATTGTTGGATTACTCAATAATTTCTCGTATCCTTCTAAAGTTCGATCTAAATCTTTTAAACTTACATTATTTCTTTTAGCTATATCCTCAACGTAAGGCCATACTTCAATATTTCCATTTTCATCTCCCATTGGTAATACATAATATCTTTGTCCAGCTGCATCTGGAAGATTGATTGAACGAAGATAAACTTCAAATGACATCAATAACATATCTAATCCATTCTTACTTGCTCCAGATATTGCTGCTCCAAGTTCTCCCACGCAAGCCTGACCGTTTCCGATGTGACAAGCCATTCCGTGAAAATAAGTATTTTTTATCATTACGTTTCTAACTCTAGTCTTAGGATAACGATCGTTTCTTTCTCCTCTAATATTGAAATTATTTGATATAATATAATAATCTGGTAACACTATAAAATATTTTCCTAACATTTGATATTTCATTATACGATATAAAATATCTTCTTTTTCAAAATATCGTAACGGTATATATCTTGCTATATTTGGAACATATGTGCAAGCCATTGGATTTGTAAGTATTCTTAAAGAATCCTCTGGTCCTGCTTCAATTTTGTTTATCCATTTCATATTCATAATATTTCTTAAATTGGTTTTACTGACATCTTCTGGTTGTTGTAAATTTCTTAATTCTTCTTTTCTTTTTTCTAATTTATCTTCAAGTACCGCAATTTGACTTTTCATTTCAGCGAGTGACATTCTATCATTTATTTGACCTAATAGAAAACGGTTGTCCTGCATCATTTGTCCAATTATGTTATAAAACCAATTGATTTGTTCTCTTTTTATATTATTTGATTTTTCCCATTTATCCATATCAAAAAGTAATACTTTTGAAGAGATATCTCTAAAAGTTATTCCAGCATCTGCATTATGTCTCTTCATGTTACCATCACTAAGATTCCTCATTATACGATTTACTACTATGAATATTCTATCGAAATGTTTTAAGTTTTTTTCTACGAGATGTTTTCTAATATTGCCATATGAAAAGTTTCCAGTAGTATCATAATCTATGACTAATGTTGTCCCTTTACTCTTAACTCCATACATGGCAAAGAATAAACTATGATTTGCTTCAACTGAACTAAACATTCTATCAAAAACATAGAAAACTCCATTTGGTAATTTGATAATTGGCAAATTCCTACTAACGTTGTTCCAATTCATTTAAGTTCACATCCCTTCTTACTATATATTGACCATTTTCTTTATATAACATCGAATATACATCATAAAATGGCTCATTATAATCTTGTACTGATTTTATATCTATCATTGGGAAAGGAATAAATTCTTTAATCCTATACTCAATTGATGCAATTTTTTCTTTTTTGTCATTTATCTCTCTTCTGCATTGAGCTATCGACATTATCAAATCTCTTTTTCTTGCCAAGAACTCTTGTCTTATGGTATAAGTTCTTCTTGAATCAAATTTCTTTATAATATCTTCTATTGAAGTCTTAGAAGCAATGAAAATTTCATTTAAACTTCCTACACTCTTTGTCAACAAATTCATTTCTATTTCTTTTTTTACTTCTTCATCTTTTGGTAAAACCACAATAGAAGATGGATCTACTCTTTTAAAATATTTTTGTATTATTAGTTTTCCGTCTTCTTGTAGTTCCGTTTTATCTTCTGGAACAAAGTTAATACATCTTATGTTCATTCCTGAATAATAATCATATTCCATATAAGCAGGAAATATATAATCTGGTAAAAAGTTTAAAAGTAAAACTCCATTTCCATTTGATATATTTTCATAATTCTTTAGATCTATCAAACCCCTACTGTTAGATAATATTATTTGTTCTCTATTTGTTATAATGCAGTCTTTTACTTTGAAGTTACCGAAATTGTAAGTATTATGCCATTTATTAGAATCTCTTCCTGTAAATATTAAATCTAATACTGTATTTTCTTTTAGTCCTTTTTGTTCTAAAAGTTTCAAGTTTTGTTTCATACTATCACTTGATGTAATTCTATAAGCATAAACACCATTATTATATTGATGACTGATAATATAAGAATATCTTCCATCAAAGTCTGACCAATTATTTAAAGAATTAAATTTATTTTTTCTAAAAACTGCTATCTGTTTTCCTTTTGAATTTATTACTCCATCATACACATCAATATTAGTTTCTTTTTCCAACATTTCTTCTAATTTTTTTATCAAAGACTTTTCTTCACTCCAGCTTAAAAATAATGTTGTATAATAATTTTCTGTAAAAGTTTCTCCATCGTTATTTGTTGTATTTTTTGTTATTATATTTCTCGGAAGAAGTAGAAAGTTTTTCTCTGGGAAATAATAATCTAATATTTGTCCTTGATTTGTTATTCCTTCTATATTTTTAAAATACAATATACTATAACAAAAATTTTGTTTTTGTGTAAAATTGTCAATGAAAATACTTTGTGAAGTCATATTAATACTATTCTTTAGCATATCTTACTTTCTCCTTTCTTCTAACATATTTCAAATATCATTGTATTCATATTTTTTCGTGTCTCTATAAAACCTTTTGTTGTTTTATCTTTTATCTTATCTAATTGTTCGTATAGCTCATCAGCATTCTGATGTTCTTTTGTGTATAAAACTTGAACAGGATATCTTTTTACAAATTCTTCAATATCCATAATATCATATAGATAAACGGGATATTCGTCTTTTCGTGTCCCAGGTCCAAACAAAACATACGTATTATCACTAGTTTTTAACAAAATCATTTGTTTGTATGGAGAGAACCAATGTTTTTTTCCTAATATCCCTATAACACTATCTGTGTTTTCTGCTCTCCATTCTATCTGATTAAGTGAAAGACTCGGAATATTACTTTTCCATATTTTTTTAGAACTTTCTAATAATTCTGTTAGATATTTATTATTTCTTAATCTCATCATCTGCATCTCCTCCTAAAGCATATTCTGCTACACCTCTTAAAGAAACTACTTGAATAAGATTTTCTTCTTCTAATATATCTTTTTTATCAATTCCATCTTCCACTACATCTTCTAACATTTGTTCAAAACTAATAACTGTTCCATTATCTTTATCATCTTTAGATACTTTGATATCATCTAATGTTGCCAGATATTCTTGCCAGATAATTGGGACTTCGTCTACTTTTCTTAGTGTATCTAAACCTATTAGTGAATTATTATCCCATTGAACCATAATGTCTTTTGCAATTGAATTTTTATAAGGCTCACACCAATATAAATAATTTACTAATATTTTATATTTTTCATATCCTGTTAAGAACATACTTAATATTTCTATTTCATCTTCATTACACAATTCGACAAAACCTTTTGCCAAACCTTTGTTATTTGCCATTATATAAGAACTATCTTCTTCTCTAACAATAAACAAAGGAAATGCCTTACACAAAGTTGAAATTAAGGTTTTTTTAGATTCACCATCATCTCCAAAGATAAAAGACGCTTGAACAACATATTCATCAATATCCGATTTAATGTCTAAACCTTTTGCTAGTTTTTGCCCACTTGCAGTTTTTAAAAACTTTGATATTGGACCTTCTTGTCCAACTAATGACATAAATTCTATACTGGCATCTAATGTTTCAAAACTTTTCTTTATTGTTTCGTAGTCAGCAGATGTAATAAACCTTAATACAAAAGTACCAATTTGTTCATCATCTTTATCTATTAAGTCAAATTTCGTATCATTCATATTTTTCCCCTTCCCTTCTTGATTACCATAATGTCTTTTCATATATTCTATATACATGTCGTCTTTTTCATAATCATAATTATCCCAATCTGAACTTCCCCAGGGATAATCTTCTCCATAGTCATAATCATCCATGTCTATAAATCCTCCACAATCCATACATATGCAATCATATTTATAAAGCGTATATCTGTCTTGTGGCGTTCCGCAAAAGGGACATATAATATAATCATCACCTATATTTTTTTTCATTTTTATCACCTTTTTCTTTATAATATAATTATAAATCTTTTTTCTATAAAAAATCAAGATTAAAAAATAAAAAAAGCTAGCAATCTTTTTCTGTTTTGCTAGCTAACCTGTTCTAGTATAGAACTCCTTATTCTCTATTTCTTTTATTGTATTAAAAGTCTTAACCATTATACTCATTTCGCCAAGATCTCCATCATACCATTGTTCTATGACATTGTCATCTATTTTATTCTCATGAGAAAAATGGTAGATTAATTCATCTTCATAATATAATAAACTACGAATGGCTTCATTATAAGATTTTTCATTAGTTGTCAAAAAAACACTAGTTCCAGAATGCCCATCAGTTTCTATACTTGCTATAATTAATTTTTTCATTTATATACCACCTTAATCATATTATTTCCTTTATATCCTCTATCAATGACTGAGTCTTTATCTCTTACGAATAAATCAAGTCTATTTTCTTGGACATAAGAGCAAGCTCCACAGCTGTCTAAAATTATACCATCATATTGAATTCCATCAATTTCTACAAGCACGTTGTCATAATAATGGAAATAATGTTTGCCAATCTTTTCTCCATAACGACTTTTTAGATATACAGTAGCTCCGGCTAATACTAGTTTTCCTTGGTAAGTATACCATCCTTTTTCATTGACTTGAAAATCTTTCGTTTCTAAACCGCTTCCTGTATGATTTGAAGTTTCCGCAGGGTAATAGCTTGTTAATCGATAACTAGATGTTTTATTTAGTTTTTTTTTAAGTTTTCTTGACAGGTATTTAGCTCTTGTTCTTTCTCTTCAAGAGAAGCTGTGGTGTCTGTTAGAATAATACTTTGCTCATTTAACATAATATCCTGTTCTTTCAATAGAATTTCTTGTGCCTTAATCGTTTCTTCTAATTCAGATATTCTATCTTTTTGTCTTTTGCTAGCAATTCCATAAGAAATTGAAGTAATAAGCATAATAAGCACAATGGCAGTCATCCCTGTTATGATCTTTTTAGTGTTTTTGTTCATATGTTATTCTCCTAAATTGATATAATGAGGTTTTTTATCAAAAATACTAATTTGCTGAGCAACTAAATATGTTTTAATCCAACTCATTTTAATGAAACCAGATATGCTTATCGTATATCCAACCTCTATTTGATCGACGTCGTCCATTTCATCTAATAATACTTTTATTTTTCCTAATTCATAGTCTATATAAAGAGTATTTTTCTTTTTCTTGTAGACAACTCCGTAAAGAAGCGTAAAGTTAATTTGCTTAGTTTTTACTTTTGCCACTTAAATAACCTCCTTTAATTTCCTTTTATAGAATAACTTAAAGATTAGGTTATCCTATAAAAAGAAACTAATAATTAGTTTTCTTTCTTAGTTTCTTTTGTTGGTTTTTTCTTATTAGATAATCCACTTAAAATTTGCATTTTAGCAAAATCACTTAGATCATTTTTTCCGTTTTCGTTACTCATCAATGCCATTAACATAATAGGATTTTCACTGAAATCAGCGATACCTTTTCCTTGTCCTGATAAAGCTTGGAACATCATAATTTTAGATAGATCAAAATCTTTTCCACCCATTAACGCATAAGCCATCATAGGATTTGAAGCGATATCAGTACCTAAAATATTATTTGTTCCTAAGCAATTAAATACCTTAGTGTAATATTTCATTCCGAATACATTTGTTTTTGGTACTAAAGTACTTTCAATTGCGTCCTCAAAATCGATACCTTTTACTACATTATCTTTTGATACTGTAATATAATAAGGTTTGTTTTGATGAATAATAATATCTCCAACTTCTAATTCAGTTGTTGGCATTAAGAATAATAAATCTTTCATATCATCAAAGAAACCTGTTGTAACTTCTACTAACTCTCTAGTTTCTGGATTGAATGTAACATATTTGCCATCCTTTCCTTTTACTGCTAATCCGTTAATAGATAATCTGAATTGGTCTGAACCAATTTTTCCAAAACTAGAACCTAGATTTGAAAACATATTTGTTTCCTCCTTTACTTTTTTCTCTTCTTTATTCTCTTCTGCTACTGTACACTTTCTTTCAGTGTCGCAGCATTTCTCACAAGCCATATCGTTTTCAGTATCACCAAGTAGACCTTTTAAAAGTTCTTCTATCGAAGGCTCTTGATCTATGCTTTCACCAATTAGATATTGACTTTCTTCTGACGGAGCTACAATAATATATTCTCCATTAACTGCTTTTACCTCAACGATAGTATTATCTAAATAGATATTACGTTCGTTATCCCAGATGTAAACAATTCTTCCATCTTTTTTTGCTACAAATTCCAATAAACTTTTTACATCATCAGAATTCGGAGTAAATAGTTGATTACTTACTCTTGCAAATTCAGTATTTAAGCAGTAATGTTCTTTTACAGAATCATATTCTAGCTCAACGTGTTCCCCAATGTTTAAATTAACTGTGTTCTTAGGTACTCTAAAAACTAATACAATCATTCTATCTTTCATCGGAAACCTCCTTTTCCTTTTTTTACAATATAATTATATAATAGATATGCGGTTCTTGTTTAGTCTTTTTTCTTATTTTTTTCTAAAAAATTATCTAAATACTCATGCTTTAGTATGATGTTTCTTTTTATGCCATTTTCTGTATAAGCTTTTGCCATATAAAAGAATATCTTTAATCTTGATAATAAATCATTGCTTTGCTGAAGATGAATCGTTTCAATTTTTAATTCATTTTCTATGATACAATCAAGTACATCTAAAGCATCATTTGTAGCAGGAATACTTAATAATTTAATTTTATTGAACTTAATAAAATCTAACAACTCATCCATAGAGGATATTGTTATAAATTTTTCTATTTCAATATTTTGCCCTGGTAAATAAACTACTTGAAGCATTTTTCTCACCTCTTGTATTTATTATACCAAAAAATTATAATTTTGTAAAAAAACAGTACCTGTTATCGTAAGGTACTATCTGGTGACGAATTGCACGTCCTACGAGAATAGAACTAACTATTATACCAGAACGCTATAATTACTCGACCGTCGGTTTCGCACCAAAGGGGATTATAGAGCTCCCTACTATGTTTTTTCTGGACTCCATAGCTGAGTTTTCAGTATTCTTAAATAAGAAAATACTGTCGTGTATTTTAACGAGCAAACACGCCTGAGCTCCATTACGTTGGGTACTGCCCCCTTCGAGCTCAAAGGCTCGTGATCTATATCTTGTAATCATTTAATTGATAATATATAACATATTTAGACAAATAAAGAAACGAAATTGGATTGACTACCAATATACTAAGAGTTTGCATTAACTTATTCCACATCATATTGCGTTTTCTTAGGATTCTGCAGCTCAGCTGGATGCCTAAGAAATCAACTATATAATCTATATAGTCTTAGCCAGATGTCATCTACGAGTGTTCGGCGAACCTACTTACGCATAAGAAATCTCTTTATTTATCTAAATATATTATATATTATCAAAGAGCTTTTTGTTAAGATAAAATCTTAATTTTCTTCATTTTCATATAATACTTTCATTAGCTCATTTGCTAACTTCTGTATTTCTTCTCCATAGACTGCTATGAATTCACAAATAAATTCTTCATCTCTGAATTGCTTATTGCTTATAGCATATGTCATAATAAATGCGTGAACTAATTCATGAACCAATGTTTCTCTCATTTCCTCATAATCATCTAATAATCCATCATCAAAATAAATAATTCTTAATTGTTTATAAAGTTGAGCTATACATGGCTCCCCATTCATTATTAAGTGTTCATCGCCTTGATGTGCAGACTTAATTGTCCATCTCTTGTTTTTTATACGAAAAGTATATGTCATGCACTCAGTCCTTTCTTCTTTTTTAATAAAACATAGGAGAATGAGCGGACGAGATTCACATACTCGACATCCGAATAAATCGTGTCTTGCATTAAACGACAAGAATCTATAAACGAAATCCCCTTAATCAAAAAAGATTTACTATGCCTTAGCTTCTATTCTCATTCTCCAATAACCTTATTTCCAGTAGTTTAACTGGTTTGGTTTACTAACCGACTAATAGTTAAGTTATTTCATTCGTACAGACCCACCAAAACACAGGCACCTTTATAGTCGTTTATTACTTTAACAAAAACTATTTTGGCTGAAAATATATAACAAATAGAAATTTATTATTTATTTGTTAAATAATAACTTCTAATGTTTCTCATTTCATTTCCTACCTTAACTCCATTAACTCCAGTCTTTTTTACATATCCCTTACGAACTAATGATGCTAATGTAGTAGATACACTTTTTTGTGTCATTTCACAAGCAATGCAATCTAATTCATAATCTTCCTCGTTTGGAAGGATTTCCTTTAAATCAACTTCTTCTAATTTATCTAAGATCTCATAAATATGAGTTTTATGTTCTTCATCATTTGCATTTAATCGTTTTAAAATGTCTAAAATAATTATTGCTTTTTTAGATAAGTCATTCATTCTATCATTCTCCTTTTTTCTTATAAATATATTATAAATCTTTTTACAAGAAAAAATCAAGTTTTTTTGATAATTTTTTCTCATAAAAAGAACTATAAGACATTATAGTCCTAAAGCTTCTTCATTTTTTCTACGATTTATTTCCATTAGATGAGCTGTTTCAGCATCTATATCATCATTTTCATCATCATAATCATCATCATCATCATAATCTTCGTCATAATCTTCATCGTAGTCGTCATCTTCATAATCTTCTTCTTCACCGAATTGTCTATCAAGATTTGCTAATGTATTTTCAATAGAAAGTAAGATATCTTCATTTATATCAATGTAATCTATTACATCAGCAAGATCATCCTCTTCTACTTCTACACCATATTCATATTCTGCATACCAAGCAGCGATTACCTTTAGTAAATCTTCCTTGTCCAATCCTGTAGCAAGTTGTTTTAGAGCAACATAAACATCTACCATAACAAAATTCCTCCTTTTCTTATTTTACATTTATATTTTATTATGTTTATCTATAAAAAGTCAAGTATTTATTGTATTTTTTCCAAGATATTTTTTACAAATTCTGGAGAAGCAGTATAAGTTTTACTGGAATTAGTGTCTTTAAATATGAATTTAGTTCTATTAAATTTGATAAAACTATATTCCTTATCATCTATTCCAATGAAATGTTGATTCTTTTTCATTTTCCTAACCTTACGCTCATTCATAAAGTCTTGTATTGCTTTTTCTTCTAATTTATTAACAACTTCTTGATCTATTTCATCGGTTATTTCTACGACACCCTTTAAAATATATCTCTTATGGCTTTCTCTATCCTCAACAACTGCTCGAGTTCGTTTCGGTTCTATAAAGACAAATTCTCTTCCATCCTGAGATTTTATAACTTGACCAATTTTTAATTCATTCATTATTGAAGTCAGATTTTCTTTCATATTATCACTTCTTTTCATAAAAATTATAAAATAAAAAGCTAGTAAAAAACAAGTATTTTTTGTAAATTTTACCAGCTGTTTTTTTAATGATGAATTAGCATATTCCAGCTGAACGCATCATTTCTTCTAATGATTGTTTTGGCTTTTCTTGTTTTTGAATTTCTTTTCCGTCTTGAGTTTGCATTTTACGAGCTTTTCTACAATCAGCACATCTCTTTGGTAATGCTAATTCTTTACTTTCGTAAAATTCTTGCTCTGATGCAGTGATAGTAAATTCTTTACCACAATCTTTACAAGTTTGAACAAGATCTTGTTTTTCCATTTATTTCCTCCTATTTATATAAAAACCATAAGGTTTTTTTCTCTTTAGTGCCACAGACTATATTGCGGATAGTAAGTGGACTTTTTTGACTACCTTCAATCAGATTCGAACTGATACCACGATGATTTCATTCATCAATGAGCTTACCACAGGCTCTATATTCTTGTCTGGAGAAACTTTTTATATAAGCCAAAGAATCCCCTACCGATTATATAAAACCAACCACAGACTAGTCTGTAATACTAATCTTTCTGACTACCTCTCTTTATATAATCTTTCTTTTTAACAATATAATTATATAATTTAAAAATAGTTTTTGTAATCTCTTTTTAATAAAAATAAGAGAGCGATTTTTTAAATACTATATCGTTCTCTTACTTCTTTGAGATTGGTATTTCTTTTACAGGTTCTGTTTTATAAAAAACATCTACATATAAAAGACCGTCTTTACATTCGTATTTAATTTCTTTTACTTTTAATCTATTTAAGGTAAAACGATTTGAAATACTGTATTTAGTTCCAGTTATTTCATTATCAGTTTCTCCTGTAATATATAAATAATTAGTTCTGTCGTCATAAGTACTTTGCTTTACTTCAACTTTTATATCTTCTTCGGCAATTCCAAGAGCATTAAGAACAATGACATCTTTTCCTTCATCTTTTAAAATTTGGTAAGGATGACTATCTCTAATTGCTCTATTTACCTTAGCAAAGTCTTTGTCAAAAAATAAATCATAAAACATATAAATCACTCCTGCCTACTTGGGCAAATAAATAATAATTTTTTCGCTCTCTTATTATTCAAGTGAGATAAGGGCGCCAGTCCTTATTTTCATAAAATGAGTTTTATTATAGGCTATAAACTACTCGCTATTTTTTCTGTATGTTCCTTTTGTTTTTGAATCCCAAAATACTTTTGGGCTTATTTTTTTACTTAATTCTAATAATTTGAAACTCAACTGTTTCTTTTTATAATGTCCTTCTGGAAGTTCATCTAATTCTTTTTTTATTTTATCAAATTTTTCTTTTCTTCTTTGGCTTATAGGTTTATATCGATCCAACACATCTATTAACTTTGAAACATTTTCAGCAGCTACTTTAGCTTCTTCTTCTGTCAAATCAACTTTAGGTTTCTCTTTTTGTGCTTCTTCATATTGATCTGCTTCATCTAATGAAACCTCAACCTCAGTATCTATAGGTGCTGTTGTATATTTTTCTTCTTCCATATTTTTATTTCCTCCATTCTTTTTTGTATAAATTAAGTATAACACTTAAAATTATTTCTGTAAATATTTTACATTTATATTATATAAAAAAAGACTACTTTTTGTGTAGTCTTTTTATTATTTTATGTTTATAAACGGAATACTGTCACCAATAACAGTAGAAGGAGTTTTTCCATCCCACTTTTCAATAGCTTTTAGTTGAGCTTCAATTCTTCTTAGCTCCAATAATTGATCTGTTATTTCTTGCTTTTGCAATTTTAAAGACTCAGCTTCAGCTTTTGCTTCTGTTATTTTTTTCTCTGCTTCAACTTTTGTCTTTTCTAATTCTTGTTGAGCTTTTTTAACTTCTTGCTCTGCTATTTGTTTTGCCTCTATTGCATTATTGTATGCTTCACTAAAATTTAAGTTAATAATATTTAGTTCTGAAATTACGATTCCGTATTTTTCAACCTTAGCGTTTAAGTCTTCAATTATTTGTTTAGATACTTCACTTCGTCTTGTTACTAATTCTTCTGCTGTATAAGCACTTGTAGCATTTTTTAATGCCTCTTGTACAGCTGGATTTAAAATTATTTCGGCGTAATTCGCTCCAACTTTTTTATATAATTCCACAACATTTTCTGGATTTAAACGATAGTTTATAGCAAAACGCATAGACACATCTTGTAAATCTTTCGTTGCCGCAGTGCTGTCTATTTCAGCTTTTTGAACCTTCATATTTACTTTTGTAATTTTTTCTATGTAGGGAATTTTAAATACAATTCCTTCTGCGGTTGTTTGTCCTGTAATTTTACCAAATCTACTTTTTACTCCTATTTCTCCAGAACGTATAGTAGTGAAACTACAAAGTAATGTAATAAAAACTATTAACGAAATAACTCCAATAATAATTCTTTTAACGATTTTTTTCGTTTCATTCTCATCATGTTTGTACGACATGTTTTCCTCTCTCCTTTTCTCAATGTTTTTTCAACTTTTTCTAATTCGTGAGGAAAGAAATTGTGGTCATCTACACCAATATCAAAATGTCTTGGGCTAAACTGGGCTTCACTTGGAAGCTTATGTCTGTGACCATGAATATTATAGAATTTTCCAAGATCTCCTTGAATTGGATGATGACTAAGAATAAAGTCACTATCTACTATGATTGGACTTTTTGTTACTGTTTCAAACCCAGCTTCATAATAAGCGTTTTTGGTTAAATTGTCGTGATTTCCACAAATCAAAATTTTCCTACCTTTAAGATTTGAAACAATTTCTTTCAACATTGTTTTGTTACCAAAGCAAAAATCACCAAGTACATATACGATATCATCTTCATTTATTACTTTGTTCCAATTATTTATAATAACTTCATTCATTTGTTCTACATTATCAAAAGGTCTTTGACAATATTCAAGAATTCTTGAGTGATTAAAATGTGTATCAGAAATTACATATCTTTTCATCTCTTTCCTCCTTTCTTATTTATAAATTATCTTTACTAATAGAAATTGTAACATATTTGCCAGTTCTATCTTCTATTATCTCTGCTTTTTGTGCTGGATTATCAAAATTTCCATCACCCTCCCATACACAGGAAATAGATTCTTCCTCTCCTGTATTATATTTAAGATAAAAATGAGTGATGTCTCTGATTGGTTTCTTTTTATCTAACCCCAGCCTCTGGATTAAGCTTTCTTCTTCTCCGAAACCAAAGACTTTTTGTTTTCTATTTGCTATTTCATAAGGTAGTACAAACCATATATCTTGTGCTTCATTGTCATCAATTACAGCATTAGCACAAATACTAATATGTCTAACAATATTATGTAAAAATATATTACTAATTTCTTCTCTCGTAAAAGTATAGCATTCACAATTCTCAAATTGAATGGTTACTTCTACAATATCTTTACACTCGCCTTTTTTTAACTTACGAATTTTAGCCATGCCTTCACTCTCCAATCTATTTTACTTTTTTGCATATCTAACTTTCTAATAAATTTAACAGTTTTTGTCCTGTCATATCATTATTAACATAATCTAAATACCAATTGCAAATGTTCCATATTGCATCTAAATCTTCTACATACTTTATATCATTATACATAAAAGTATAATCTCCAAAGTGGTCTTTCATTACTTGCTCCATATCTTCTTCTGTTAAGTTGTATTTAGTTCTATAAACTTCTTGTATCTTATCAAACGCTATTCTGCAATCATCAAGTAAATCTTCTGCACCTTGTACGCCGTTTCTTAGTGCTGTACTGATGAAGTTGTCAATAAGATCCACATTACCACCATAATACTTATAATAAGCATACCAAAAGTCATGCAATGTACTATACATTTTGGCACAAACTTGATCTTTAACCGTACGCTCTATTTTAGCCACAACTTTTACTCTCCAATCTATTTTACTTTTTCTTTATAAAAAAATTATATAATTTTTTTCTATAAAAAGTCAAGTCTTTTTTAATCATTAAGTTCTTTTTCTTTACATACTACTCTGTCCTTATTTTTATTTATCGGAATTAAATTAGTTGTTTTGTCAATATAATAAAGAGTAGGATCTCCGACTTCCACTTGATTTACTTCTTTCATGCACTTATAGCAATAAAGTTTTTTTAAGTGCCCGATTTTTTTCTTTAAAGATTTTTTTCTATTTATATATGTTATGGTTCCACATTCTGGACATTGAATTGCTGTTTGTACAAAATTACTCATTATTTATTATTTTCCAAAAATATTATATCGGTATAATCATTTATGTAAACATCTTTTTCACAGCCTTTTTTTACCGCTTCTTGAAGTATTTTTGTAATTTCCTCCTTTGTTAAATTGCTCGTATCTCCAACTGAAGATAAAAATCCAGAAGCCTTATCATCACCACAACCTATCGCATAATAATAATCATCTATTTCTAAAACAGAAAAATCTTGTCCTATTTCAAACATCTTGTCTTTGGTGCAATATAACATTACACTATCCATACTCTCCGTTCCGTTCGTTATAGTTATTCTTTTGTTTTGTTGCAAAGAATTATATATTACAGGTATAATCGTTCTTATTACATATAAATCATTTATTAAAACCTTATCTAAAATATCTTTATAAGGTATTATTTCTTCTATTGTTCTTATTATATTACAATCTCTCAAATATCCAACAACTCCAATGGCAGAATTTGAATATTTAAAATATTGTAATTTATTTCCATTATTTGATTTTGTTGTTCCGCAAGTTACTTGCTTATCAGCTATAATTGCTATGCCGTCTTTATATTTAGCACTAATTACAACGCTCATTCTTTATCATTCTCCTTTTCTTATAAAATTATACAATAAAAAAAGAGTTTTTGATAACTCTATTTTTTGATATTTTCTATTACTTCTTTTAGTCTAAGTGCATGCGTTTCATTTGCTACATTCAATATCAAAATGTTTTCTGTCGTTTTTATATGAAGTTCATTGCCAATCACTTCAACTACAAAATTTTTATTATTCGTATTTAAGAAAGTTTGTGTTTTTCTTAAATCAGCAGCCGTTTTAAAAGCTACCGTTCGTTCTGTGTCTTTGTCATATTCAAATATAAGACAGGCTTCTCCCAAACAAAAACTTTCCTTAATTTCTTTTATCTTTTTTCCTTCTATTGTTCCCCACATTTTATTCATCTCCCGTTTCTATTAAATAGGAGCACTTATAATAGGAATCTTTATTATACTACTGGAGAAATAAAAACCATCATCATCTTCTACTGAGGAAAAATTAAAATATCTTATAAGATTTGAAACTTCATCTTTATTTCTTATTACTTTTTCTAAATTCATTATTCTTAGGCGAAAATCTTCTCTAAGCCAAGAATGTCTTTCATCAAGATTATAGTTTGGATAGACAGAACAAGCAAATTTTGCAGCTTCTTCTTTAAAATTGTTTTTTTCCTCAAACAATAGTGCAATAAGACTTTTAGATACAGTTCTAATAGTATCCGATATCTCATCTCTGCAATCCGTTTCATAGGAAGGTACTGTGGTATATCTAATTGCCCATAAATAATCTTTTATTTTGAATGTACTTTCTATTTTATTTGAACCATGACCAAGGCATTTATTACCAATTCTATTATCTTTTCGTAATCCTGCAAATACATTTAGTTCAGAGCCATCATCTTTTATATTTAAAGGCGTTATTTCTATTATTTGATATAGAAAACAATCATCATTATTTTCATTACTTACATAACATCGTTTTATCACTTTTAAATTATTTTTATTAAAATAATAGATATCTTCATTTCGCCAGCGATTTTGTTGCTCAGTATTCTCATTAAAAACTAAATTATCTGTATCGAACCAATTACCATAAGTTTGGAAATGTTCTTTTGCGATATCTTCAAATACTTTTATTAATTTTTGTCTTGTATGTGTTTTTCTTGGATCAAATGCAACTGGAAATATAAATGTATTATCTGTTTCTCCGTCAGTATAAGAAAAAATATTTAAAAACATTACATTATAATTCATATAATCACTCCTTTTAATAAAATTATAAGATATATTACTTGGAAAAGTCAAGTTTTTTAGAAAACTTTACAGAAATAAAAAATGCAATATAATTATATTATAATAAATAATGGAGCGAAATAGAATGAGCGACATTATTTATATATTTAATATACATTATATTATATAATATATTCTTTTTTCTTTGCATACTTTCTTTTTCTTTTTTCTTTTCATTTATATTTAGGTCTATATCTCTATTTTCTACTAACTTTTCGCTATTAGTTAGAAGAGTAACAGATTTCACCACTGGCTTGAGTATTTCTGCTTCATGTATTGCATAATTACCACTTCCAAGTACTGCTACATTTTTATTTCTATAAAAAAACGCATCACATATTGCACAATAGCTTACGCCTTTTCCTTCAAATTCTTTTATTCCTTTTATATTTGGAATGTTTCTGCTCACACCTGTTGCAAGTACTACATATTTAGATTTATAAATATTATTTACAGTTGTTACCTCAAATTGATTTGTGTAATTTAGTTGTACTACCTCATCATTTATAAATTCTATGTTTAGATTTTCAAGCTGTTCCAAACCATTTTTATATAACTCTTCGCCTGTAATACTTTTAAAACCATAATAATTTTCTATTTTCTTTGCTTTTCCTACTGTTCCTGCATCTTTAGC
>OLXK01000088.1_pt1 | contig 105243 bp, 86 predicted proteins | sample 1674321 | NCBI WGS metagenome assembly OLXK01 (sample SAMEA103958162, study PRJEB25191) | human gut metagenome | reverse complement strand
CGGCGAAGTCACGCAGGTTCTCCTGGAACTTGGCGCTCAGCGGATGCACGACATGGGGCTTGAGCACCGTGAACGGGACATTGTACTGACAGAAAACATCCGTGACGGAGAACTTGCCGCAGTAGGCGTCGCGGCGGTGGGCAAAGTCCATCTTGCCAATCTCGTCGGGATACGCCTGCATGAGAATGGGCACGCCCGCGTCCTGCAGCGCGGTGATCGCGCCGTTTTCGTCGGCGAAAATAGGCATGGAGAAGATCACGCCGTCATACTGTCCCTCGTGCTCCTTGAGCCACTTGGCGTAGAGCAGGCCCTCGTCGCGCGTTTCGACGCCGCCGTAGCGGGTCAGCTCCTTGTCCATCATGATGTAGTCATAGCCCGCGTCAGTCACGGCCTTGACCATGTCGTCGCGTGCGCCGTAAATCAGCTCGCCGGGCATGAAGCCGCGGTTGCAGAAGCAAAGGGCAAAGGTCATTTTCTTTTTCATGGTTGATTCCTCCTGTTATTTATCCGAACAGTTTTTCCTGGTTTCCTTCGATGCGGAACGAGCGGATGATCTCGCACGTGCGGGTATAGACGGCGGCGCGGGCCTTTTCCACGTCGTTCGTCTCACCCAGTGTGCGTTCGTAGGTCTGACGGATCTCCGTGCCGACGTTGATCTTCGCAATGCCGTTGGCGATGCCGTCCAGAATACACTGGTTGTTGATGCCGGAGCCGCCGTGCAGCACGAGCGGGATGCCCGTGACCTTGCTGAGGTCGGCGATGTGCTCGATGTCCAGACGGGCCTCGGGCTTTTTCTGGTTGCGCACGCCCTCGGCGATCGCGCCGTGGATGGAGCCGACGGCCACGCTCAGCCAGTCACATTTTGTTTCTTCTGCGAACTGCTTCGCTTCGCCGAGATCGGTAAAGCCCTTCTTCGTGCGGAAAATTTCCTCATAATCCATGTTCGCGCCCGCGCCCTCGTGACCCATGACGGAGCCGAGCTCGGCCTCGCAGGCGATGTCATTTGCGTGGGCGAAGTCCGCGACCTGCTTCGTCACGGCAATGTTCTCCGCAAGCTTCAAGCGGCTGCCGTCGACCATGACGGACTGATAACCTGCCTTGACGGCACGCTCGAGAATGGGCATATAGTCCACGTGTTTCTGATCCTCGTCGATGACGGGTACATGGTCGAGGTGCAGCAGGGTGTATTTCGGGTCATAATACTTGAAATACTCCTCCGCGACAGCCTCAAGGCTCCGCGACTCGAACTTTTCCCATTCCAGCCGCGCGACCTGCAGCATGGCGACGGTCTTTTCGTCGATGATGGCCTGCGCGACGGGCTTTGCCATCGGCAGATAGGGGATGTTGAACGCCGGGACGATGGTATGGTGCTGCCATGCCAGCCGGACGGCTTCCTGTGCTTTCATATGGATCTCTCTCCTTAAATATTTATTTCTGCTTGAGCGCTTCGAACTGCGCTTCGTTTTCGAGCATTGTCAGCCGCACGCCATAGGTCTTCTTCTCGCCGGGGGCAAGCATCTGCAAAAGGCCCTTTTCGCGCATCACGTCGCGGCCGTCGGGGTAGCAGTTGCCGGGTTCAAGGCCCATGACATAGTCCTTGACGCCCATCATCTTCCACTGCGTAAAGCAGTTGAGGCTGGACGAGTCGAACGAAATGGCAAGACCGTAGCCGCGGTCATGGTTGAAGATGGCGGCAAGGCCGGGTTTGCCATTGAAAGCGTGATAATAGCACTGCTCCTCAAAGCCGGGCGTCGGGGTGAGGACTTTATTCCACGTGTCCAGATCCTCGGCGGCGTGCGCGTTGCGGGGCGTGATCTCGGCGGCGGGGATATAGAGCTCTGCCGCCTCAGACAGCATGGGGTAGCCCATGTTCATGTGGTACAGGATCATGACCGGGGAGGCCTCGCCGCCGATGTTCTCAATTTCGTCGGTGATGGTGATCTCATTCGTTTTCTTCGAGCAGGTGATCGTGCGCGTCAGAATGAGCTTTTCGGCGAAGATCTGCGCGTGGCGCATGACGGCCTTGACCCAGATCCTTTCATCGTCCATGTCCCAGAGCAGACGCTCGGCGGGAATGTTGTCGACTGCACCGTGCAGCGGCAGGCGCACACCCTCGTCCGTGCAGGGTGAGCCGACGGCAAGCAAGCCGCAGGTGGTCAGAAAGCCCGCTGTGAAATTCTTGAGCCAGCCCGCTTCCTTATCATCATAGTAAGCAGGGGCGACGTAGCCGTTTGCCGAGAAGAAGCCGCAGTTTTCGCCGCGGAAATGCAGGCGGGAAATATCTGCGCAGCGGTCGGCGGAGACGGTGAAGTCCAGCCCTTTGCCGTTTCGTACCTGCAAAAGGCGCATTCCGTCGCCCTTGCCGCCGGTCAGCCGGTATTCCTCCACGCCGAACAGCTGCGATTCGTGTCCGTAATATGCGCGTTCGTTCATTTGGATGCTCCTTTCAGTCCAGACGTACATACAGACAGAAAGCCTGTACGTTGTTCCTTCTATCCTAGAATAACAGAAAAAACGTACAGGCAATAGTGATTTTTGTACAAAATCCGAAAAAACTATTTTTTGTCCGCCGCTTCGCTGCCGCTCTCCAGTTTTTTTCGGTATTCGCGCGGGGAACAGCCGAATTTCCGGTGGAAAACCTTGGAGAAATAGTTGTAGTCGTAAAAGCCGACGTTGGACGCGATCTCGGAGATCTGCATTGCCGTGGTGCGGATCATCTGCTCGGCCATGGAGATACGCTTGCTGCGGATATAGTCGGCGACGGAGGAATTGAAGCTCATGTGGAAGATCTGATAGAGCTCAGCGCGCGAGACGGAAAAATGCGCGCACAGGTGCTCGATGGACAGATCCCAGGCGATGTTGTCGTTGATGTATTTTTCGATCTGCTGCGCCGTGTCGAGATTGCGCACCTCAAGCATCCGCTGGTGGTAAATGTGGCTGATGCAGGCGTCGAGAATCCTGCAGGCTGCCTGAATCGTTCTTGGTGCATAATGGATCTGCATATCATAGAGCTCATGGCATTCTTCTTTGCAAATGCCAAATTGCGCGGCATACTGTGCGATTTTATCAAATTCTGCATCCATGCCATATGTTGCCTGGCCGATACACACAAATGCAACAATGACGCCCTCATAATAAAGCGGAGCAAGATATTCCGTCAGTCCGGCGTGACACTGATATTGCAAGGGTTTTCTGCTTCGCCTGCATATCTGCATATGCGCTTCGTCACAGCTCCTGCATCGGCTGTCAAACTCTTCTATTTTTCGCATACGCGCACAAAAAGGGTACAACTTTATGGGGGTCGATGCACATTCCTGATAGTCTGTATCAAAAATGCAGAGCTTCATGTCCGTCAATGTGCAAAAGTCGTTGAGTAGCTCAGTCAGTCCCGCATTTTTCAAGTCAAGCATATTGTCAGCCTCTCCCGAAAAGTAGTAAATTCGTAAAAAAAGACAAGTTGCTATTTCCCTATTTTCTTTACAAAATATATTGTATCAGCATGAAAAAAGGAATGATATATGGCAATATGCACAAATTTAGACCCTCCTTTTTTATGCTTTTAAAGATATTTTTCTCTACTTTGGAAACGTTTTTTACTAGTCCTTTCTTTTTTCACATGCTAAAATGAAATCACAAACGGGAAACTCCGTTTCAACATTACTTTAGGAGGAATTTCACAATGAAAAAGATCATCGCTTTGCTGCTTGCAGTGATGATGGTTCTGGCCATGGCCGCCTGCGCCGCCAAGACCACCGACACCCCGGCTCCCGCTGAGACTGACAACAAGACCGACGCAGTCCAGGAAACCGCTACCGAGGCTGCTGCCGACGGCAAGACCGAGCTGAACATCGGCGTTCTCGTCTGGAAGTATTCCGACACCTACGGCTCCTCTGTCCGTGTTGCCATGGACAAGTACGCCAAGGAGATCGGCGCTGAGAAGGGCCTGACCATCAACCTCGAAATGCAGGACGGCAACGACGACCAGGCTACCCAGAACAACCAGGCCGACGTTATGTTCGCCGCAGGCAAGGACCACATCATCATCAACCTCTGCGACACCTCCGCTGGCCAGTATCTGGTTGACCTTGCCAAGCAGTACAATGTCCCCATCTCCTTCTACAACAAGGAGCCTGTTGACTCCACGATCGTGACCGGTTCCAACTCCATCTTCGTCGGCACCAAGCCCGAAGAGGCCGGCATCATGCAGGGCGAGATCCTCGCTGACCTGTATGCCGCCAACCCCGAGCGCGTCGACAAGAACGGCGACGGCAAGGTCGCTACCCTTGAGTTCGAAGGCGAGATCAACAACCCCGAAGCCATCGCCCGTACCGAGTATTCCCTGTCCACCGCGATCGAGAAGGGCGTTCCCTGCGAGATGATGACCGAGAACCAGGTCGCTAACTGGGATACCGCCAAGGCACAGGAAATGATGACCGCGCAGATCGCTTCCCTCGGCGTTGAGAACATTGAGGTCGTCTTCTGCAACAACGACGACATGGCCATCGGCGTCATCGCTGCTCTGAACGAGGTCGGCTACAACCTCGGCGACGGCGGCGACGAGATCATCGTCATCGGCGTTGACTGCACTGATACGGCTGTTGAGTACATCAACGCCGGCAAGCTCTACGGTACTGTCAAGCAGGACGGCGACGCAATGGGCAAGGCCAACATCCTCATGGCCATCAACGGCGCTCTGGGCAAGGATTGGCTCGACGGCACCGACTACACCATGGCTGACGACGGCTTCTCCATCCGTATCCCGTACGCAAAGATCACTGCGGAATAATCTGTTCAGACCATTCTGCTGATCTTAGTAAGAGAATCGTAATCGAATCAGGTGGCCCTCCGGGGCCACCTGATTATGCAAAAAGGAATTGGTGATACACTTGGAAGAAAACTACCTGCTCGAAATGCTTGATATCGAAAAGCAGTTCCCGGGCGTCAAGGCGCTGGACCATGCCAAGCTCCAGCTGCGTCCCGGCTCCATCCACGCCCTCATGGGCGAGAACGGCGCCGGTAAATCGACGCTCATGAAGTGCCTGTTCGGTATCTATAAAAAGGACGCGGGCTCCATCCGGATGAACGGCAAGGAGATCAATTTCACCAGCCCGCGCAACGCCCTCGATCACGGCGTAGCCATGGTGCATCAGGAGCTCAATCAGGTGCTCTACCGCAGCGTCATGGAAAATATGTGGCTGGGCCGGTTCCCACTGAAGGCCGGACTGGTCGACCACAAGAAAATGTACAACGACACCAAGGCTGTTCTGGACGATCTGGAAATTAAGGTCGACCCGAAGACGATCATCGGCACCATGGCCGTTTCCCAGCGCCAGATGCTTGAGATCGCGAAGGCAGTCTCCTATAACGCAAAGATCCTCGTGCTCGACGAGCCGACGTCTTCGCTGACCAGCGAGGAGGTCGAGCACCTGTTCCGCATCATGCGCCGCCTGTGCGATCAGGGCGTCGGCATCATTTATATCTCCCACAAGATGGACGAGATCAAGCGCATCTCCGACGAGGTCACCATCATGCGTGACGGCCAGTGGATCTCCACCGACAAAACGGAGAACCTCTCGACCGACGATATCATCAAGCGCATGGTCAACCGCGAAATGACCAACCGCTTCCCCGCCAAGGACAATGTTCCCGGCGACGTGCTGATGGAGGTCTCGCACCTGACCGGCAAGTATATGCCCACCTGTCAGGACGTCTCGTTCGAGCTTCGCGCGGGCGAGGTGCTCGGCGTGGCCGGTCTGGTCGGCTCGCGCAGAACGGAGCTTCTGAGCACGATCTTCGGCATCATGGCGCGCGAGAGCGGCGAGATCAAGCTGAACGGCAAGCCCATTTCCAACAAAACGCCGCGTCAGTCCATCAAAAACGGCTTCGCCATGCTGACGGAGGAGCGCCGCGCGACCGGCATCTTCCCCTATGCCAACATTCTGTTCAACACCGTAATTTCAAACCTCGGTTCCTATAAAAAGGGCCCGCTGCTTTCCGATAAAAAAATGACCGCCGATACGGACTGGTCCATTTCCTCCATGCACATCAAAACGCCGTCGCAGAAGACGCTCATCAAAAACCTCTCCGGCGGCAACCAGCAGAAGGTCATTCTTGGCCGTTGGCTGCTGACGAAGCCCGATGTTCTGCTCCTCGACGAGCCGACGCGCGGCATCGACGTCGGCGCCAAGTACGAGATTTACGAATTGATCCTGCAGCTTGCCAGAGAGGGCAAGGCTGTTATGATGGTCTCTTCCGAAATGCCGGAGCTGATCGGGATCTGCGACCGCATCCTTGTCATGAGCAACGGCCATATGGCCGGTATCCTCGAACGCGGCAAGGACTTCGGCGGCATTGAAAACGAGCAGGAAACCATTATGCGTCTGGCTGCGCAATATGTATAAAGAGGTTGAGAAAATGACGAATTCTAAGAAAATGAACCCGCAGAAGCTGAAGGATACGCTGCTGAAATACGCGCTGTACATCATCCTTCTTCTGCTCCTTGTTGTGATCGTTGCGATCAAGCCCAACTTCCTTTCCGTCGGCAACCTGATCTCCATTCTGAAGCAGGCCTCCACGAAGGGCATTCTGGCCTACGGCGTCGCAGGCATCATCATCCTTGCCGGTACCGACCTGTCCGTCGGCCGTGTGCTCGGCCTCTGCGCGGCTGTCGCAGCCTCCTTGCTGCAGTCGGTCACGTTCGCTTCGAGATACTATCCCAGCATCACAAAGCCGCTGCCCCTGATCGTGCCGTTCCTCGCCTGCGTGGCCATCGCGGTCGTCATCTCCGCGTTCAACGGCTTCGGCATGGCAAAGCTCCATATGCACCCCTTCATCGTCACCCTCGGCACGCAGCTGATCTCTTACGGCCTGTGCTGCATCTACATCGAGAACCAGCCCTCCGGCTCCACGCAGGCGCTGTCCTCCCTTGACCAGCGCTATCTGGCGCTCGCGACCGGCTCCGTCGATATCTTCGGCTTCAAGCTGCCGTATCTGGTCATCATCTTCCTGCTGCTGGGCGTTCTGACGTGGCTCGTCTGGAACAAGACCCGCTTCGGCAAGAATATGTTCGCCGTCGGCGGCAACTCCGAGGCGGCTGAGGTCTCCGGCGTTTCCGTCACGAAGACCATCATGGGCGTGTTCCTGTACGCCGGTCTGATGTACGGCATCGCCTCCTTCCTCGAGGGCGCCCGTATCCAGTCCGTCGGTACTGCAACCGGCATCAACTACGAGCTTGACGCCATTGCGGGCTGCGTCATCGGCGGCGTTTCCTTCAACGGCGGCATCGGCACCGTCCCCGGCGTCGTGATCGGCTCGATCATCCTGCAGGCGATCAACTACGGCCTGTATTTCCTCGGCGTCAACGCATACCTCCAGTACATCATCCGCGGCGCGATCATCATCATCGCCGTCGCCATCGACGTGCAGAAGTACGTTGCAAAGAAATAATTGCGCTGCGGCTTTTCAAAGCCACTGCGTTCTGATAGAATGAACGCAATCGCAGCAGATCTTCATGAGGCGCGTTGCTGCTGCAGCGCGCCTCAGCGTGTCGAAAAGGTCTTTTCGCCACGCTGAGGCAAGTTTTCGAACTTTTTCAAAGTTCGAAAACTTAGTTGATTGAACGCGAAGGGGGCTCTTTGCCCCCTTCACTCTTCCCCTGCTACTCTATCATCTAACTGCTATCTGTATTTTTTGACAGTCTCACCGCACTTTTTACTTACGAAAGGACGTTTTTTATGCTGACCATTCAAAAGCTCCCCCTGTGCTCGAAGGGCGCGCCTGTCGCCATTACGCTGGAAAACAGCAATCATATGCGCGTGACGCTCCTGTCCTACGGCGCGACGATCCAGTCCATTGTCGTTCCCGACCGGAACGGCGTTCTGACCGACGTGCTGCTCGGCTATGAGACGGTAAAGGAATATGAAGAAAATGACGGCTATCTCGGCGCGTGCATCGGCCGAAACGGCAACCGCATCGCGGGCGCGGCTTTCACGCTGAACGGCCAGCGCTTCCACCTCACGGCCAACGAGGGCAAGAACCAGCTCCACGGCGGTCTGTGCGGCTTCGACAAGAAGCTCTGGAATTACAACTGCCGCGAAAACAGCGTCGAATTCACGACGGTTCTGGCCGATGGTGAGGAGGGCTACCCCGGCAGGCTTGACGTGTCCATTACGTTTACCCTGACGGACGACAACGCGCTGCGCATCGACTACCGCGCCGTCAGCAGCGCGGATACCGTCGCGAACTTCACCAACCATGCCTATTTCAATCTCAACGGACAGGGGAGCGGCGACGTGCTAGGCCATCTGCTCCAGCTGAACGCCTCGGCCTATACGCCCGCCGATGCCGCAACGCTGCCGACCGGCGAGATTGCGCCCGTTGACGGCACCTGCATGGACTTCCGCACCGCGAAGCCCATTGGCCGCGATATCCATGATGCGGCGCTCGCACCCTTCCGCGGCTACGACACGAATTTTTGCCTCGATGGAAAGGGCCTTCGTAAGATTGGACGGGCCGAGGGCGACAAGACCGGTATTGTGATGGAGGTGGAAACGACGCTTGAGGGCGTGCAGCTTTATACCGGCAATTTCATCTCCGACCGCGTAGGCAAGAATGGCGCGCGCTACGCGTCCTATGGCGGATTCTGCCTCGAAACGCAGCACTATCCCGACGCAATCAATCAGCCCGCGTTCCCGTCCCCGGTGCTCCGGCAGGGGGAGCCGCTGCACGAGACGACCATTTACCGCTTCTGCGTGAGAAAGTGAGGCACATTTATGATCAGCCTTGGCATTGACATCGGCGGAACCGGCTGCAAATGCGTCGCCTTCCGCGATACCGGCGAGCAGATCGCCATGTCCTACCGCGAATACCCCACGAAGCCCGGCGAGGTGAACCTGAACGCGCTGGCACTGCGCGAGAGCGTGTTTTTCGTGATCTCCGACTGCGTCAAAAAGCTGGACGACGCAAAGCAGGTCGCGGCCATCACCGTCTCCTCCTTCGGCGAGTCCTTCGTCCCCGTCGACCGCGGCGGCCAGCCGCTGAGCGACATCATTCTCTATTTTGCCAATACCGAAAGCGGGGAATTCTCCCGTCTGATTGAGTCGGTCGGCGTGGAAAAATTCATGCGCATCACTTGTGTCCTGCCGGACGCGTCGTATTCGCTGGCGAAAATGCTCTATACGCTCCGCACGGCTCCGCGCCCGGTGTGGAAGTTCCTGTTCATTGCGAGCTATATCTGCTTCTGCCTGTCCGGCGAGACGGTCGCGGATTATTCCCTTGCCTGCCGCAGCATTCTCTTTGACGTGCGGAAGCTCTGCTGGTCGGACGAGCTGACGAGCGCCTGCGGCATCGACCCGGAAACGCTCCCCGCCGTCCTGCCGACCGGCGCGTGCGCCGGAACGCTCACGCAGGAGGCAGCCTCCGCGCTCGGCCTGCCGCAGAGCGTCAAGGTTGTCATCGGCTCGCATGACCAGATCGTCAACGCCCTTGGCTGCGGCGTGGCGAACCCCGGCGAAGCCGTCGATACGACCGGCACGGTCGAATGCATCTGCCCGCTGTTCGCATCCATCCCCGAAACGCTGGACTTTGAACGTGAAAATTACGCCTGCGTCCCGTATCTGGACGGGCGGGGCTATGTGACCTACGCCTATAATATCTCCGGCGGCGCGGTCGTGCGCTGGTACCGCGATTCGCTGGCGTTTTATCTCAAGCAGGCCGCGAAGGAGCGCGGGTGCTCGGTCTACGACCTTCTGAACGAGACCTGCCCGCCGGAGCCGACGGGGCTGATCGTTCTGCCGTTTTTGCAGGGTATGGGCGGCACGCCGGACGTGCTGACCGGTGCGCGCGGCACGATCTACGGCCTCACAATGCACACCTCGCCCGCCGATCTCTACCGCGCCATTCTTGAGGGCCTGACCTTCGAAATGCGCTATAACCTCGAAAAGCTTGCCAAATACGACATTCGTCCGATGACGCTCTTCGCTGCGGGCGGCGGCGCGAAGTCGCCCGTCTGGCGGCAGATCAAGGCGGATATTCTGGGCGCTGAAATTCGGCCCACGCTGGCCGACGAGGCCGGCGCGCTCGGCAGCGCGATCCTCGGTCTTGCCGCCGCGACCGGCGAAAAGGACCGGACAGCCCTTGCCGCCCGCTTCGTCCGCTACGGCCAGACGGCAAAGCCCGACGCGCAGCGGCACGCGTATTATGAGAAGCAGTTCGCGCTTTACAAGGAGCTGCGCGACTTTGAGGTCCGCCATGCCCGTGGATAACGCGTCGGCAGTCGGAACCGTATTTGACATCAAGCAGCTTGCCGTCTACGACGGCCCCGGCATCCGCACGACGGTGTTTTTGAAGGGCTGCCCCCTGCGCTGCATGTGGTGTCACAACCCGGAGGGGCTTTCCTATCAGCCGCAGCTGATGGTGTCGTCAAACAACTGCCTGCACTGCGGGGCCTGCGTCAGAGCCTGCCCGAACGGCGGGAAAAGCTGCACAGCCTGCGGCCAGTGTATCCGCGCCTGCCCGCAGGGCCTGCGCAAGCTCTGCGGGAAGCGCTATACGGCGCAGGAGCTGGCCTGGAAGCTCCTGCGCGACAAGGACTATCTTGCCGCAATGTCCGGCGGCGTAACCTTTTCCGGCGGTGAACCGACGGGGCAGCCGGAGTTCCTGCTGGAAACGCTGGACCGCGTCGCGGGGATGCACCGCGCGATCGAAACGAGCGGCTATTGCAGCGGGAGCGTATTTGAAGCCGTGCTGGCGCGGGTCGAGTATGTCATGATGGATCTGAAGCTGATGGACCCGGAGCAGCACCGGCACTATACAGGCGTGTCCAATGAGCCGATTCTGGAAAACCTCGAACGGCTCAAGAAAAGCGGCAGGCCGTTCCGCATCCGCATTCCGGTCATCCCCGGCGTCAACGATTCGGAGGAGAATTTCGGCGCTGCGGCCCGCCGCCTTCTGGACGCGGATGATCTGGAGCAGGTCGAGCTGCTGCCGTACCACGTGACGGCGGGTGCGAAATACGAGATGGTCGGCCTTTCCTATCAGCCGGAATTCGACACCGCCGCCGCACCGAACCTGAACACGGAACTCTTTCGCCGCTTTGGGCTGAAGTGTACCCATCTGTAGGGCAGCGTCATATCTGCACGGAAGATCGATCTGCCGGAATCATAAAAAACTGCGCAGAGGCTTTTCTTCTGCGCAGTTTTTGTGTATAATAGAAGCTCCGGAGGTGAACGGATATGTATCAGGCGTTATACCGCAAATACCGGCCGCAGACGTTTTCGGATGTCGTTGGGCAGAAGAGCGTGACCGACACACTGCGCGCACAGCTCGAAACGGGCAAGCTCAGCCATGCGTATCTGTTTACCGGTACGCGCGGCACCGGCAAGACGTCCTGCGCCAAGATTCTGGCCAAGGCCGTCAACTGTGAAAACCCGAATCATGGCGACCCCTGCGGGCTGTGCCCGTCATGCCGCGCCATCGACGAGGGCAGCTGCATGGACGTGCTGGAGATCGACGCGGCCTCGAACAACGGCGTCGATTCCGTCCGCGTTCTGCGTGACGACGCAATTTACACGCCCGGCACGGTCAAAATGCGCGTGTATATCATCGACGAGGTGCATATGCTCTCGACGGCGGCATTCAACGCGCTGCTGAAAATCATCGAAGAGCCGCCCGCGCATCTGTTATTCATTCTGGCGACGACCGAGCTGCAGAAGGTTCCCGCGACGATCCTGTCCCGCTGCCAGCGGTTTGCGTTCAAGCGTCTGCGGCCCGATGAAATTGCCTCCCGGCTGAATTTCATCGCCTATCAGGAGCATATCGAAATTGAGCCGGAGGCGATCAATCTTCTGGCCCGGCTGGCTGACGGCGGCATGCGCGACGGCGTGAGCCTGCTTGACCAGTGCGCGTCGGCGGCAAACGGCTCCGTGACGCTCGAAAGCGTCTATGCGTCGCTCGGCCTTGCGGGCGAAAAGCGCACGGCGGAGCTGATGCAGGCCATCGCGGAGCAGGATACGGCAAAGGCGCTGACGATCTTTTCCGCGCTTTATTCCGCGGGCAAGGATGTGAGTGCGCTGCTGGGCGAGATGTGCGCGCTCTGCCGCGATCTGCTCGTGCTGCGCACGGCCCCGAAGAGCGGGCTTTCCATGCTCTCCGGCATTGCGACAGAGCAGCAGGCGCTGGCGCTGCAATCGGTTTTCTCTCCGGGCGAACTGATGCGCGTACTGACGGAAACGCAGAAAACCCGCGTCTCGTTCGGCAAGAACACCGACGTGCGCGTAGCGGCGGAGCTGCTTCTGATGCAGCTGTGCGAGCCGTCCTTGCGGCTGGACGCGCAGGCGCTGGACGCACGCATCTCGCGCGTGGAGGAGCAGCTGGCCTCCGGCGTGCTGGTGAAAAGCGCGCCCAAAGCCAGCGGCGGGGATGCATTTGATGACGACCGCCCGCCCTTCCCGGACGATGCGGATGATCCGGAACGCGGGAGCGCGCCTCCGGCGCAGACGCAGGAGCAGTCGTCTGCCGCGCCGCAGGCCGAAACGCCTGCCGGCTTCTGGCCCGCGCTGTCTGAAAAGCTGCGTGCGGCGCTTCCGGCTAAGATCAGCGGCTTCTTTGCCGTGAACGGCCCCGTTCACCCGGTTTTGCAGGGCGACGCGCTCATTATGGCGACGGACACGGAGCTTGTCATTGATCTGGTCAAAAAAACGCCGAACACGGAAGCCCTTGTCCGGGAAAAAGCGTCGGCGATTCTGGGCAGGCCCGTCTCGGTGCGCTTTGCACTCAAAAACCGGCTTTCACGGCTGGGATACGACCCGATGGACGCGCTTGTTCAGTTTGGACAGCAGCACAGCGACATTTTTACGATCAAATAATTTATTTACGATAGAAGGAGAACAAACATGGCAAAAGGCGGATATCGCGGCGGTATGCCGATGGGCGGCATGAATCAGATGCAGATGATGAAGCAGGCCCAGAAGATGCAGGAAAACCTCATGAAGATGCAGGAGGAGCTGCAGGCAAAGGAATACGAGGCGACGGCGGGCGGCGGTGTGATCACAGCCGTATGCGGAGGCAACCGCGAGCTCAAGTCCATCACCATCGACCCTGAAGCGGTCGATCCGGAGGATGTGGAAATGCTGCAGGATATGATCGTTGCGGCGGTCAACGAGGCCATGCGCAAGGCCGAGGCCGACCAGTCCGCGAATATGGCCAAGCTGACGGGCGGCCTGAATCTGGGCGGCCTGTTCTGATGCGTGCGTTTCCCGCCGCGCTTGAGCGGCTGACCGAACAATTTGCGCGTCTGCCCGGCATCGGCATGAAGTCGGCGCAGCGGCTGGCGTTTTATGTCCTGTCGCTGCCGAAGGATGAGGCGCAGAGCTTTGCGCAGGCCATTCTGGACGCGAAGGACAGCGTTCGCCTCTGCCCGGTCTGCCAGAACCTGACCGATCAGGAGCTGTGCGCGATCTGCGCCGACCCCGAGCGCGACCACAGTCTCATCTGCGTTGTGGCAGAGCCGAAGGATGTGATCGCCATGGAGCGGGCGCGGGAATACCATGGCGTGTACCATGTGCTGCACGGCGTCATTTCGCCCCTGAGCCACGTCGGGCCGGACGATCTGCGCATCCGCGAGCTGCTGAACCGCGTCGCAGACGGCTCTGTGCGTGAGGTCATCATGGCCACGAACCCGGACACCGAGGGCGAGGCCACGGCCATGTACCTGTCGCGTCTGCTTCGCCCGATGGGCGTAAAGGTCACGCGTCTGGCCTACGGCATCCCGGTCGGGAGCCAGCTGGAATATGCCGACGAGGTCACGCTTCTGCGCGCACTGGAAGGCCGGCAGGAAATATAACGTGAAAAACCGCCCGTCCGGGCGGTTTTTTCATTTCCGGTAAACGCGCGCGATTTGTTCGGGGCAAAGCTCCGGCTGCGCGGCAAACAGACCGTAGAGCGCCGCGCAGCGGCGCTCCAGCGCGCCATACGCTGTGTCCGGCGGGGTCTGGCCTGCGTTTACAAGCGGGAGGCCGCCCGTCTTTTTTGCCTGCCGCAGAACGGCGCGGCCCAGTTCATCGAATGCCAACACGCGTACATACGGCGCTTCGCACAGGAGCGCCTGCGCGTCGATGCCCAGATAGGCGCACAGCAGCAGCCGCTGCAGCCTCGTGCGCGGGTAGCGCTTTGATTTTGCCACTTCCAGAATGTGTTCGTAATCCGGCTGCGCCTGCACGGCCTTCCAGACCTTCGACCACAGCCCCTCGGAGCCGTGCGCGGCCCGGGCCCAGTCCGCCTGCTCCATGCCGCGCAGCCGCGCAAGCATGGCCTTTTCACCCCACAAAAGCGCGTGGGGGACCGCGTTTTCATACGTGCAGGCGGCCGGGACATATTGCCGCCAGCCGCTGCCGGACAGGATCAGCCGCCGCACCGCCGTAGCGGACGGATGTTCCGCGTCCGGCGTGTCTGCGTGATAATCGCCGGGACGCAGGACGGCCAGCGGGTGCATGGGGCTGTTCTGCGTCAGAATCGCGCGGCAGTATTCAAAGGCCAGAATGTCATTCGGCCTTGTCAGCAGCTGCCCATCCTGCCCAAGCGCCTCCAGCGCCCGCTGCCGTGCGGCGGCGTAGCTGAGGCCGGTCTGTATGTTTGCGTGCAGCGTCTGCTCGAATTCTGACGAGCGGGAGGCTTCCGCTGCGCGGAAAATCGCGTTCCCGTCTCCGGATTCGCAGCCGAAGCTGAGAAAGCCGCAGCCAAGACGGGACAGGATGCTGACGCCGCCCGCGGCGAAGCCCTCCGCCGAGCGCAGCGCGTATGTGACCGGCAGCTCCAGTACGAGGCTGGCCCCCGCTTCCACCGCTGCCCGCGCCCGGACGCACTTGTCAAAGACCGCCGGCTCCCCGCGCTGGACATAGTTCCCGCTCATCAGGCAGACAATGGCCGCCTCCGGCCCCAGCTGCTGCCGGATCAGGCCCAGCTGCCGCGCATGGCCGAGATGAAAGGGATTATATTCACAGATCACGCCCGCTGTCTGCATAGCAGTCCCTCCGGTAAAAATCTTCTAAAGCCCTTGTTTCTGTTTGGGTTTTGTTGTATGATACACAATAGCTATGTAATATAGTAACACGAATGATCGAAAAATGAAATACAGGAGTGAATGGAAGTATGAACATTCTGGTTATCAACGCTGGCAGCTCCAGCCTCAAGTACCAGCTCATGAACCCGGACACCGGCGACGTCACCGCCAAGGGTCTGTGCGAGCGCATCGGTCTGGACGGCCGTCTGACGCACAAGGTTCCCGCAAGCGGCAAGAAGGTGGAAAAGGACATCCCCATGCCCACCCATAAGGAAGCGATCGAGGCGGTCATGGCCATTCTGGTCGATCCGCAGGACGGCGTTATCAAGTCCGTTGACGAGATCGACGCTGTCGGCCACCGCGTCCTGCACGGCGGCGACAAGTTTGTTGAGAGCTGCATCATCGACGAGGCCTGCAAGCAGGCCATCCGCGACTGCATCCCCCTCGGCCCGCTGCACAACCCTGCCAACCTCATGGGCATCGAGGCCTGCGAGAAGGCCATGCCTGGCAAGCCCCAGGTCGCTGTGTTCGACACCGCGTTCCATATGACCATGCCCCCGAAGGCCTACCGCTATGCCATCCCCACTAAATATTACACCGAAGACCATCTGCGCCGCTATGGCTTCCATGGCACGTCCCACCGCTTCGTGTCCAAGCGCTGCATCGAGCTGATGGGCGGCGTGGAGAACGCGCACCGCGTCATCGTCTGCCATCTGGGCAACGGCTCGTCCCTGTCCGCTGTCAAGGACGGCAAGTGCCAGGATACCTCCATGGGCCTGTCCCCTCTGGCCGGCGTCCCGATGGGCACGCGCGCGGGCGATATTGACACCTGCGTTGCGCAGTTCATCATGAACAAGTATAATATGTCCGCCGACGACTGCCTGACTATGCTCAACAAGAAGTCCGGCGTTCTGGCCCTGTCCGACGGCGTTTCCTCCGACTTCCGTGATCTGGACGCCGCAGCCGAAAAGGGCAACGAGGCCGCACAGCTGGCGCTCGACAAGTTTGCCTACGAAGTCCGCAAGTACATCGGCGCCTATGCCGCAGCGCTGGGCGGCGTGGACTGCATCGTCTTTACCGCCGGCGTCGGCGAAAACTCCGGCTCCATGCGTGCGTCCATCTGCGACGGTCTGGAATATCTCGGCGTCAAGCTCGACCCGGAGAAGAACAAGCTTCGCGGCGAGGAAGTCGTGATCTCCACGTCCGACTCCAAGGTCACCGTCTGGGTCATCCCGACCAACGAAGAGCTCATGATCGCGCAGGATACCGCCGCGCTGACCAGATAAGCGTTTTCGGTTTTTAAGACAGCAAAAAATGCGTGACTGTCACGGTCACGCATTTTTCTTACCCAAGAGGAGGTCAAGCGGCAGGCGGCGGCAAAAAGCGACGGCCATTCAGCGAATTCGTATACATTTTCCCACTTGGTCGTAGGGGCCGATGTGGGCATCGGCCCCTACAACCACATGCGCGGGTACAGCCGGTTTCTGTTTTGTGTTACCCAAAATACCGGATCGCGCCGAGAATCGTCAGGTGCAGGGGATAGTAGAGATAGAAGAACCATTTGAGGAAGTTGTTGACGCGGGCATTTTTTCCGCGCTGGCCGTTGTAGCGGGCCAGCAGCGGCAGGGACAGCGCAACGGCCAGCTGCAAAACGCCGTAGAGCCTGTCGAGCGCGAAGAAATACACGACCGCGTAGAGCGCCACAAAAAACAGCATCAACCGCCCCTGCGCCTTCAGATCGCCTCGGTTCGTGCCGAAGGCCAGCACGCACAGGCTTGCGATGCAGCTCCAGTCGCTCGGGAAGCTGACCAGACAGATGAGAACCACCAGAAGCGTCTTTTGCAGCTGCGTAAAGCGCTCGCTGTTCGCGACGCGCAGCATCACAAGCCCCCACGCAAGCGGCCACATGACGCTCGTCTGGTTCAGGATGCCCCCAAAGTAAAACGGGATGAACGAGCGGGCGTCCACAAAGTCGTTGGATGCGAAGCTATACGCGAAATGCGAAATGACGGCGAACAGGAACAGCCGGAAGGTGTATTTATTGATATTCCGCGTGTGATAATAGCCCTCGGCGATAAAATAGCACATGATGGGGCAGGTCAGACGGCCGATGATGTGCATCACGACCGGCAGCGCCCCTTTGGCATAGCCGGGGAAGAGCAGCCACGCGATATGGTCGACCGTCATGGCAAAAATCGCGATCAGCTTCAGCTGATTGGCGTCCAGCGTCTTTTTCATATCTGTTCTCCAATCGGAAAAAGCCCGGCGTGCCGGGCTTTTTGTATGTCTTAGGGTGTATCTGAAAACTCATGATGTGACCGGCAGCGAGGGATTTTTGCGTTGCGCAAGACATTTTTTCGCAGGAATACTGACGTATTTCAAGGAAAAATGACGCGGCGCACCGCAAAAAGGCCCGCTGTCCGGGTGCGTTGGGAGTTTTCAGATACACCCTAATTGAATTATTGCTCCTTCATCAGCTTGCGGCGGGCCAGATTGATCGTGCCCTCCTGCATGGAGCTGATCCATTGCAGGCTCCGGCCGCAGCCGTTGGCCACGCAGGAGTCCGCATCGTCCGCGATGGAGCAGGCGATCTCCGTGCGCTCGGAAATGAGCTTGTCAAAGCCGTAGAGCAGGCTGCCGCCGCCGGTGAGGACGATGCCGGTCTGCGCGATATCGGCTACCAGCTCCGGCGAGGAATGCTCCAAAACGGCGAGCACCTCGTCGACGATCTGCCGCGCCGGGCGCTTGAACGCATCGAGCATTTCCGTGGACGAGATCGTCACCTCGTTCGGAAGACCCGTCTTTGCGTCGCGGCCCTTGACGAGCATGGAAAGCTCCTGCGGGCGCGGGTATACGCAGCCGATGGTGATCTTGACCTCCTCCGCCGTGTTCAGACCGATGAGCATCCCGTAGTGCTTGCGCATATAGGCCGCAACGGCCTCGTCAAACGTGTCGCCCGCGACCTTGATGGAGGAGGATGTCGCAATGCCGTTCAGACTCAGAACGGCGATATCCGTCGTGCCGCCGCCGATATCGACGACCATATGGCCCTCCGGCCCGGAGATCGCCAGCTTCGCGCCAAGCGCGGCAGCGAACGGCTCCTCGATCAGATAGACGCGGCGCGCGCCGGCCTCCATGGCGGCCTGAATGACCGCGCGTTCCTCGACCTCGGTGATGCCGGACGGGACGGAGACGATCACGCGGGGCTTGACGAGCGTGAATTTGTTGATCTTCTTGAGAAACTGCTCAAGCATTTTCTCCGTCATTTCATAGTCGCTGATAACGCCGTCGCGCAGCGGGCGCACGGCGACGATGTTGCCGGGGGTGCGGCCAAGCATATTGCGCGCAGCCGCGCCGACCTGCAAAACCTTGCCGGTATTCTTGTCCACGGCCACGACCGACGGCTCGCGCAGGACGATGCCGCGCCCCTCCACATAGCAGAGCACGTTTGCCGTGCCAAGGTCGATGCCGATATCACGAATCAATTTCATAGCGTTGTATCCTTCAGTCTTGTTTTCTCGGCGCGGCAAATGCCGCGTAAACCACGTCCGACGCGCCCGCCTGCAGCAGCGTGCGGCTGCACTCTGCCAGCGTTGCGCCGGTCGTTACAATATCGTCGATGATCAGAACGCGCTTTCCCGCGAAGCGCTCGGTTTTTTCGGTCCGGTACGCGCCGGAGACATTCGCGCGCCGCTGGGCGGCGTCTGCAAGCGTGGACTGCGCGGGCGGGTCCTTGATCTTCCGGAGCGTCTGTATGGGTTCGAGCCTGAGCTGCGTCCCGATCTCGCGGCACAGAAGCGCCGACTGGTCATAGCCGCGTTTGCGTTTCCTTGCCCGGCTGACCGGCGCCCATGTGAGCACGTCGAATTTTCCCGCAAGCCTGTCGCGGATCGTGTGGGCCATCCATGCGCCGTAGGTCTGCGCGTAAAACGCCGACCCGCCGAATTTGAAGCGCAGGAACGACTCGCGCAGCTGCCCTTCATAGAAAAAGCTGACCGCGCCGCCGCTCGTAAAGCGCACGGACGGCGCTGCGCCGTCAAACTCCGGAAGCTTGTCCATGCAGTGCGGGCACACCGGGCCTTTGCCTGTCAGGAGCTTCCGGCAGAGCACGCATTTGGGCGGGTAGAGCAGGTCGAGAAGCCATGAAAGAACACTCATGCCTTGCCCTCCAGCCGGAGCTTTAGACCGGAATAGCGCCGCTGGCGGCGGTTGTTGCGGGTCATGGCGGCGACAGTTTCCTCGTTGCCGACGATGATCAAAAGCTCGCGGGCCCGGGTGATGGCGGTATATAACACGCTGCGCGTCAGGAGCATCTGCGGCCCGCCGCAGAGCGACAGGATGACCGCGCGGTACTCGCTGCCCTGACTTTTATGAACGGTCATGGCGTAGGCCGGTTCCAGCTCGGAGAGCATATCGAAGGCGTATTCCGCCGTCCGGTCGTCAAACTGGATGGTCATCGTCTCTTCCTGAAAGTCGATGTCCGTGACCGTGCCGATATCGCCGTTGAATATGCCGGTTCCCGCGCCAAGCCCGTCGGCCCGTTTCCACATTATATCATAGTTATTCCGGATTTGCATTACCCGATCGCCGGTTCGGAAGGAAAAATCTCCGTGTTTTTTTTCTTTTTTGCCCTCCGCAGGCGGATTCAGCACGGCCTGCAGCGCAAGATTCAACGCCTTTGTGCCCGTCTCGTGCTTGCGGCTGGGGCTGAGCACCTGAATGTCGGACGGCTGGATGCCCATGTTTTTGGGCAACCGCGTCTGGCAAAGCTCCTGTATGGTCTTCACGGCTGCCGCCGGGTCGCGGCGGCGCAGGAAGAAAAAGTCCCGGTCGGTGGCCGTGAGCACAGGCAGCTCGCCCTGATTGACCGCGTGGGCGTTCATGACGATCAGGCTCCGCTGCGCCTGCCGGAAAATTTCCGTCAGACGGACGGTCTGTACCACGCCGCTGCGGATGAGGTCGGAAAACACGTTTCCCGCGCCGACCGGCGGCAGCTGATCCGGGTCGCCGACCAGCAGCAGGCGGCAGCCGGGCTTGAGCGCCTTTAAAAGCGACGCCATGAGCTGCAGGTCCACCATGGAGGTTTCATCCACGATCATCGCGTCGCAGGCAAGCGGCGCGTCCTCGTTGTGGAAAAAGGCCATGCGGCCCGTCGCCTCGTCGAACTGCGCCTCCAGAAGCCGGTGGATGGTCGAGGCCTCGCGGCCCGTCACCTCGGAAAGCCGCTTCGCGGCGCGGCCAGTCGGCGCAGCCAGCTGCGTCTTGAGCCGCAGCGCGTCAAACAGCCGCAGAATGCCGGACATGACCGTCGTCTTGCCCGTGCCGGGGCCGCCCGTCACGATCAGAAGCTGCCGGGAGGCCGCTGCGCGGATGGCGCTGCGCTGCTCCGGCGCGTAATCGATGCCCTGCCGGTTCTCAATTTCCGCGACCAGGTCGTCGATTCGCCCAGGCTCGGGATATTCACCGTCCGCCATGGATAAAATTCTCCGGCAGACGTAGGTTTCCGCCTCGTAAAGCTCCGGCAGATAGCAGGCCGTGAGCCCCGCGATCTGGCTCAGCTCCATCCGCCCCTGCTCCTGCAGGCGGAGCATCCCGGCGTCGATCATCTCGCCGTCCAGATCGAGCAGCGCGCACGTCGCTGTGCGAAGCTTGTCCTGCGGGATAAACGTATGGCCCGCACCGAGATTATAGGATAATTCAAATAAAATACCCGCTTCCACGCGCCGCTCATCGTCGGCGCTGACGCCGAGGGCGATGGCAAACGCGTCGACCTGCGAAAAATCCGCGCGGTAATAGCTGTCGGTCAGCAGATACGGGTCGTCGCGCAGCGCCTCCTGCGCAAGCTCGCCGTAGGCGCGGTAGAGCCGCACGGCAAGCTGGGCGGGCAGGTGATAAATCGTCAGAAATTCAATCAGACGCCGGATGCCGGACTGCTTCTGGAAGCTCTCGGACATTTCCTGTGCCTTTTTTTCGCTGATGCCGGGGATCTGCGTCAGCTGCATGGGGTCCTGCTCCAAAACGTTCAGGCTCTTCTCGCCGAAGCGGGAGACGATTTTCTCCGCCATCTTCGGTCCGATGCCCTTGACGGCGCGGGAAGACAGAAACGCCAGAATCTCGCTCGTCGTTTCCGGCATGAGGCGCTCTAAAAACTCGGCCTCAAACTGCTGCCCGAACGACTGGTGGCGCGTCCAGCGGCCGACGATGGCCAGCCGTTCGCCCACGACGCACATGGGGATGACGCCGACGACCGTGACGGCCTCGCCCTGCTCTGTGCGGACCTTCAGCACGCAGTAGCCGTTTTCCGGATTCTGATAAATGACCGCCAGAACGGTCCCCTGTATCATTTGCGATTCCTGTTCCATGCTTCTTACTCCCGACATCCCGCGCAGGGGCGGTATTCCACGCAGGCATACTGCGCGGCCAGACGCTCTGCCAGCGCCGCAGTCTCCGGCGCTTCCTCTCCGCCAGCCAGAATCAGCCGCCCGCCCGCAAGGCCGCTTTCACGCGACCAGACAAACGCCCGCACCTGCCGCTCCAGCTGCGGCTCAGACGCGGACAGGCGGTAGATCGTGACGGCCTCGCGTCTCGGCGGCAGAACGCACCAGCCCAGAAGCGCCCACACGATCAAAATCAGCCCGGCAGCCGCCAGCACCGCGCACACGATCATCCAGATCATTCCGCATCCCTCCGCGCTAGTCTATGCCGCGCGGGGAAGAGCTGTGACTAGTTTACTATAAAACGGGCGCAGTTTCCAGAGCGTTTGCAAAAAAACATCCCGCTTCGCCGGTTTTCGAGCGGCGAAACGGGAATTTTATTCTTCCGGCTTTTCCGGCGGCAGCTGCGCGTCGATGGCGTCGTTGATAAAGCGGTTCATGCTCTTTCCCTGCGAGGCGGCATATTCTGCGATCCGCTTCCGCTTGCCCTTGCGGACAATCAGATTGATCCTGTCATACGCTTTCTTGTTATAACGGGCAGTCGCTTCCTTTTGTGCGTCCGAATATGCCATTTTCTCACCTCGAGCTTATACTAATGTAAGTATGAGTCGAAATGAATAATTGCGTCAGTATAAAATTGTGGAATCCAACAATTTACATACTGACGCAAGTATATTATAATGGAAAAATCAAGAAATATAATCAGGAGGTTCCATTATGGAATATGAAAAATTGTACGCACAGATGGTAGAAGCAGCGGAGCAGGCGATTGCGGCAATTGAGCGCGCAGATTACGGACAGGCCAAGCAGATCCTGATCAGCGCCGAGCAGCGCTGCGAAGCCGAGTATCTGGAAATGGAGGAAACGCCCAAAGCCTGAGCGCCCGGCAGGATGCACTGGCTTTACGGCAATTTTCGGCGAATTCGTATGCACCGAATGCCTTCCCCGCCGGGGCTTTCAGCGTGTCAAAAAAGTCCGATCATGATCGATATCGCTCTGCTTCGTAGGGGCGGACGACTCTGTCCGCCCGGCAGATTGCGCCGTTTTTATGGAAATCTGCGGCGAATTCGTAACTTCCCAACGGGCCGATGTGTACCGGCAAGCGGCAGACCCACATCCGTAACGCTCCTTCGTCGCGAACGGCTGTGACCGGCATCGGCCCCTACAGAGTGCTGCGAGAATTCGCGGCTGCTCATCGGGCGGACAGAGGCGTCCGCCCCTACGACTGTCTTGGAAATCCTGTGCAAAATAGGAAAGCAACAGTTTTTGACAGACTGAAAGCCCCGGCCTTTTTGGCCGGGGCTTTGCGGAAAAACGGCTTATTTGCCCTGCATGGCCTTGAGATCGTCACCGCGCAGGTATTTGCGCATGGGCGTGGACAGGACTGCAAGGATCACGAGGCAGAGAACCAGGTCGATGAGCACATAGCTGCCGTTATAAACAGCGGAATAGAGCCACGGGTTCGTGTAGATGGAGTTGAACAGCTCGGTCGGCTCATTGATGCGGTAGATCGTGACGCCGCTGATGAAATGGACAAGGAAGCGGCAGACGCACGCGACCGTTGCGCCGAGATACAGGCCGCCCTTCATCTTCCGGAAGAACGTTGCAACGCCAAGCACCGTGAACGCCAGCACATAGTCGAGCAGCATCGACGTCGGGCCCCACGCATAAGCGCCGTCAAAGATCAGCTGGAGCAGACCGTAGGCAAACGCGGCGAGGAAGCTGTGCTTCCAGTCCCAGCGATAGAAATAGATGAACAGCGGCAGCATACCGATGCAGACGCTTCCGCCCTGCGGCAGTTCCATCAGCTTGACATAGCTCAGCGCCGTCGCCAGTGCGACCATGATCGCGCCCTCGCAGAGCGCGTACACCTTGGATTTTTTCATAAAAATCCCTCCAAAAATAAAAAAGTACCGCACACAACCGGATTTTGGTGTCGTGCAGTACGCAGCATATCGATAGAACTCTCATATACGAAGCAGCTTCCTACGCCGGCATTACCCGGATCAGGTTTAAGGGACATGCGAAAACGCAATCTCAGCCGGTTGCCCAGCGCCCCTGTGTTCGATTGTCTGTGGCCTGTGGGTATTATAGCGTCTGGATGCGGAGCCGTCAAGAAAAATTTAAGAACTGCGGCCTCTTGCTTTTTTCCGGGAAACCGTTACTATAGTATAGTATGGCTGGATTCTTTTTCGGGAGGTTTGTCCGCATGACAAAGTCCGTTTCCCGGGGCCCTGATCTGCTTCACGGCCCTGTTTTTTCGAATATGACCCGCTTTTTCCTGCCGATCATGCTGGGGTCGCTGCTCCAGCAGCTGTATTCCATGGTCGACGCGGTCGTCCTCGGCCGTCTGGTCGGCAAGACGGCGCTGGCCGCTGTCGGCGGCTCGGATCTGGTCATCATCAATCTGGTCGTGGGCTTTTTCGTCGGCCTGTCCTCCGGCGCCTGCGTCGTCGTCTCGCAGCATTACGGCGCGGGGGAGGGCGATATGGTCCGGAAGTCTGTCCACACGGCAATTTTATTCTCCGTCGTGATCGGCGCGGTCATGACGGCGCTGGGGATTCTCATGGCCCGGCCTGTGCTCGTCCTGCTCGACCCGCCCGCCGATACGCTGGCTGATTCCATCGTCTACCTGCAGTGGTATTTTGCCGGGATGATCCCCTCCATGGTCTATAACATGGGGGCGGGTATCCTGCGCGCGGTGGGCGATTCCAAACGGCCCCTTTACTTCCTCATCGTCTGCGCGCTGGCCAACACGGGGCTGGATCTGCTGTTCGTCGCTGTTTTCGGACTTGGAACGGCGGGCGCGGCCATGGCGACCAGCCTGTCGCAGTTGATCTGCGCGGGGCTCGTGATCTGGGTGCTGCTGCGTATTCCGGGCGACTGCCGCCTGCATGTGTCGGAGCTGCGCTTTGACAGCGTGCTTCTGCGCCGCATGACGGCTATTGGCTTGCCCGCGGGATTAGCTACCATCATGTACAGCGTCGCGAATGTTATCATCCAGAAGGCCATCAATCTGCTCGGCACAGACACGGCGGCAGCCTGGTCGATCTACTGGAAGCTCGACGGGTTTTACTGGCCCATCTCCAACGCCATCGGCATCACCGTCATGACCTTCACCGGACAGAATTACGGTGCGCGGCAGCTTGACCGCATTACTTCCGTCATCCGTACCGGCATGTGGATGCATGTCGGCTTTTCCGCGCTGTTCAGCGCTCTGCTGTTCCTGACGCGGGGGCTGACCGTGCGGTTCTTTACCGACGATACGAACGTCATGGCCGAGGGCAGCCGGATTATCACCATGCTGGCCTTTTTCTATCCGACGTTCTGCTGTGTGGAGGTGCTTTCCTCCGCGATGCGCGGCTGCGGGCGGAGTGTCATGCCGACGGTCCTGACGCTGTTCGGCACGTGTCTGCTGCGGCTGGCGCTGCTGTTTTTCGTAACGTTCCCGCATTTGAATAACTGGACCATTGCGCTGTGCTATCCCGCAACGTGGCTGACCACGTCCGTGCTGTTCGTGATCTATTACAAGTGCTTCCGCTGGATGCCAGAGATCAAGCAGGCGTGAAGAATGCATGATTTAGAAATTCATATTGCACAGCTCATCGCATTGCTTACGAATTCTAAGAAATTTAAAAAATATTCTGCATAATCGAAAACGTACTCTTGCATTTTTGCTGCCGCTTCGATATAATATGGGCAACAAATCCGCAGGAGGTCCCGAACCATGGCAACGCTTCTTGAAACCGACATCGCCCATCTGAGTGAAAACATTGCGCAGCAGTATGCCATCCCCGCGCAGTATTTTGAAGACCAGAGCATCAAGCGCGGCCTGCGCAACGCGGACGGTACGGGCGTGCTCATCGGCGTCAGCAAGGTCGGCAGCGTGCAGGGCTATTATATGATGGACGGCGAACGCGTTCCCATGCCTGGCAAGCTCTATTACCGCGGCATCAGCGTCGAGGATATTGTCGAGGCCCATCGGAAAAGCGGCACGTTCGGCTATGAGGAGGTCGCGTATCTGCTGCTGCTCGGCTCTTTGCCCACGCAGGCGCAGCAGCAGCGCTTCAACGACGTCATGGCCCGCGCACGCACCATGCCCGCCGGGTTCACCGAGGACATGATCCTCAAGGCCCCCAGCCGCAACATCATGAACCAGCTGGCCCGCAGCGTCCTCGCCCTCTATTCCTATGACGACCGCGCGGACGATACCGCGCTGGACAACGTTCTGCGGCAGTCCATCGGCCTCATTGCGCGCTTCCCGCTCATCGCGGCGAACGCCTTTGCCGCCAAGCGGCATTATTTTGACGGAGACTCCCTCATCCTGCACAATCCGGAGCCGGAGCTGTCCGTCGCCGAGAACATCCTGCGCATGATCCGCCCCGACGCGGCCTACACGCCGGAGGAGGCGCATCTGCTCGACCTCATGCTCATTCTCCACGCCGAGCATTCCAGCAACAACTCCACCTTTGTCTGCCGTGCCATCACCTCGTCCGGCACCGATACCTACAGTGCCATCGCAGGCGCAGTCGGCTCGCTGAAGGGCCCGCTGCACGGCGGTGCGAACGCCAAGGTCATGCAGATGTTCCGCGATATCCGTGAGCACGTCGGCGAAGCTCCGGACGACGCGTCGCTGGACGCGTATCTGGATCGCATTCTCGACGGCGAGGCGGGCGACCGCTCCGGCAAGATCTACGGTCTGGGCCACGCGGTCTATACCATGTCAGACCCGCGTGCCGTCGTCATCAAAAAATACGCCGCGTCGCTGGCCGGAGCCAAGGGGCGGCTCCATGATCTGGAGCTGATGGAGCGCGTGGAAGCGCGCGGCATCGAGAAGATCATGGCGCGCAAGCACCAGTCGATCCCCATGTGCGCGAACGTCGACCTCTATTCCGGCCTGATCTACAGTATGCTGGAGATCCCGGAGGATCTGTACACGCCGCTGTTCGCCACGGCCCGCATCGCGGGCTGGTGCGCACACCGCCTTGAAGAGCTTGCCACCGGCAACCGCATCATGCGCCCGGCCTACCGCGCCATGCTCATCAAAGAGCCGTACATCCCTGTGGACGCACGGACATAAAAAACGGGAGAACGCCATGCACCGGCGTTCTCCCGTTCTGGTTACTTGCAGTTCTTCGAGTCCTGATTTTGCGTCTGGTTCGAGGTGTTCTGCGATTCAGTCTTGTTCGTTTTGTTCTGCTTGCTCATGATGAGCCTCCTGAAAGTATGAATTGCGGCGCAGCCGCAGGGATAGCTTGTCCGCTTTTTCAGGATTTATCCTTCGGATTGCAGAGCAGCGCGGCAAGAAAGCCGAAAAACACCGCCGCCGCAATGCCTGCCGCCGAAGCCTTGAGTCCGCCCGTCAGCGCGCCGAGGATGCCCTGCTCCTTCACGGCCTCGCGCACGCCCTTTGCAAGCGTATTGCCGAAGCCCGTCAGCGGGACGGTCGCGCCTGCGCCCGCAAAGTCCACGAGCTTGTCATAGACGCCCGCACCGCCCAGAATCACGCCCAGCACCACATAGCACACCAGGATCCGTGCGGGCGTGAGCCTCGTTTTGTCGATCAGAAGCTGGCCGAGCATACAGATCGCGCCTCCGACCAGAAATGCCTTCAGATAGTCCATACGCTATACTCCTTCCGCCGTGATGGCGACTGCGTGGCACACGCCGGGGATCGATTCGCCCTGCCAGCTGGACGTGGGGGAGAGCAGCGCGCCCGTCGCGCAGAACAGAAGCCGCCGCAGCTCCCGTTTTTCGAGCCTGTCCAGCAGATATCCGCACAAAACGCTCGCTCCGCACCCGCAGCCGGAGCCGCCCGCGTGCACATCCTGCGATTTCGTGTCAAAAATGAGAAGTCCGCAGTCGTTGTAGACCGGGGAGAGGTCCACGCCGATGCGCCGGAACTGGTCGAGCACAATTGTCCTGCCGAGCATACCGAGATCGCCCGTCACGATCAGGTCATAGTCCGACGGCACCCGCCGCAGATCGCGGAAATGCGCCTGCAGCGTATCGATGGCGGCAGGGGCCATGGCAGCGCCCATATTGTTGGCGTCCTTGATGCCGTAATCCTGAATTTTTCCGATGGTCGCGGCCTCAATGCGCGGCCCGTGGCCGCTTTTTCCCACGATGCAGCAGCCGGAGCCAGTCACGGTCCATTGGGCCGTCGGCGTGCGCTGGCCGCCGTAGCCGAGCGGGAAGCGGTACTGCCGCTCCGCCGAGGCAAAATGCGACGAGGTAAGCGCTGCCGCCGTGTCCGCAAAGCCCGCATCGACGAACGCCGCCGCCATGAGAAGCGATTCGGCCATGGTCGAGCACGCGCCGTAGAGCCCCAGAAACGGGATCGACGTGCCGCGCGCGGCAAACGACGAGGAAATGCACTGGTTCAGCAGATCTCCCGCGAACAGCACGTCAATGTCCTCATAGCTTACGCCGAGCTTCCGTTTCGCCGTGTCCAGCGCCAGCTCCTGTAATTTACTCTCGGCCTTTTCAAACGTTTTCTGCCCCAGCTTCGCGTCCTTTCCGAGAAAATCAAAATATGCCGCCAGCGGCCCCTCGCCTTCTTTTTTGCCGCCGATGGCCGCGCGGGACAAAATGACCGGCTTCGATCCAAACACAAGCGTCTGCGTGCCCTTGCGCATCGCGATCAGCTCCCTTCCGCTTTTTCCGGTAGTATGTGCGCAAAGCGTAAAAAATAACCGCCGAAGCAAAGCTTCGACGGCCGGCCCGCATGAAAACGAGCCAATGAGGAATGGAAAAATGAAAAAGAAGTCGCACAGATAGTATGCACGGCTTCCTTTCGTTTAAACACGGATCAATAATTATTTTTTTGCGTCCTTCAGCGCGCGGGCCAGCCACACGGAGCCGAGGTCGAGCGCGGTAAAGAACCCGTCCTTCTCGCTTTTCTTGACGATGCGGTCGCGGGCGCGGACATTCGGGTCGGTCAGCTGAAGCTCGACGGAGACCTTGCTGGCCACGTCGGCCTCGCCGACCTTTTTCGTCTCAAGGATCTGGAGCATGACAATGTGAGAATCGGCCATCGAGCCGTAGTAGACAAGATTGTCCTTGCGCATAAGGGGGCGCCCCTTATAGGTCAGGATCGTTTTTTCGTCAGCCATAATGATCTTCGAACCTCCTGATGATGTGTTTTCTATAGTATAGCAAAGAATCCCTGTAAAAGCAAATCAATTTCATAAATTTGATTTTTCACCGGCCAGCGCGTCGTATCGTGCAGAATATACAAAAAATAAGAAAATATTTTTTGCTTTCTAACGAAAAATCAGCTTTACAAATGCGTGCGGATACGCTATAATCCAGACAATCATTCCAGATAGAGGCGCGGGCTTCAAGAGTACCGGGCGGCAAGCACAGGCAGTGGCCGTTCGGAAAAGGGGAGACCGCCGAAATGCCGCAGGCGTTGCCTGCAAATGCGGTGTTGGCTCGGCAGATAAGATCTGCCGGACTGTCACAAAGAAAAGCTTTGTGAAGCGCTATCGATGGATACGGCAGGGGCGGGATTCCGTTTTCTGTTCATTCCGTGGATCGCTTTACAGAAGCGACCCACTTTTTGTTGCTTCTGTAGGGCCTGTCTGGGAAAATAAAACGAAAGGTGAATGAAAACAATGAAAAGAATCCTTGCCCTCGTCCTGGCAGCCATGATGCTGCTGAGCATGGCGGCCTGCGCCGCCTCCACCCCCGCAGCGGCTGAAGCCGCCGCAGACACGAATACCGAAGCCGTGACCGGCGTGGAAGACGGCGTTCTCACCGTCGGCATGGAATGCGCCTACGCGCCCTATAACTGGACGCAGATGGACGATTCCAACGGCGCTGTCCCCATTTCCAACGTTCCCGGCGCTTACGCCAACGGCTATGACGTTATGATCGCCCAGAAGATCTGCGAGGCCAACGGCTGGCAGCTTGAGATCGTCTCCTCCGCATGGGATTCCCTCTGCCCGGCTGTGCAGTCCGGCACGATGGACGCGAACATTGCCGGTCAGTCCATGACCGCCGACCGTATGCAGGAGGTCGACATGGCAGGCCCGTACTACTACGCCACCATCGTCTGCGTCACCACGAAGGACAGCCCCTATGCTTCCGCAGCGTCCATTGCCGATCTGGCCGGCGGCAAGTGCACCGCGCAGTCCGGCACGATCTGGTATGACTCCTGCCTGCCGCAGATTGAAAACGCCGAACTTCTGGCTCCCGCTGAGACGGCTCCGGCCATGATCATGCAGCTGCAGACCGGCGCGGTCGACTTCATCTGCACCGATATGCCCACCGCCATGGGCGCTGCCGCGCAGGACGATAACCTCGTCATTCTGAACTTCTCCGGCACGCCCGGCGATTTCCAGTTTGCCTCCGAGGCTGAGCGCGCTGAAAACGTCAACATCGGCATCTCCGTCCGCAAGGGCAACACGGTCCTGAAGGACGCCATTGACAAGGTTCTCTCCCAGATGACGGAGGACGACTTCAACCAGCTTATGGACGAAGCCATCCGCATCCAGCCGGAGGTTTAACTGTTTGCCCGCGCCTCCGGCGCGGGCAAATCAAAAGTGAAAGGAGACTACCCCGTGGATAAGCTCGCCAAGCTCATGCAGGACATCGGGATTCTGTGGGAAAAGTACCGCTTGATGTACCTGAACGGTATGCTCAACACGCTCGGCCTTGCGCTGGCCGCGACCGCGATCGGCTGTATCATCGGCCTGCTCTGCGGCATTCTCAATACCATCCCGTGCGCCAAAAACGATCCGCTGCCCAAGCGTATCCTTCTGAAAATTCTCCGCGTCATCATCCGCATCTACGTCGAGGTTTTCCGCGGCACGCCGATGATGCTGCAGGCCGTGTTCATTTTCTACGCCCTGCCGTATTTCACGGATAATGCCCTGCGCTTCGATAACATCTGGGCCGCATCCATCCTGATCGTTTCGATCAATACCGGCGCGTACATGGCCGAGTCCGTCCGCGGCGGCATTATCTCCATCGACCCCGGCCAGACCGAGGGCGCGAAGGCCATCGGTATGACGCACTTCCAGACCATGACGAGCGTCATTTTGCCGCAGGCCATCCGCAATATCCTGCCCCAGATCGGCAACAACTATATCATCAACGTGAAGGATACCTCCGTCATGTTCATCATCGGCTTTACGGAGTTCTTCGCCTCGCACCGCTATATCGTCGGCATCAACAATAAATATTTCCCGTCCGCCGTCATTGAAATGGCAGGCTATCTGGCCATGACGCTGATTGCATCCGGCATTCTGCGGCTGATTGAAAAGCTCATGGACGGCTCTGACAGCTATGAGCTTGTGCAGGAGGATCCGCTCACCATGACCGCAGGCACGTATTCGCACCCGAAGCGCGGCAGCAACTATGACGAGCAGAGCAAGGAGTTCCGCGAGCGCACGGAGCAGGAACTTAAATTCGGACGCAGCAGGGGGGATCGCTGATATGGCAGACAATATTCTTGAGATCCGGCACCTGAGCAAGTCCTTTGGCACGCACGAAGTCCTGCGCGATATCGACTTTGATGTCAAAAAAGGCGACGTGATCTCCATTATCGGCGCGTCCGGCTCCGGCAAATCGACGCTGCTGCGCTGCGTGAATCTGCTCGAAACGCCAACGAGCGGCGACATTCTCTACCACGGCGAAAATGTCACCGGCAAAAGCGTCAACGCCGCAAAATACCGCTCCCACGTCGGCATGGTGTTCCAGTCATTTAATCTGTTCAATAATATGACGGTTCTGAAAAACTGCATGGTCGGCCAGATGAAGGTGCTTGGCCGCAGTAAGGCCGAGGCGCAGGAGCAGGCCATGCGGTACCTTGAAAAGGTCGGCATGGCGCCCTACGTCAACGCCAAGCCGCGTCAGCTCTCCGGCGGCCAGAAGCAGCGTGTCGCCATTGCACGTGCACTTGCAATGAACCCTGAGGTGCTCCTGTTCGACGAGCCGACAAGCGCGCTTGACCCGGAAATGGTCGGCGAGGTGCTCTCCGTCATGCAAGACCTTGCGCACGAGGGCATGACCATGCTCGTCGTGACGCATGAGATGGCCTTCGCCCGCGATGTGAGCGAGCGCGTCGTGTTCATGCACGAGGGTGTGATCCTGGAACAGGGTTCCCCCGAAGCGATCTTTGGCGACCCGCAGCACCAGCAGACAAAGGATTTCTTGGCACGCTTCCGCAATACCTGATAATCCAGAAGCCTATTTTTTATGAAACGATACAAAAACGTACTGCCCCTACAACCAAACCAGAGAAATTGCAGCATACGCAAAACCAGCCTCCGCCGCAGCGGGGGCTGGTTTTATATATGCGTCTTATTTCAGTGTCTTGACCCATTCGCGCAGGGTGTCCGCGTTTGTGCTGCTGCGGAAGACCTTGCCTTCGAGCAGACGCGCGCCCTTGCAGCTGGGCGCGAGGGCCTTGTTTGTGCCGCCCATGCCGCTGCCGCCGGAGGTGGCGAACGGAACGACAGTCTTGCCCGTCAGATCGCAGCCCTCCAGAAACGTGTTGACGATGGTCGGCGCGACATACCACCAGATGGGGAAGCCGACAAAAACGGTGTCGTAGTCCGCGATGTTTGCGCAGGTGCCTGCGATTTCAGGACGGGACGCGGGGTTCTGCATCTCAATGGTGCTGCGGGACTGCTTGTCCATCCAGTTGAGATCGGCACGCGTGTAGGGAACCTTCGGTTCGATTGCAAACAGATCGGCCCCGATGGCGTCCGCCAGCGTCTGCGCCAGCTTTTTCGTTACGCCGGACGCCGAAAAATAAGCGACAAGTGTTTTACCCATGAGAAAAACCTCCTGTTTCATATTCTGCTTTCAGTTATAGTAAACGTGTCAAGCGTCTATTGCCTCCAACAGAAAGCTCACGGGCCGGAAGCCGTCGTTGCAGGAGATCATGGCCGAGCGCGGATTTTTCATCCACCCGGCATAGAGATTCTCCCCGCCGCTGGCCAGCGCCAGCACAAACGGCGACATACTCTCCCACGCGCTCAGACAAAGCCCCTCCGGCCGGTTCCACCCGTCCGCCACAAACACCTGCCCGAGCACCATATCGCAAGGATGCTCCATCGGGTTCTCATATTCCGCCATCAGATCGGGATAACACCCCATCTTCATGACCGTGATTCTGACTTTTTTCATAAGCGGCCTCATTCACTTTCGTAGAAACGATCTAATTCCCATTTTAATGGGTTGTTGTCAATGTAAGTCCATATCTGCAAATACTCTTTTTCGGTTCGGACAACGTGATCATAAAATGACCGCTGCCAGCGCTTCCGTCCCGGGGTATTCTCAATTGCGTTGATTTGTTTTGCACGAATGGACTTGAACGCACAAATTATTTCGGAAATCGTGGTAGGGGCGGGGCTTTGCTCCGCCCTTGGGCAGTATGGATTTGTATCAGCCAGAGAAAGAAGCATATGCAGATGATTTGGCATGATTACATACTTATCAACCTGAATATTGAAGCGATGCTCAAATTCCTGAATTTGTGCTTTGCAGATACGCCCAAATGGGCGGAGCAGAGCCCCGCCCCTACCAATTCTGCATAAAGTCTGATGGCGCTGATAAGTACAGAGCGTGATGAAATAAGTGCCGGGTGCGGCATAGTCAAATGCGGGCAAACGCAGCGTTTTTCGATTATTCATTATGATACCGATGCACATACATCCGAGATAAAGATTCTTCTCCGTCGCCCTGGGCCATGCAGAAGAATTCCCAGCCGCAGCGCTCGTAGAAGCCGGTGTGATCGGTCAGCAGATAGAGTGTATCGATGCCTTTTTCGTGCATATCCCGGCAGACGAGCTGTAAAAGCGCGCCCGCAATGCCGCGGCAGCGGCGATCCGGCTCGGTATAGACAGCGCAGACGTTCGGTGTCAGGTCCTTTCTGTCATGAAAGTCGTTTTCAATCACGCCCATGCCGCCGATGATGCGCGAACTCTCCAGCACCAGATACCACTGCGGCACAGGGCCTGCCTCACGCAGCGCATCATCCATGCTGTCCAGATATGCCTGCTCCGGCACGCCCCATTTTGCGTGAAACCATGCGGCGGCCTGCGCTTTCAATTCCGGCCTGTCCGTAAGCCGGGTGATCAAATATTCCATAGGCAGTCCTCCTTTTTATTGATTATAATACACGCAGCAAAAAGCCGCAAGCCCGGAAAAGGGGCCTGCGGCTTTTTGAGAGAGGGGATCATTCGTATTCCACGCCGTCGTGCTTGTGCACGCCGGTGACGGAGAATTCGACCCATTCGGACAGGTTGACCGCGTGGTCGCCGATGCGCTCGAAATACTTTGCGATCATCAGCAGATCCAGTGCAACCTCACCCTGGCCGGGTTCGCGGGCAATCGCGGATATCAATGCCTGCTTGACATTGGAAAAATCCTCATCGACCAGATCGTCCTGCTTTGTGATCGAGCGGGCCAGATCCACATCGCGGCGGACGAACGCGTCCACGCTCTGCGTGACCATGGAGCTGGCCTGCTGCGCCATGCGGCAGACGAGCGTGCAGTCAAACGTGTTGTGGCTGAGGAAAAACGGGATGATCTCGGCAATATCCGCCGCCTGATCGCCGATGCGCTCCATATCCGTGATCATCTTGAGTGCTGCCGAGATCTGCCGCAGGTCGCGTGCGACCGGCTGCTGCTGCAAAAGCAGCTTCAGACACAGCGCTTCGATCGAGCGCTCCTGCTCGTTTGTCTGCTCCTCCAGCTCCGCGACCGGCGCGGCGGTCGCCGCGTCCTGATTTTCGAGCGCCTGCGCGGCAAGACCGATGGCCTTCGCGCACGTTTCGCCCATCTGCGTCAGCTCTTCATTCAGCAGGGCAAGCTGCTGGTCAAATTTGCTTCTCATTATCCGAACCTCCCGGTGATGTAATCCTCGGTGCGCTTCTCCTTCGGCTGGTAGAACAGCTTCTGCGTGTCGTCGTATTCGATCAGCTCACCCAGCAGGAAAAACGCTGTTTTGTCCGAAATGCGCAGCGCCTGCTGCATATTGTGCGTAACGATGATGATGGTGTACTGCTCCTTCAGATTCGTGGCAAGCTCCTCGATTTTGGAGGTCGAGATGGGGTCGAGCGCACTCGTCGGCTCGTCCATCAGCAGAACCTGCGGCTGCACGGCCAGCGCCCGCGCGATGCAAAGCCGCTGCTGCTGTCCGCCGGAAAGGCCCAGCGCGCTCTTTTTCAGCCGGTCCTTGACCTCGTCCCAGATCGCCGCGCCGCGCAGCGACTGCTCGACGATTTCGTCCAGTTCATCCTTTTTGCGCACGCCGTGCGTCCGGGGTCCGTAGGCAATGTTGTCGTAGATGCTCATGGGGAAGGGGTTCGGCTTCTGGAAGACCATGCCGATCTCGCGCCGCAGCTCGTTCACGTCCACGGACGGCGCAAAGATATCCTGTCCGTTATATTTGACCTCGCCCTCAATGCGCACGCCCGGAACCAGATCGTTCATGCGGTCGAGCGTCTTGAGAAACGTTGATTTGCCGCAGCCGGAGGGGCCGATGAGGGCCGTGATGCTCTTTTCCGGGATATCCATCGACACGCCCTTGAGCGCCTTCGTCTGCCCGTACCAGAGCTGTAAGTCTTTGACTGTGATAATATCGTTCATACACGAGTTCCTTTCAATACCGGCTCGAAGGCCAGCCCGTACCAGTGGCCGGGCTGCCGTTTGGCCGTTTCATGGATGCAGCTGTCGCAGAAGTCCGCCGCGCGCAGCAGCGCCGTCTGCGGCGCCTGTCCGCTCAGAAGCTCACCGCTCAGCGCGCTGGTGAACACATCGCCTGCGCCATGCACGGTCATATCGACGGCTTCCTTCTGCACAAGCATCACGCGCCCGTCAAGCCGAGCCAGATAGCCGATACGGCTGCCGGAGCCGATGCTGGTGATGATTGCGTCCTTGACCTGCTGCGCGTATAAAAGCGTTTCGTCTGCGCTGGAGAAGGACAGCCCAGCCAGCAGCGCGGCCTCCGTGCGGTTGGGCGTGATCAGATCGGCCAGACTGCACAGCTCGCGCATGGCGTCGACGTGCGCGTCGGAAAAGCCGGTGTAGAGCGCTTCGTGGTCGCCGAGCACGGGATCGACGATCACAAGCGTGTCGGACTCGGCAAAGCTGCGGATGAATTCCGCTGTCAGCCTGATCTGCTCGACTGTGCAGCAGTAGCCGGTGATAATGGCGTCAAATTTCACGCCTAGCTTTTTCCAGTGCGCGGCGAACAGCCGCATATTCTCCGTCATATCCTGCACGACGAAGCCGGTAAAGCCGCCCGTGTGCGTCGATAAGATCGCCGTCGGCAGCGGCACCGTTTCCACACCGTAGCTGGACAGAATTGGAATTGCTACGCTCAGGGAGCACTTGCCGAAGCAAGACAGGTCGTTGATCAGCGCGGCCCGCATCAAACCGCAGGGGTTGACAGATTTCATTGCTGGCTCCGTTTCTGGATCTGTTTTCCGACGATCCCGGCGGCAAGATTGATGAGAAGCGTCAAAATCATAAGAATGGCCGCGATGGCGAAGGCGACGTCAAATTCGCCCTCCTCCTTCGCGTAGGCGTACAGCGCGACCGTCAGCGTCGCGCCAGGGCTGGCAAGCCCGATGACGAATTTGTTCAGCGTGTGGGCAAAGCCTGCCGTGAACAAAAGTGCGGCGGATTCGCCCAGAATACGGCCAGCGGAGAGGATGCAGCCGGTCACAATGCCGTCGATGCAGCCCGGCAGCACAACCGTGCGCACCACGCGCCATTTGCCCGCGCCAAGACCGAACGCACCCTCGCGGTAGCTCTGCGGAACCGTCCGCAGACTCTCCTGCGTCGTGCGCAGGACGGTCGGCAGGTTCATGATCACGAGCGTCAGGGCACCGGCCAGCAGGCTCGTCTGCATACCGAGAAATTCACAGAAGAACAGCATACCGACCAGACCGTAAATGATGGACGGAATGCCGGAAAGCGTCTCGGCGGCGTATTCAATGGCCGCGACGAGCTTTTTGTTCTGCGCGTACTCCGTCAGATAGACCGCCGCGCCCACGCCGAGGGGCAGGACAATGAGCAGGGAAGCGAGCAGGATCTGCATGGTGTTGCAGATATCCGGCAGAATGCCGATGGCGCCGGTGATATAGCTCGGCTTCGTCGAGATCAGGTGCCATGTGACATACGGCAGGCCCTTATAGAGCACATATACGATCATGAACACGACCAGCGCGGCCGTCAGCACGGCGGCAAGGAGCAGCAGAACCCGCATAACGGCGGTATACACCCGTCTGGCCGCGGAAAGCTTGTTTGTCAGCATGGTTTCACTCCTTTTTGCGCTTCAGGAAGAAGTTGAGCGCCGCGTTGATGAGCATGATGAACAGGTACAGAACCAGTGCGATGGAGAACAGCGCCTGCCGCTGCAGGCCGGACGCATAGGACATTTCGCTTGCGACCGCCGTGGTCAGAAAGCGCACGCTTTCAAACAGCGACGGCATATTCGGCGCGTTGCCCGATACCATCATAACGGCCATGGCCTCGCCGATGGCGCGGCCCACGCCCAGCACGACGGCGGCTGCAATGCCGCTTCTGGCCGCCGGAGCCGATACGCGGAACCACGTCTCGACCGGCGTTGCGCCGAGCGCCAGCGACGCGTCCTCATACTCCTTCGGAACCGCGTCGAGCGCGTTGACGGAAACCTTAATAATGGACGGCAGGATCATAATTGCCAGCACGACCATCGCGGCAAGCAGGCTTGCGCCGTCCGGCACGTGGAACAGCTTCCGGATGCCGGGAACGAGCACCAGCATACCGACCAGACCATAGACAACCGACGGGATACCGGCAAGCAAACTGACCGCCGATTCCATGACGGAGCGGAGCTTCTTCGGGGCCATTTTGGAAAGAAACACCGCCGTCAGGAACCCGACCGGCACGCCGAGCAGAATTGCACCGCACGTGCCGTATACGCTGGTGAGGATGAAGGGGAGAATGCCGTATTTCGGCTCGGCGGCCGTCGAGGCCCATTCGCTGCCGAACAGGAACTTTCCGAGGCCGATCTTTGTGATGGCCGGCAGGCCGGACAGGATCAGGTACACGGTAATGAGCAGCACGCAGCCGACTGTGACCAATCCTAACAGGAGGAAGACGCCGTGTACGACGTCTTCCATTGTCTGTTTCTTTTTCATATCAGCCGTTCACCGGGACAGCACCGGCGGAGGTAATGTACTGGGCGGCTTCCGCGCTCAGGGCGAAGTCGAAGAACTTCTGTGCGTTCTCGGAGAGCTTCGCGCCGGTCTTGGTCACGAGGACGAACGGACGCTGGATGACATAGCTGCCGTCCTTGACGGTATCTTCCGAAGGAGCAACGCCGCCGACAGTCAAAGCCTTGACGGTGTCCTTGAGTGCTGCGAGGGAAGCATAGCCGATGGCGTCCGGGTTCTGGGAGACGGTGGTGATGACGTCGCCGGTGGAGGTCAGCTCCTGACGGTACTGGCAGGCATCCTTGGTGCCCGTGATGGATTCAAAGCCGTCGCGTGTGCCGGAGCCGGCTTCGCGGCCGATGAGAACGATAGCTGCGTCATTGCCGCCGACCTCAGACCAGTTGGTGATCTTGCCGGTGTAGATATCGGCGATCTGTTCGACTGTCAGGTCGGAAACGGGGTTTTCGGGGTTCACGATCATGGCAATGCCGTCGAGCGCGACGGTCGTTTCGGTCAGCGCTGCCTTCTCATCGTCCTTCAGTGCACGGCTGGACAGGCCAATGTCGCAGCGGCCTTCGGAAACAGCCTGAATGCCGGAGCCGGAGCCGGTGGGGTTATAGGTCACGTCAATGCCTTCCTTTTCGGTGAACGCTTCGCCGAGTGTGCCGATGACCTTTTCCATCGAGGTCGAGCCGTCGGTCGTGACAGGGGAGGCGTCCTTCTTCGCGCAGCCGGCCAGTGTCAGCGCGACGAGGGCAATGACAAGTACAGTCGTCAGAATTTTGTTCATCTTTTTCATTTTGATGATCTCCTTTTTGATTTGTTTGACATCTCGTCTACGGTCATAAGGATATCGCCGCTGTCTAAAATTCGAAAGCACGGTTCGGTAAAACTTTGGTCAAATTTTTGCGTGGAATGTAAAATCAAATGCGTGAAAACTCCCCCTCCGCAGTGAAGTGCGGAGGGGGAGTTGGAAGCGTTCGTTATTCTGCCTGTTTTCTTTCTCTTGCGCGCAGGAACAGCAGCACGCCGAGCAGCAGCGCTGCGCTGACCAGCCAGGTGATGTACACATTCTGCACGAAGCCTGCGACGATGAAGCCGATAAAGCTGACGATCGCGACGGTGAGCGCATAGGGAAGCTGCGTGGAAACATGGTCAAGATGCTCACACTGCGCACCGGCGGAGGCCATGATGGTCGTGTCGGAGATGGGGGAGCAGTGGTCGCCGCACACGGCGCCCGCGCAGCAGGCGGAGATGCCGATGATGAGCAGCTTGCTGTCAGCAGGGAAGACGGCGGTAACGATCGGGATCAGAATGCCGAACGTGCCCCAGCTCGTGCCGGAGGCAAAGGCCAGAATGCAGGCCACGACGAAAATGACGGCGGGCAGCATACTGTACAGCCACGCAGAAGCGGCGTACATCAGATCGTAGACATATACATCCGCGCCAAGGGCGTTGATCATGGCCTTCAGCGAGACGGCCAGCGTCAGGATGATGATCGGCGGGACCATGGCAATAAAGCCCTTGGGCACGCAGGCCATGGCCTCCTTGAAGGTCAGAACCTTCCGCGCGACGAGATAAATGACCGTCAGCACCAGCGCGATGATACCGCCCCACGGCAGACCGACGAAGGCGTTCGTATTGCCGAAGGCGCCGATAAAATCGCCCGCGAACGACGGATCGCCGGACATATCGGCGCCGAAGAAGCCGCCGACATAGATCATGCCGATCGTGCAGGTCACGATCAGCGCCAGCACCGGGAGAATGAGGTCGATCACGCGCCCGTTCGGGTTGGCCGATTCACCGGCTTCCTCCACCAGCGCAGACAGATCGCCCTTCGCGGCCTTGGCCTCAAATTTGCGCATGGGGCCGTAATCGAGCTTCATGGCGATGATCGCGAGAATGAACACGAAGGTCAAAATGGAATAGAGGTTATAGGGAATGGCCTTGACGAACAGCTCAATGCCGCTCATGCCGGTGTCGAGGCCCTCGGCCGTGGAGGAAACTGCCGCCGCCCAGGACGAGATCGGCGCGATCATGCACACGGGAGCCGCCGTGGCGTCGATCAGATACGCCAGCTTGGGACGGGAAATTTTGTGGCTGTCCGTGACCGGGCGCATGACGGAACCGACGGTCAGGCAGTTAAAGTAATCGTCGATGAAAATCAGAATGCCGAGCACGAACGTCGCCAGCTGCGCGCCTGCGTGCGTCTTGATGTGCGTCTCGGCCCAGCGGCCAAAGGCAGCCGAGCCGCCCGCCGCGTTGACCAGCGCGACAATAATGCCCAGCAGCACGAGGAACAGGAAAATGCCCGCGTTGGCGGAGATCGCGGCGATCAGACCGTCATTCAGGATGGTGTCGAGCGTCGCGACGGGCGCAAAGCCGCAGGTGAACAGGCTGCCGACCAGAACGCCGATGAACAGCGCGCTGTAGGCTTCCTTTGTGATAAGTGCCAGCACGATCGCGATGACCGGCGGCAGCAGAGACCAGGCCGTGTTTGCAAGCGATGCGCCGTTTGCGCACTTGACCGCCGCGACGACGAGCAGCGCCAGAATGACGACTGCGACGAGCTTGGTCAGGATCGTTTTGGATCTGGATGCTTTGGGTTTCATGGATCTCACTCCTAAATAAAAATGCGTCATGATCTTCCATCATGACGCACATCAAATCTCGTGTTCGCGCATGACAGCTCTCCACGGGGCAAACCCCGTGACAGTCCGCAGGATCTTCTCCCTGCGTCCCAGATACCGGCGCTGCGGGAACGGCGGCGGCTCTTCGGCGGCTTCCCCTTTCAGACGCCCGGTTCCCGCCGGATACGCGCCCTACTCCTGTCAGCCGCAGCCTCTCTCATAACGGGTTTCATTATACAGCGTGATAAAGAAATGTCAAGAATATTTATGAATCTTTTCTGAATAAATATTATTCTGCCGAACCGTGGCGGATCCCGCGGCCTGCGCATACGATAGAGCGGGAGGAGAGTATCATGTTTTCCTATCTCTTTACGTTCCGCAGCCAGACAGCGGCGCAGTCCGGCAGGCGGATCCTCTATGAGGCGGGGCTTTGGACGCAGCTGCGCCGTGCGCCGCAGGAGGTGTCGAGCCTCGGCTGCACGTGGGGCGTTTATGTGGAGGGGGCCGACGGCGTGCACGCCGCACAGCTCCTGCGCGCATGGAGCAGCCCCGTTTCCGGCGCTTACCGCGTCCATCCGAACGGCTTTCTGGAGAAGGCGCAGCTATGATCTACCTGGACGCCGGAGCCACCACACTCCAGAAGCCGCACGCTGTTGCCCTTGCGGTGCAGAGCGCCATGCGCCGCATGGCGACACCCGGGCGCGGCGGGCATCCGCCCGCCATGCGCGCAGCCGACGCGGTCTATGACTGCCGCTGTCTGGCAGGGGCGCTGTTTGACGCGCAGCCGGAGCAGGTCGTATTCACCATGAATGCGACCCATGCGCTGAATCTGGCGATCAAAACGCTCGTAAAGCCTGGCGGACGTGCGGTTATTTCCGGTTTTGAGCATAACGCGGTCCTGCGGCCGCTGCACCATCTTGGCGCAGAGATCATCGTCGCCGGACGGCGGCTGTTTGACCCGGCGGATGCGATTTCCGCGTTCGACCGCGCCATCACGCCGGGCACAAGCGCCGTGATCTGCACGCACGTGTCCAACGTGTTCGGGTATATCCTGCCTGTCGAAGAAATTGCGGCCCTGTGCCGTGCGCGCGGCGTTCCGTTCGTGCTCGACGCGTCGCAGTCGGCGGGGCTGCTGCCCGTGCGCCTTGCGGAGCTGGGCGCGGATTTTATCGGTATGCCGGGCCATAAAGCGCTCTACGGCCCGCAGGGCACGGGGCTGCTCCTGTGCGCCCGTATGCCGGATACGCTTCTGGAGGGCGGCAGCGGCAGCGCCTCGCGCCTGCCGGATATGCCGCCGGAGCTGCCGGATCACGCGGAGGCCGGGACGCAGAACGTCTGCGGCATCTGCGGCCTTGCCGCCGGGCTGCGCTTTGTGCGGCAGCAGACCCCGCAGCGCCTGCTTGCGCACGAAATCTGCCTTAGAAGGCTGCTTGCATCCATGTTGGAGGATATTCCGGGTATTCGTCTGTTTACAGGCGAGGCGCAGAGCGGGACACTCAGCCTCTGCGCGGCGCAGACGGACTGCGAGACGCTTGCCGCGCGGCTTGCATCCGAGGGGATCTGTGTGCGCGCGGGCCTGCACTGCGCGCCGCTTGCGCACAAGTCCGCAGGAACGCTCGAAACCGGGACCGTCCGCTTCAGCCTCTCCGCGTTTAACACCGAGCGTGAGATCCTGGAAATCGCAAAGCACATCAGAAGCTGCCTCAAATAATGCCGCCCGGCACGCGCCCGCATCGGCTCCCCTTGTGCGCAAGGGAAGCCGGCGGCGCACGCTGCTTTTTTCGACAGGCCCATTTTTTCTCTTTCTTTTTTCTGCGTAATCGTGTATGATATACTATATATATGATCGTATGGGAGGCCGCGATATGGACGAGCTGGAAAAAAAGCCGGACGCGCCGCAGGAGTCTGCGGAAAAGAAGCCGGAACGAAAAAACGACTTTGACAACCGGCGGAAGCTGATGTATGTGCTCTGCGGCGGATATCTGATCTATCTAGCCATCAAGATGGGACGGGATTATCCGGGTCTTGCCGCCAGCGGCGTCTGGTCCAGTGACCGTATTATCGCGCTGTGCGGAGCGATCGCGTTTTCCATCATCGGCGCGGCCCTGCTGGTGATCACCGCAGTCCGGAGCGTGCGCGAGTGGAAGCAGGACGCGCAGAACGAACAGGAGGAACACACGGATGAATGATATGACATTATTTCTCGACCTGATCCTGATAGCCAGCGGCGCGTACTGTATGTATACGTTCCTGCGTCTTGCCGTCACGAAGCGGCTGTTCAAAAACGGTCTGCTGGTGCCGAAGGAGAAAAAAATCTCCGACTGCGCGGACGAGCAGATGTACATCGGCTATATGATGCCGCCGCTTGCGGTCATGGCCGTCATGACCATGGGGTACGGCGTGTGCATGCTGCTCAACGACCTGCGCGAAACGCCCTTCCTCCCGTATCCGTGGCCGCTGGTGATCCTGGCCGCCGTGCTGGCCTCGCTCGTCTGGTATGCCGTTCGTAATTCCCGCGCCAACCGGGAGTATTTCGGCATGTAAACGAAAATGACAGCGCCGCCTCCTGCCGTAACAGCAGGAGGCGGCTTTTCGCATATTTGGAGGTCAGGGCAGCAGGCCCTTGTTGGTCTTTCTGACGTGCCTGAAGACCTCTTCAAAGCGGTTCAGCGCCTCGTCGATGATCTCCGGCGTGTCGGCCATGGAGGTGTACAGGCGGCTGCCGGCCAGCGTGACGATGCCGTTTGCCATATAGGCCGCGCCCATGCGCTCCATCGAATCCTTGCGGACATACATCATATCCTTGTGCTTGAGCAGACCGACCGCGGACTTTGCAAACGACATGGACGAGAAATCAAAGCTCATCGCGCCCGTGCACTCGAGATGCACGATGGAGCCCTGGTTATAGGCCACGAACGGCAGGCCGTACCGGTCAAGCAGCCCCTTGAGGCCGTCACACAGGCGGTCGCCCATTTTTCCCGCGATCTCGCAGGCGTTCGTGCGCTCGATCTCACGGATGGCCGTGTACCCGGCGAGGCAGGACAGAGGATTGGCCGCCAGTGTGCCGCCGACATACGCCCGGTGCTTGCCTGTGGCAAGACCGGCCGCCATGAGCTGCGCGTATTCCTTCTTGCCGCCGACGCCGCCCGCCGACGGGTACCCGCCTGCGACGATCTTGCCGAAGACCGTCAGATCCGGCACGACGCCGAAATAGCCCTGCGCGCCCGAAAGCGCGACGCGGAAGCCCGTGACGACCTCGTCGAAGATCATCAGCGCGCCGTATTTGTCGCACAGCGCCCGCACGCCTGCGTTATAATCGTGCGCAACGGGCCGCGTGCCGCTCTCGGGGCCGACCGGCTCGACAATGACGCCCGCTGTGCCGCCGAGCAGCACGTTGCGCTTGAGCATATCCTCCAGCATGGTCAGATCGTTCGGCCGCACCTCGTCCGTCGCCTCATAGCAGCCGCCGGGGATGCCGTGCGATTCCAGAAGCGCCCGGCTGCCGGGGATTTTCAGACCGTAGACCATCTGGTCGGACCAGCCGTGGTACGCGCCGCCGACCTTGATGATGCGCTTTTTGCCCGTGGCAATGCGCGCGATGCGAAGCGCCGCCATGACGGACTCCGTGCCGCTGCCGAGCATACGGAACATCTCGACGTTCGGCATATGCCTGTTGATCTCTTTCGCGATCATAAGCTCGGATTCGTGGAGCAGACCTGTCACCGGGCCGCATTCATTCAGCAGCTCGATGACCTTTTCCCGGATGACGGGATAGTTGCTGCCGAGAATTGTCGGGCCGCCGGCCTGTAAAAAGTCGATATACTGATTTCCGTCCTTATCATAGAGGTACGCGCCGTCGGCCCGCGCCATGCACATGGGAAACGGCTTGTTGAAGGCCAGATTGTGCTGGACACCGCCGGGGATATACTCCTTGGACTCCTCGTACACGGCTTTGGACGCTTTACACTTCTCGTCAAAATAGTTCAGGATCACATTGTTGTAATACTCGTCCGTGACCTCCCAGATGGGCTGGCTGGTCAGGGCCTTGAGCCTCGCGTTGATCTCGTTGGGATCGTCCCAACGGCTGATGCCGCAGTTGTTCATTTTATGGGTTCCTCCTTTTTCGCAAGGTCATTTGTATCCATGCTGCCCCGGAACACGACGAACGTGTCAAACAGGTATTCCGTGACAAAATTCAAAAGCATATTCATAACGGTGACCAGATATTCGTTCCAGCCGCAGGTTTCAACCAGCCAGTTGCCGAGAAGGGTTGACAGGGGTGTGAACACGGCGTAGTAGCACAAAACCAGCGCCATGGCCTTCGGCACATTGTTGGCGCTTTTGAACGTGAATTTCCGGTTGAGCGTGAAGTTCCACACCACAGACGCCACCAGCGCGATCAGATAGCACGGCCAGTAGCTCCATTTACACAGCTCATTGAGCAGCGTGAACAGTCCGATCTGGATGATACCTGCCGAGGCCGAAAACAGCACAAATTTGACAACCCGCCAAATTTCTTTCTTTTTTTCTCCGGTCATTTTCCGGCCTCCTTCAGCTTTGCGTATTTCTGCTGATAGACCAGATGCTGCAGGGCAATATCCGCGCGGGAAAGCTGTGCACGCTCATTGAGCGCCGCCGTGTGCAGCGCACAGACGGCGGCCTTGTCCGCGAGAACTGCCAGCGCCTGCGTATCATCCTCGTCCTTTCCGCAGACGACCGCGCCCACCCCCGGAACCAGCACCGCGCAGCGCTTATCCAGCGCGGCGGAAATCTCACCCGCCGCAGCGCTCTGCGTGACCGGGATCACCGGGCCGATCATCTGCGCCATGTCGTCCAACTGGGCGCGGATGGGCCGATTCAGCGCCGCCATAGTCAGAAGTGCGTCCGTCCGCGCGGCACAGGCCAGCGGATGTGCGTGGCGAACCTTGGCAAGCACGGAATCCAGCCGCTTCTGTTCCATGACCGGTGCAGCTTGCTCTAATACACCCTGCCAGCAGCGGCGGCAGAGCCGTTCGAGCAGCTGCGCACGCATCAGCGCTTCGTCGTGGCTGCGCGCGCAGATCAGAACGCCGTGGTGCGCCATGAAAATCGTTCTGGCCCCGCGCGACATGGCCTCGCGCATCGCGCTTTGCAGCGTCTTTGTGCCCGGCAGGCCGTAGCCTGCCACGGTCACGCCGCCGAGCTGCTGCCGCTCCTCGCCGGTAAAGCAGCCGGGCTTGTATCCGCACAGGCCCAGCGCCGAGGCGTAGGTCTGGTGCGTGTGAATGACAAAATTGACGTCCTCAAACATCGAATAGGCGAGCGCGTGCACCGCCCGTTCGCCGGACGGCCTGCGCGGGCCGGTCCATTTGCCGTTCGCCAGATCGCACAGCGCGATATCCTCCGGCGCGATGCTGCTGTAGTCCATGCCGCTGGGCGTGACGAGATAATGTCCGCCGTCCGCGCGGGCCGAAACATTGCCCCACGTCCGGGCGACAAGCCCGTTTTCCAGCAGCTCGCGGCCCGTTTCACAGATACACGTCCGTAAAGCCTGATCGTCCATTGCTTATCCCTCCTTCAGTCTGTTCAGCAGTGCAAAATTCTTCTTATTCGACGCGTACAGCTGCCGGAATACGCGGTAATTGCGGTCATAGACCGGCTTTAAGGCCGTGTTCGGCGTGTAGCGCCCGTTGACCTTCACGTGCGAAGCAGCCTGCGTCAGATCCGGAAACAGCCCGCTTCCGACCGCCGCCAGCATCGCCGCGCCGATAGCCCCGACGTCCTTCGTGTTTTCAACTGTCTCGACCGTCCGGCCTGTAATGTCGGCCAGCATCTGACACGTCACCTTTGAAAGCGCCCCGCCGCCGACGAACCGGATGACCGGGGCCGTCTTTGTTTTCCGTTCCTCGCATTCGAGCATCCAGCGCTGGTGGAAGCAGATGCCCTCGAGAACCGCCCGCAGCATCTGCGCCTTGCCTGTCTCCAGCTGAATGTTGAAGAATATCCCGGCTGCCGCCGGGTCTTCAAACGGACAGCGGTTGCCATGCAGCCACGGGGTAAAGATCACGCCGCCGGAGCCAGGCGCGACCTGCGCAACGGTGTCAGACATATAATCATACAAACTCTCGTAGACGCTTTCCTGACTCTCGGCCACGTCGGTCTTGGACAGATAGATATTGACCTCATCCAGCACCAGATGATCCTTGACCCATTCAAAGCACTTGCCTGCCGTCTCCATTTCGGCAAAATAATTGTATTTGCCTTTTTCTGCGCCGACAATGCCCGCGATCATCGACACAAGATCGACCGCCTGATGATCCATCACCGTTCCGACCCAGCCGGACGTGCCGGAATAGATATGCGTGCTGCCGACGGCGGTGCAGCCCGCGCCCACGCCGATGAGCGTCGCGTCGCCGCCGCCTCCGTAGACCCTTGTGCCGGGGCAGAGGCCCAGCTCCCGCGCGGCCTGCTCCGTCAGAAGCCCCGCCACGTCGGTGCATTCAATGATCTTCGCCAGATGGCGCGTCTCGACGCCGTACATCCGGCAAAGCCCTTCGTTCCAGCCCTCATGACCGGGCCGCGTGTCGTAAAGGAACGTCGAATAGGCCGAATCGCGCGTCATGACAAATTCGCCGGTCGCCCGCGCGATCAGAGATTCCTTCACGTCCAGCCATTTGTGGGCTTCTTGGAAGATCTCCGGCTCGTGCGCCTGCACCCATTTGTATTTCCAGAGCGGGTCCTTGACGCTTGTGGACGCGGCGTGCGTCGCGCGCAAAGAGCGCAGCAGCATCCCGATGTTCACACCGGAAACGCACGTCCCGTGCGTCTGGCAGGCTTTGAATTCTGCCGAAGCCCGCTGATCCATATAGCTCATCGGGCGGCGCAGCGCGCGGCCATACTCGTCCACGAGCACCATGCCCTGCATCTGGGAGCAGAACGAAATGCCGGTCACCTGTGCAGGCGTTACGTCGGTCTTTTCGAACACGGCCTTCGTCGTGCGGCACATGGCGTCCCACCATTCGTCCGCGTCCTGCTCCGCGCCGCCGTCCGGCAGAATGTAAAGCCCATAGCCCGCGTATGCGCTCGCGATCAGCCGGATATCCTGTTCGGCTCCGAACAGGCAGGTCTTGACTCCGGTCGTTCCGAAGTCGTAAGCGATGAGATACTGCATACGTCTCCTTTCATCGCGCCCAGCAAAAAGCGCGTCAGCCTGTCGGCCATTTTTGTATCCTCCAAAGCGGCCTCGCCGCAGAAGATCCGCATCCGCTCCTGATAATATTCGCAGCTGTAGGAAAACTGCAGCATCATCAGCAGATTGTCAAAGAAAAACGCAAACAGCTGCGGCTCGATCCGCTCTGTAAGCTGGCCGCCCTGCTGCGCGCCGTCAAACAGGCGCGTATAAAGCGCCGCCGTGCGCGATTCGATCTCGCGGGCAAGCGCCCCGGCATACTTCCGGCAGCTGCCGGAGGTGATCTCGTTGTACATCGCGTTATAGCTCGCGTGGCTGCGCGACTGGCGGATGAGTGCAAGAATGAGCCTCTGCATCCGCACCTCCAGCGGCCCGCCGCCCGCGGCGGCCTCCTGCAAGGTCGCGTCCAGCAGCTCAAGCGAATGCCGCACGCAGGCGAGGAAGAACGCGTCCTTGTCTCCAAAGTATTTATAAATCACGCCGACGCTTACACCCGCATTCTTCGCGACCGACGCGACCGACGCGGGCTGAAAGCCGCAGCGGGCAAATTCCGCAATGCCCGCCTCCAGAATCGTGCCCAGCGCCGCTTCGTCCAGCTTCCGATACATAAAACACCTCAATATGACGTGAATGGTTGTTCACGTCATATTATAATTCTGATAAAAACATCTGTCAATCCACAAAATAATTCAGCACATCAAACAAAAATTTGCAGCAGCCGAACGGTGTTCCTGTTTTGCTGTGTATTCCATGGAAACAAAAATCTTTTGCTGTTTTTCAGAAGTGCGCACCAAGCTTTTGACATTTTCCGTTCCCCGTGCTACACTGAAAGAAAAAACAGGAGGACGTTTATGTCTCTCATTCCTTACTATCTGCAATACGTATCCGAGATCTGCGAGGGCACGCGCAAGGCGCCTGCGGGCATTGTGCTCACGGAGCAGGAGGATCTGAAAAAAGCGCTGCAATTGCAGGCCGAGATCACGAAGCTGGGCATTCCCGCCTTCGTCAAAGCCTGCGCCGAGGCTGACGGGACGGTAATTCCGCAGGAGGAATATGACAGCTTCGACCCGGCTGAGCTGAACACGGCTATCGCGCAGCTTGCCGCAGCCTCCCAGCCGCAGGAGCCGGCGGAGGAAGCGCCGCAGGAGCCGGTCAGGACCGAAACGCGCGATATCTTCGAAATTTTCCTCGACAGCGTGTGTCTGGACGATGCTCTGCTGACATATCTGATCGACATTTTAAAGCGCCGCTCCGAGCCGGAATTTGCCAAGCTGTCCCACGCGGCGGCCCGCACCGAGCTGAAGCTGGACGATTTTCTTGCCTGGCTCGGCAATATGGAGCTGCTGGCAGGCGAGGATGAGCAGGCGTGCGCGGCCATTATGGACAAATGCCTGTACCGGCTGGAGCAGGAGGGCGAGATGGAGCTGATCGCGGCGCTGCTTTCCGGCGACGAGACGACCTTCAAGCTCTTCCGCACGCAGGCGCCGGAGCTGGTGCACCTGCCGGATGCAACCTATGAATGGTATTGCAGGCACTATCTGGACCGCTATTATCCCGTCCGCTTCATTCTGCATCATCAGGGGATCGAGTTTCCCCGCGCATAAGGAGGCTTCTCATGGAACCCATCTATGTCACCGGCCACCGCAATCCCGATACCGATTCCATTGTTTCCGCCATGGCCTATGCCGCGCTGCGAAACGCGCTGGGCGACCGGGAATTTGTTCCCGCGCGTCTGGGGCATATCTCCGATGAGACGCGGCTCGTGCTCGACCGCTTCGGCTTCGAGCCGCCTGTGCGCATCCAGACCATGCGCACGCAGGTGCGCGATCTGGACTATGACACGCCCCCGGCCCTGTCCGGCGCGGTCACCGTCAGCCGGGCCTGGGCGGCACTGCAGACCAACAAGGCAAAATCCATCCCCGCTATCCCCGTGACGAACGAAAACGGCGAGCTGTACGGGATGCTCTCACCCAGCGAGATCGCAAGCTACGACATGCGCACGCTTTCCGATTCCCGCGTCGACAGGATCCCGGTTTTTAATCTCCTGAGCGTTCTGGACGGCAAGATCCTGAACGAGTCCGGGTATCTGGCCGACACGATTAGCGGCGAGGTATCCATCGCCCTGCCGCAGAACAATGAAAACCTGCTCTTTAAAGGCCCGGACGCCATCGTCATCGTCGGCGAACAGCCGGAAATGGCGCGCCGCGCTGTCGAGCAGCAGGTCAGCTGCCTGATCGTGTGCCAGGCCGAGCTGCCGGAGCAGCTGCGGCAGATGCAGACAAACACCTGCATCATCGCCACGCCCTTCGACGCGTACAAGGCCGCCCGCATGGTCTATTATGCCATTGAGGTCGCGCGCGTGTGCCGCACGGAGGATCTTGAGGCGTTCCACCTGACCGATTTCGTGGACGACGTGCGCGAGGTTGTGCTCAAAAGCCGCCACCGCAGCTACCCGATCCTCGATGAAAACGACAAGGTCGTCGGCACGCTCTCCCGCTATCATCTGATCAAACCGCGCCGCAAGCGCGTTGTGCTGGTCGATCATAACGAGGCGGCGCAGTCCGTCCCGGGTCTTGAACAGGCGGAGATCGTCGAGATCATCGACCACCACCGGCTGGCCGATATCCAGACCGGCGGCCCCATTTACTTCCGGAACGAGCCGGTCGGCTCGACTGCGACGATCATCTCTGAAATGTATCAGGAGCGCGGCCTCATGCCGCCCGCAAAGCTGGCCGGTCTGATCGCGGCGGCCATCGTCCCGACACGGTCATGTTCAAATCCCCGACGTCCACCGCTGTCGACCGCCGCATGGCCGACCGCATGGCGCGCATCGCCAATATCTCGCTCGACGAGCTGGGCAAGACCATCTTCTCTGCGTCCATCTCTGACGACAAGCCCGCCGACGCGCTGCTGTTCACGGATTTCAAGGATTTCCATATCGCCGATCACGATTTCGGCGTCAGCCAGATCACCTGCGTCGACTCCGAGCGCATGATGCAGCGCAAGGACGAGTTCCTGGCCGTCATGCAGAAGACGATGGCGGAGCGCGGCTATACGCTCATGATCCTCATGCTGACGGACGTGCTGCTGGAGGGCACGCACCTTCTGTATCTCGGCGACGAGGATATCATCACGCAGGCCTTCGGTGTCCAGCTCAAGGATCACACCTGCTTCCTGCCGGGCGTTGTGTCCCGGAAAAAGCAGGTCATCCCAATGCTGACCGCCCTGTGGGGATAACAAAGGAGTTTTTTTATGCGTCTTATTTTCATCCGCCACGGCGAACCCGATTACGAGCACGATTCGCTCACCGAAAAGGGCTGGCGCGAGGCAAAGCTGTTGGCAGCCCGCACAAAGGACTGGCATGTCGATGATTTCTACGTTTCCCCGCTTGGCCGTGCGCGGGATACTGCGTCCTTTACGCTCAAAGCGCACGGAAAGACGGCAGAGATCATGGATTGGCTGCATGAATTTCTGGGCAAGGTGCCGGACGGGGCCGGCGGAACGCGCCTCTGCTGGGATCTGATGCCCGCCGACTGGACGGCGCAGCCGGAGCTGCTGCAGCCCACCGGCTGGGAGGCCGCGCCGCTCTTACAGGGTACGAACGTCAAGGCCGAATACGACCGCGTGACCGCCGGACTGGACGCGCTGCTCGCGTCATACGGCTACACCCGGCACGGCGGATATTATACCTGCCGCGAGACCTGTGAAAAGACCGTCGTCTGCTTCTGCCACTTCGGCATCACGGCTGTTCTGCTGTCTCACCTGTGGAACGTCAGCCCGTTTGCCGTGCTGCACGGGGCATTCCTCGCCCCGACGTCCGTAACGGTTCTGAACACGGAGGAGCGCCAGCCCGGCATTGCATACTTCCGCTGCCAGATGATGGGCGATACCTCGCACCTTCTGATCGGCGGAGAACCAGTATCCTATTACGCATCCTACGCAGAGCCGTTTCAGGGCTGAACCGGCTCTGCAGAACCAAAATACCCCCGGCCGTCCGCTTGTAAAGCGGCTGGCCGGGGGCTTGTCTGTTATTCGGCTTTCGGCGGCTGGCCCTCGCCCGACGGCTTTCTGGGGCCTCCGCTGCGGCGTCTGCGGCGGCGGGGCTTGGATTGGCCGTCGGCTGCTTCCGCTTTTTCCGGACGCTCCTGCTTCTGCGGGGCGGGCTTGCGGTCGGGCTTGTCCTGCTGGGGCGGGCGCTCCTTCTTGGGGCGGTCCCTGCGGGGGGCGTCGGTGCGCGGCTGATCCTTTGGCGCGGGCGCGGGTTTTTCCGGGGCGGCAGTCTCCTGCGGGCGTTCGCCTGCGGGCTTCGTGCGGCGGCCGCCGCGCCGGCGGCGGCGATTCGCGCTCTTTCCGGCTTCTTCGCCGGCTGCCTCCGCTGTGTCCAGCGCTTCCGGCTCGATCACGGCGACGGCATCCGGATAGATGACCTCCGGCAGCTCCTCGAAAAACGCCTCCGTCTTCTGCACCGGACGCGGTTTGGAGGAAATGGGCGCAAAATCGCGCGGGATCGGCGGGTCGTTTTTGCGGGCCTTTCCGCTGCGCAGGATGTAGATATCCGTATTTTTATAGCTGCCGATCGTCTCCGGATGGTCTTCCATGCGGACTCTGACGCTCTGGCGCAGGAGATTGACCTCGACGACCGTCCCGCGTCCGTCGGGCGTGTCGACAAAGGATTCCATCTTCGGCGCGGTCTTGATGAGGTCCTCATAGGCTTCCTGCTCGTATTTCAGGCAGCACATGAGCCTGCCGCACGTGCCGGAGATCTTCGTCGGGTTCAGGCTGAGGTTTTGCGTCTTGGCCATTTTGATGGAAACGGGCTGGAAATCATCGAGGAATTCCTTGCAGCAGAAGGGCCTGCCGCATACGCCGAGTCCGCCGACCATCTTGGCCTTGTCGCGCACGCCGATCTGCCGCAGCTCAATGCGCGTGCGGAAGACGGAGGCCAGATCCTTGACCAGCTCGCGGAAATCGACGCGGCCGTCCGCCGTGAAGAAAAACAGAAGCTTGCTGCCGTCAAAGGCACATTCCGCCGAGACAAGCTGCATTTCCAGCCCGTGCGCGGCGATCTTCTGCTGGCAGATCTCAAAGGCCTTCTTTTCCTTTTCCTGGTTCTCTGCGTTCGCGCGCTCGTCCTGCTGCGTCGCTACGCGCAGCACCCTGCGCAGCGGCAGCACCAGCTCACGCGGCTTGACCGGGTGGTTGCCGGCAGCGCAGACGCCGAATTCGTCTCCGCGCGCCGTGTCAATGATGACGTGCGCACCGGCCTGCAGCGTCAGTCCGGCAGGGTCGAAATAATAGGATTTTGCATTATTGCGGAAGCGGATGTCCACCACGGTAACGGCGGCAGGCTCCGCCGGTTGGGCGGGCGCTTCCTCCTTTGCAGGCGCGGCGGCTTCCGCGGGCTGCTGTGTATCCGCCGCAGGCTGCTGCGCTGCGGCTTCCGGTTCTGCGGCGGCGGGCTGCTGCTCCAGAATGGTATCGGGGGTCTGTTCTTGCATGGTTCTCTCCAATCTGCCGCAGAGCCTGCGGCAAGGTAAAATTTCAGATTCGGCGCTCAGCGCAGCTTCATCGCAAGATAGCCGGTGACCGCGCCTGCCGACGCATTGGCGGTCAGCGCGTCAATGGCAGCCTGAATGCTGTCGGACGCCTGCAAAAGCTCTGAGCCGGAGCGGCTGGCGACGATCTGCGCGGCGCTTTCCGACGCGGTGTCCAGTCCGCCTCTTTGCGTCAGCGCACCGCAGATGCACGCGCGCAGCTGCTGCAGCGCGGGAAGCAGCTGCTCCCGCTTCGCCTTTTCCATGGGCAGCAGCACGCGCAGCAGCGCCATCCGGTCATGCGCGGCATAGGCCGCGGCAAACTGCCGGACGAACGGCTCGTCCTCCGCATCCTGCAAAAGCGTCAGCGCCTGACCCAGAAAGCCGCCCGCGCGCAGATAGGCCGCGCGCAGAACGCCGTCAGGCTTGTCCGGCGCATTCTGCCGCAGAAACGGCAGCGCCTCATCCTGCGCCACCGGGCCGAGCTGCAGCTCCGCGCAGCGGCTGCGGATGGTCGGCAGCAGCCGCTCCGCGTTGGTCGACAGGATCAGGAACACGCCGTAATCCGGCGGCTCCTCCAGAATCTTCAGCAGCGCGTTCTGCGCGGATTCGTTCATATCCTGCCCGCGCGGGATGATGTAGATCTTGCGCTTTCCCTCGTTCGGGCGGATGAACATATCGCTTCTGGCTGCGCGGATGGGGTCGACGGTCATGGCCTTGTGGTCGGGATCATCGACGGTGATGATATCCGGGTGGACACCCTCAAGCGCCTTGCGGCAGCCGGAGCAGACGCCGCAGGGGATCTTTCCGCTGCGCCCCTCGCACTGCATTGCCGCCGATAAGATCCGCGTGAGCGTATGCTTGCCCGAACCGGCAGGCCCGCAGAGCAGATAGCTGTGCGCCACGCGTCCGCTGGCGAATGCGCCGCTCAGACGCGCCTTGACGGCGTCATTTCCCAGAAAGCCGGTAAAGTCCATGTTCGGTGTTCCTTTCTCGGCCTATACTTCGCCTTATATTATAGTAGTATAACAGATTTTCCGCCGCTTTGCTACTGTTTTTTCTCCACCCGCAAAAACAGGCAGGGAACCGAATCCCTGCCTGCTTGTTCAGCTCTCCATCTGCCGTCCGAGAAAGCCCGCGACGGTCTGCACGAGCCGCTGCTCCGCCTCGCCGAGCGCAGGCGCGCCGTCCTCGCTCAGAAGCAGGACGCAGCCCATTAAGTCGCCCTCTGTCACAATGGGGGCCGCAGCGCCGACGCGGTAGCGGTCGGATGCGTCCGTCGGCCGGACGGGCAGATCGCCGTCCTGATAGCGGTAGCTGCGCCGCAGCTCCATGAGCTGCTCCAGCTCCTGCGAGCAGCGCTTGTCCAGAAGCTCCCGCTTCTGCACGCCATGCACCGCAATGATCGCGTCCCGGTCGCAGACCGCCGCGATATATCCGGTGTTCTTCCCAATCGCTTCACAGATCTGTCCCGCAAATTCCCCCAGATCGCCCATCGGCGAGTATTTCTTAAAGATCACCTCGCCGTCCTTCTCCGTATAAATCTCCAGCGGGTCGCCGCTGCTGATAACACTGACACGGAAAACCTTGTCCTTTCGGTGCGCCGCACCTTGGACAATTTCAGTTTCGTAGGGGTCGATGCCCACATCGACCCGCGGGCGGACAGAGTCGTCCGCCCCTACAAGCTGGGATTCGCTATTTTCCGTGTCCCAATTAAAATTTACGGCGTCCTCCGGGAGCGCGCCGGTTTTGAGCAGGCTGTCAATGTCCGCCTTGAGCTGTACCTCGATGTGATCTTCAAACACCCGAATTTTTTCGATCATCAGATTCAGGTCGTTGCGGTCAAGTGACGGCTTTTCCAGAATGTCGTGAAACACATCCATTGCCGTTTTCGCCACGCGGTTGATGCGGATGATGGTGTTTCGTTTGTCACTGGCAAATTCGATCTGGTGCTGGATGCCCGCAATGCGCTGCGTCAGCTCCGCCTCCAGCTCATCGTAGGTTTCCTCCAAGAGTGCTTCCTGCTCCGGGTGCTTCATGATGTCGCGAATGCGCTGGCGCTTGGTCGCTTTCAGTTCCTCCTGCTTGTCAAGCAGTAAGGCTTCCAGATTTTCCTCCGTGCGCTTCGTCTCCGCAATGTCGGTCTGTTCTTTCTCCAGATCGGCGTTCAGCCGCTCGAGCATGGTGCTGGAATTGTCATGGACTTTCCGCACATAGTCCTTGATCAGCGCATCGAGCGTTTCCACGCGGATATGGTGGCTCGTGCACCCCTTGAGACCACGCCTGTGATACGTTCCGCAGGTATAGGCGGGAGCCAGATCGCTCCGGCTCATCGCGAACATTGGGCTGCCGCAGTCGCCGCAGACGAGAAGCCCCGAGTACACGTTGTCGTTGACCTTGACCCCGCGATAGTTGTTTGTCGAGCGGCTTTCGCGCAGAGAGCGCACGGTCGCAAACGTGCGGTAGTCGATGATCTCCTGATGGTGGTGCTCAAAGACGCGGTGCTCGCGCTCGTCCAGCTTTCGGTCGCTGCCGTTGATTTTCACGCGCGTGAATTTTCCCTGCCGCAGCGTGCCGATATAAAAATCGTTATCGAGAATCCCCTGCACCGTGACGATCGCCCATGCTGCTTTCGTCTTGCGGCGGACAGGCTCTCCCGCGGCGGCGCGGCGCTCACACTCGGACATCCGCGGCGTGGGCACGTTGTTGTCTGTCAGATAGTTGGCAATTTTCTTGTAGCCCCAGCCGTCCAGATATAATTTGAAAATCGTCTGGATGACCTCGGCTTCTGTCGGCACGACCTCAAAGACCTGCTGCTTGTTCAGAATATAGCCATACGGCGCGGCGCAGAGCCAGCGCCCCTCCTCCTGCCGCCGCTTCACGACGCTGCGCACCTTTTTCGACGTGTCCGTGACAGGCATTTCGTTGATTAAAAACTGGAACTGAATTTTGAGCCAGTCGTCGTCATTCGGGAAGTCAATATTGTCGCCAATCGAAATAATGCGCACGCCCGCGTCGCGCAGATCCTCCAATTCTACAAGACCGCGCGAGTTGCGGCGGGAGAAGCGCGAGAAATCCTTGACGATGAGAATGTCGTACTTGTGGCTCATCAGCCCCCGGCGCATCTCCTGATACCCCTCGCGCTGCTCGAACGTGTACCCCGAGCGGTCGCGGTCTTCAAAAAACGTCAGCGTGCTGTTTGGAAAGTGCGTCGTTACAAAATCTTCGATGATGGACTTCTGGTTTTCAATCGACACATTGTCGCGGTCGAGTTCCTCATCGACCGAAATGCGGGCATACCCCGCAATGTCAAAGCGTTCTATCATTCGCATTCACCCTTGAGATACTGTTCCGTCTGCCGCCAGCTGCCGAGGATTCCTCGGTAGTTGCTTTTCGGCTCATTTCCCATTTGCGTTCTCCTCCGTCTGCTCCGGCAGCTGCGCCGCGTCCGTTACTATGTCCGTGACGAGTTGGCGGAAGCTCTCGGCTTCCAGCGCTTTTCTCGCCACACCCGCGACATTGCCGCCGCGCCGGGCGACCTTCTGGTTTTCGTCAAAGCCCTGCGGCTGCTCGGCTTTCGCAATATCGGTCGTGGACGATTCTGCCAGCATGGTCAGCACCAACTCCAGATCGCTCATATTATCGCGGAGATTTTCCTTTTTCAGTCCCTCGAGATTTTTATACTGCCGTGTGTTCATGCCAGCCCACGCGCGGGTGATCTCGTCCGTCAGAATCGCGTATTCTTTGCCCTTCTGCACGCCGCGCTTTTTCCATTCGTCTGTCAGCTCGTTGCGAATGCGGATGGCAAGCAGCCGCTGATGTACCCATTCCTCGGAATAGCCCTTTTTCAGATAGGTTTCCAGCGCGCGGTCGATTGCCTGCTCCGGGTCGATGGTTTCCTCAATGCGCTCCCGGCCGACCATCGCCAGCCACGCCTTGAACGGCTCGGCTTTCTTGGAGGGAATGGACTGGATGATGCGCAGAAGCTGCTCGGTGTCGGCAACGTCCGTGAGGCGGTTTTTACCGTCCGCCGCCCGCATTTTCAACTGGTGACAATTCGTCACCAGTTCATTGCCCTCGTCTTTCAGCCGCTGCTTCAGCTTGTTCCAGTATTTCCGCCCGGTATTATAGTCGGGGCTGTCTGTCAGCACGCCGACAACATCCACAATGGAAAAATACCATTCCTCCCGTTCAGTGTCCCACGCCACGCGGATCTTCTGGTTCTCAAAAAGCTGAATCTCGTTTTTCATTGGTTCGCCCATTCTCGTCCTCCCCAATCAGCCGCGCTCTTATCACAATTATCTATTGTTTCATTTTGCTTCGCAGATAATATTGTACATCATCAAAATAGAGATTGCAAGACAAAAATGCGCTGTATATCGGGAGGTGCATAAAGAGAAAACGGGGGCGAAGAGAAAATTTCTCTTCGCCCCCAATGTATCCGGCGCTACATGGTCATCTGCTGCGCCTTTTCACGCTGGACTTCCTGCTCCGCCAATCTCTGGCGGTTATAAAGCAGCAGATCCCGCGTCTGTTCATAAAGGTCGCAATTTCCAGACTCAAAAACTGCCACCAGATACTTTTTCTTTTTGTATGTGTCATAAACGCTCTGCAAGCCGGCGCGCAGGACCGGGTCTGACTTTTCTGCATTCGTCAGCCAAATCTCAACCAGCTTCCGCTCGTCCTTGACGGTCATTTCCATAGCCTCACGCTCCTTGTGGATATGATTTCCGCATTTTCCCTGTTTTTATACCAAGCTGACCTCATGAACGCAAAAAAGCCGGGACTTCTAAAATCCCGGCTTCCTGCGAATATTACATTGTCTGTTCCATTGTGAACCCCTGCTCCTGTTCCGGCTGCGGCAAATGCATCAACGGACGCTTGAATTTTATCTCGTTGAAAAAGAGCAGTTTCCCGAAATCAGGAAACTGCTCAAGCTATGGATGTGGGCTGCAAAACCCTGTGGATCACAAAGAAAACGATCGTGGCTGGAAGAGTCTCGGTCCTTCCGTATAGAAGATATAGGCAGGACGATACAAGCTGCGGGAATATACCTGCGATTCAGCAAGCGATACCCATCGTAGGTGTGGAGTTGGTCTTCTCTCACAGCAAGTATCACAGCCGCCGGCGGATGGTGTGTCCATCCACCGGCGGCTGTGTGTAGCCCCCTTTGTTGGGGGCTGTTTTTGCGCATTTCCCAAAAAGTGCTTGCTTTTTTCTTGGAAATACGATAGACTGAAAAAGTAGATAAGATACGCAGATGAACAAAAGCGATTTTCGTCAGAATGTACAAATTCAGACAACTGAATCTAGCCGGATGAACGAATCAGGAGAGGGCATACCCGTATGCCGCCGAAGGGGAACGCGCAACGAACTCTCAGGCAAAAAAACTGATTCCGGACGGAACTCTGGAAAGCTGCATCCGCAGCACCGAAGAAGCAATCCCGGTCAGCCGGGAGAATCTTTCAGGTTTACGAACAGAGCGCGCCTTCTTTTGGCGCGCTCTGTTTTCTGTTTTTTAAGGAGAAGCATATGATCGTAACAAGAAAAAAGCCCGTGGAGCAGGTGCTTGCGATGCTGCGCGGTGTACGCCGCGTCGCGCTGGTCGGCTGCGCCAGCTGCGCCGCAGCCTGTCAGACCGGCGGGGAAAAGGAGCTGGAACAGATGCGCCAGCTGCTGCAGGAGCAGGGGATCGAGACAGTCGGTACGGTCTTGCCGGACGAGTGCTGCCATATGCTGCTCGTCAAGCGCGATCTCAAGCCCCTGCGCGACAGCGGCGCGGAGGCCATCGTCTGTCTGGCCTGCGGCGACGGCACACAGACTGTCGCGGCCAATACCGCGGTCCCGGTCTTCCCCGCGAATGACACGCTGTTTCTCGGACAGATCGAGCGTGCGGGCGTCTTCCGCGAGGCCTGCCGGATGTGCGGCGACTGTATGCTCGGCCAGACCGGCGGCATCTGTCCTGTGACGCAGTGCGCAAAATCGCTCGTCCACGGGCCGTGCGGCGGACAGCGGAACGGCCGCTGCGAGGTCAACCCCGAAAACGAATGCGCATGGCTGCGCATTTACCGCAAACTCAAGGAACTGGACCGGCTGGATCTGCTGGAGGCGGACCGGGCGGATAAGGATTATCGAAGCACTGCATACCCGCAGGCGCACAGCCTGCGCGAGATCAGGAAAAAGGGAGGAACACCATGAGCGAACTGAAACGAACCGTACTCTATCAGGCCCATCTGGACGCCGGGGCCACGATGGTCGACTTCGGCGGCTGGGATATGCCCATCCAGTACCCGGACGGCATCGTCGCCGAACATCTCTACTGCCGCAGCCACTGCGCCATTTTCGACGTGTCCCATATGGGCCGTATCGACGTCGAAGGGCCGGACATGGTCCGGTTTTTGCAGCACGTCCTGTCCAGCAACGTGCAGGCGCTTGACATCAATCAGGCGCAGTACTGCATCATCCCCGACCAGAACGGCTGCGCCATCGACGACGCATATCTCTACCGCTTTGAGGCGGAAAAGTATTTCCTCGTCATCAACGCGGGCAACATCGACAAGGACCTCGCCCACCTGATTCGCGAGGCCGAGCGTTATAACGTCACGCTTACCAACGTCTCCGACCGCTATGCCGCCATCGCCGTGCAGGGCCCGGAGGCGAAAAAGCTGCTCATGACCCTGTCGGGCGGCAAGGCGCTCACGCGGGAAAACGTCAAGAACGCGCTGGGGACGCTCACCATGGAGGGCCGTCCCGTCCGCATCGCCAAGACCGGCTATACCGGAGAACCCATCGGCTATGAACTCTATTGCGAATCAAGGGACGCCCGGTATTTTTGGGACCGTCTGATCGAACTCGGGGCAAGACCCACCGCGCTCGGCGCGCGCGATACGCTGCGAATGGAAGCTTCTCTGCCGCTCTACGGCCATGAGATGGGCGAGTGCGAGTTTGGCGGCGAGATCCCGGTCTATGCTGTGCCGCTGGCCAAATTCGCCGTCTCGTTCGCAGAGGAAAAGGGCGATTTCATTGGCCGCGCCGCGCTGAAGCGGCAGTTCGAGGCGTTTCAGAAGATCATGAACCGCGATTATTCCGCAATTGCAGATCTTCCATACCGCATCCAGCCGGTCTATCTTTCCGGCAAGGGCGTTCTGCGCAAGGGCTTCCCGGTCTACAGCAGGGACGCATGGGCAGAGGGAAAGCCCGTCGGCTATGTGACCTCCGGCACGATGATCCCCTATTTCAAGACGGAGGGAGAGGGACTGGAAACGGTCATCACCTCCGAGACGGGCAAGCGCTCCATCGGCCTTGCGTATCTCGATTCGCGCATCTGCCAGGACTTTGATCTTGAGATCGACATCCGCGGCAAGCGGCAGCCGGCCAAGGTCGTCGCGTGGCACATCCGGCAGGACGCCGCGCCCTATGTCCGTCCCATCCTGCCCGATCATCCTGCCCCGGCTGCGCCGCACTGTGACGCGACGTATGCCGAAAAGGCTGCCGCGCTCCTGAAAAAAGCGCAGGAGAACCACCTCTGGCGGCAGCATCGGTGCATCAATCTCATCCCGTCCGAAAACACGCAGTCGCGCGCCGTGCGCCTGCTTTCGGCTTCCGATCCGTCGAACCGCTATGCCGAGCATAAAAAGCAGAAGGCGTTCTATGACGCGGAGATCTTCTATTATCAGGGCACAAACTTCATCGGCGAGGTCGAGGCACTGCTCGTTGAGGAGATGAAGAAGTTCCTCGGCGCGTCGCAGGTCGAAACGCGCGTGACCTCCGGCCAGATGTCCAATACCGCCGTCTTCTCCGCGCTCATGGACTTCAAGAACCGCGTCGACCGCAAGCGCACGCCGCAGCGGCTCGGCTGGGTCATGAACAACCATATCGTCCGCGGCGGCCATCTGTCCGCACAGCCCATGGGTGCGCTGCACGACTATATCGCCGTCGATCCCGTCACCGAAAAGCAGATGGTTGTCAATTTCCCCGTCTGCGCCGACGACCCGTACCGCATCGACACGGAGGCGGCAAAGCTGCTGCTTGCGCAGTACCGGCCGGAATTCGTGATCTTCGGCAAGTCCATGGTGCTGTACAAGGAGCCGGTCGCGGAGCTTGTAAGCTTCATCCGCGAGCAGGGCATCCGCACGACCGTCATGTACGACATGGCCCATGTGCTGGGCCTGATCGGCGACCACTTCCAGAAGCCGTTTGAAGAGGGCGCGGAGATCGTCACCGGCTCGACGCACAAGACCTTCTTCGGCCCGCAGCGCGGCGTGATCGGCGTGAATTACAAGCCGGAGGACCTCAAATGGGGCCTCTGGGAGACGATCGAAACGCGCGCCTTCCCCGGCAGCGTCTCCAACCATCACCTCGGAACGCTGCTCGGCCAGCTGATGGCGGCGTATGAGATGAACGCCTTCAAGGACGAATACCAGAGGGCCGTGATTGAAAACGCAAAGAGCTTCGCCGCCAGCCTGAAGGCCGAGGGGCTTGACGTGGCGGGCAACCCGGCCGTGGGCTACACCGAGACGCATCAGGTCATTGTCCGCGTCGGCTACGCCAGAGGCCCGGAGATCGCGAAGCGGCTCGAGGAGAACAACATCATCTGCAACTATCAGGCCACGCCCGACGAGGAGGGCTTCACTGCCTCCGGCGCGCTGCGCATGGGCGTAAACGAAATGACCCGCTTCGGCTTCGGCAGGGAGCAGTTTGCGCACCTTGCGCACCTGATCGCTGACTGCATCCTGCGCAATGCGGACGTCCGGGAGGAAGCCGCCCGCCTGCGCGAGGGCTTTACCGATATGCGCTACTGCTTCTCCGACGCAGAAACGGAAAAGCTCATTTCCGCCCTGGCCGAGGCCACGGGGATCTGAGCGGATAGAGTACACTTTATCAGAAATTTGCCCGCTCAGTGTAGGGGCCGATGCCGGTCACAGCCGTTCGCGACGAAGGAGCGTTACGGATGTGGGTCTGCCGCTTGCCGGTACACATCGGCCCGGCAGATTGCACCGCGTTTTACGAAAATCTTCGGCGAATTCGCAGCTTCCCAACGGGCCGATGTGGGCATCGGCCCCTACTATACTGTGCGAATCCGCACTGCCTGCAAATATGGCGAAGCATATCCAGCGCCCCTTTTCTCCCCCCACCAACTCAACCAATCAACCCCACAAAACAGAACTGGAGGAACGAATTATGAATTTTCCCGCTGAACTGAAGTATTCCCGCGACCACGAATGGGTCAAGATGCTCGACGACACGACCGCTCTTGTCGGCATCACGGACTTTGCCCAGAGCGAGCTGGGCGATCTGGTCTACGTCAATCTGCCTGAGCCCGGCGACGAGGTGCTTGCGGGCGAAACGGCCTGCGACGTCGAATCCGTCAAGGCCGTGTCCGACGTTATGAGCCCTGTGACCGGCGTGATCGCCGAGGTCAACGAGGAACTGGACGATTCTCCCGAGCTTCTGAACTCCGACCCCTATGAGGCGTGGATCATGAAGATCGAGCGCATCACGGACTTCTCCGAGCTTCTGAGCGCGGAGGAATATGAGGCGTTCACGAAGGAGGAGCACTGATGGGCACCTTTGTCCCGACGACAGCTGCGGAGCGGGAGCAGATGCTGCGGACGATCGGCGTATCGTCCGTAGAAGATCTGTTCCGGGACGTGCCGCAGCAGATGTATCTGGACGGATACTTGGATCTGCCGCCCGGAAGGAGCGAGCTGGAAACGCTTGAGGCCGTCTCGGCGCTGGCAGAGCGGAACCGCGTGTTCAAAACCTGTCTGCGCGGCGCGGGCAGCTACCGGCATTATATCCCCGCGGCGGTCAAGGCCGTCGTGACCCGCGAGGAATTTGTGACGGCCTATACGCCCTATCAGGCCGAGATCAGCCAGGGCATTTTACAGGGAATTTTCGAGTACCAGACCATGCTCTGTGAGCTGACCGGCATGGACGTGTCCAATGCGGGCGTTTATGACGGCGGAACTGCCGCCGCAGAGGCCATCCCCATGTGCCGCGACCGCAAACGCACAAAGGCCTACGTCTCCGCAGCGGTCGACCCGAACGTCCTCGGCGTTATGAAGACCTACTGCTTCGGTTCCGGGACAGAGTTAACTGTCGTCCCGATGAAGGACGGCAGAACAGACCCGGACGCGCTGCGCACCATGCTCGGCGCGGATGCCGCCTGCTTCTATGTCCAGCAGCCGAATTTCTTCGGCCTGCTGGAGGACGCGGAGCTGCTCGGCGAGATCACGCACGCAGCCGGGGCCAAATACATCATGGGCGTGAACCCCATTTCGCTGGCAGTTTTGAAAACGCCCGGCGAGTGCGGCGCGGACATCGCCGTCGGCGAAGGTCAGCCCCTTGGCCTCGACACGGCCTTCGGCGGCCCGTACCTCGGCTTTATGACCGCGACGAGCGCCATGATGCGTAAGCTCCCCGGCCGCATCGTCGGTCAGACGCACGACACGGAGGGGAAGACCGGCTATGTCCTCACGCTTTCCGCGCGGGAGCAGCACATCCGCCGGGAAAAGGCCTCGTCCAACATCTGCTCGAACGAACAGCTCTGCGCGCTGACTGCCGCCGTCTATCTTGCCGCCATGGGCGAAGCCGGACTGCGGCAGGCCGCGGCGCTCTGCACGTCCCGCGCGCATTATTTTGCGCAGCGGCTCGAAGAAGTACTCGGCTGGAAGCGCGTCTATCCCGGCGAATTCTTCCACGAGTTTGTCACTGCCTGCCCGTGCCCCGAGCGGACGCTGGAAGTGCTGGAGGCGCACGGGATTCTGGGCGGCCTGCCGGTGGAGGGCGGAATTCTCTGGTGCGTGACGGAGCTGACAGATAAGAAAACGCTCGACCATGTGATCGGGCTTTTGCAGGAGGTGAGCGGCCAATGAAGACGATCTTTGAGCAGGGCGCGCCCGGCCATGGCCTGTCGCTGCTTCCCGCGTGCGATGTGCCCGTCGTGACGCTGGCGCCGGCGCGCAAAAAGCCGCTGCGCCTGCCGCAGGTGAGCGAAAATGAGCTTATCCGGCACTATACTGCGCTGTCGCACCGCGTCCACGGCATGAACGACGGCTTCTATCCGCTGGGCTCCTGCACGATGAAGTATAATCCCAAGGTCAACGAAGCACTTGCGGCGCTGCCGGGCTTTGCGCGGCTCCATCCGCTCCAGCCGGAGCAGACGGCGCAGGGCGCGCTGGAGCTGCTGTATGAAACCGGAAAGCTGCTCGGAGAAGTGACCGGCATGGACGCGTTCACGCTCCAGCCCGCAGCAGGTGCGCACGGCGAATTCACAGGCCTGCTGCTCATCAAGGCGTATCACCTTGCACGCGGCGATGCGGCCCGGACAGAGATCATCGTCCCGGACTCCGCCCACGGCACGAATCCGGCCTCTTCCGTCATGGCAGGCTTCCACGTGGTCAATATCCCGTCCGGCGCAGACGGCTGCGTCGATCTCGCGGCGCTCCGCGCCGCCGTCGGGCCGCAGACGGCGGGACTGATGCTCACGAACCCCAATACGGTCGGTATTTTCGACAAGAACATCCTCGAAATCACGAAGATCATCCACGACGCGGGCGGTCTGTGCTATTATGACGGCGCGAATCTGAACGCCGTTATGGGCGTCGTCCGTCCGGGCGACATGGGCTTTGACTGCATCCACCTGAATCTGCATAAGTCCTTTGCCACGCCGCACGGCGGCGGCGGGCCGGGCTCCGGCCCCGTTGGCTGCAAGGCGTTCCTCGCGCCGTTCCTGCCCGGCCCCATCCCGGAAAAGACCGAAAGCGGCTTCCGCTTTACGCAGCCTGCGCAGTCCGTCGGCCGGGTGCGGGATTTCTACGGGAATTTCCTCGTCGTCGTCAAGGCGTTCGCCTATCTGACCATGCTTGGCCGGGAGGGCGTGCATGAGGTGGGCCGCAACGCGGTTCTGAACGCGAATTATATGATGGCCGCGCTGCAGGATGTCTACGATATGGCCTATCCCGGCCCGTGTATGCATGAGTTTGTCATGACGCTGGATCGGCTGCATAAAGAAACCGGTGTTTCCGCGCTTGATATCGCCAAGGGCCTGCTTGACAACGGCATTCATCCGCCCACAATGTATTTCCCGCTGATCGTTCACGAGGCGCTCATGGTCGAGCCGACGGAAACGGAATCCAAGGCCACCATGGACGAGGCGATCGAGGTCTTCCGTTCGCTTGCCCGCCTTGCGCATGAGGACCCCGAAGCGCTCCACACCGCGCCGCACAACACGCCTGTCCGCCGTCTCGACGAGGTACAGGCCGCAAGAAATCCCATTCTGCGCGCCGCGCTTGCGGAATAAGAAAAACGGTCTGCCGCCCGGCTGTGCATCTGCATAGCCGGGCGGTACTGCGCTGTCAGGGGGAGGATGGCGTGCGGTTTAGCAGGCTGGTCATGCCTCCGGCGGCCCCATCTTTTCCGCCTTGCCGGAAAAGATGGGGGAGAAAAGGGGCGCTGATTACGGTTGGCGCGTGCTGCGGGTGCAAGTCTGGCAGGCATCCAATTCGTAGTTGCTGCGAGCACGCGCAGTCACCCTACGGGCGCTATGGTACGCGCCGCCTGTTACGGGACGTCGGGGTTGTAAATAGCTGCGTTGGAATAGCTGCGGTAAATCAGCTCTGCGTTCGAAATTTGCAGGACAGTACGGATTCGCTGCAGATCCCAAAAGCCGGAGGGGATATGCTGCAAGGTTCAGAGTGCTCCGGAATTTACGGCATTCGAATCCCCTCAGGCCCTTCGGGTCAGATCCCGTGCCAGTGCTGTAAAACAAAAAGCAGTGTTGACAAATGCAGATGCATATTATAAAATTGGAATATAGAACAATTATATGATACAGGAGGGCCGCAATGGGATTACAGCATGGGATCCTTGGATTTTTGAATTATGGCCCGTGCAGTGGGTATGAGCTGACAAAGGCGTTTCATTCCTCCGTGCAGTTTTTCTGGCCTGCGCAGACCAGTCAGATCTATCTGACGCTGGGCAAGCTGGAGGATGCCGGGCTTGTCACGCATGAGACGGTCATTCAGAACGGAAAGCCGAATAAAAACGTCTATTCCATCCTGCCCGCCGGACGCGCGGAGCTGCAGCGCTGGCTGTCGGAGCAGGGAAAGACGGCAGACGGCTATAAGAGCGAATTTCTGATGAAGGTCTTCTTTGCTGAAAATCTCCCGCCGCAGCAGGCAATCACAATGCTGCGCGCCTATGCGGACGGCTGCCGCGCGTGGCTGCGGAGCATGGACAGCGTACCGCAGAGCATTGAGGATTACGGCAAGCTGACCGACGCCAGCGCGCCTGTATATTGGGCCTTTACGGCGCAGTTCGGCAGAAATTATGCGCAGATGTGCATCGCCTGGGCCGAGGACTGCATCAAACGGCTGGAGGAAATGGTATGAGAGTTCTGGTTCTGAACGGAAGTCCCAAGGGGGACAAAAGCAATACATACCGGCTCACAAGCGCGTTTCTGGACGGCCTGCGGCAGACGCAGCCGGTGGAGGCCGAGACCATCGAGGTCGGAAAGCTGCATCTGCTGCCGTGCCGCGGCTGCTTCGCCTGCTGGAGCAAAACGCCGGGCAAGTGCGTATTGCAGGACGATATGGCCGGTGTGATCGGGAGAATTCTTGCCGCCGACGTGCTGATCTGGAGCTTTCCGCTCTATTATTTCAGCATCCCCGGCCAGCTCAAGCTGCTCATCGACCGGCAGCTGCCGATGTCGCTGCCGTTTATGACCGACACGGACTCCGGCGGCCACCTGAGCCGGTACGACCGCTCCGGCCAGCGGCAGGTCGTGATCTCGACCTGCGGCTTCTATACCGCCGAGGGCAATTATGACGCGGTGGACGCGCAGGTTTCCCGGCTTTGCGGCAAGGATGGCTATACGTCCGTCTACTGCGGACAGGGCGAGCTGTTCCGCGTCCCGGCGCTGCGGCAGCGCACGGACGCGTATCTTGAGCTGGTCAGACAGGCGGGCGCGGAGTTTGCACGCGGCGCGATCCTGCCGGAAACGGCCCGCGCCTTGCGCCAGCCGCTGTTCCCGCGCGCGGTATTTGAGCAGATGGCGGACGCCAGCTGGGGCGTCAGTCGGGAGGATACTGCCGCGGCAAAGACCCCGGAGGCCGGAAAGCTGTCTCCGGCGCAGGCCTTTACGCGGCAGATGGCTGCGCTCTATGATCCGGCGTCGTGGGATGGAAAAGACCGCGTTCTGGAATTTTTCTATACGGACACCGGCGAAACCTGTCAGATCGTGCTCGGAAAGGACGGCCAGCGCGTGCTGCAATCGGACTTCCTGCCCTGCACGACGCGCATCGAAACGCCACTTTCCGTCTGGCAAAAAATCGGCAGCGGGGAGCTTGACGGTAAGCAGGCGATGATGGAGCACCAGTACCGCGTGACCGGCGACTTTTCGGTCATGCTCCATTGGGACGAGATCTTCGGCCTTGGAGCTGCCGCGCCGCAGCCGTCCGCCGAGCCCCGGAAGAAGACGAACATGACGCTCATGCTGCTGCCGTGGATGGCGATCTGGATCGCGCTGTCTATCCACGCGCAGCTTGGCGCGTGCATCGGCCTCGCGGTCTGTGCGCTGCTGCCGTTCACGTTTCTGAAATACCGTCTGACCATCTTCGAGCCGTGTTCGATTCTGGCCGTCGGCACAATTTGCGTGCTGACGCTTCTGGACGCACTGCCGCTCACGCTGCTGCTGCCCGCGTCGTATCTTCTGTTCGGCCTGATGTGGGGCGTGACGGTGTTTCTGCCCATGCCGCTGACGGCGTATTATTCCATGAACGGCTATGGCGGCGAAACGGCGCTTCAAAATCCGCTGTTCATGCACACGAACCGCATTCTGACGGCCTGCTGGGCGGTTCTGTATCTGCTCACGCCGGTCTGGACGTGGTATCTGCTGCAAACGCCCGTTTCATACCTGACCGGCGCGGTCAACTCCGCCCTGCCCATGCTCCTCGGCGCGTTCACAGCCTGGTTCCAGCGCTGGTATCCGGCGCATTATGCCGCAAGCAAAAAATAATGACACCCATGCAGTCCCCCTGTTATGCCGATCGAAGCGCATGACAGGGGGGCTTTTCTGCATAGTCGGGAGCTGGTCAAGCCTCCGGCGGCCCCTTCTTTTCCGCCTTGCCGGAAAAGAAGGGGGAGAAAAGGGGCGCTTGGACGCGTTTGGTGCGTACTGCGGTGCGGTTTAGGCAAGTCCTTATTTTTGGGTATTACGAACACACATACTCACCTTACGAGCGCTTTGGTACGCGCTGCCTGTTACGGGACATCAGATTTACAAGTAGCTGCCTTTGAATGGCTGCTGTAAATCAGCCATGCGTTTAAAATTTGTGAGGCAGTACGGATTCGCCGCAGATTCCCGTAAAAAGCAGTGCGTCCCGCGGGCGGACAGAGTCGTCCGCCCCTACACCGAAATGCGCAGATGCATACGAATTCGCCAAAGATTTCTGATGATTCAGTGCATCCTGCCGGGCGGAGCAGAGCCCCGCCCCTACCAACTGCGGTTAAATTTCAACGATTTTACGTAAAACGGACAGGCGTGCTCATTTCCCCGTAAAGCTTTTGCAGTATGGGGCGAGGCAGCAGCGGTCGCACGCGGGCTTTCTTGCCGCGCAGACGGCCCGGCCGTGCAGGACGAGCCTGTGGCAGAAATCGGAGGATTCCTCCGGCGGCAAAATCGCGCGCAGCTGCTGTTCAACCTTTGCCGGGTCCTTGCCGCTGGCGAGGCCCAGCAGGTTGCAGATACGGATGCAGTGCGTGTCGCAGACGACCGAGCCGGGCGTCCCATAAATATCGCCCAGCAGCAGATTCGCCGTTTTCCGGCCCACGCCCGGCAGGCGCAGAAGCTGCTCCATCGTGCCGGGCACCTTCCCGCCGTATTCGTCCCGCAGCATCCGGCAGGCCAGCACGATATCTTCTGCCTTGTGCTTGTAGAACCCGCAGGAGTGGACATAGCCCTCGACCTCGGCCACGTCTGCCTCCGCGAATGCGTCCAGCGTCGGATAGCGCGCGAAGAGCGCAGGCGTGACCAGATTGACCCGCGCGTCCGTACACTGCGCGGACAGGCGCACCGCGATCATCAGCTCGTAATCCTTCCCGTAATGCAGCGCGCAGAGCGCGTCCGGGTATTCCTGCTTCAGCGCGGCAATGATACCGGCCACACGTTCCGATGTTTCCATACTTGCTCATCCCTTGCCTTTTTTGTTTTATTGTATCATAAACGCGCTGGAAAGGGAACCGCCCGCTTGTAATTGGCAGCGAAAACCGGTATAATACGTTAGAAATCAAAAAAGGAGGCGGGCGATATGTATCAGCCCCTCGCGGACGCGCTTCGTCCGCAGGAACTTTCCGACGTTTGCGGCCAGCAGCATATTTTAGGAGAAAACGGGCTGCTGCGCCGGATCATTGAAAGCGGTTCTGTGCCGAACATGATCTTCTACGGCCCGTCCGGCACGGGCAAGACGACCGTTGCGAACCTGATCGCGAAGAAAACGCAGCGAAAGCTGTGCAAGCTCAACGCAACGACCGCATCCTCCGCTGACATTAAGGAGATTTATGCCCAGCTGGACACGTTCCTCGCGCCGAACGGCGTGCTGCTGTATCTGGACGAGATCCAGTATTTCAACAAAAAGCAGCAGCAGACGCTGCTGGAATACATCGAAAACGGCAAGATCACGCTCATCGCGTCCACGACGGAAAATCCGTATTTCTATGTCTATAATGCTATCCTGTCGCGCTCGACGGTGTTTGAATTCAAGCCCGTGGAGAAGGACGAGGCGCAGCGCGCGGTCAGCCGGGCGCTCAATTATCTCGAAGCGCGCGACAGCGTGACCATCCTGCCGGAGCCCGGCGTGAAGGAGCATATCGCGCAGTCCTGCGGCGGCGATATCCGCAAGGCGCTCAACGCCGTCGAATTCCTCTACACGGCCACGCGGCCCGAAAACGGCGTGGTCAGGCTCACCATGGCAGACGCAAAGCAGGTGTCGCAGCGCTCTGCCATGCGGTACGACAAATCCGGCGACGATCATTATGACGATCTTTCTGCACTCATGAAGTCCATCCGCGGCTCCGACCCGGACGCCGCCGTGCACTATCTGGCCCGGTTTTTAGAGGCGGGCGATCTGCCGTCCGCCTGCCGCCGCATCCTGTGCTCCGTGGCGGAGGACATCGGCCTTGCCTATCCGCAGGCCATCCCCATCGTCAAGGCCTGCGTCGACAGCGCTTTGCAGCTGGGACTGCCGGAGGCGCGTCTGCCGCTGGCCGACGCGGTTCTTCTCCTTGCCACGGCCCCGAAGTCCAATTCCGGCTGCATGGCCATCGATGCGGCCATCGCCGATGTGAAGGCAGGCAGAACCGGCCCCGTCCCGCGCGAGCTGCAAAATGTCCACGCCGACGGCACGGGCTTCGAGCGCGACCAGGGCTATCTCTACCCGCACAATTTCCCGAACCACTGGGTCCGGCAGCAGTATCTCCCCGACGTGATCAAAGACCGCGTCTATTACACCTACGGCGACAACAAAACCGAACAGGCCGCCAAGCGCTACTGGGACGAGATCAAGAAGTGACGCACCGCTCAAGGCTCAGCTGGCGGCGGAGCCGACTGAGGGGTTGCGGCAAACAACCGAACAACTGAAACCCTTTCGGCGAATACGTACTACACCGCGTAGGGGCGGACGACTCTGTCCGCCCCGGCAGATTGCACCGTTTTTACGGTAATCTGCGGCGAATTCGTAACTTCCAAGCGGGTCGATGTGGGCATCGACCCCTACAACAAAATAGGGAACCGCTTGCGAATTCGCCGCAAATTCTCATGCAGATGCAACATCTCCCGGCGGGCGGACAAGGCGTCCGCCCCTACGTCGAAACAGGAATGTGCTTACGGATTCGCCGCAAATTTCCATAGAAAGGCTGGTGTCCATTTTGAAAAAATGGCAGAAAAGTTTGATTCTTGTGCTGGCATTTGCCGTCGCGATCCTTGGCTCGGCTATCGTGACCATGCAGCTTACACGCCGCGAGCAAACACCCGTCGAGGCCAAAACGGCGGAGATCGGCGCGTATCTTGACCGGTTCTTCATTGACGATTACGATGAAGAAAAGCTTGCCGACGCTGCCGCGTCCGCCATGGTCGAGGCTACCGGCGACCGCTGGAGCTATTACCTGACCGCCGAGGAAAAGAGCAGCTACGATGAGCAGATGCGGAACGCCTATGTCGGCATCGGCGTGACCATCACCGCGCAGGAAGAACTCGGCGGAATGCGAATTGAGGCCGTGACCGCCGACGGCCCGGCGGAGGAGGCCGGACTGCTCACCGGCGATATCATCACCGAGGTCGAGGGAGAAAAAACGCTTGACCTCGGCATGACAGGGACGCGCACAAAGGTGCGCGGTGAAGCGGGAACCTTCGTGACGCTGACGATCCTGCGCGGGGAGGAAAGCTTCCCCGTTTCGGTCGAGCGCCGCAGCATCCAGACGCCTGTTGCGACGTATGAAATGCTGGACGGGCAGATCGGCTATATCAAGATCGCCAATTTCGACACCCGCTGCGCGGAGGAGACAAACGCCGCCATGGACGAGCTGATCGCGCAGGACGCGAAGGCGCTGATCTTCGACGTGCGGAACAATGGCGGCGGATATAAAAACGAGCTGGTCAAGGTACTGGATAAAATACTGCCGGAGGGCATTCTGTTCCAGAGCGAGGACTATCAGGGCTCGAAGCAAATCGACCGCTCGGACGCGGACTGCATCGACCTGCCCATGGCCGTGCTCGTCAATCAGGATAGCTATTCCGCGGCTGAGTTTTTCGCCGCCGCGATCCAGGAATATGACTGGGGTACGGTCGTCGGAACGAAGACGGTCGGCAAGGGCAATTTCCAGACGGCTTTTACGCTCTCCGACGGCTCCATGCTGAACCTGTCCATCGGCAAATACTACACGCCGCAGGGCCGCAGTCTGACCGATACCGGCATCACGCCAGACGTTGAAATCGCCCTTTCCGACGAGGACGGCGCAAAACTTTACTACGGTCAGCTGGAAAAAGCGGATGACGCACAATTACAGGCCGCAATCCGCGAAATCACCCAGAAACTCTCTTGACATCCCTATCTTTGCCCGATATAATGTCTGCTGAATCATTGTAAATACCGGGCGTTTTCTGCCCGATCGATTATGGAAGGAACGATCGTAAAATGGCAAAAGAATTTAAAATCAGTGCGCTCCGTCTCAAGGAACTGGAGCAGGAGCTTTTTTATCTGAAGACGACCCGCGAAAAGGAAGTCGCCGAGCAGATCAAGGAGGCGCGTTCGTTCGGCGACCTCTCCGAGAACAGCGAATACGACGAAGCCAAGAACGAGCAGGCCAAGCTCTATGGCCGCATCGCCGAGGTCGAGAACATTCTCGCCCACGCCGTCATTATTGACGAGACAGAGGACTCCGAGGGCAAGATCGGCCTCGGCTGCACCATCAAGGTCGAGGACATGGAAACGGGCGACGAGGAACTCTACGCCATCGTCGGTTCGCAGGAGGCCAACCCCATGGAATGCCGCATTTCCGACGATTCCCCGTTCGGCAAGGCGCTGCTTGGCCACAAGGTCGGCGACATTGTCGAGGTTGAGGCCCCCATCGGCGTGCTCAAGTATAAGATCCTGACGGTTGAAAAGTAACGAATCAGAAAAAGAGGATAGCTATGGAACAGGAAAACAGGAATCAGCAGAACGCGGCCCCGCAGGTCAGCCTCGGCGACCAGATCAAGGTCCGCCGCGAAAAGCTCGCGCAGCTGCAGGCGGAGGGCATGGACCCGTTTGCCATCACCCGCTTCGTCAGCACCACGACCGCACAGGAGATCAAGGAGCATTTTGACGAGATGGAGGGCAAGCCCGTCTCCATTGCGGGCCGTCTCATGTCCAAGCGCGGCATGGGCAAGGTGTCCTTCTGCGACTTGCAGGACAAAACAGGCCGCATCCAGCTCTACGCCCGCAAGGACGAAATGGACGAGGCCGAATATAACCGCTTCAAGAAATACGACATCGGCGATATCGTCGGCGTCGAGGGCGAGATCTTCCGCACGCAGCGCGGCGAAATGTCCGTGCGCGCGAAGACCATCACGCTGCTGTCCAAGTCCCTGCTGCCGCTGCCCGAGAAGTTCCACGGCCTGACCGACAAGGAGACGCGCTATCGTCAGCGCTATGTCGATTTGATCGTGAACCCGGAGGTCAAGCGGAATTTCATCATCCGTTCGCAGTTCATCAAGCATTTGCGGGATTATCTGGACAATATGGGCTATATCGAGGTCGAAACGCCCGTTCTCAATACCATCGCGGGCGGCGCGGCGGCAAGACCCTTTATCACGCACCACAATACGCTCGATATCGATATGTATATGCGTATCGCGACCGAGCTTCCTCTGAAGCGCCTGATCGTCGGCGGCATGGACCGCGTGTATGAGGTCGGCCGCATCTTCCGCAACGAGGGCATGGACCCCAAGCACAACCCCGAATTCACCACGGTCGAACTCTACCAGGCCTACGCCGATTTCCACGACATGATGGACATCGCCGAGGGCGTTTACACCACCTTCGCCCAGAAATACCTCGGGACCTATGAGCTGAACTGGATGGGCGAAACGATCGATCTGACCCCCGGCTGGCCGCGGCTGACGATGGTAGACGCTGTCAAGCAGTATGTCGGCGTTGATTTTGGTGCGATCACCGACGACACGGAGGCCGTTGCTGCGGCAAAGGCAGTCGGCGTCGAGCTGGCGGAGGCTGCCGAAAAGACGTGGGGCAACGCGCTTTACGCCTGCTTCGACCAGAAGGTCGAGGAGCATCTGGTGCAGCCGACCTTTATCACGATGTACCCGGTCGAGGTCAGCCCGCTGACCAAGCGCAGCCCGGAGGACCCGCGCCTGACCGAGCGCTTTGAGTTCTTCATCTGCCGCAGCGAGATGGGCAACGCCTATTCCGAGCTGAACGACCCCATTGACCAGCGCGAACGCTTCATGAAGCAGGTCGAGCAGCGCGAACGCGGCGACGACGAGACGGAAATGCTCGACGAGGATTTCCTCACCGCGCTTGAATACGGTATGCCCCCCACGGGCGGCATGGGCATGGGCATCGACCGCGCCGTCATGCTCTTCACCGGCGCAGACACCATCCGCGACGTCATCCTGTTCCCGACGATGAAGCCGCTGGATCTGCCGAAGAAGGACGCCGCCAAGGCGGAAGCTGCTCCCGCAGCACCCGCCAAGGAGGAAATTATCGACTTCTCCAAGGTCGAAATTGAGCCGCTGTTCAAGGACTTTGTCGATTTTGAGACGTTCTCGAAATCCGATTTCCGCGTCGTGAAGGTCAAGGCCTGCGAAGCGGTCAAAAAGTCCAAAAAGCTTCTGAAATTCGTGCTGGATGACGGTTCTGGAGCGGACAGAGTGATCCTTTCCGGCATTCACGATTACTACGAGCCGGAGGAATTGGTCGGAAAAACGTGCGTCGCCATCACAAATCTGCCGCCGAGACCCATGATGGGTATTGCCTCTGAGGGCATGCTCATCTCCGCTGTTCACCACGAAAACGGCGAGGAACGGCTGCACCTTCTGATGCTCGATCCGCACATCCCGGCGGGTGCGAAAATGTATTAAATTCCCAATTTGACACGTTTTTGACACACTTTCGGAATTCAATATGACACAATATGAAACTGGAATGCACAGACACCCTGTGCATTCCAGTTTTTCTTATCCAAAAAGTTTGATTTTCTCACTCATGTGCTGCACCGATTTTTTAAGGGTGTCCTCTGTAATATGCGCATAAATATCCAGAGTGGTGCTGATCTCGGCGTGCCCCATGATCGTCTGGATCGCCTTGTGATTGGACTCGACCTCAAACATTCGCGTACAGAACGTATGCCGCAGGCTGTGAACGGAGAAGTGTGGGAGCAATAGAGGCGATCGCTGATCCTCTTCGGCAAGCTTCAATTCCTCCGCGTTGTAGTCTCGGATGATCCGCTCAATCGCACGATTCAGGCTGTGGGGATTCAACAGATCTCCATAGCGGTTCCGAAAGATGAAATCTGTGTAGCCGTCAATTGTCGGACTGGGTGTATCGTAGAGCGTGTCCAAAATAGCAATCAGTCCAGCCAGCTCAGCTAGGACTTCTGGACACATCGGAATGCAGCGAATGCTGCTTGCTGTCTTTGGCGTTGAGATCAGGAAACGGCATACAGACACGCTACTTGCAAGAAGTATTCTGCATCGTCTGATACCGATTGATCTTTGCGGAAACGACGCAAATAATCAATATTTTGATACCGAACCGCATTGACTTTTTGCAACGTTATTGTATAATGGTGTCAGAAATTAAGATATGTGCTTATCGGCTTAATGCAGCTGGGCACAAGATGTAGCGACGGCTCTTGCGAGGCGGCTGAAGATCTGATCTCCGGCTTTTCGGCGATTGAAGCGGAAGCAGAACTCGTCCAAATAGGACTGAAGCTGTGTGCAGCGGCCGTGATAAGTGCCGAGCAGGAATGCTTTCAGGTTGCTGATGGCTTTGTGCAGCCAGTGCAAGTCGCCAGGTTCATACTGTTTCGCGTCCAGCTCCACGCCAGACAGGTTCTTATAGCTTCTGTAGCCGTCGCATTCGATTTTTGCACCTGTCGCAACAGTTTTGCCGATGACTTGCTGAAGTGTTTTGCTCGTGACGTCTTCCACGACCTGCATCCGCGTGAACAGCGCAGTCCCGTTTTCCGTTTTTGACAGCGCCACCACGATCTTCGCCTTGTCCGTCCCGCGACCACGCTTGCCGTTGTGCGTTGCTCCGCCCACGTAGCCGTCGTCCATCTCAACAATGCCAGAAAGTGCGTAGTTCTCGTCTCTTTGAGCCATCGCACGGCGAATTCTGTGCAAAAGATACCACGCCGACTCATAGCAGATGTTCAGCGTGCGGCTCAGCTGGACGGCAGAAATGCCGCGTTTGTCCGTGGCACACAGATAGATCGCCCAGAACCAAGCGGTCAGGGGCAGATGCGTGCGGTGCATAACGGTTTCTGCGGTGACGGAAGTCTGGTATCGGCAGGCACGGCACTGGAACGTGTTCCGCCCGCGAACTGGGTAATATTCCGTACAGCCGCATTTCGGGCAGACAAAGCCGTTTGGAAACCGAAGCCGGAATAATTCCGCCCGGCAGCTCTCTTCCGTGCTGAAACGAGTGCGAAATTCTTTAAACGTGATGCTCTCTGCTCGTGCCATGCCAATGACCTCCTGCGTTTTCTGAGATCATTGTAGCACTTCTGCTGTCCTATATTTCGGACTTTTGTATCTATTTTTCGTTCAACTGCGTAAAGCCGATAAGCACATTAAGATATTATTGTGTTTTCAGGACTTCGTAAATTTGCAGAACTTTATGAAGCCGAAACCGTCATGTTTTGTATGTGCAGGCAGGGCGTCACAACTATGCCAGCATATACGAAGAATGGCAGAATTTTGACAATTTAATATGTTTGCCAACGAAGAATTGTAATTGCAGGTTATCTCTCGCCTTATAGTCTGCAATGAAAGAGCAATAAATCTACTCGCCCGGAACTGTGAGGATGAGCAAGTTTCTAAAGTAGCTTGGAGGAAACGAAAGACAGCGTTACACCAACAAGCTATGTGTCCGAAAGGCCGCCATTGCGGGAGAAAATCCCGTGAGAAGGTAGGAAACAGAGCGCGGACGCGACCCGCGTCCATAGTCCAAGTCAGGAGAATCGCTTTTCTTCGCCTGCATGAGATGCTGCCTGTTTTATGATCTCGTTACGTGCAGAAGTTGGCAAACAAAGGGTAGATAGCACGATGATCCTATCGGTATTTCGGAACAGGGCTCCGATTTGCTTCTAAAGTTGAAGCAAATCGGTGTTTTTTGTTTTGAAGCAATCGGATTATCTCGCGTCAGCGGGATGATTTGTTTTTTGCGTAAAAATCGATAGGAGGATCATCTGCGATGAATGAGCAGCAACGGCAAGCATATCTGGACCAGATCAACTATGGCCGCATTGAGCGTGTCATTGCGTACAAAAATGTGCAATTCATCATCGAGCACCAGCACGATACGCTGGAGCAGCTAACTGCATATTTGAAATCCTGCATGGAGGACATTGGACACCCGCCCGCGATGGTCGAGGTGATCGGCGGCGAGTATATTGAGTACCGTTTCGGCTCATGGCAAGCTGCAATCCGTTCCTTTTATGCCGGAAAAACCACAAACATCAAAAAACCGCCACATTTTCGTGACCGCAAGATCGTTCAGGATTTATGCGAGATCGAATTGAGACGGCTTGCAGCGAAGGACGCGGCATCTTCTGAACGGGAGGTGCAGCGATGAATCCGAACAGAACGTATGAGGAAAATATGGCGGCGCTTAAAAAAGTTTTGACCCAACGCACCTATACGGCGCTGTCTCACAGGAACATCGAGTTTGTTCTGAAATATCAAAATGCTACGACGCAAGAGCTGGCTGCATATTTGCGGCGGCAGCAGGCGGAGCTGCGGCATATCCCCGGCAGGACAGAAATAATTGGCGGCGATTTTATTGAACTGCGGTTCCGCGGATGGGTAAATGCGCTTGAAGCGATCGGCGTGAGCAGAGAGCTTGCGGCAAAGCGCAGTACGCCCGCGCTGGAGAAGACCATGCTCTTCCAGCAGGAATACGAACGCCAGCGGGAACAGGATATACTGGAAAAGCGGCAGAAGAAGGCTGCGAACAAAGAAAAAATGCGGCAAGAAAAGGCTGAACGGAAAGCCAAGTAAAAGCCGGCTCCTTGCCTCTCCCTTTGGGAGAGGTGGCCGAGCGCAGCGAGGACGGAGAGGGTAACAGGCAGAAGACCCTCTCAGTCGCCTGCGGCGACAGCTCTCCCGGAGGGAGAGCCAAGAACGATTGTATGCCAATCTGAAACGGACAGATTTGCAGATAGATGTGTGTCTCATCCCCCTGAGATCAAGCTGCCAGTGCGTCACCCCTTGACGCGCTTAAAATCCCCGGTTCCGAATTGGGAACGCGGAACCGGGGGATTTTAAAACAAATCTACCGGGCCTTCGCCCGTCTCAATAAGGCGATACGCGCCGACAACTGAATAGCTGCAGCAGGAAAGGATACTGCTTTCGGGGAAGTGCCGCGACGATAAGAGCGCGCCAAGGGAGTGGAAAACGTGGTCTTCACATGGGCGCGTGGGAGCACAGGAAACGATACTGGATTTGCAGCGCATGAACAGGCATTTAGCGGCTTAGTCGGGAGCCGTTAAATAAAAACGCTTCTTCGGTGCACGGGAGAAGCGGAAAAAGAATGTGCGTTTCCGCGCGGGACTTCCCGGACGCGCGGGTAAAATGGAACCGGGAACCAACCTTTTAGGAGGAAATGAACAGAATGAAAAAGTTCACAGCAATTCTCCTGGCAGTTGTGATGGTCTTTGCGCTGGGCGCAAGTGCCTTTGCGGCAGACACCACACCTGTCACTACCAAGGCCGTCGACACGACGTTGTCGGTCACGGTGGACTACACCATTGAAGGTCTGTACTTCGACGGTACGACCCTCAAGAGCTCGGCCACGAACGGCTACTATCCGTTCAACTTCTCGTTCATCGTGAGCGACCGCACAGCAGTTGGCAGCATCACTGTCAGCAATGGCGGCTCGTTCGCATGGGCATCGGACAGCGAAGACAGCGAGACTGAGAGCACCACGACCACCTATGGTCTGGTCACGCTGCCCACGACCTCCGCTTCCACGGTGACGGTCACCAGCAAAAGCGGCGGCACCCTCACAATCAGCTGCGCACAGCCCAACGGCGGCACAACGGCAGCTGGTACGGCGCTCTACGCTTACCTTCCGGCTCCCGCACAGTTCGTCAACGAAGGCGTGACGACTGGCGGCTGGGGCGATGCGTATGACAGCAACGGTGCGGTCAAGGCTACCGGCTCGACCGGCGTTTCCCTCGGCTTCTTCGGCGGTTATGCCGTCTATGAGTTCGAGAACCCGATCGCTGACGATCCCACACACCCCTACGGCGCGGACTTCATCGTCTACGGCAACGCATTCTGGAACAACTCCGAGGCGGGCTGCATCCAGGTCTCCAAGGACGGCACGACGTGGTACGATATCGCGGGCTCGATGTATTACACTAAGAGCACGAAGGGCGCAACCATCACCTACACGAACCCCAACCCGAACGAGGACAAGGGCATTACTGCGGCTGGTGCAACCAGCACTCTGGCAGATGTTCCCTACGCACTGACAGTAAACGGCACGACCACGTCCGGCACGGTCACGAAGAACACCTTCCACAACCACAGCTGGTTCCCGCTGAACGCGAACTACTTCGTCGATTCCGGCACGCGCAAGGAAATGGCCAAGGTCGATGAGTTCTCTTTCGTCAGCAGAACACTGAACAGTGACAACATCACCAGCACGCTGACCTTCAAGGGCACGCTCCTGACCAACTACCCCGGCACGGGCAAGACGGATCAGATCGGCTTCGGCTACTGCGACGTGCATCCGAACAAGACGCTCGGCGGCACCATCGCCTATAACCCGTACCAGACCTTCACCAGCAGCAGCGACTATGATACCAAGGTTGCGGGCACCAGCGGCGGCGACCCGATCGATATCGCATGGGCCGTTAACTCCAGCGGTGCTCCGGTAAAGCTGGGTTCCATCAAGTATGTCCGCATCTACACCGGCATGGCGCAGATGAACGGCATCTTCGGTGAGATTTCCACCGAGGTCTGCGGCGTCGCCGCCTGCACGGGCAGCACGACGGAAACAGCAGCTACTCCGACGATCAAGGTAAACGGAACGACGCGGGAAACCAACAACGGACAGAGTGTTCCGGTTACTAATCTTGGTTCTGGCACTTGCACCGTCACGGTAGAAGGCACTGGCTATATTTACATCAATGGCGTTGCTACAACTTCGGCAACGTTCACTCCGACTAGAACTGGTACGTCCGTACAGATCATCGTGCAGAATGGTACAGCTGCACCTTATGTTGCAGGACTTAGGCTGAAAACGGCTGGATAATGCATACTAGCTTTTCAAAACAGGCGGGCAGAATTGCCCGCCTGCTGACGATAGTCATAATATGTATCGCAGTACTCTTAGGCTGCTTACAAACTGCATTTGCGACTGTTGTACCATCTGTAACGATTTCAGAAACGGCAGTTTTGAAAGCTACAATCGAGGATTCCGACTACTGCGACTATTTTTATATCGTTGAAGTACCAGCAGAAACGAGCAGCATAACCGCTACCATTCAGAATGATGACATAGGAATTAGCTATGCGACAGAATATGTTGCGAACGGAAACGGAGGCTTCATTGCACAAACTCCAAGCAATTACAGTATAGCAGGGAATACCTTTACGTTTTCAGTCGCAAACGCAAGCTATGATACTCCCATTGAGCAATTACTGCCAGACTTGCTGACAAATCCAAATTTTGCGCAATGGAAGACTGGATATTCTTTCTATATGGTTTTGGCTTCGACTGATGAATATGAGGACGAAGAAACGTTTGAATATATCCAGTATTCATATTATTTCCTATGCTATCAGCAGGCAACGGAAAGCGTCGATAAAATGGCGCTGAAACGTGCGCTCGACGCAGTTCCAACTTCCGGGTATTATACTGCAGATGACCGCTATAACGGCAAAACGGAGAGCAAGACCGGATTTTGGAACAGAATGCAGGCAATCGTGACTGCGGCGAAAAATGTGTATGAGAACGATGCAGCAACACAGGACGCGGTGGACGCAGCAGCAAAAACGCTTGATCAGAAAGATCCAAACAGCGAATTATCCAAAGCTATCGCAAACCTGATCCCAACGTCTCAAGTCAACCCGACAGGACTTCATGAGACGCTGCCGCTCTACAGCGACCTCGACGAGAAGGAATACTCCACCAGCAGCTGGGCTGCGTTCTACCGTAAGAGAACAGACGCACAGAATCTGTATGACAGTCTGTTCACGAAGGACGCGGAAGGAAACGTCATAGCAACAGAGGAAAACAGCTCCGCCAAGCATCCGCAGGCGGATGTGGATGCGCTGGTGAAGGCGCTGGAAGACGCCAAAGCCGGTCTGGATACCCGTGTTCACAGCCTGCTGCAAGCTGTCACCGACAACGCGCTTGCCGGTATCTCGCTCTACGCGAGCTATTATGACACGCTGAAAGAGACCGACTACACGCTGGAAAGCTGGCAGAACTATGTGAAAGTGCGCGGCGAGGCACTGAACACCGCGAAGGAGCACGGAACCTTCACATCCACCATGGGTGTGGAGGAAGTACGGATACAGGCAAAAGCGTTCAACGACCTCCGCAGCGCGTATTTCAGCCTTGTTCCGAACGCGGCCAAGATCACGGTACACGTCTCGCTGGCCGACGAATTAGCGGCAAAAAAGGCAACGTCCATCAGGAAGAAGCTCAAGATGCGCACCTATACCCGCACGGTCGATGCAGGTACGACGGTTGCAGATGTAATGACCAGCACCTATAAGGACGAGAATGTCTGGTGGATAAACTCCATGAGTGAGCTGATGGTCTACGTCAACGGTACGATGTGCTTCTCCTGCCAGGCGGGCGGTATCGACTACGCTGAATTTGACGAGTACGGTAAGTTCCTGCTCCACGATAACGACAAAGTAACCATCGTGCGCGTGGAAATGCCGGGCATGGTCAACATCAGCGAGGATATCTGGCCGATGGCGCTTGAACGTGTGCCGGATCAGATGCGGTATCAGACGCTGACGACGGATCTTCCGCAGGACAAGACCAACGGCGCTTACAAGGCAGTCGTCGGCGTGCCGTTCACGCTGACGGCGACCTCGAAGGCAGCTATGCCCGCCTACATGACGGATGACGAGGCAAAGCCCGTCGCAGGCGCGCATATCTTCCGCAGCACGATCACAGATTCGCTGGATTCGGTTACAGGCGCAGACATTCTGACCGACACGAAGCTCAGGACCGGCGCCGACGGCACGCTTACCATGACCGTCTATCAGCCGGGCTGGCAGCTGGTCAACGCCTATAGTCTTGACAGCGAAAACAGCGCGTTCGTCAACGGCGGCGCGATTCTGATTTACGCTTCCGTCGACGAGTCGCAGGCAGACCTCACGAAGATCAAGAACGATCTGCGGGCGGAGCTCAAGAAAACGTATGAGAATCCGGACTATCCGAAGGAGTGCTTCACGGAGGCCGATTGGCAGACGATTGAAACGCTCTACAAGACCGGCATGGACGGCATCGACGCGGCTAAGGACGCTGCTTCCGCTTACGCGGCACAGCTGACTGCGAAGTCCGGCATCGAGACGCTCCAGACGGCAGCTGCGAAGACGAACGCTCAGAACCTTGCCAATTTCCGGGCGCAGATGGCGAAATTCCCCGAGGATCTGTCGAAGCTCGACAGCTCGGCGGTTCAGCTCATCGACCAGCTCGAAGCGTACTACAACGCGATGACGCAGTATCAGCGCGACGAGCTGAGCGTGAAGGAAAAGACACGGTACGAGGCAATTCTTGCCGCGCGGGATGGACTTGCCGAGGGCGGCGCGAAGCAGTACACGCTGACGGTCGAGTACGATCTGTCTGCTGTGCCGGAGGATGACAAGGCGGGTCTGGAAGCCATGATTCAGTGGCTGCAAGAGCACCGCGTCGTCGACGGCACGAACGGCACCACCGGCGGCACGATGATGGCGGGTCTGTTTACCTACAACACGGTGGACGCGGGCCAGACGAAGGTCAACTACACGCAGGTAACGACTGTGCCCGTCGGAAGCGGCGTGTACTTCTGCTCCAACCCGACCTACGCCACCTACTTCCAGATCCGCGGCGCTCGCAACGAGGATAAGGATGGTCATACGCTGACGGATGCGAGCGTGAAGACAAACTTCCCGTATCTCGTTACTGGCAATGATTACGCCATCACCGACACCGGTGCGGCGTGGCGCATTGAGGATCACTGGGTCAAGGGAACGAACACCACTGAGGTTCCGCACTTCTATGTCAATGACAACGAGTACGAGCTTCGCGGCATCACGTTCTCCGGCGTCTCCGAGGAGACCATCGAAGACCGCAGCCTCGACACCTTCGACTACTCGGATTACGGCACGGATATCAAGGCCAACCGTATTCTCCGGAGCTTCAAGTACTTCACCATGCCGTATGACAACGTGACCGCAACTGTCACGTGGGTTCCTGTCGGCGGCTCCGAGAGCGAGATCACCGCTGCAAAGGACAGCGCAAAGACCGCCCTCAAGACCGCGCTCGACGGCTACGGCGAAGATCACAAGCTGTACGCGAAAATCCTTGAAGCGTACAACGAGGGTCTGACTGCAATCGACAGCGCGAAGACGGTCGAGCAGGTCGCTGCGGCACGCAGAGAAGCGCTCAAGAGCATGGCCAACGCTGCCAACGACGTCAGTACCGGCACCGAGATCAAGGGCTGGGAATACGGAACAGGCGAGTATTGGCTGAAGGTCAATGACGCCACTAACGGCAATGCTTTCACGCCCGGCACGCAGGTCGGCACTGTGACCGTCAGCGTCCAGAACTACACGAACAACGGCAGCAGCGCCGAGAGCGAGAACAAAGCCGCGCTCGAACACTTCTACAGACCTGAGGATCAGTACTGGCTCGAACGGAAGAATTACCCGCTTGGTGAAAATGACACCATGATGACCGTTCTGCTCCGTGCGCTCACGGAAGCGAACTGCACATGGCTCGGCACCGGCGGCAATGGCGACGAGAAGTATGATTTCGACATCACCTATCTTTCCACCATTACCGACGGCGATTACAGCCTTGCCGAATTCACCGGCGGCCAGCAGTCCGGCTGGATGGGTACGCTCAACGACTGGTTCACCAACGAGGGCTTTGCCAACTTCTCCGTGAAAAACGGCAAGCTGGCGGACGGCGATATCATCAGCATCAAGTACACCTCCGTGGGTCTTGGCGAAGATGTCGGCGGCACGTGGAGCAACTCTGACACGACGCTCAAATCGCTGACGTTCGACGGCGATGGCGATCCGCGCCTGACCACCACGTTTGAACCCGGTAAGCGCGGCGGTACCTACACCTACACGCTCGTCATCGACGGCGACAGCTCGAACCTGACGGTGACCCCGACGGCGGCAAACAAGAACTTCCTCGTGAAGACGTTCCTGAACGAGAAGGTCACGTCCAACACCGAGGGCAGCAGCTTCTACAAGCGCACCGAGTCCATCCCCGTCGTCGCGGGCGATACGATCTACATCGGCTGCGGCATCAAGGGCTGGCCCACCATGAACAATCAGGCCGGCAACACGCAGTCGAACGACGGCACGTGGTATGTGGTCAGAGTGATCTCTGCCAGCGGCAGCTACAAGGTGGTCGAAGATCAGCTGAAGCAGCTCCCGCAGGCCGACACCATCGACTTTACCAACTACGAAAAGTACGAAAAGCAGATCGCTGCGGCAGAGGCTGCGTACAAGCAGCTGCAATCCGAGCAGCAGGCTAAGGTTGATAAAGACGCTGTCGAGAATCTGGAAAAGCTGCTTGAGAAGGTACAGAGCTACCGGAAGCTCAAGGAGTTCAAGGCGACGGTCAAGTCGCTTCCCAGACCGGCTGAGGCGACGCTCGACGATGTGGAGGAGATCCGCAGCGCCCAGCGTACATACGAGGAGATCAAGAAGAATTCTGACCTGTATGAGAGCCTTTCCGTCGCGGAAACCAGAAAGATGGACGAGCTGATCGAGGCTGCCGATACGCTGATCTGGAACGACGCTGTCGAGAAGATCAACGCCATCGGTACCGTGACCATCAATAGCGGCGACGCGATCAATGCGGCGAAGGCAGCTGTATCCAGACTGTCGGCGGATCAGCTGAAGACCTTCCCGCAGGAGCTGCTGGACAAGCTGGCCGAGGCGGAAAGAATCTATCACCTGCTGACGGAAGGCAGCGATACGCCGGTTCTCCCCGTCACGCCGAGCAAGCCGAAGGACGACAAGCCCACCACGGGTTCCTCGTTCACGGATGTTCCGGCTGGAAGCTGGTACGAGGAAGCTGTGAATTATGTCCATGAAAAGGGCCTGATGAACGGCACCTCCAAGAACGGCTTCAGCCCGAACGCGAGCACGACGCGCGGCATGATCGTCACGATCCTCGCCCGTGTCGAGGGCGTGAACACGAACGGCACGCCGTGGTACGCGGCAGGCCAGAAGTGGGCCATGGACAACGGCATTTCGGATGGCACCAATATGCCGGGCGTCATCACCCGTGAGCAGCTGGCGACGATTCTGTACCGCTACGCGAAGCAGAAGGGTTACGACGTGAGCAAGTCCGCCGCCCTGACCGCCTTCTCCGATGCGGACAAGGTCAGCGGATACGCGGCAGAGGCTATGCAGTGGGCAGTCGCCGAAGGGCTCCTTCAGGGCTCGAACGGCAAGCTGGACCCGCAGGGCTCCGCCACCCGCGCACAGGTCGCGACCATCCTCATGCGCTTCATGGAAAAAATCGCAAAATGAAACACGCAGTCCAACATTCTGAATTGAATATTGGATAACCACCCCAAGCTGGGCGGTTCCCCACGCGAAAGCGTGGGGAACCGTGCGGCTTATTCGTGCGTTTAAGGGGAGTTCTTAAACATACGAATAAGCTGCACAAAATGCAGACTTTTTTAAGGGGGAAGCCCTTTTCCCGGAGGGCGAACACACATGAAAAAATTTCTTGAAAGGTACCCATGGGTGCAGCAGGCGGGCTGCGGCGTACTGATCTGTGCGCTGCTGCTGAGTATCTGTCTGCCGCTCATGGGCATGCGGTCGGCCGAGCCGGACAATCCCATCCTGCAAGCCGCGCCGCAGGAGATCACCGTCCTGCAAGCAGGGCAAGCGCCCGGCCACGCCGGAAACGGCGAAGCCGAAAGCACCGGCGCAGCCGGTTCGGGCGGCAGCACCGACAGCGAGCTGACCGGCGAGCAGGAGCAGCCAGACCCGGAGGAAACGGAAAACCAGACGGAGCAGGGACAGGACACCCAGCCGGAGCAGCAGCCGCAGGGCAAGCCCCAGCAGGAAGTCTTGGCCGACGCCGCCATCGGTACAAACACCGATTCCAACAAGGGCGACGAGGGCGAGGAAGCCGGAGACACCGGAGAGACGGACGAGGATCTGCCAGAAACAGAGCTTGACCTCGGTGCGCTGCTGACGTGGTACAAGTACGGCTCACAGGCAAGCTCCATGGTCTGCGCGCCCGGAGACTCTGTCGGCAAGCGTGTATTGCTTGCCCAGCTCGACCGCGGCAGACTGCGCTATGAGCTCGATCTCACCGGCCTCGACGCAGAAGATGCGAAGATCACCGATGTGCAGGTTGCCGTGGGCAACGGCGTATCACAGGACGCGGATACGCGCGGTGTGTTGGATATGACGCTGCCGGACGGCGCGGAGTTTCAGAACTATATCCTGACCGTGCAGGCCCATGCCGTGCAAAAGAACCAGAAGGGCGAAACCGTGGAGACAGACGTGAATTTTGCGTTCGTTCTGCGGCTGGAAAGCGGCATAGACCTCGATTTGCAGCTCATATGGCAGCCCAACGGTCAGGCCACCTGCCCGGCCAACGGCTCTGTCAATCGCACAGTCAAGAGCGACACGCTGACAGACGGAAATTTCGCATACGCGCTGCAATTCCTCGGCGAAAACGCGGACGACGCAACGATCCGCACGGCGGAATACTGGACGACGGACGGCGAACGCGGAACGCTCTCGGAATCCGGCGAGATCCAGATGGCCGCCGCAGACGGCAAGGATACGGAAACGTACTATCTCGCCGTGACCGCCGAGGTGTTGGGGCAGACGATCGGCTATACGTTTGTCGTGACATATGAGGACGGCCTTGATTTACAGCTCCAATTCACATGGTACGAAAAATCCGTCACGGCCCGGCAGGTGCTCTGCGACGCGGATAAGCGCGCGGCACTGACCATCAAGCATAACCAGATCAACGGCAGTGAGCTTCTGTACAAGCTCGGCCTGACCGGCAGAAGCGCACAGGACGCGCAGATCACAAGCGCCAGCTTCAACGGGGCCGCTATGAGCACGGACAGCGGTTCCGTGCGGTTGGAAGCTACGGAAAGCGGCGCGACCTATACGGCCCTCGTGACCGCGAAGGTCAAGGATCGTACTGTCACATTTACGGTCACGATCCGTTACCAGAGCGACGTTTCGCTTGAAATGGCGTATACCGTTATGGAAGATGGCGCGGCGAAGCCGTGTGTCCTGAAATGTGAAAACAGGAAGACCGTCCATGCGGAGGATGTCTATGACAATCAGCTGACAGACGGGCTGCTTGGCTATGAGCTGCGGCTCACAGGCGAGGACACGTCGGGCATTGAAATCACCTCTGTCACCTGCTATCAGTCGGGAGATTTCAGCACAAAGACACTCACAGCGCCCACCGGCAGCGTGACGCTGCTTCTGGCTGAGGACGGCAAAACGGGCGAAAATACATTTACCATCAAAGCCTCCGGCGCGGGCGAGGAATACACGTTTATCATCAGCATTCCGTATAAGCACCGCGGCGATCAGGAGGTAAAGATCGAGTGCGATCTGGAGGACGTCGAAAGCGTCGCAAACGGACAGATGCTGACCTTTAAGCTCCGCGCTTGGAGCGAGGATGCCGAGCAGAACAAAACGTATATCCTGTATACCGGAACGGACACCAAGCTGAGTGTAAAGATGGATGATGAAGCGTGCATCTTTACCGGCGTTGCGGGCGGAAGCTGGCAGCAGTTCAAGGTGACGCCGAGCAATCCGGAAAAGGGAGACACAAACGAGCATACGCTTGTGATCAGCGCCGAGGACGCCTTCGGCAATAAAGGTGAGAAAACGATCCTGCTTCGCGGCGAACGCGCAAGCAGCGGCGAAAAGCTCGGCGAGGCGACAATCGTGATCGACATGGGCGTCGTCGGACTCGGTTCTTCGTCCATCACCTGTGATGTCCTTGCCGGCGAACCGGCGTCCTGTGCAGTTGCAAAAGCGGTCTGGGGCTATACGGCGCCGGAGCCATTCGGAACGGCTGAACGAAGCCTCGGCTGGCGCGCGGAGTGCAACGATCCGTTCGGCCCTGATTTTTACCTGAGAAGTCTGGACGATACAAGCGGACTTGGTATGCGCGCCAATGCGATCAGCGGCTCATGGAGCGGTACGGAAGCGGAGAACTTTGCCAGAATTGACGCGCAGTTTGGCGAAGGCACGAATCTGGACATTCTCTGGCGCTGCATCTACCGCAACAGTCTGAGCCTGAATGACGCAAGCAGCAGCCTCGGTGAATTGGATTTCACGGAAGGTTCCGGCTGGGAATATGAAATTAACGGGACTTATCCGTCCTACGGCATGGACAAGGCCGACTTAAAGCCGGGAGATACGCTGACGCTGCGCTATACGCTGGCTTACGGCTGGGATATCGGGAATGGGCAGGGGCGCGGAAACTCTGTCGGCTACTGCGTGACCTACTACGGCGGCGGGCGCTGGTCCGAAGAACCGCACCACGATCTGCAAGCTGTTACAACGGACGGTATAACGAAACAGATCTGCAAGCGCTGTGGTTTGGAGAATCCCTGTACGCACCCGAAGGATCACCAGAAGTACGTCGATCAGGAGAACGGAACCTGTGCGCTGGTCTGCGAGGACTGCGGGAAGAACGTTAGTGACCCCGCGCCGCATGTGCTTCAATACACGAGCGAAGAAAATTCCGAGGTACACATCATCACATGCCAGCACGACTGCGGATACAAAAAGGAAGAACCGCATATCTGGAAGGAAATCAGCAACACAGCGAACTGTGAACACGGCGGTATCCGAACGGATGAATGCCAGGACTGCCATGCAAAGCGGGAGACAGAAGAACCTGAGCCGCTGGAGCATGAAATTGGGGACGTCTGGTATTCTGACGGCGCGAAACATTATCAGAAGTGCAAAAACTGCGGTACGCATATCAATGAAGCAGAGCACCACTACATAGAAGGCGAATACGACTGGATATGCGATAAGTGCAAGATGCTGCATATGAGCGCCTGCAATGGTATCGGTGAGTTCCGCTGGGATGGCTCCGAAGTAGATGCGGACGGACATACGCTCTACTGCAAAGATTGCGGATTGTCTGTCAAGCAGACGCACGACCAGAAGGGCGAAAACGGTGCCTGCTCGGTCTGCGGGTACGGCAGTCACGTCTGCGAGGATCATAAGCAATATGTGAACAACAACGATGGCACGACACATAAAGTGATATGCAGTGTCTGCCAGAAAGAACTGGTCGAATCCGAGGCACACACCTATGTTGAGGGCATCTGCGCCTGCGGCGCAATAGACCAGACCTACACGCCGCCGACTGACCCTGACCCCACCCCGGACCCGAATCCGGGCGGGGATGAAGACGGCGGCGGAAGCGGCGGCAATCCCGGTGGAGACGGCGACGGCGGAGATGATTCCGGCGGCGGCTCTGGCAGCGGAGACACCGGCGGAGAAGGATAACGACATAAAAATAACGAATAGGAGCAGCTTGCTATGAATACAAAAATCAACGAGATTTTACAGGAGATCGAGTCCGTTATCGTCGGCAAGAACGAAATTGTCGAGAAAATTTTAATGGCCATTCTGGCGCAGGGGCATGTGCTCATGGAGGACGTGCCGGGTGTCGGCAAGACCACGACGGCCATGGCCTTTGCAAAAGTCCTTGGCTTGGAGACCCGCCGCGTGCAGTTCACGTCGGACACCGTGCCGTCGGATATCATCGGCTTCTCGGTCTATGACAAAAAGGCGGACGAGTTTGTCTACAAGCCCGGCGCGATCATGACAAACCTGCTGCTGGCGGATGAGATCAACCGTACCTCCAGCAAGACGCAGTCCGCGCTGCTGGAGGCCATGGAGGAGCACAAGGTCACAGTGGACGGCAAGACGTATGATTTGCCGAATCCCTTCATCGTCCTTGCCACGCAGAACCCGGTTGGTTCTGCCGGTACGACGATGCTGCCGAACTCCCAGCTTGACCGTTTTCTGATTCGTGTCAGCATGGGCTACCCCGACCATAAGAGCAGCGTCAACATCCTCCGCGACCGCCATGTGGATAATCCCCTTGACCGGGCCTATGCCGTGGTCAACAAGGAAGAACTGCTGGGACTGGTGCAGGACGTGCGAAAAGTGGATATGCGCGACGCCGTTCTGGACTATGTGACCACGCTCGTGGAAAAGACCCGCACCCATCCGCAGGTCGCGCTCGGCGTCAGCCCGCGCGGCGCGCTGGCGGTCTGCCGGATGGCGAAGGCATATGCGTATCTCAATGGCCGTGACTTTGTGATGCCGGAGGACGTCGCCGCGATCTTCCCGGACGTCTGCGCGCACCGTCTGATGCTGAACAGCAAGGCCCGCATGATGGAGGAAAAGCCGGAATCCGTTCTGGCCGAGATCCTCAAGACGACGGATATGCCGGTGCTGAAAAAATGAAAATAGTACGAAAATTCGTCTGGCTGCTGCTGACGCTTGGGCTTCTCGTCCTCGCCGTCCAGACAGCCAGACCCATCGCGCTCGGCCTCGCCGCCTGCATGGTGCTGCTGCCGCTTTTGTGCCTGCCGGTCAACCTGTACGCGGCGAAAAAGCTGAAGCTGACGGTCAGGCTGCCTGTGAATCTCCGCAAGGGCGAGGGCGGCACGGCAGAGCTGACCGTGCAGAACCCGACTGTTTTCCCAATTTGCCAGATTTCCTGCCGTGTGCGGCTGGAGAACCAGTTGAACGAAGAGACGCAGATCGTAAACGTGAGCGGCGGCATCTGGCCGAAGGGCAGGCGGACAATGAAAATTTCACTGCAAAGCCCGTGGTGCGGCCGTGTTCGCCTGAACGTGGAATCTGCCCGCCTGTATGACTGCTTCGGTCTCATCGGCGTGAAAACACAGCTTGACGCGCACGGGGCCTGCGTCGTGCAGCCGGATACGTTCCTGCAGACGCTAGTGATCTCTCCCGCTGCGGCGCACATCGACGATACCGAGGATTATTCCAACGAGCGTCCCGGCTATGACCTGTCCGAGATGTTCCAGATCCGCGATTACGTTCCTGGCGACAGCCAGCGGCAAGTCCACTGGAAGCTCAGTCACAAATATGGCAAGCTTATTGTAAAAGATCCGTCGCTGCCCATCACGCGCTCTGCCGCGGTATTCTGGGAGCGCACGGAAGAAAATCCAACGGTAGACAGAACGGATGCAGAAGCCGAGATCGTCGTTTCCGTTTGCCGGAATCTGCTTTCCCAGTCCGTCCAGTTTACGGTGGGATGGAACGAGGGCGATACAGGCCGCTGTGTGTTCCAGCAGATCCGGGATATGGACGACCTCATCGGCCTGCTGCCGCGCCTGTTTACGGCAAAAGCGACAACCGGCGTCAGCGGTGCGTCGCTGCTTCTCCAAGAGGTACCTGCCGGAAGCTGGTCGCATCTGATTTACGTTTCCGGTGAACAGCAGGCGGAAACGGAGCAGCTTTCGTCCATCGGGCGGCTGACCGCGCTTATCTGCGGCGAGCGGTTCAATGAGAAGGATTACGCTGCGCAGCTCTCCGAGCTGGAACTGTAAGGAGGGCCGATATGAAACAAAAGAATCTGACCGGCCTGCGAGCCGGAATCTACCGCGAGGCGCAGTCCACGCGAGGTCAAACGCTGCTGGAACTGCTGTCTGCCCTCCTGATTTTCCTCGCGCTTGTCGTGATTTGCTACACGGTAAGCGGTTTTGCTGCAATGCTCTGGCTGCTGGGTGCGGGTATTCTGACTTGCATTGCAGCCGCAATCATCCGGCATTTCCAAAAGACGAAGCTGCTGTTCCCCATTCTGCTGGCGGCATTGCTTCTCGTTGTCCTGTTCGCGCGGAACCCGCTGCTGAACGGCTTCGGCGCGGCTTGGAATACACTGCGCGGCCTCTGGGCAGAGGAAAAAGGCATCCTCCTGCCGCTTGCCGAAACAGACGGCACCGGCCTCTGGCTGGCTGGGATCGTGAGCGGCATTCTGCTGGCACTGCTGGCGCTTGCATTTTCCCATATGCCGACGCTGGCGGCGGCTGTTCTGACGGCGCTCTGCGTGGCAGCTGCGTTTGTGCAGCCGGGCATCTTGCTCCTTGCTGCGGCAGCGATTGCCTTGCTGCTGCTGACATGGCAGAAAAGCAAAAACGCCGTCTCGGCGGCGAGCTTCCTGCTCGTGGGCGTGATCGTCGCGGGCGTAGCCGCAATTTCCCTGCAAACAGGCACGATGCAGACCCTTTCACAAAATGCGAAGGACGCTTTGCATCACTGGCGCTACGAAAAAGCGGAAGAGATTCTGCCGGAGGGCGAGCTGTCCGAACCGGTCGTGAAGACAGAAAGCACAGACACCCTCCTGTCCGTCACGGCGGATACGGCGCAGACGCTCTATCTGCGCGGCTTCGTCGGTGACAGCTACGAAAACGGCGTATGGTCTGCGCTGGACGCGGAAACCGCCGCAGAGGAAAAAGACCTCTTTTACTGGCTGCATCAGTCCGGCTTCTATCCGCAAAGCCAGTTGGCTTCTGCTGCCCGGCTGATGGGCAATTACCAGTCCGGCAGCGTCAGTGTGCAGAATCTTACCGGGTGCAGTCTGTACTGCTACGAGCCGTGCACGATTCTTCCGGAACGCGCAGGCTTGGCGAAAAACAGAATTCAGCCGTCCGCGCTTGAAACAAACGGTCTGCGCGGTGAGCGCGGCTATTCCTACGAGACAGTTTCGGACGCACAGACGATTCTGCCGGAGCTTCTGGACTTTTTGCAAAATGACACGTCGGACGGCGTGAAATCGTACTTACAGATGGAAAGCGCGTACCGGGAATTTGTGTATTCCTACGCGCTGACCGTTCCCGCGGAGTTCCGCGCGCAGCTCGGCGCAGTGCTGGATCAATACTGCGAAAGCTACGGCCCGGCAAACAGCCTGACGAAAGAGCAGGCGCAGACGGCGGCGCTGGCGTTTCTGGAATTGTGCTTTGATGGAAGCGGCGATATCGCATTGCCGCTGACTGACACGGCGGACGGCACGACGTACCAGTACGCAACCGTCGCGGCTTTAGCCCTCCGCTATTACGGCATCCCCGCCCGTTATGTCGAGGGATATACGGTCAAGACCGCAGAAGGTGAACCGGAGAATGTAGACGCAAGCGCCGCTGGCGCATGGGTCGAGGTGTATCAGGACGGCGTGGGCTGGCTGCCGCTGGCGCTGACACCGGGCCTCGAAGACCTCTCTGCCGAGCAGACCGAGAGCGGCATCAAGCCGGTCGGCGCGGGCAAGGAAGGAACCGGTGACGGCCCCCGCGTAACGGAGGGCCAAGAGCTGGAACAGGACGACGCGGAACCGGACAATTCGGAGGACAACACCCCGGATGGCGGACAACGGACAGGGCTTCTCCACAAGCCCGCGTTCTGGATCATCCTCATTGTGGCACTGCTGCTTCTATTGCTTGCGGCTATCATCATCCGTCACGAGGTCATCCTCAAAAAGCGAAACGAAGCATTCACGCAGGAAGACCAGTCCGCCGCAGCCGCCTGCCTGTTTACAGACTGCGCGACACTGCTGGCAGCAATGGGCTTCAAGCGCGGCACGGGTTCCATGCTGGAGCTTTGTGAAACGGCAAAGGAGCAGCTTGGAGAGGAGTACGCCGCGAAGCTGCACGATATGACCATGTATAACGCACAGGCGCTGTTTTCCAGCCGTGCGATCTCGCCGGAGCAGCTCACAGAAATGCGTGCGTTCCACGACACAACGCTGGAAAGCCTGAAAACCCACACAAACTGGCCGAAAAAACTGCGGCTGAAATGGCTGAATTGTCTCTATTGATGGGAGGGAACCCTATGAAACTGAAACGAATGACCGCCGCCTTGCTCCTGCTGGCGATGCTCCTGTCCTGCCTGCCGCTCAGCGTGCTGGCAGCGGACGCGGAGCCGGTCGATGGCACTGAAACCGTGGACACTGCGCCTGCGGAAGACGCAGAGGTGGAAGACGCCGAAGCGAAAGCCCTGTCTGCCGCGCAGTCCGCAGACGGAGAGAACTTCTTTTATTTCTCCGCCGAGGCGGAAGGAAAGCTGCTGATTGCGCCCGTGAAGATCTCCTATCAGGGCGGGCAGACAATATGGCAGGCGCTGAACGCCAGTCAATATCGCTTTGAGATGGACGGCGGCGATGGCTTTGTTACCACCATCGAGAATGTAACCGGCAACTATCGGTATAGCAGTGTGCCATCCGGCGTGACGCTTGACCATGCGGCAGCCTCCGTGACGTACTTCCGTTTCACCGAATCGGAGCAGAGCGCAATAACGGCAGGACTGCAAATGCTGATGCAGGTCATGGCCGGGTATCTGGATAAGCCCGCCGACGTGCGAAGCGCTGCGTCGGCGGCTTACCAGAAAGCGTATGACAATTATCTCTGTATTGACAGCGACACAGCAAAAAGCTATGCCGAAGAACTCACAAAGGCGATCACGGACTATGAAGCGGGACAGCAGACGACATACGAGGTCTCGTTTTCACAGTTTACCGGCGCCGATTATACCATTTCGGCGGCAAATTCATTTGGAAAGCAGTTTTATGCGGAGACAGACGGAAAACTGCGCCTGCCGAACGGCAATTATACGTTTTGCATTCGCAGGAATAACAAGTCGGTCACGGGTGAACTGACAGTCAATGGAACGGCGCTGACGATCAGCGGCCTTCCGTCGATCCCAACTGCGGAATGGATCAACGAAGAAGCCTTCGCGATTTCGGAGGTCAGCGGCTATAATGAAACGAAGTATAAACCGCTTGAGCTGACGGACGATGGCGCGCATGCTTTTGCGGCCACTATCCTTGACACCTTTACCGGCCCGCTGTATCCGTATGTGACGCTGACCGGTTCTGTTCCGGATGGCGCTGCCATTTCTGCGATTTATACAAATACGGCAGGTGCCGAGATCAGCAGCAGCGTTACGGATGGCTCGAAGCGGGAGCCGCTATATGGCGTGCTGACGCGCGGCGCGAATGGAAATGAGATCGTGTTCCGGGTGAGCGCCGAGTCCGGCAGCTATATGCTGCATGAGGAGCTCACGCTGCGGTTGGGCCGAAAGCCGACGCTGTCCGCGCTGCGGATGGAGGGCGCATCCGGAAACAAACCGGCGGCAAACGAGCGCTTTTCCAATCAGACGTTTACCTATACCTATAAGGTACTCAACACAGAAGAAAGCCTCAAGATCTATCCGACGCCGACGGAGCAGTCCTATTCCGTGTATGTGAACGGGACGCAGCTGACAGACGCATATGTTTCTGTGCCGGTCGATCAGACGAAGGAAACGCAGAATATCCCTGTTCTCGTGACAAGCGGGCGCTATCGGACGGAATATACGCTCATCGTCCAGCGCGGCGAAGGGAAAAAGGTGACGGTGACGCTGGCGGATGAGAACATGGACATCGTCATGAAAAACGGAAACGGAGAGATCCTACAGTCGCGCAGAGAAGCTGGGAACAAATACATTTATACGCTGGTAAACGGTGAAGAATATACCTACTATGCAACGAAGGACACCTATTATCATGCGGAAGAAACGTTTACACTGAATGATGAGAATGCAGAATTCACGGTCTCCATTCCGCAGGCGCAGATTCCGAGCCTGAGTGCGCTCTATGTCGGCCTGAGATCGTCGCTTCCGATCGAAGCACTTGATTTTGGACAGGAGTTTACATCAGAAACGCACAGCTATACGGCGGTCGTTCCGGACAATCAGGGACGGCTTGCGGTCTGGGCAGATCCGGCAGACGGCGCAGCATGTACGCTTCGCTACTGCTCTATCACAGATACGAACACGGACGGCACATGGCAAACTGTGCAGGACGTTGCGAAAACAAGCGCAGAGGGAAAAGAGCTTACCGATGCGATCCTGTTTGGAAACGTCTATGGAAATACGCTGACGTTCACAGCTTCCAAAGCAGGTACTGCCAGCGGCACAAAAAACATTACCTATTCTGCGGACTATGTTGTGACGCTGAAGCGTGAGCTGTCCCTGAACAGCATGACGATCACCTACGGCGGCAGTCCGGTGACCCTCCATTATGGGGAAAACGGAACCGGCTTCCTTTCCTCGCAGAGGGCATATACAATTACGGTTCCGGAGATGGCGACAGCACTGGAGCTGACGCTTGGAACAAGAAACGGCCCCCGGTACGGCGAAACGGACAGCGGCTACGCGCTGCTGGTCAACAATGAAAGTGTGCAGGCGGGCGAAGCGGTTTCCGTCGCACTCAGCGGAGCGGCTGATACGCAGAGTATCACGATCACGGTAAAGGATCAGGCGAACCTTAACGTCGCAACCGATTATACCGTTACCGTCAACAAGGCGGCAGGCACCGCGGTGAAGTTTTCTCTTGCGCCGGAGGGGGCGATGCTTTACATCTATGAAAAAGCCAGCGGTGTGCGTCTCTGGCCGGACAGCGAAGGCAGATATGCGTTCTCGACGGGGTTCACCTATCTCTATAGTCTGACAAAATACGGCTTTGCCGGGCGAAGCGGAGCAATCCAGCTGGAAGCCGGCGACAATGGGAGCATGACCCTGCGTTTTGGCACGATGCAGCAGACAGATAAGGCAGAACGCTTTGAGCCGGAACAGTCATATCCTGTTGCCGACAATACCGTCATTTCTCTGCAGCTGAAAGCCGCAGACGCGAATCCAGACATTGATCCGAACATCCCGTCCGGATGGGCGGATTTCCGCGGCACGGCGTATGACGCAAACGGCAATATGACCGGCACAGCCAACACAAATAATGGCGTAACGAGGGCAAAAATCCCGTTTGCGGCGGAGAGCGGCACACTCTATTGGGCAAGCAAAGTCGGCGACGGCTACAGTGAAGAGGCAGTCGGCAACCCGATTCTGGTCGGCGGTAATCTGATCGCTTATGCCGGAACAAGAATTCTAAAGATCGACAAGGACACCGGCGCAGTTCTGCGCGAGGGTACAATGGCAGGTACGTCCAGCTTTGCGATCAATAATTCGACGTATGCCGAGGGCATGGTCCTTGTCGGGCTTTCCAATGGACGGATTCAGGCATTCAACGCAGATACGTTGGAATCTCTCTGGCTTTACACAGATCCGCTCGGCGGACAGCCAAATTGCCCGATCACCGTATCAGACGGTTATGCCTATACAGGCTTCTGGAACAGCGAGATAAAGAACGCCAGCTTTGTCTGCATCTCTCTGACCGACGAAGACCCCGGCGAAGCAAAGGAAGCGAAGGCCCCGACGTGGCGGTACGTGCAGAAGGGCGGCTTCTATTGGGCCGGTGCATATGTATGCAGGGACTATGTGCTTGTTGGTACAGATGATGGCAAAAGCGGCTATACAAGCAAGACAGCCAATGTCCTGCTGCTGGACCCGATGAGCGGCAAGCTGCTGGATTCCATGACAGGCTTTGCGGGCGACATCCGAAGCACCATCTGCTACGATGAAGCCACAAACGCCTTCTACTTTGATTCCAAGGGCAGCTATTTCTACCGTGTGCGGGTACAGAAGGATACGGACGGCGCATGGAGGCTGACAGACCGCGCGGAGCTGCCTATCGGCGGTATGAGTACGTCTACTCCCGTCATTGCAAATGGCCGCGCCTATATCGGTGTCTGCGGCAGCGGACAGTTCACGGAATACTCCGGCCATAGCATTACAGTAATTGACCTCAGCGGCGCGATGTCCATTGCGTACCGTGCGGACACGCAGGGCTATCCGCAGACGAGCGGCCTTCTCACCACAGGCTACGACAATTACAACTACATTTACTTCCTGGATAACTACACGCCCGGCACACTCCGCGTCCTGCGCGATAAAGAGGGACAGACAAAAGCAGACTATACGACGCTCGAACGTGTCGGGGAGGGTAAAACCGAGCGAACCTACACGACTGCCTATGCGCTCTTTACACCGGCAGGCGAACAGGCACAGTATTGTATTTGCAGCCCGATCGTCGATGAAAACGGCACGCTCTACTTCAAAAACGACTCCGGGTATCTCATGGCCTACGGCAGCGCGGTCGAGACGCTGACGGTAGAATCGCCCCCGACAAAGACGCACTATGAGGCGGGCGAGAAATTTGATACCACAGGACTCAAGGTGACCGCAACGTATGCAAACGGCGTGACGCGCGACGTGACAAAGCTGATGAAGATGAAGGATACGGATAAATCTCTGACAGCGGAAGACAAATCCGTCACGCTGGTCTACTGCAAGGGTCAGACGATGTACCACAATCAGCAAAATACGCAGGACAACACGATGAAACCCGGTGTGGGTACCACAACCAAAGAAATTTCGTTTGATATTACCGTGGGAAGCAGCACATCGACCGGAAAGATCGGAGAGAGCCTGAACTGGAGCTTCAGCGCACAGAGCGGTAAGCTGGCTATCTCCGGAACCTTCCCCACGGATGCAAAGCTGATCGCGGCAGTGTATACCGCAGACGGCAAGCTGGTGGGTACAGGGATTCTGACGGAAACGGGCGAAATGGCACTGCCCGATGGCGCAGCGATCAAGCTGTTTTTGCTGAACGGTATGACAAATGCGCCGCTTTGCCGATCCGAGACGGTCAAGAACCCGTGAGGCGGCGCGTATGAAAGGAACTCACATCAAACGATTATCGGCGCTGCTTCTGCTGCTTGCGATGCTCGTTTCGCTTGCGGCCTGCGGCAAGGAAGAAACCCCGATTGAAAAAACGGCCCGGTATCTGCAAGCGCAGATACCGGAGCCAACGTGCGCTGCGGTTGGCGGAGACTGGCTCGTGTTTGGACTGGCACGATCCGGCCTCAAGGCACCGCAAAAATACTTTGACACCTATTACAAAAACGTCGAGGATTACATTGTATCCGTCGATGGCGTTCTGAGTCGGAAGAAAAACACGGAGTATTCCCGCGTGATCCTTGCGCTTACGGCTATTGGGAAGAACCCCGCCGATGCTGCCGGATTCAACCTGCTGCTGCCGCTGGGAGACTTCGACGAAACGGTGCGGCAGGGCGTCAACGGCGTGATCTTTGCGCTGCTGGCGCTGGACAGCGGCGGTTATGAGATCCCGGAAGCGCCGGAGGCGGAAACGCAGGCGACGCGGGAGCTTTACGTCGGAGAGCTCCTGCGGCGGGAGATCCCGGACGGCGGCTGGGCGCTCACGGGCGGCACGCCGGATGCGGATATGACGGCCATGGCGCTTCAGGCGCTTGCCAAATACCGCGATCGGCAGGACGTGGAGGACGCTGTTCAGCGCGGCCTTGCGGCGCTGTCAGCCTTGCAGGAGCCGGACGGCGCATATCTCTCATGGGACGAAGAAAACAGCGAGTCAGTCTGTCAGGTGATCGTCGCGCTCACGGAGCTTGGCATTTCGCTGGACGATGAGCGCTTCGTCAAGAACGGGCAGACGCTGCCGCAGGTGCTGGAACGCTTCGCCTGCGAGGACGGAAGCTACCGCCACAGTTTAAACGGCAACAGCGACGAAATGGCGACCGAGCAGGCATTTTATGCGCTGGCCGCCATCCACCGTGCCGAAACAGGCAAAACCACACTCTATGACATGACGGATGTGATGCAATGAAGCAGTTTTACAGACTGGCCGCGCTTTTTCTGGCGCTCCTGCTCCTTTGCGGATGCGCCGCGGGAAACGGCTACGGCAAGCCCGAACGGAAAGAGGGTCAGGATCAGTACCTGACCGACCCCGTCCCGGAGGGCAAGCCGCAGCCGGTCGAGCCGCAGGACGTGACGGTCAGCGATACGGAATACACCTGTACGATCTCCATTTCCTGCGCGTCGATCCTGGAACACATGGACCTGTGCGACAAGGAAAAAGTGGAGTTGGTACCGGAGAACGGATGGCTGCTAAAGCCCGTGGAGGTCACCTTCAAGCAGGGGCAGAGTGTTTTTGACGTACTCCAGCAGGTCTGCCGGGATAACAAAATCCATATGGAATTTTCCATGACGCCGATCTACAATTCCGCCTACATTGAGGGCATTGGCAACCTCTACGAATTTGACTGCGGCGAGGTGTCCGGCTGGATGTACAAGGTCAACGACTGGTTCCCCAACTATGGATGCAGCCGGTATCAGTTGCAAAACGGCGACGTGATTGAGTGGGTCTATACCTGTGACCTCGGAGATGATGTGGGCGGCGGCTACGCGACTGGAAGCGAATGAGAAACAAAGACGCCTTTTCCGGCTACCATCCGACGATCAATTTTCTATATTTCGCGCTCGTTCTCCTGTTCTCCATGTGCCTGATGCACCCGGTCTATCTGGCAATTTCCCTGATCGGCGCGCTGACCTACGATATTTACCTGAAAGGCCGGAAAGCGGTGCGGTTTGCCGTCATGGGACTTCTGCCCATGGCGGCGCTTGCCGCGCTTGTCAATCCGGCCTTTAACCATGAGGGCGCGACGATTTTGACCTATCTGCCCTCCGGTAACCCGCTGACAATGGAATCCATGTTTTACGGCGTGGCTGCGGCCGTCATGCTGGCAAGCGTCGTATTGTGGTTTTCGAGCTACAACGAGGTCATGACCTCGGACAAGTTTGTGTATCTCTTTGGACGCATCATCCCGGCGCTGTCGCTCGTTCTCTCCATGGCGCTGCGTTTTATCCCGAAGTTCAAGGCGCAGATGCAGGTCGTCTCCGAGGCGCAGGCGTGCATCGGGCGTGACACGAAGAACGGCAGCGTGTTCCAAAGAGTCGGGAACGCCGTCAAAATCTTCTCCATCATGGTCACATGGAGCTTAGAGAACGCGATTGAAACCGCAGATTCCATGCGTTCGCGCGGCTACGGATTGCCCGGACGCACGGCGTTCTCGATTTATCGTTTCGATGAGCGTGATAAAGCCGCGCTTGCGTGGCTGATCTTCTGCGGCACGTATCTCGTTTCCGGCTGGATGGCAGGCGGCACGTATTTCCGCTACTATCCGACCGTGAAAACCGCCGCATGGACGCCCATGACCGTGAGCTTTATGCTCGTCTATCTCGCACTGGTGCTGACGCCGGTGATTCTTGATCGGAAGGAGGACAGGCAGTGGAAGTCTTTACAATCAACCATCTGAATTTTGCGTATCCGGAACAGGAAAAGAACGCGATTTCCGACCTCACACTGTCTGTCCGACCGGGGGAGTTTCTGGTGCTCTGCGGCCCCTCCGGATGCGGCAAAAGTACGCTTCTGCGGCAGCTCAAAACCGTTCTCGCGCCGCATGGCCGCAGAAGCGGCGAGATCCTGTTCGATGGCAGAAATCTTGATTCCCTAGACCAACGCGAACAGGCGGAAACAATCGGCTTTGTGCAGCAAAGTCCGGAAAATCAGATCGCGACCGACAAGGTCTGGCACGAGCTGGCGTTCGGGCTGGAATCCCTCGGCTGTGACACGCCGACCATTCGCCGCCGCGTTGCGGAAATGGCGTCGTTTTTCGGGATTCAGACATGGTTTTATAAGCCGGTCACAGAGCTGTCCGGTGGGCAAAAGCAGCTCTTGAATCTCGCTTCCGTTATGGTCTTGCAGCCAAAAGTGCTGATTTTGGACGAGCCGACGAGCCAGCTCGACCCCATTGCCGCGTCGGATTTTCTTGCGACGCTTGGCAAGATCAATCGGGAGCTTGGCACGACGGTCATTCTGACGGAGCACCGTCTGGAAGAAGCGTTCGGTTTTGCGTCTCGTGTGGCCGTCATGGACAAGGGAACGCTCCTTTGCGCCGGTACACCCGCCGAAGTGGGCGCGGAATTAAAATCCAGCGGCAACGCGATGTTCCTCGCCATGCCCGCCGCCATGCGCATCTGGAGCGCGACGGATTCTACGGTGACTTGTCCGGTATCCGTCTGCGACGGCCGGAACTGGCTGCTGGACTATGTAAAAACGCATGAGTTGCGGCCTGTTCCGGAAGAAAAGAAAAACACGCCGAACGGCGAAACCGTCGTCTCGGCGCGGGAACTCTGGTTCAAATATGACAAAGACTTGCCCGATGTGGTCAAAGGCTTGTCGCTGGAGCTGCACAAGGGCGAATTTCTTGCGCTGCTCGGCGGCAACGGCACGGGCAAAACGACCACGCTCAAGCTGCTGGCAAGCCTGCAAAAGCCGTATCGAGGGGAATTGACTATCAGCGGCAGCGTCGGAATGCTGCCACAGAACCCGCAGGCGCTTTTTGTGAAATCCACGGTGCGCGCGGATTTGTTGGAGATTTTACCAAAATCCGAACGCAAAACCGAGCGGCTTGCACAAGTCGTTTCCCTCTGCAAATTGACTGAGCTGTTAGACCGCCATCCGTATGACCTTTCCGGCGGCGAACAGCAGCGCGCAGCGCTGGCAAAAATCCTGCTTCTGAACCCGGACGTTCTGCTCCTTGACGAACCGACAAAGGGACTGGATGCGGAGTTCAAGCAGGTTTTCGGGCAGATTTTACGGACGCTGCAAGCATCCGGTGTGGCGATTCTGATGGTCAGCCACGACATTGAGTTCTGCGCGAAATACGCCGATCGCTGCGCCCTGTTTTTTGACGGAAACATCGTCACGGAGGCCGAACCGAGAACGTTCTTCTCCGGCAACAGCTTCTACACGACCGCCGCGAACCGCATCGCGCGAGAGCTTCTGCCCGAAGCGGTCACGCCCGAGGATGTGATCGCCGCCTGCGGCGGCACAATCGAACCGGAAGCGGCTTTACCGGAATATCAGCGCATCCCGCCCGCGCCGGAGAAAGAGACGCGGACGGTGAAAAAGCTCCCGGTCTGGCGAAAAATCCTTGCCGCCGTGTCCGGTGCCGCTTCGCTGGCGCTCATCGCGCAGGCCATCGGCGTGACAGACCTTACAAAGCTCATTGACGCGAACGGCATGACGGCGCTGGCAGGCGGGCAGCTCAAGCTCTACGGCATTTTGCTTGCTGCACTTCTTGTGTTTGCGCTGTCCATTGGCCGGAAAGCCGACCGCCCGGATTACCTGATTCAAACGCCCGTGGAAAAACGCAAGCTCCAAAAGCGCACCGTGACTGCCACGCTGCTCATCCTGCTTTTGATTCCTCTGACGCTGTTTATCGGCGTGTACTACTTCGCAGGCCGCAAATACTACCTCATTTCTCTCTTCATTCTGCTCGAATGCATGCTCCCGTTCTTCCTCATCTTCGAGGGCAGAAAGCCGCAGGCGCGCGAGCTGGTGCTGATAGCCGTTCTGGTAGCTTTGAATGTTGCAGGCCGTGCCGCGTTCTTCATGCTGCCGGAATTTAAGCCGGTCGTTGCGATGACGATTCTCGCGGGCGTGGCCTTTGGCGGCGAGACGGGCTTCCTCGTCGGAGCCATGACCATGCTGGTGTCCAATATGCTGTTCTCGCAAGGGCCGTGGACGCCGTGGCAGATGTTTGCCATGGGCATCATCGGCTGGCTGGCAGGTGTCTTGTACCGCAAAGGTGTTCTGCGGCGCGGGCGGCTGAGCCTTTGTATCTTCGGCGTGATCTGCTCGACCATCGTGTATGGCGGCATTATGAATCCCGCGTCTGCCCTCATGTGGTCGCACACGATCAACTGGAAAATTATTCTTAGCTATTACATTACCGGCCTTCCGGTCGATCTGGTGCGAGCTGTTGCCACATTCATCTTCCTGTGGCTTGGCGCGGAGCCGATGCTGGAGAAGCTTGACCGTATCAAAGTTAAATACGGATTGGCGTGCTGATAAATTTAAGAATTTATAGTATTAGTCTAAGCGATATGCCAAAAAGACCATAATTATCCCAATAGGGGAATTGCGTTTTTGTAGGAAATACATTAAAAAATGACGATGGAATATTCTGAGCAGATTATCTCTTCCGAATAGGTTTACCAGATTTTCGGAAACAACGTCAAGGCGTACCGCAAGGTGCAGAATAAGACACAGGAAGCGCTTGCTGCGGCCTTGGAATGCGACCAGAAATACATTTCCCGGATCGAAAACGGGCAGGCGAAACCGAACCTCGCAATCTGTCTGCGCCTTGCCAACTTCTTTCATGTGACTCTGGATTTTTTGCTGGAGGGCGCGTGCGAAGTGCAATGCTCGCCAAAGGACCGAGAACGGCTCTGCAGCCGTAAGATGTTAGAGGAAATCGGAAAAGTAATTACGTCCTATATGGGCTGAACCGCAGAGCGCATGCCTACGGACAGTTGGATCGTCGGTGCGGATGGTCATGACGCCGTGCTGCGTCCGCTTTACAAAGTATCCGCGCCATGCTTTCAGAACATAGAACTGCTTCAGCGTATCAAACTTTGATTGCTTGCTGACACGCGGCGGATGGTAAAAGCTGCGGCAGGAATCAAAGCGGATGGCAGCGTTCTGCTCGCCCATGCGGGAACGCTCGGTCAGAAAAGCTTCTGTTGTGGAAACATATGTTGCTTTCTGTGTATGCCGGTCTGTGAGGACGATAGAATTCCCGTATTGACGGTATTCCTCAATCGCGTGCGCGTTCTTCAGGCCCGCGAGGAACCAGCGCTGAAACTCACCAGCTTCAAAAGCGCTGTTCCGACTCTTGCGCATACCGCCGCGGTTGCCGCTGTTGAAGCCTTCATAGGTTTCCGCGATCTTCTGGATCTCCTCGCTTATAAACAACAGCCTGCCCCGATATGGGAGATCCAGAACAGACCAGTTCCGCTTCATACTGCGCGGAGAGCTTTGCGTGCCGCTTCTCCGGCAAGCGTCCGAGGGCATAGTCCTCATAGAGCTTTTGCGTCAGCGTGTCCAGCTCGTTTGTGCGGCGCATGATGCGGTCAAGCTCCGTTCTGCCGCTTTGCAGGCTGCGCTTTCTCGCGTCGGAGGTGGTCTGCATCACAAGCTGCTCGAAATCCTCCTTGTTGGCTCTGGCGTAGGTCGCTACATTCCGCAGCGCGTCCAGAATCAGGTCGCGGACGATCTCCGAGCGGATAAAGCGGATGGTGCAGGAGGTTGTTTTCTTGCGGTGGGAAGCGCAGACGTAGTTGTCCTTCGGGGCCTTATGGTATGCGTCCCCGTCGCTGCGCTCGTTATACATTTTCGCACCGCACTCGCCGCAGTAGAGCAGTCCAGTCAGCGGGTTCGGCTCTCTATTACGGTCGCCGCGCCGGATCGTCCTGCGGGGCTTCTGCGCGGTTTCCCATGTAGTCTTGTCAATAATGGCTTCGTGAGTGTTTTCAAAGATTTTCCAGTCCTCTTTGGGAGCCTGCTTGCGGTGCTTGTCCCGGTAACAGGTCTTGAAGGTCTTGAAATTGACGGTATGCCCCATGTACTCCACACGGGCGA
>OLXK01000079.1_pt1 | contig 112509 bp, 83 predicted proteins | sample 1674321 | NCBI WGS metagenome assembly OLXK01 (sample SAMEA103958162, study PRJEB25191) | human gut metagenome | reverse complement strand
CGCCCTTCTTCACGGTGACGCCGCAGGTCTTGCAGACCTCATCGCCGGTGTAGCCATCCTCGGTGCAGGTGGCGAGCTTGGCACCCACGATCTCGGTGTCGTGGCCGGTGGCGGGGATGACCTCGCCCTTCTTCACGGTGACGCCGCAGATCTTGCAGACCTCATCGCCGGTGTAGCCGTCCTGGGTGCAGGTGGCGGGCTTGGCACCCACCAGCTGGGTGTCGTGGCCGGTGGCGGGGATGACTTCGCCCTTGGTGATGACTTCGCCGCAGACCTTGCAGACCTCGTCGCCGGTGTAGCCGTCCTGGGTGCAGGTGGCGGGCTTGGCGTTCTTCAGCTCGGGGTTGTGGCCCACCAGCTCCAGAGCGGCCAGCAGGGTACCATAGTTGTACACCAGCTCCTTCTGGGCGTCGGTAAGGGCGTTGTACTCAGCCAGCAGCTGACGCAGGTAAGCCTCGTCCTCCTTGGTCAGGTTCTCGATGGGCTTGAGGGCCTCGATCTTCTTGATGAGCTCCAGCACCGCCATTTCATCGGCGTTGTTGGGGTCGGCATCAATATACAGATACCCGATGGCAGCAGGGCCGGTCTGGCCGGACAGGCTGTAGGCCGTGACACGGTAGGCATAGGTCATGCCGAAGTGCAGGGCGGTGGTATCGGTATAGGTGCAGGCGGTGAGATTCTCCGCCAGGGTCTCGAAGCCATCGAACAGCCAGGTATCCTGGGTGTCGTCCTGGATGTGGACCGCAGCGCTGCGCTCCACCTTATAGACGATATCCTCGGCATTGGACTGCTTGGCGGCGGTCCAGGTCAGCAGGGCGTTGCGGACGCCGGTCTCCGTCACGGTGAGATCCGTGGGCGTGAAGTAGCTGGCATCCATGACGTTGACGCTGCCGTTCTCGGTGTTGAAGTACTTGTCCCAGACATAGGCGGTGTAGCCCACAGCGCCCTGGGGATAGTACAGGTTCAGGCCCCAGTCGTTGTACACGAAGCCACTGGTAGTGGTGGTGCCCCACAGGCCGACGAAGTTGGCGTACAGGGCCACGTTGGCATAAGCGCCGGTCAGGGACACGGTGGTCTCCAGCAGAGGAGCGGTCATGCCGTTGAAGTAGTAATCCTTCAGGTTGGTGCAGGCGAAGAACCCCTTGGGACCGATACGCTCCAGGGTGGTGGGGAGGCTGACGCTCTTGAGGTGCTCGTTGCCGGCGAAGGCGCTGCCGCCCACGCGAACGGTGCCCTCGGGGATGCGGTAGCTCTCCGCCGTGCGGCCCTCGGGATAGCAGCGCAGGTTCGTGCCGTTCTTATCGAACAGGACGCCGTCCACGCTCTTGAAGTACAGGGAGCCGTCGGCCACGAAGATGTTCTGCAGGTTCACGCAGTCGGTGAAGGCATTGACGGTGTTGCTGACGCCGCAATTCTGGATGGAGGCGGGCAGAGTCAGCTCCGTCAGAGCCTCGCAGCCCACAAAGCAGCGGCTGGGCACAGCCGTCAGGGACTTGGACAGGGTGACATTCTTCAGGGCGTCGTTGTAGGCCAGCGCGCTGCCGCCCATCTCGGTGACGGTGTCGGGAATGACAATGGTCTCCAGACCGGTATTGGAGATGGCGCTGGCGCCGATGCTGGTCAGGCCATAGGGCAGACGCAGGCTGGTCAGATTGGGACAATTGTAGAAGGCGAAGGTGCCGACGGTCAGCCCATTGGCGGAATCCTCGAAGTAGATCTCCTCAATCCTGGAGCTGGAGAAGGCATAGGTGCCCACCTTGGTGACGCTGGCAGGAACGACGACCTTCTTGAGGCTGGTGTTGTTCTGGAACATCTTATCGGGGATCTCCGTCATGGTGGAGGGCAGGGTGAACTCGGTGGTCTCATTGCCCTGGGGCCAGATGTAGATCTCGCCGGTGTCCTTGAGCATCACGATGCCGTTGGAGGACACATAAGCGGCATTGCCGTCGGCCACGTTGATCTTCTTCAGGCCGCTGGCCAGATAGAAGGCATCCTTGGCCAGGCTGGTGACGGAGGCGGGGATGCTGACCTCGGTGATATAGGCGGTCTTGTTGTAGTTCAGGTAAGCAAACGCCTTGCTATCGATGGATTGCAGGGTGTCGGGGAAAGCCAGCGTCCGGGCCTCATAGGGCTGATAGAAGGCGCTGCTGCCGATGGACTCCAGCTGGGTGCCGGAGAAGTCCAGATTCTGGAGCTTCCGGGCATAGTAGAAGGCCTGCTTGCCGATGGTCTTCAGCTGAGAGGGCCAGTTGATGGTCTCCAGCACCATGCAGTTATAGAAGGCGCGCTCACCGATGGAGGTGACGTTGTCGCTGAGCTTCACGGTCTTGACGGCCTTGGCGTTGTAGAACGCGCGCTCGGGGATGACGGTGAGGCTGCCGCAGTCGATGGAAGCGGCGGCGTTGCAGTCATAGAACGCGGAGCCGCCCAGGGAGGTGACGGACTGGGGAATGGTGATGGCCTTCAGAGCCTTCCAGCCGTAGAAGGCGTTGGAGCCGATGGAGGTCAGGCCCTCCTTCAGGGACAGGGCGGTGGCCTTGGAGCAGTCGCGGAAGGCGTAATCGCCCACGGTCTCCACGGTGGCGGGCAGGTCCACAGCCGTCAGCGCGGAGCATTTGTTGAACACATAGGCGGGTACAGAGGTAAGGCTCTGGCCGAAGGCCACGGTCTTGAGCGCGGTGCAGCCGTCGAAGGCGTGCTCACCCAGGGTGGTGAAGCCATCGGGCAGAGTAATGGACGTCAGCTTGGTGCAGCCCTGGAAGGCGGCGGTGCCGATCTTCTTGAGGCTGGCAGGCAGCGTGACGGACGTGATGGTGGTTTTCTTATAGAACAGGTAGTCGCTGATGGTCTCCACGCCGTCGGGGACGGTGTAGGAGGTGCCGGTGAAGTTCTCGGGCAGGCTCACCAGAACCTTGCCGCCGCCGGCCAGCAGGGTGCCGTCCTCGGTCCGGACGATGCTGGCGCCGTCCTCGATGACATAGCCCTCAAAGGCGGGGCAGCTGACAAACGGGGTCAGACCGAAGGACAGGGTCTCGGCCTTGTAGGAGGCAGGGAAGGTCAGGGTCTTGAGGTTGGTGCAGCCCTGGAAGGCCCTCTCGCCGATGAAGGTGATGTTGTCGGGAACAATGAAGTTCACCAGCGCGGTGCAGCCCTGGAACATCTGCTTACCGATGGTGGTCAGCCTGGGGGCCACAAAGGTGGTCAGGTTCAGGCTATTGTAGAATGCGGAATCCAGGCCCTGGGGATCGCCCAGCACGGTGATGGTGGTCACATTGCTGCGGGCAAAGGCGTTGGTGCCGACGAAGGTCAGGCTCTCGGGGATGGTCATCTCCTCCAGACCGGCGCAGCCGGCAAAGCAGCTGGTGCCCACGGAGGTGACGTTGCTCAGGTCGGGCAGGTGCTTCAGGCTCTTGCAGGTGAAGAACGCCGTCTTGGGCAGCTCGGTCAGGTTCTTGGACAGCTTCACGGAGGTTACGGCCGTGCAGTTGGCGAACTGGTCGCCGTTTGCGTCCATAGAGGTGACGGTGTCGGGAATGGTGATGCTGGTCAGGGCAAAGCCGTTATAGAACAGGCCGGCGCTGAGGCTGGTGACGCCGTCGGGGATCACCAGGTCGCCCTCCAGGGCCTCGCAGAAGTAGAACGCCTTGACGCCGATGGAGGTCAGGCCCTTGGGCAGGACGCCGTCGTCGGTGTGGCCCAGCGTCTTCAGGTTCTTGCAGTAGTAGAACGCGCCCTCGTTGATGACCTTCATCGTCTCAGGCAGGCTGACGCTCTGCAGGTTGTTGCAGTCATAGAACGCACGGTAGTCGATCTGCTCCAGGCTGTCGGGGCAAATGACATTGAGAATGTAGTCGTTGTTCTTGAAGGCGTTCTCCCCGATGACGCGGACGCCGTCGGGAATGGTGACGGTGCTCTCGGAGCCGCTGTAGCTGACCAGGGTGTCGCCCACGATGTTGAAGGTGCCGGCGCCGCTGGCCTCGTTGACGGTGACGGCCAGATCATAGGTGGCGGTGCCGTTCTTGGCCTTGGCGGTGACGGTGGCGGTACCGGCCTTGTGGGCGGTAAGCTTGGCGTACTGGGTCAGCTGGTCGCCCTCGCCGTTGGGCTCAACGGTGACCACGGACTCGTCGGAGGAGGTCCACTCCAGGGTCAGGTCGGTGGCATAGAAGGGCGAATAGCCATACAGCCGGACATTGGTATAGGTGGTGTCAGGCAGCATGGTCACGGAGGAGGTGTTCAGCAGGAATTCGCTCATGGGAACATCTGCGCCCACCTCGTCGGTGACGGTGATCTGGCACTGGGCCTTCACGTCGGTCCAGACGGAGGACTTGACGGTGATGGTGGCGGTGCCGGGAGCCTTGGCGGCCACGATGCCGCCCCGGACCTCGGCCACGCTGGAGTCGGAGGAGCTCCACACCAGATTCTGGTCGGTGGCGTCGTCGGGAGTCACAGTGGCGTTCAGCTGGACATAGCCCTTCTGGGGCAGGGTCACAGCGGTCTGGTCCAGGGTGATCTGGGTGACGGGATTGTCAGCCAGCTTTACGCGGTAAGCGCACTGGTTCAGCGCATAGTCATAGGCCACCACATAGAAGGTACCATTCAGGAGCTTCTGATAGAAGTCCGTGACGTCGAAGGTGTAGGTATACTCCTCGTAGGCCCGGGGAGAGGTACCGTCGGCCTTCAGGGCGGGGATGATGCCGTCGTAGTAGTTGGAGCCCAAGCCCATTTCCTTCTTGCCGTTGTTGACGTTGGTCTTCCACTGGGTGGAGTACAGCGTGGCGCCGGCCAGGCAGAAGTTATCGGCCAGGGTCACGTCCAGGTACTTCGGCCGTCAGCGCCGGTGCGGAAGGCCAGGCCCTCCCGGTCCACGATGTAGGGCATTTCACCGTCGGAGGTGAAATTGAAGGTATAGGTATCCTTCAGGTTATCCTGCACGTCGAAGCCGTCAATATAGGTCTTGGCGGTGTAGGTCATGCGGGTGTTGTTGGGGATCACGCTGCTGGAGTTCAGCGCGGGGAAGATCTCGCCCACATAGGCGGGACGCACCTGCTGGTTGCTGGAGTTATACATGGCCTTGCGGGTGTTGATGCCGTCGCTGTCCAGATACACCTCGCCGGTGTCGCTGTCCGCGATGGTGACATCCGTGGTCTTGGCCGCGCGCAGCAGGCCGGCCTGCAGGTAGTACAGGTTGCTGATGCCGTTGCCGCCGCCCAGGTCCACGCAGATCTTATCGGCGGAGGTGGAGGGGGTGTCGTAGCCCTCGGGCACCACGAAGGGATACATGCCCAGGCGCATGATGTACATCATGGCGTAGACGCCGGACACGTTGGTGGCGTACATCTTCACGTCCTCGCCGTTATAGATATCGGCGTCCTCGAAGATGGGGGCCTTGGTCCAGTCGCCGTAGAAGCCCAGGAAGGGCACGGACAGCGCGGGATCGTCGTTGTTGGTCAGCTCCACGAAGCCTTCCACATAGATGCCGTTGGGGAACTTGGCCAGGTACTCCCGGTCCGCATCGGACAGGCGGACGGTGACGGTGACCGTGGTCTCGCCCTTGGCGGGCACGGTGACGGTGGTGCCGCTGAGGGAGCCGCCGGAGACCTTGATGGCGCTGGTGTCGGCGGAGAGGGCATAGCCCTTCTGGGCGATGTACAGGCCGTCGGTGGTAGTGCTCTCGGTCTGGACCTGGGTATTGACGTCATAGGACAGGGCGGAGCCGGTGAGGTTCTTCACCACGAAGCTCAGCTTGTACACGCCCAGCTGGTCGGCGTCGTCGCCCAGCTCGATCTTGGTCTTTTCCTGACCCCGGACATACAGGTAGGCAGGAGTGGTGGTGGCCGCGGCCAGGTTCACCATGCCGGAGCCCTGCTTGCGGGGAGAGTATGCCACGCCTTCCTCATCGTACAGAACGTTGGCGGTGCTCATCAGCAGGCGGTTCACCAGAATCTGCTTGTCGGTGTCGGAGGCACCGGGCATCAGGGTATTCACATACTCCAGAGCGGCGGCGGCCACACCAGCCAGATACGGAGAGGCCATGGAGGTGCCGCTCATGTAGCCGTACTGGGCGAAGGGCAGAGAGGAATAGATGTTGCCGCCGGGGGCGGTGATCTCAGGCTTGAGAGACAGGGAGGGCAGAGGGCCCCAGGAGGAGAAGTCGCTCATGGCCACATAGCCCTTCTCGGCGGAGGACACGGTGAGCTTCTTCTCGGTCTCATTGGCCATCATCTGGCCGTTGGACAGGCTGATGCACACGGTGGGGATCTTGTAGTTTTCCACCGACATGTTCAGCAGGTAGCCGTCGCGGTTGTTGTAGATGACGCAGCCGGCGGCACCGGCAGCGGCGGCGTTGAGCTGCTTCTGCTCGAAGGACAGGCCGCCGCGCATGACCACGGCAATCTTGCCGGTGACGTCCAGGCCCTGGTAATCGGCCACGTCGCCGGCGTTGGGCACCATGACGTACTCATAGGTCCTGGAGGTCTCGCTGCCCAGCAGCAGCTGGGTGAAGCTGTGACCGGACACATCATTATAAGGTACGCGGCCCTCGCCGATCAGGAACGCCGCAGTCTCGTTGGCGTTGACGGAGGCAACGGACAGCGCCGCATCATAGGAGGACGAGGAGCTGACGATGCCGGTGTCGGGGTCGGACACGGAGGTGAAGTCGCCGTGGGCACCGCCCTGAGAGGAGGAGTAGGAGTTGCCGGCAGAGCAGTTGAGCAGAATGCCGGAGGCCTTCACCAGGTCATAATACTTAGTGGTCAGGTCGCCCTCGGCCTCGCGGCCAAAGCCGCCGTTGGAGCCCAGGGACATGTTGATCACGTCCACGTCCAGCAGCAGGGCGTCGTTCAGGGCCGCCAGGATGGTATCCGTGGAGGCGCCGTTGGTGGAGTCGGAGAATACCTTGAAGATGGCCAGCTGGGCCTCGGGAGACTGACCGGCGAAGGTGACGCTGCCGTCGGCGTCCACGGTCTTGCCGGCGGCGATGCCGGCCACATGGGTGCCGTGGTCATTGCCGTATTTCTCCACAGCGTCGGCAGAGGGGACAACGTCCGCATCGGCATCGGCATAGTCGAAGGCAAAGGGCACCTTGGCGCTCTTATACAGGTCGTCCTCGGTCAGCAGCTCCAGGGAACTGGAGCTGTGCTTCTGGGCATACCACAGAGCGGCATAGCTGTATGCGGTGACCTTGGTCTTGCCGTCCTCGCCCTGGCTGATCTGATAGAGCAGCTTGGACAGGCTGGACTTTTGCAGCTTCTGCACGGCAGGAGCGTTGGCAAAGGCCTCGTGGTTCACATCCAGGCCGGTGTCCAGGATGCCGATGAGCGTTCCCTCGCCCTGGTACTGGGTGTTGTTGGAATAGGCGGCCACTTCCGCGGCGGTCAGCGCCTGGCCCAGAGTGGCGGAGCCCATGGAGTCGGTATAGTAGGTCTGGCACAGCACCACGTCCACTACGCCGTCAAGCTTCTTGATGTCGTTGATCCTGCCATAGGGCACCTGGGCGGCAAAGCCGCTGATGACGGAGGTATAGCTGAAGGTGAAGGAGCTGGGGATGCTCTGGCTCTCCATGGCGTTCATAACGGAGAGCTGGACATCGGCGATCTCCTCCAGCTGAGCCTTGGCGGCAGCCGTCTGCTGGAAGTCCAGCATGGACATGCCGGCATTGGTGCGGTTGCGGGCATCCAGCAGGCTGTCCGCATCCAGCTGCACAATGACACGGACCATTTCGTCATCTGCGGGGACATCGGACTTGGACACCTTGCTGGGGTCCATGTTCTCCTCGAAGATGGACAGACGGTCGCTGTCTGTGAGTTCATTGGTCACATCGGTGGCCGTCAGCCCGGTCTGGGCGTCGGCCGGCGTCAGTTCTGCCGCCATGGCGCTGACCGGCAGGACGCTGATGAGCATCATCAGCACCAATACCAGAGCAAGCAGCCGCTGCGGCATTCTCGTCTTTTTCATCGATCGACTTCCTTCCTGAATTTTTTCGTTCCACTCCCCTGCTGTGTTGAGGAATTTCCTGATTGCATAATTATACTTCCTTTCGCCCGCAAAAGCAAGGAATTTCTTCCAAAAACAAGGATTTTTTCAGGAAACGTTTCCGGTGTTTCCGCCGGGTGGACGGCCGGTTGGCGCTTTTTTCCGATGCTTCGGTATCACATCACCGTGATAAACGACCCATTGTTTTTTGTACTTATCTCATGAACAGTTTCCAGGCTCAGCGTCCGTGTTGTACAAATCCGCCAAAATGTCAGCCTCCCCTTTTCCGCCCCGCTGATTCCGTCCGCATTACACGCACATTTGTGTTTGTTCGTGCCGGGTGGACGGCAGCGGAAAAGCCTGGAAATATCTTCCATGAATATACTGTATATTTTTTGGTATAATCCAGGTATTTACCCTTTATAGGGACATTTTTACCGAACGGTTCTGCGTTTTTCATGCAGAGGACGGGCAGAAAAAGGCCGCTGCTTTCAGCGAAGCAGCGGCCGGAAGGGGCAGCTTTATTTTACCAGCCGTCCGTCGGACCAGACGGCAGTGATGTTGTGACGATGGAGCATGTAGATGGCCCGCTCAAAGCGCTCCCGCACCGTCAGCTGGCGGACAGGCTCCGGGAAGTCGCCGTCATCCACCACGATGGCGTGAAGGGGCTTGCCCACAGCGAAGCCCTCGCCGCCGCCGAAGTACCGGTGGCCGGCGGTGGTGCCCAGGTAGTAGCCCTCCGGCACCGTCAGGAAATCCTCGGACCAGTCGGTTTCCATGCGCTTGACCTTGGAGGCCCGGATGCTCATGGTGATGACCTTGTACATGGGCAGCTGGGCGCCGCCGGCAATGTCGGAGCCTAAGGTCACCCAGATCCCCTGGCGCAGCATCTCCCGCACCGGGGAGACGCCGCTGCAGAGGTTGATGTTGGAGCCGGCGCAGTGGGCCACCACCACCCCGGCCCGGCGGATGGCCTGACACTCCCGGGCGTCGGAGTAGACGCAGTGGGCCATGACGGTGTGGTCCTTCCAGAGGCCGAACTTGTCGTAGCTCTCCCAATACTGGGGGCAGTCCGGGTGCAGCTCACGGACCCAGGCGATCTCCCCCTGGTTTTCCGACAGGTGGGACTGAACGTACAGCCCCCGGTCCCGGGCGATGCGGCCCAGGGCGGCCATCAGCTCATCGGTGCAGCTGGGGGTAAAGCGGGGGGTGATGATGGGCTTTATGTGGTCGAAGCGGCAGCCGTCCAGCCAGCGCAGCGTCTCGGATACGGACTGCTCCGTGGTCTCCTGCAAAATGCCGGGCAGGCCGTTGCGGTCCATGTTCACCTTGCCCACGAAGCCCGTGACGCCGGCCCGCTCCAGCTCCTCCATGAGGATCCAGGTGGCCTCGGTATGCAGGGAGGAGAACATGCACACCCGGGTGGTGCCGTTGGTGATCAGGTCCGTGGCCAGACGGCGGTAGGTCCGCCGGGCAAAGTCCGGGTCGGCGAACCGGGCCTCGGTGCGGAAGGTGTAGGTATTCAGCCAATCCAGCAGAGGCAGGTCCATGCCCATGCCCAGCATGGGATACTGGGGGGCATGGAGGTGCATATCCGCAAAGGACTGCATGATGAGCCGGTCGCCGTAATCCGTCAGGGGCGCCGAGGCAAACGCCTCCGGCAGAGCGTCGTACACCCCCTGGACCGCGCCGTCCTCCAACACCAGATAACCGTGCTCCCGGATGTCCAGCTTCCCCAGCTGCGGGGCCTGGACGATGTTGCCGCGTAAAACCTGTGTCATGATGAGTCGCTCCTTTCGGAAAATAAAAACGGGCGCCCCGCCGGCTTTCCGGCGGAGCACCCATAGCAGGGCCGTGGGCGGCCCCGTAGAAACGCCCTGCGCCATGCCCGCAGGGCTATATGAGTTCCCTATGTGATACACAGATTATAGCACAGGGGGATGCGTTTGGCAAGGGAAAAAGCGCGCTATGCATTGCCGTCCCTTCCATATGGACTGACAAGCTGAGGCCCCGCCAGATGGCGGGGCCTTTTCGCTATGTGTCAGCTTCAGTTCATCTGCTTGCGGCGGGAGAGGTTCACGGTACCGTCGTTCATTTCGTGGACGGAGTCCAGGCTCTTGCCGGTGCCGATGGCCACGCAGCTGATGGCGTTCTCCGCCACCACGGTGTGAATCCCGGTGCGGGCGGTGATGAGCTTGTCAAAGCCGTCCACCAGGCTGCCGCCGCCGGTCATGACGATGCCGTTGTTGGCGATGTCGGCCACCAGCTCCGGGGGCGTGCGCTCCAGAACGCCGTGAATCGCCTCCAGAATGCGCTCCACCGGCTCCTCGAAGGCCTCCAGCATCTCGGTGGAGGTGACGGTAATGGTCTTGGGCAGGCCGGTCATCAGGCAGCGGCCCTTGATCTCGATGGTAGTCTCCTCGTCCTTGGGGAACACGCAGCCGATCTGCATCTTCATCTGCTCGGCGGTGCGTTCGCCGATGAGGATGTTGTGTTTGCGGCGCATGTACTTGACGATGGCTTCGTTGAACTGGTCGCCGGCTACCTTGATGGAGGCGCTCTCCACCACGCCCTTCAGGGAGATGACGGCGATATCGCTGGTGCCGCCGCCGATGTCCACCACCATGTGGCCCTCGGGCTTGGTGATGTCGATGCCTGCGCCGATGGCGGCGGCCACGGGCTCCTCGATCAGATACACATGACTGGCGCCGGACTGAAGGCCCGCGTCCACCACGGCGCGCTCCTCCACCTCGGTGATGCCGGAGGGGACGCAGATGATGACACGAGGCTTGAAGATGTGATGGAAGCTGCCGCTGACCTTGCGGATAAACTCCTTGAGCATCCGCTCCGTCATGTCGTAGTCGGAGATGACGCCCTCGCGCAGGGGGCGGATGGCCACGATGTTGCCGGGGGTACGGCCCAGCATGGCCTGGGCATCGGCGCCCACGCTGAGCAGGCGGCCGTCGTCCTTGTTGATGGCCACCACAGAGGGCTCATTGAGCACAACGCCCTTGCCCTTGACATATACCAATACCGATGCGGTACCCAGGTCGATACCGATATCCTTTGCTAACGAACACATAATGCTGCACCTCATTTTTCTGATATGGACCACAGCCCTCAGGGGGCCGTATTATTCCCTGATGCTCTATTATAATGGTGATTTTCCCATTTTGCAAGAGGATTTGCGTGATTTTCCAAATCGTAATCTTTTGTTCATATTTTGCAGCTTTTCCGCCGATGTCTCATTATGCACCGGCAGCGGGAAAATTATTCCTCCCGGCTGATGGCCAGGGTCAGGCCCACCACGCCGGCAGCCCCCGCCTGACGCAGCACCCGGGCCGCCTCAGACAGGGTGGCCCCGGTGGTACAGATGTCGTCGATCAGCAGAAAGCGCTTCCCGGCGATGTTCTCCGGACGGACAGCCTCGTATACGCCCAGAACATTGGCCCGGCGGGCGCAGGCATCGTCCAGGCCGGACTGGGCCGGGTTGTCCGTTGTCTTGCGCAGGGTCTCCTGGGGCTCCACATGCCACTCCACGCACAGGCTCCCGGCCAGATACCGGGCCTGGTCAAAGCCCCGCCTGCGCAGACGCTTCCGGCTCACCGGCACCCAGGTGATGGCATCGAACTCGCCGCTGAATTCCTCCGCGGCGCAGCGGGCCATGAGACTGCCGAAGCAGGGCAGCCCGCCCATGCGGCCCTTGAACTTGAATTCCAGCAGGGCCCGGCGCACGGCATCCTCATAGTAGAGCGGCGCAGCCACCCGGAGCCCGGACACCTGCCGCCGGGCCCGGTCCCCGGTGTAGGGCAGGGTCTTTTCGCAATCGCCGCAGATCAGGTCCCTGCCACCGATGTGCCGATTGCAGAAGGGGCACTTCCGGGGAAACAGAAGGTTCAGCGCTCCCTGCTCCAGTTGGTTCAGGCGCTCATTCAGGTCACTCATGCCCATGGCTTTCTCCTCCTTGCTTGAGCCTGCGGCGCAGGCCGCTGTATCGCCGGGTGCGGCGGTCGTTTTCCGCCATCTGCCCGGGGATCACGTCATCGCCTACCATCACCAGCAGTTCCCGCGCCCGGGTGATGGCGGTGTACAGCACGCCCCGCACCAGCAGGGACGGAGCCGCCGGGGCGGATACCAGCACCACGGCCCGGTATTCGCTGCCCTGGGCCTTGTGGACGGTCATGGCGTAGGCCATGTCCAGCTGGCCCAGCAGGTCCGCCGTGTACACGCTGACCCGGTCGTCGAAGCGGATGGTCACCAGCTCGCCGGAGGGGTCGATGTCCTCCACCGTGCCCACGTCGCCGTTGAAGATGCCGCTGCCGGCCTCGCCGCTGTCCTTCTGCCAGATCACATCGTAGTTGTTCTTGGTCTGCATGACCCGGTCCCCTACCCGGAACACCATGTCGCCCCAGGCCTTCTGGCGCTTGCCGGGGGACGGGGGATTCAGCGCCGCCTGCAGGGCGCGGTTCAGGCTGACGGTGCCGGTCTCCCCCTTACGGGTGGGGGAGAGCACCTGGATCTGTCCGGCGGGAATGCCCATATTTTCCGGCAGGCGGGTGCGGCACAGGTCCACCACCGTCTGCACCAGCCGGTCAGGCGACCGGCGGCACAGGAAAAAGAAGTCGTTCTGCTTGTTTTTCAGATCCGGGGACTGGCCCCAGTTCACCGCATGGGCGTTGCGGATGATGGCGGACTGCTCCGCCTGGCGGAATACCTCCGTCAGGGTCACCGACGCCACTGAGCCGCTGCGCAGAATATCCCCCAGCACGTTGCCGGGCCCCACGGAGGGCAGTTGGTCCGGGTCCCCCACCATCACCAGGCGGCACCCGGGCTTCAGGGCCGCCAGCAGGGCGTCCATCAGCGGCAGGTCCACCATGCTCATCTCGTCCACAATAACGGCGTCGGCCTCCAGCAGGTCCTTTTCGTTTTTCTTGAACGTCACCTCGCCGGTGAGCTCGTTGAAGGTCATGCCCAGGCAGCGGTGGATGGTCTGGGCCTCCCGGGAGCACAGCTCGCTCATGCGCTTGGCTGCCCGGCCCGTGGGGGCCAGCAGCAGCACCGTCAGGCCCATGCGCTCCAGCAGGGTCACAATGCCCCGGGTGGAGGTGGTCTTGCCGGTGCCGGGGCCGCCGGTCAGCAGCAGCACCCCGGACCGGGCCGCCAGCGTCACGGCCTGACGCTGGTGAGGGGCATAAGCAATGCCCTGCTGGCGTTCCATCTCGGTGATGATCCTGTCCACATTTTTCCCGGTCTGCCGCGGCGCATCCCGCAGAGACAGCAGCCGCCGGGCCACCCGGGTCTCCGCCTGATACAGGCGCAGCAGATAGCAGGCCTGGACATTGGCCACCTGCTCCTGAACGATGACGCCCCGGGTCAGCAGACCGTCCAGGGCCGTCTCCAGGGCGTCGGTGTCCGCGCTGATGAGCTGGGCGGCGGCGGACAGCAGCTTGTCCCGGGGTAGGAACACATGGCCGTTGTTCAGGTTGTGGGATAATTCGTATGTAAGGGCGGCCTCCACCCGGCAGGGGCTGTCGCCGTCGAAGCCCATGCTCAGGGCGATCTCGTCCATGGTGGAAAAATCCACACCATAGGCGTCGCCGGTCAGCAGATAGGGGTCCTCCCTCAGCCGGGGCAGAGCATCCGCCCCGTAGGCCCGGTACAGCTGCATAGCCAGGGGCACCGGCAGCTCATACCGGGCCAGGAACTCCATGACCCGCTTGAGCCCCGTCAGCTCCCGGAAGGCGGCAGACAGCTCCATGGCCCGCCTGGCGGTGATGCCCTTGACGGTCTGAAGCCGCTCCGGCTCCTCCTCGATAACGGCCAGAGTGTCTGCCCCGAAGCGGTCTGCCAGCCGCTGGGCCGTGGCAGGGCCGATGCCCTTGAGAATGCCGGAGGACAGGTAGGATACGATCTCCTCCTCCGTCCGGGGCATCCGCCGCTCCACGGACTCCGCCGCAAACTGAGGCCCATAGCTGGGGTGGTTGGTCCACACCCCGGTGACGGTCATGCCCTCGCCGGGAGCGGCGCAGGGAATGCACCCCACCACCGTTACCAGCTCCCCGTCCTCCGTCAGCAGGGAGAGCACGGTGTAGCCGTTGTCCTCATTCTGAAAGATCAGGCTTTGTACGGCGCCCTCCACCGTGCAGCGTTCGGCCATACCGGCCCTCCTTATGGTAAATTCTGAATGATCTCCTCCGGAGCCAGCAGCAGGACGTTGTCATACCGCTGCGTAAGCTCCCGGGCCCGGGACAGTCCCGCCTCATCCAATCCGCAGTCGCAGATCACGATGGGCGGCAGGCCCCGCAGCTGCCGCCGCAGGTCCAGCAGCTGGGCCACCGGGCCGGAAAAATCACCGCTCCCCCGGGCGGGGACCAGCAGCACGGCCCGGGCGGGCTCCCGCCGCCGCAGCCATCCTGTCAGCAGCCAGAACAGGGCCGCCGCTCCCGTGGCCGCCAGAAACGCCAATACGCCGTCTTGCAGCACCTCCATACACTCACCTCGGTACCAGTGTATGCGGCGGCGGGGACGGGGGTGCGGGCGGCAGAAACGTGTTGCATTCCGCCGCGCCATTTGATACAATAGCCATGGCGCTGCACGAACGGCAGGCGGTTGGCTGATGATCCCCGAAAGGGGGTGACGCCATGCGAATTACATTACATATCGGGCCCTATACGGTTACGATCATTGTAAAGAAACGCGAAAACCGCCACTCGGCCAAGTGACGGTTTTCATTATGAATTCCTGATTGAACCGAGCCAACCGCTTGTCGCAGCGCCCTTTTCTGTGTTCATTATAGGCGGCGCAGGCCGTCTTGTCAAGCCCCGGGACCGTCTCCCGGGGCCTGATTTTCTTTTGTGCGGGTCAGGTACGGGGGGTTGTGCGGTTTAATACTGATAGCCCCGCTTTTCGTCGCGGAATTCCTCCACCCGGGCCCGGTAGGCCTTCATGGCGGTGTCTTCAAAGGCCAGCTTCACGTCCTTTGCGCCCATCTGCTCCAGGAGGTACCGGGTGAAGGGCGGGTTCAGAGGCAGCAGCGGCCCGATGAGATAGGTGGCCATGAGGCCGCCCCGGAGAAAGCCCTCGGCAAAGGCCCCGGGATGGCGGCCCACACCACGCTCCACCCGGAACAGGGGGTTCGCCAGCTCATCATCGGGATAGGTGTGGCCGAACAGGCTCTTGAAGCCAACGATTTCCATATCCTGGAAGCTGCCCAGCAGAAAGCTGTTGTGCCGCTTCATCATGTGATACTCGGCGTGGGTCTTGAGAATGCCCAGGCCGTCGAAGGCGCGCTTGCCGTCGATGACCACATATTCGCCCAGGGCGTCCAGGGCGTTGCCGGTGGCCAGCATCAGCCCGCCGCCGTCCACATACCGCTCCAGCTCCGCCCGGTAGGGGGCCAGGGCCTTGACCATCAGCTGCAGACCCCGCTCCGTGGCCGAGCCCACATACACCAGGTCCACGCCGCCGCCCAGGAAGGCGGGGCGGTCCTTCAGGCCGGTCTCCACCACCTCCATCTCCGGGCAGCACTGACGCAGATACGTCACGTTCATCAGATCGCCGCAGAGGTTTGCCACCTCGGGAAACAGGATCTCGGTTTTCATGCCTGCACCTCCTTATCCGCGCTGTCCGCCGCCCGGCTTTGGGCGATGGCCTTCATCTGGTCAAACACCTGATATGCCAGCTCCAGCGTGTCCGTGCCGTAGAGCACATACAGCTCGTCGCCGGGCTCATAAGCCATCAGGGCCGCCGCGTCGCGCTCGTCCACGGCGCAGGCCAGCCGGTCCTCCGGCACCCCCGCCATCAGGCAGCGCAGCTTGTAGTCCTCACACCGCAGGCCGGTGCACACCACCCGGACGATGCTCTCGTCCGCCAGGTACTCGAAATCCGTGTCGTAGAACCAGCACACGTTTTCCGACCAGTGGGGCACGTCCGTCAGGGAGTTCATCAGCAGCATGACCTCCTTTTTGCCGGGGCGGGAGGCGATATAGTGGAATACCCGGGAGCAGGCCAGGGCGTTCTTGTCCTTGGCCATTTCCCGCACCAGGGTCACGTTCCCCACCTTTTCGGCGTTGTGGCGGCTCTCGGTGATGGCGGACTCTGCCAGGACGCGGGCAATCTCCCCGTGGTCATAGCCCAGCTGCCGCAGCACGGCAATGACCGTTACCATATTATAAATATTGAACACACTGTCGGAGATCAGGGTATAGGGATATTCCTTACCCTTCTCCCGGATGGTCATGGCGCCCCCGGCGATGTCCACATGGGTGGCCAGGTAATCGCTGTCCGGAGAGTGGAAGCCGCAGTCCTGGCACACGGCCCGGCCAATGTGGTGGTAGCGGCGGTATTCATAGCGCAGCTTCCCGGCGCACTTGGGGCAGATGCGCACGTCGTTGATGTGGTTGACGCACTCCACGGTGTCCGTGGGCAGGCGGTCGATGCCGAAATACACCCGGTCATTTTCCGGAGCCAGGCCGCAGGAGATCAGGTCGTCGGCGTTGAGCACCAGCCTGGACGAGGCGGGAACGCTGCGGCTGATGATGTCCGCAATAAATTCCGCGTGGGCGTTGCGCATGATGCTGTCCCGGAACAGATTGGTAACGGCGATATAGTCCGGGGTGATGTAGGGATACACCCGCACACTGGACCGCTCGTCCACCTCCAGCACCGCCATGTCGTAATTCTTCACCCGGCCCGCCAGATCACAGCCCTTCAGAAGGGCTGTGGCAATGCCGCTGGCCACGTTGGAGCCCGCCCGGTTGATGAGCACACGGTGGCCCTCCTTCTCCAGGGTGTCCGCCAGAAGGTTGCTGACGGTGGTTTTGCCGTTGGTGCCGGTGACGGCGATGATGGTCTTGGGACGGCCCACATATTTCAGGAAGTCCGGGCACAGCTTCAGCGCCAGGGTCCCGGGGAAGTCCGTTCCGTTGTGCCGGGTGATCTTCAGCGCCGGGACGGACAGCTTCGCCATCCACAGCGCAAACAGGAATCGCAGTTTACCCATTGTTTTCAAGCCTCCTTGGTAACGATCGCCGCCGCCCGGCAGCTGCAGCCGTCGGCATTTTCAAATTTCAGGGGCATGGTCAGGAACGTGAATTCCCGGCCGATGAGCTGCGCCAGCCCCTTGAGGTTCTCGGTATTCACCAGCCCCGCGCCAAACAGAGTCAGGTGATTGGGGAAATCCACCGTGTCGCAGGGGTCCAGGGAGATGGAATCCTCCCCCACCCCCTTCAGAGGCAGGCCCGCCACGAACCGGGCGGCCTCCTCGGTCAGACACGGAAACCCCTCATAATAGGCATCGGTGCCCCAGTATTGGTCCCACCCGGTGCAGAACAGCAGAAAATCTGCGTCCCGTATGGCGGCCTCGTGCCGCAGCAGCAGATCCAGACGGATCTGGGCCTGGCCCCGGCAGTCCAGGATGAAGCCCCGGCCCACGAAGCGGTCTGCGCCGCAGCCGTCCAGGGTCAGGGCCCCATCGATCATGTGGGCAGGGGCGTCCATGTGGGTGCCGGTGTGGGAATACATGTGCAGCAGCGTCTCCCGGTAGCCGCACTGGGAAACGGTGCAGGCGGTGGTGAGCCGGGGCTGCTCCGTGCCGGGATAGACGGGCATGTCCTCCCGGATGGTGTGGGTCAGATCGATAACGGTCATGTTGAGGTCCCTCCTTCGGGCGGTGTTTCGCGGGTGTGCAGGTATACCATCAGGGCCGCTATGTCGGCGGGGGATACGCCGGAGATGCGGCCCGCCTGGCCCAGGTTCTCCGGGCGCAGGGCGGCCAGCTTCTCCCGGGCCTCCAGCCGCAGGCCCTGAATATGACGGTAATCCATATCCGGCGGCAGGCGGCGGCGCTCCAGCTTCTCAAATTCCTCCACCTGCTTCTCCTGGCGGCGGATATAGCCCTGGTACTTCACGGTGATCTCCACCTGCTCCCGGACAGCGGGGGGCAGGTCCGGGTCCGCCGGGTCAAAGGGGCGCAGGTCCTCGTAGCTTACCTGGGGCCGGCGCAGCAGGTCGATGAGGCGGCAGCCGTCGGCCACCGGGGCGGTGCCCCGGGCCGTCAGCAGATCGTTCAGGGCTGCCGAGCCGGGGATGCCGGTTTTCTCCAGGCGCCTGATCTCCCGCTCCACGGCGGCGTATTTCTCCTCCACCTGCCGCAGCCGCTGCCGGGATACCAGGCCAATGCGGTATCCCACGGGGCACAGGCGGCGGTCGGCGTTGTCCTGCCGCAGCAGCAGCCGGTATTCCGACCGGCTGGTCATCATGCGGTACGGCTCCTGGGTGCCCTTGGTCACCAGGTCGTCGATGAGGGTGCCGATGTAGCTTTCGCTGCGCTTCAGGATCAGCGGCTCCCGGCCCAGCAGCTTCAGCGCCGCGTTGACCCCGGCCACAAAGCCCTGGGCCGCCGCCTCCTCATAGCCGGAGGAGCCGTTGAACTGTCCCGCGCCGTAAAGTCCCTCCACCGCCCGGGTCTCCAGGGTAGGCCGCAGGGCCAGGGGATCGATGCAGTCATATTCGATGGCGTAGGCCGGACGCATCATCTCCGCCTGCTCCAGTCCGGGGACGGACCGCAGCATTTGCAGCTGCACATCCTCCGGCAGAGAGGAGGAAAAGCCCTGGATGTACATTTCCTCGGTGTCCAGGCCCATGGGCTCGATGAACAGCTGATGCCGCTCCTTGTCCGGGAAACGGACGATCTTTGTCTCGATGGACGGACAGTACCGGGGACCTATGCCCTGGATGGCCCCGGAATACAGGGGGCTTTTGTCCAGGTTTTCCCGGATGATCCGGTGGGTCTCCTCCGTGGTATATGTCAGCCAGCACGCGGCCCGGTTTTCCGGGGGACGCTCCGTCTCGAAGCTGAAGGGCAAGGGGGACGGATCCCCCTCCTGGAGCTGCATTTTGGAAAAGTCGATGCTTCGCCGGTTCACCCGGGGCGGCGTGCCGGTCTTGAACCGGCGAAGGGGCAGGCCCAGGGCCAGCAGGCTCTCCGTCAGGGGGCCCGCCGCGTGGAGTCCGTCGGGGCCGGAGTCCTCCACACAGTCGCCCACGATGGTGCGGCCCCGCAGATAGGTGCCGGTGCAGAGCACCGCCGCCCGGACCCGGTACACGGCGCCGGTTCGCAGCACCACACCGGTAACATGGCCGTTTTCCGTGCGAACAGACACCGCTTCCGCCTGGCGCAGGGTCAGATGCTCCTGCCGCTCCAGGGTGTGCTTCATGATCTGCTGATAGGCCCGGCGGTCCGCCTGGGCCCGCAGGGACCACACGGCAGGCCCCTTCCGGCGGTTGAGCATCCGGTATTGGATGCAGGCCCTATCCGCCGCCCGGGCCATTTCGCCGCCCAGGGCGTCCAGCTCCCGGACCAGGTGACCCTTGGCGGTGCCGCCAATGGCGGGATTGCAGGGCATGTTGCCCACGGCGTCCAGGTTGATGGTCAGGCACACGGTGTCCAGCCCCAGCCGGGCGGCGGCCAGGGCCGCCTCGATGCCGGCGTGTCCCGCGCCAATAACGGCAATATCAAATTGTCCCGCGTCAAATTCTCTCATGCTCGTTCCTCAGTTCCGGCGCAGGATCACCACCGCCACCTCCGGGCGGTTCAGGATCCGCACCATGCCGCCCAGGCCCCGGGTGACAAACACATCCGCGTCCCGGCAGGTGTAAAATCCGTTGGTATAGGAGGGCAGCAGCGCGCCGCCGTTGCCCAGCAGGCCGTCGGTAAAGGGCAGCCGCCACAGGCCGCCGTGGCCGTGGCCCGACAGGGTCAGATCCGCCCCCAGGGCGGCGTAATCCGTTTCAAAATGGGTATTCCGGTGGGCCAGCAGCAGCCAGAACCCGTCGCCGATAGCGTCCCGGACATCCCGGGCCACCTCCTGGGGCGTTTTCTGGTCGGCGAAGCCGTTGGGGTCGTCGATGCCCGCCACGGCGATGGCGCCGCCGTTCCGCTCCAGCGTTACAAAGGTGTTGCTCAGATAGGTGACGCCGCATTCCTTCAGCAGCGGCGTCAGCTCCGACATGGCCCCGGCAGCCCACTCATGATTGCCGGAGACGAAATACGTAGGCGCCATAGCTGTCAGCCCACGCAGCAGAGGCCGCAGATATTCCGTGCCGCTCCACTCGTCCACCAGGTCGCCCACCAGCGCGATGATATCGGGCCGGGCCTTCCGCACCGCCTCCAGAAGGCGGCTGTTGTCCCGGCCGAACCGGCGGCCATGGAGATCCGACAGCACCACGATCCGGGCCCCGTCCCACCCCTCCGGCAGCCGCCGGGAGGTGAAGGTGTATTCCTCGGTGGAGAGGGTGTAGTTCCCCCACCACAGGCCCGCCCCGGCCAGGGTCAGCGCCGCCAGCAGCAGCGGCAGGGCCGTGTTTTTCCTTTTGCGTTTCTTGTCCAACCGCGCCGCCTCCTTACAGGATACCCTATTATATAATAGGTTCCCCGGGGTTTGCAAGTCTTTTGTTGTGCAGAATAGCAAAAAGTGATAGTGCTTTTTTATGAAAAATGTACATTTGCACCCTTGTGAAAATGCTCCCGCCGGCGTATACTATATATGTGAAAAGAGAAGAAAGGAGCGTGATACCATGACCAACATCTTCATGAAGGGCGATCTGGATGACATGATCTTCGAGGGTTCCGACTGGCAGCCCAGCGAGCGGTAAATCCGGTGCTTACCAAGGAGAAGACCACGCCAAGGCGTGGTGATTTTTTTTAACAGAAAAAGCGTTTTTACGAGTTGATGCGCCGCAGGGCGCTTTTTTTGTGCCCATTTTTACGCCCATTTATCGTCTGCGGCGCCGCAGGTCGGCCGCGATCAAGACCCCGCAGGCCAGCAGCAGGCCCGCCAGAATGAGGAGGGCGCAGCTGCGGAAAAATTCCTCCGGCAGAATCAGGATCACCGGGTCCGCGGCTGGGTCAAAGAGCCAGTTGTCCTTTCCCGGAAAAAAGATGGTGTGGAACACCGTAAATGCCCGGTCGAAGTCCAGAGCCGCCAAACCCCCGACGATCACGAACAGTCCGCCCAGGCCACAGGCGGCCCAGAACCCCGGCCCGCGGCCTCCAAAGCGGCACAGGGCCATCCCCTTTCGCCGCCGCAGCAGGTACAGGGCCAGCAGTGCCGCCAGGGATACCGCCAGCAGCCGGATATCCAGCAGAAACAGCACCCGCACGTCGGCAAAGTGGCTGGCCCCCTCCTGGGAAAAGGGCAGCACCCCGGCGGCAAAATCCGGCCGCAGGCCCAGGCAGTAGTCCATCACGTCGCCGAAGGCATCCCTCAGCTGTTCCACCGTCAGGCCGCTGCGGGCGGGGATATCCAGGGCCTGAATCTGCGCCCAGTAGAAGGGCCGCACCAGCAGCGGCAGGGCAATGGCCCCCGTCAGCACCGCCAGAGCCGCCAGGGGAATGGTGAGAACGGACAGAAATTTCTTCATTTCGTTGGCTCCTTTCGGCCGGACAGCACCAGAAGCACCTGACCCGGCAGGTAAAACAGCCACATGCCCACCTGGGCAAAGGCGGCAAGCCACCCGGGAAACAGCTCCGGCTGATTGCGGATCCCCACGCACACGTCGCACAGCAGAAACAGCCACAGTCCCACGGAAAACAGCGGACTGTGAAGGGGCACCGCCTGACAGGCGTTCAGCAGGAAATTCGTAAAGTACACCGCCGCCAGCAGATTCACCGGCGACAGAAGCCCCAGGGCCCACAGGCCCGCCCAGGCTCCCAGCACCAGCACCAGCCGCAGAGGCCACAGGGTCCGTCCGCCGTTCCGCCGGCAGATCCGGACCAGATACAGGGCCTGGACCCCGCAGAACAGGGCCACTCCCGCGCCGTAATGGTTGTTCAGCAGCAGCAAAAACGTGTCTGCTCCCAGGGTCAGAGCCATGGCAGCGGGCATCAGGCGGCTGCCGCCCCGGCAGGCAAACAGCACGGAAAACACCAGACACACGGCGATGGAGGCGTATTTCACCGGGTCGCCGCTGCCCCCGGTCAGATCCATGGTCAGAAACACCGCATACAGGGCCGCCTCCAGCCCCAGAAACGCCGCCGTCACAGGTCCCACAGCTCCGGGTCGCTGGCGGAAACACACAGGGCGCCGGCAGACAGCGCCGCCGTCACGTCGGCCTTGTCTGCCAGCAGGCCTCCGGCGATGAGGGGCACCGGCAGCTCCCGGGACAGCCGGGCGATGACCTTATAGATGGTTCCCGGCAGCACCTCAATCAGGTCCGGCATGCCCATGCCCGTCTCCTTCCCCAGGTTGCTGACAGCCTTGGAGTCGATGGCAAACACCCGCAGCACCGTCAGCATTCCCAGCTCCCGGCCCCGGCGGATCAGGTGAGGCCGGGTGGAGATGATGCCGTCGGCCCCGCAGCGGCGCAGGTAGTCCACGGCGATCTCCTTGGGGGCCAGCCCTGCGATCAGGTCTGCGTGGATCACCGCCTGCTTCCCGGCCCGGTGGACCCGATCCACCAGCTCCCCGATGTTCAGAATATCGCCGCACAGCAGGAACACCGCCGCCCCGTCATGGCACAAGGCACGATCCAGGGTCTCCGGCTCCTTCACCGCCGGGATCACCGGCGTCCGCTCCAAAAGCGGCAGCATGGCATGGGCCATATTGCGCGCCCCCTTTCCGCAATTTTCTCTCCCTATGTTACCACGGCAGGGGGGCAGATTTCAACGATATTTTCATGAAAAAGTCCTTGACAGCCGCCGGTGTCTCTGGTATACTGTCTGAGAAAACAAAGAAGGCTGGGTGCATCCGCCTCACCTCCCGCCCGTGGCAAAGAGGTCAACAGCAATTGTTTCCATGGTTTCCGCATGCCGGGGGCCGTGTTGTTGCGCGGATGCATGGTGCATTCGCGTTTTTTTATTGATCGAATGGAGGTGCGACGGTTATTAGCAAGGTAGAGCATGAACTCAATGAAGAGATCCGGGATAAGGAGATCCGCCTCATCGGCGAAAACGGCGAACAGCTGGGCATTGTGTCCTCTGCGGAGGGTCTGCACATCGCCGAGGAAAAGGGACTGGACCTGGTGAAGATTTCCCCCCAGGCCACGCCGCCTGTGTGCAAGCTCATGAACTATGGCAAGTACAGGTTCGAGCGCAGCAAGAAGGAAAAGGAAGCCAGAAAGAACCAGCATGTGGTGGAGATCAAGGAAATTCGCATGTCTCCGGGCATCGATGTCGGCGACTTCAACACGAAGCTGAAAAACGCGCAGAAGTTCCTGGCTGACGGCAACCGGGTGAAGGTCTCCGTCCGCTTCCGCGGCCGCGAGATGGCGCATACGGATATCGGTCGGGATCTGCTGAAGAAGTTCGCGGAGCTTTGCGCCGACGTGGCCACGATGGATAAATCTGCCAAGATGGAGGGCCGGCTCATGTCCATGTTCCTGTCCCCCAAGGCCCAAAAGGCCGGAAAATAACACACGAGTTCTTCCCGTCCCCCTGGGAACGGGAGAATAGATGGAAGGAGTACTATTATGCCTAAACTGAAGACCCACAGCGGCGCCAAGAAGCGCTTCAATCTGACGAAGTCCGGCAAGGTCAAGAGAGCGCACGCTTTCAAGAGCCACATCCTCACCAAGAAGGACACCAAGCGCGGCCGTCGCCTGCGCAGCGGCACCTACGCCGACTGCACCAATGAGGCCACCATCCGCAAGATGATCCCCTACAAATAAGAGACGGATATCGTTAGAAATAGGAGGCAATTAAGAAATGGCACGTGTTAAAGGCGCTATGATGGCGCGTAAAAGAAGAAATAAGACGCTGAAGCTGGCCAAGGGCTACTGGGGCGCCAAGTCCAAGCACTTCAAGATGGCCAACGAGCAGGTCATGAAGTCCCTGACCTACGCCTATGTGGGCCGCCGCCTGAAGAAGCGGGACTTCCGCCAGCTGTGGATCACCCGCATCTCCGCCGCCTGCAAGCTCAACGGCATGAACTATTCCACCTTCATGCACGGTCTGAAGGTGGCCGGCATCCAGATCAACCGCAAGATGCTCTCTGAGATGGCCATCAACGACGCCGTGGCCTTCACCGCCCTGTGCGACATCGCCAAGAAGGCGTAACATATTGTATATAGAAATCAGGTCCGGAAACGGGCCTGATTTTTTTAGCTTGTCAAAAAGGGCGTTGCCCTTTTTGACAAAAGAAATCCCGCTCCGACCCGCGCGTTTTCACGCATAAAAATGCGTGAAAACACACTCTGGCCCGACATCAGCCGTCGGGTCTGCCGAGGCCAGTTCCGCTGGGCCGAGGCCAGCGCAAAGTATTTTTCGCGACGTACACGCCGCCGCGAAAAATGGATGGAACACGATTCGCGGCCTGCGGGCCGCGAACTCTGCGAGGCTCTTTTGACGAGCTGAGAAATCAGGTCCGGAAACGGGCCTGATTTTTTCCATTTTCCGGCAAAAAGGGTTGACAGGAAGAGAAAAATGTTTTAATCTAAGGGGGAATAAAATATGCTCCGGTAGGTAAGGCTACCGCGAGGGATACGGACTGCTGCCGCAGAGTGGTGGAGACACCATGAGAGGGTTTGAACAGGCGATATCGAAACCAAGGTATCATCTAACGCAGTTTCACCGCCCCGCGATGCTAAAGCTTGTTACGGTGGCCAGGTCACGCGGTGTGCGTGGCCCCTCTGCACATCCACAATGGGCTTTTCTGCCGTTGTGGATTTTTTTCATTCATTCAGGGAAGGAGGAACCGGTCATGTTCGATCATCAGGAAGAATTGGACGAATATCTGGAGAAAATCGAGGAGCTTATCAAAAATAAGCAATACGCCCGATTGCGGGACCTGTTCCTGCCTATGGAGCCTGCGGATATCGCCCTGCTGCTGGAGGAGGCCGGCGAGGAACAGATGCCTCTGCTGTACCGGCTGCTGCCCAAGGAGCTGGCGGCGGAGGTATTCGTGGAGCTGGAGTCCGACAGCCAGGAGATGCTCATCAACGGCTTTTCCAACACCGAGCTGAAGGAGGTGCTGGACGAGCTGTATCTGGACGATGCCGTGGACATCGTGGAGGAAATGCCCGCCAGCGTGGTGATCCGCATCCTGGACAAGGCCACGCCGGAAATGCGCAAGTCCATCAACGAGATCCTCCAGTACCCTGAGGACTCCGCCGGGTCCATTATGAACATGGAGTTTCTGTCCCTGAAAAAGGACATGACGGTGGAGGACGCCTTCAAGCGCATCCGCCGCATCGGCGGTGAGCTGGAGACCATCAACATCCTGTATGTCACCGATCCTACCCGGCATCTGCTGGGTGTGCTGTCCGTCCGGGATCTGCTGCTGGCGGAGGAGGACGACCTGATCGAGGAGATCATGGACCCCAATGTGGTGTCCGTGAACACCATGGATGATAAAGAGGACGTGGCCCAGGCCCTGAGCAAGTACGACTTCCTGGCCATGCCTGTGGTGGACAAGGAGGAGCGCCTGGTGGGCATCGTCACCGTGGACGACGCCATGGACGTTATCGAGGAGGAGACCACGGAGGACTTCGAGAAGATGGCCGCTATGCTGCCGTCGGACAAGCCCTATCTGAAATCCGGCATTTTTGCCACCTGGAAGGCCCGGCTGCCGTGGCTGATGATCCTGATGCTGTCGGCCACGTTCACGGGCATGATCCTGAACCACTATGAAAGCGCCCTGGCCGCGTGCCTGGTGCTCAACTCGTATATCCCCATGCTGTCCGGCACCGGCGGCAACTCCGGCACCCAGGCCTCCGTGGCGGTGATCCGCGCCCTGAGCCTGGACGAGGTGGACTTTTCCGATATTCTCCGGGTGCTGTGGAAGGAGCTGCGGGTGTCGCTGCTGTGCGGCGTGTGCCTGGCCGGGGCCAACTTCGTGAAAATGCAGTTGGTGGACCGGCTGCTGCTGGGCAACGCCGCCGTCACACCCACGGTGTGCCTGGTGGTGTGCCTGACCATCCTGTTCGTGGTGGTGTTTGCCAAGTGCGTGGGCTGCTCCCTGCCGCTGCTGGCGGAGAAGATCGGCCTGGACCCGGCAGTGATGGCCAGCCCCTTCATCTCCACCATTGTGGACGCCACCAGCCTGCTGATCTACTTCCGCTTTGCCTCGTGGCTGCTGCTATAGAACAAAAACAGGGGCAGGACCCGTGCGGGTCCTGCCCCTGACAGCTTGCCCAAAAGGCTGTATCCTTCAGGGAGGAAACCGGCAGATCGGATGCCGCTTCGGGCTTGCATCCGATTTGCCGGTTTTTCTTATAAACTAAAATACGCTCAGATTCAGGCGGGCGGACAGCAGCTCCAGCGCCCGGATTCCGGCCAGGCTGTTGCCCTTTTCGTCCAGAGCCGGTCCAAACAGGCCAACGCCCATGCGGCCGGGCACCACGGCCATAATGCCGCCGCCTACGCCGCTTTTGGCCGGTACGCCCACCCGGATGGCAAAGTCGCCGGACCCGTCGTACATGCCGCAGGTCATGAGGTTGGCGTTGACGAACCGGCCATAGGCCGCCGGGAACAGGCGCTCTCCCCCGGGCAGCTGCCCGTGACAGGCCAGCACGCAGCCGATGCGGGCCAGGTCCGCCGCGCTGACCCGAATGGAACAGGCCCGGAAATAGCAGTCCAGCAGCTCCTCCACATCGCCGCGGATCAGGCCGTGGGCCTTCAGCAGATAGGCCAGAGCCCGGTTTTTGGAGCCGGTGGCCTTTTCGGAGTGATAGACCTCCTGGTCCAGGGCGATCTCATCATTGTCCGCCAGGCGGCGGATGAAGTCCAGCAGACGCTGGAACCGATGGTCATACGTCTCGCCCCCGATCAGCTGGCACATCAGAATGGCCCCGGCGTTGACCATGGGGTTCAGGTGCTTGGCCAGCAGGGCGTTGTCCGCCACATTGATGGCGTCGAAGGGCTTGCCGGTGGCCTCCACCCCCACATGGGCCCGCACCGTCTCCCGGCCGTTGTCCTGCAGGGCCAGCAGCAGCGAAAGGGGCTTCATGACGCTCTGGATGGTGAAGCTCCGGCGGCTGTCACCGGCCTCCACCAGGGTTCCGTCCTTGTGGAACACGGCAATGCCCAGGCGGTCCGGGTCCTGCCGGGCCAGCTCAGGGATATAGGAGGCCAGGGCCCCCTGCCCGGTGTACGGGCGGCACTCCTGCAGGATCTGTTGCAGCAATTCTTCCATAACGGCTCCTTTTCCACACGAATGTCGTCGGTTTCTGATACAGATTGTATATTCATGTTGTCATTATACAGTCTGTATCTGTCAATAGTCCACCTTCATCAGGCACAGGCCCTCCGGCGGGGCGGTGGGACCGGCCAGGCGGCGGTCCCGGGCCTCCAGCAGGGCAGGCATATCCTCCGGCTGCCGGGCCCCGCGGCCCACCTCCAACAGGGTGCCCACCAGGATGCGCACCATATTCTGCAAAAAGCCGGTTCCGTGGAACGTGAACACGATGCGGTCCCGCTGGCGCACCACGGTGATGCTGTCCACCAGCCGCACCGTGGATTTCTTCATCCGGGGGTTGCCGCAGAAGCTGGCGAAGTCGTGCTCTCCCTGCAAATATGCCGCCGCCTGCTGCATCCGCTCCACGTCCGGGCGATAGTCCAGCAGGGTGACATATTTCCGGTCGAACACCGGCTTCACCGGTCCGTCGAAGCATACATAGCGGTACGTTTTGCCCAGGGCCTTATACCGGGCGTGGAACCGGGGAGCGGCCTCCTTCACCTCCCGGACGGCAATGGCGTCGGGAAGGTAGCGGTTCATGTAGTCCCGGATCTCCTCCGGGGACTCTGTCACGTCCAGCTGGGCGTTGGCCACCATGGCCCGAGCGTGGACTCCGGCGTCGGTGCGTCCCGCGCCGGTGAGCTCCACCGGACTCCCCTGAAGCCGGGACAGCACGCTCTCCAGCTTTCCCTGGATGGTGTCCCTCCCCGGCTGGCGCTCCCAGCCGAAAAAACGGGTGCCGTCGTAAGCAATGGTGAATTTATAGTTCCGCTGCATGCTCGTTCTCCTCTTTTCCCGGCCGGGTCACTCCGTCATGATCTTCAGGATCACCCGGTCCGTCTCCTTCATGCCCTGAGAGGCCAGGATGCCCACATTGCGGATGGTCTGCTCCACGTCCCGGCCCACGATGCCGTCGCCGGGCTGGAAGCTGTTGCCCCGCAGGTACATGTTATAGCCCAGAATGCCGGTTTCCACACCCATGGCGATCTTGCTGGCGCAGCTGGCCTTGGCCCCGTCGCAGATGCAGCCGGAGATCATGGCCGCGGCGTTGGTGATGGTGTGGCAGATGCCCTCATACCCTGCGCCCCGAAGCCACGCAATGCCGCAGCCTGCGCCCACGCCGGCAGACACCGCCCCGCAGTAGGCGGACAGGCGGCCGATGCCGGTTTTCTGGTGGATGGTGATCAGGTCCGACAGGCACACGGCCCGCAGGATGGTCTCCCGGTCCCGGCCCGTCTGCACGCCATAGCGCCACACGGGAACGGAGGCGGTGATGCCCTGGTTGCCGGAGCCGGAGCAGATGACCACCGGCATCTCGCAGCCGTTCATCCGGGCATCGGATCCGGCGGCAGCCCAGGCCCGGGCCTCCGTCTCCACGTCGCCGCCGGACAGCAGCAGCGTGGAGCCGATATTGGCCCCCCAGTCTCCCCGCAGGCCCTCCCGGGCGATGGCGGTGTTGCATTCGAGCTGCCGGCCCACGGATTCCTCAATGCGGGACACGTCCACTGTCTCGGCAAACGTCAGGATATCCCGGACGTTCAGCACGCTCTTGTCCTGCAAATTGTCCTCGGCAGAGTCGGAGTGGGGCTTTTCCAGCAGGACCTCCCCGTCCCGCTCCACGTAGATGATGTTGGTATGGTTGTTGGCCACATGGACCACAGCCTTGTGGTCCCCCGCCCAGCCTGTCAGCCGGATGTCCAGCATCCGGGGCGTAGGCGGGCAGTCGATGCGGATGTCCGTGCTGTCCAGGTATGCCTGAATGGCCGCGGTGTCCTCCTCCGTCACATGGGCAATGACCTGAAGCCGGGCCTCCGGATCCCCGGCCACCACGCCCACGGCGATAGCCGCCGGCAGGCCCCTGCGGCCCCCGGTATTGGGCACCACCACGGACTTGACGTTTTTCAGGATGTTTCCGCTGACCTCCGCCAGAATGCGCCGGGGCCTCTCCCCCAGCACCTGGCGCAGCCGTGCCGCGCAGTAGGCCACGGCGATGGGCTCGGTGCATCCGGTGGCCAGCTGCAATTCCTCACGCAGAATGGTACAGAAAGCCTCCTCTTTTCTCGCGTCCAACATGATTCTTTTCCCTTTCGTCCCATATTTTTTCCGGCAGAACGCCGGTGTATGGCCCCGCTTATGCCTGGGGCACGTCGTCCTCGCTGTCGATCCAGTCCTGCACGTCCACCACCTGGAACTCCGTGGGCGTATGGCGGATCACCACCCGCTCCAGGCCCGCGTTGATGATGTGGCGGCGGCACATGGGGCAGGACGTGGCGTCCGGCAGCAGCTCCCCGGTCTGGGCGTTGCGGCCCACCAGGTACAGCGTGCCGCCCACCATGTCCCGGCGGCTGGCGGAAATGATGGCATTGGCCTCGGCGTGGACGCTGCGGCACAGCTCGTACCGCTCCCCCCGGGGCACCCGCAGCTGCTCCCGGGTGCAATAGCCCATATCCACGCAGTTGCGCCGCCCCCGGGGCGCGCCGTTGTATCCGGTGGAGATGATCTCGTCATTCTTCACGATGATGGCCCCGTACACCCGGCGCAGACATGTGGCCCGCTCCAGAACCGTTTGGGCAATGTCCAGGTAATAGTTTTCCTTGCTGATGCGCTGCATGACAGCACCTCCCGGTATGAAAGCTCGTTGTTCCCTATTATAAACGATTTTCCTGCTCAGAGCAACAAATTCTTCCGAAAAAAGCATTGACTTCCCGGCAGGGGCTGTGGTATCATGAACGAACTGAAAACTCTATGAGGGAGTAGCAAGCGGGCGATTGTCCGCAGCACGTCAACATACTGGCCGCTGCGCGGCCTGGCTTGCTTTAATTTGCGAGACTCATGTGCTACCGCCGCGGGATGCATGGGGACTCGTCTATTGATCTGCTTTCGAGCCCAGACATGGCCCAGGCCGTGCCTGGGGTTTTTCATGGATTTTTCACGATAAGAGGAGAAGCAATCATGCAGTGGGATATCCTGTTCTTTTTCAACAGTGTGCTGCTGGGCGTGGGCCTTGCCATGGATGCGTTTTCCGTGTCTCTGGCCAACGGACTCAACGAGCCCCGCATGTCCCGGCGGCGGATGCTGGGCATTGCCGGGGTATTTGCGGGGTTCCAGGCCCTGATGCCTATGACAGGCTGGATCTGTGTCCACACCATTGTTCAGTATTTCCGCGCCTTTGAGAAGCTCATTCCCTGGATCGCCCTGGCTCTGCTGGGCTTCATCGGCGGCAAAATGCTGGTGGAGGGCGGCCGCGGCGGCGGGGATGACCGTGCCGCACCCAGGCTGGGCCTGGGCGCTCTGTTGGTGCAGGGAGTAGCCACATCCATCGACGCTCTGTCCGTGGGCTTCACCATCGCCGAATATGACTGGCTCATGGCCCTGGTCTGTTCCCTGATCATCGCGGCGGTAACGCTGTGCATCTGTCTGGGCGGTCTGGTGCTGGGCCGGAGATTCGGCACCCGCCTTGCCGGCCGGGCCCAGATTCTGGGCGGAGCCATCCTCATCTTTATCGGTCTGGAAATATTCATCAGCAGCTTTCTAAGCTAAGGAGGAACTTATCATGCTCGTACCCATTCTTCTGTTCATCGTGGGCCTGGTGCTGCTCATCAAGGGCGGCGACTGGTTCGTGGACGGCGCCACGGGCCTGGCCCACCGTTTCCATGTGCCGGAGATCCTCATCGGCGCCACGGTGGTGTCCATCGGCACCACCCTGCCGGAGGTGATGGTATCCGCCACCTCCGCCGTCAGCGGTCACGGCGAGATCGCCTACGGCAACGCCATCGGCTCCGTCATCTGCAACACCGCCCTGATCGCGGCTCTGACCATCGCCATCCGCCCCTCGGAGGCGGACCGCAAAAGTCTGCGGACCCCGGTGATCTTCTTTTTCGTCGCCGCTGTGTTCTACGCCGCCATCGCCTACACCAACGGCGCCTTCACCCGCCTGGCGGGCATCGTCCTGCTGGCCATGTTCGTTCTGTACATGGTCCTTACCGTGCGCCAGAGCTTCCGGGATACCGTCCGGGCCGGCGGTGCGGACGAGGCCATTGACGGCACTCCCTCCATGGGCAAGGATATCCTCCTGCTGGTGGTGGGTGCGGCCTTCATCGCCGTGGGCGCCAACCTGCTGGTGAACAACGGCACCCTCATCGCCCAGGGGTTGGGCGTGCCGGAGTCCGTCATCGCCCTGACCTTCGTGGCCCTGGGGACGTCCCTGCCGGAGCTGGTCACCGCCATCACCTCCCTGATCAAGGGGCACAGCGCCCTGTCCCTGGGCAACATCGTGGGGGCGAACCTGTTTAACCTGGTGCTGGTCAGCGGCCTGTCCACCACCCTGTCCCCCTTCCAGGTGCCCCAGGAAAAAACCATCGCCGGATACAATGCGTCTCTGGTGGTGGATATCCCCCTGATGCTGCTGGTGATGCTGCTGCTGACGGTACCCGCGCTGGCCCGGGGCAAGCTCTCCCGCTGGCAGGGCATCGTGCTGCTGGTCCTGTACGCCGGCTTCTGCGCATTCCAGTTCTGCATGTAAGCGCATCCGGCCATGGGTGGCAGATAATATAAAAATCACCGAGATCGGTCTGTTGCAGGCTTTTCTCGGTGGTTTTCTTATATCTGCACAGTCGATTTCAGTTCTCTCCTGCTGCAGTGATCGCATCAAATCCCTGCCGCAGACGGCTCCGGAACACTGGGGTGCGGCAGAAAACTGCCTGCAAAAAAAGCGTTTCACCGGGAAGAAAGCGTTGAAATATGCAGAGTAACATGCTATAATTCTATTGTCGTTTCTCGCCATTTATTGGCAATTTCGCTTTGATTGGAAGGAAGATATACATGAACAAAAGCGAAGTCTACCGCGAGGTGGACCTCATTACCCTGCTGCGTGCCCTGTGGCGCCGGTCCTGGGTCATCGTGCTGGCAACGGTGGCGGCAGGCGCCGTCTGCTTCGCCTGGGCACAGTTTCTTATCGCCCCTACCTACGAGGCCAGCGCCCTGCTGTACGTCAACAACACCCAGGATGCCAGCAAGCCCATCAGCAACTCCGAGCTGTCCGCAGCCCAGAGTCTGGTGGACACCTATGTGGTCATTCTCAACAGCCGCACCACCCTGGACCAGGTCCGCGCGGCCGCCAGGGTGACTTATACGGACCGGGAGCTCCAGAAAATGATCCAGGCCCAGGCCGTGAACTCCACTGAGGTATTCGAGGTCACCGTAACCAGTGAGGATCCCCAGGAGGCGCAGAAGATCGCCAATACCATTGCCCAGGTGCTGCCGTCCCGCATTTCCAGTGTGGTGGAGGGCAGCTCCGTCCGGGTGGTGGACTACGCGCAGCTGCCTTCCGGCAAGGCTGCGCCCAGCCTGCCCCGCTATACGGTCCTGGGCATGGTAGCGGGATTCCTGCTCAGCTGTGCGGCGCTGGTCCTGCGGGAGCTCCTTGACAACCAGATCCGCGGCGAGGATTATCTGCTCCAGGCATATCCCCAGGTCCCCGTGCTGGCGGTAATCCCCGAGCTTCTCCAGCGCACGGAGGGATATGGATACGGCTACGGCAGCCGTCCTGCCGGAAAGGAGGGCCAGCCGCAATGATGTTTGGAAAAAAACGCACGCCCGAGGAAGATGTCATGTCCCTGAAGGAGCAGCGGGCCATGCTGGGCGACCGACTGAGCTTCGCTGCCTCCGAGGCATACAAGCTGCTGCGGACCAACCTGACCTTCGCCCTGCCCGACGAACAGAGATGCCGGGTGGTGGGCATTACCAGCGCCTCCCGCGGCGAAGGGAAAAGCACCACGTCCATCAACCTGGCCTATACCATCGCGGAAACCGGAAAGCGGGTGCTGCTGGTGGAGGCGGACATGCGGCGGCCCAATCTGGCCCGCCGTCTGGCCATCGACCCGGCCCCGGGTCTGTCCAATCTGCTGGCGGGTCTGTGCCGGGAGGGGGACGTCATCCAGGATGTGGGCCTGCTGGAAAACCTGAAGGTCATCACCTCCGGCGACGTGCCGCCCAACCCGTCGGAGCTGCTGGGCTCCGATCGCATGAGCTCCGTGGTCAGCGCCCTGTCCCAGAATTTTGACTTCATCATCTTCGACCTGCCGCCGGTAAATGCCGTGTCCGACGGTCTGGTGATCTCCAAGCTCATCCAGGGCATGATCGTCGTGGTACGCCAGGACTACAGCGACCGGCAGGATCTGGCGGCGGCTCTGCGGCAGCTGGAATATCTGCATATCAAGGTGCTGGGCTTTGTCATGACCCACGGCAGCGCCTCCGGCGGACGCTATGGCCGGTATGGCCGCTACGGGCGTTACGGGCGCTATGGCCGCTGCGAAAACTACGGCTATGGCCAGGAAGCGACCTCCGCCCCGGATAAGCCCCGGAAGAAAAGTAAGAAATGATCGATTTTCATTCCCATATCCTGCCGGGCATGGACGACGGCAGCAAAAGCACACAGGAAAGCCTGGAGATGCTGGACATGCTCCGGGCCCAAGGAGTGGATACCGTGGCCGCCACGCCGCACTTCTACGCCCGCGAGAATCCTCCGGAGGTGTTTTTGCGGCGCCGGGCCGAGGCCTGGAATCGGCTGCGGCCCCAACTGACGGCAGACAGTCCCCGGGTGCTCCTGGGAGCCGAGGTCCGCTATTTCCAGGGCATCAGCCATGTGGACCGGCTGCATGACCTGTGCCTGGAGGGGCAGGATGTGCTCCTGCTGGAGATGCCGTTTTCCCCTTGGCCGTCCCGGACCCTGGCGGAGCTGACGGACCTGGCCCAGCGGGGCGACCTGACCGTGGTGCTGGCTCACATGGAGCGGTATCTGGCCCAGCAGCCCCGGACGCTGTGGCCCCGGCTACGGCAGCTGGGCGTGCTGTTCCAGTGCAACGCGCCCTTCTTTCTGGATTGGCGCACCCGCCGCCGGGCTATCGGAATGCTGCGGGAGGGTGAGATCCATCTTCTGGGCTCCGACTGCCACGGATCGTCGTACCGCCCGCCCCGGATGGGCGAGGCCGCGGAGCGCATCCGCCGCCGCGCCGGGGCTACCGCGCTGGCCCGGCTGGAGAATAACGCTCGGGTGCTCATTCGCAAAAAGTGACAAAGAAGCATATATGCAAGGCCGCCCATCTCCGGAAAACGGAGGGGGCGGCCTTGTGAGCGTGTCGGAAAGTCCAATTGAATGCACAGGGGGGAGATTTCTGAACGAAATCTCCCCCCTGTTGCAGCTGCGCTTAGATGCTTAAAAATGATCGGTCAGGCAGCCTGTACCGGATCGCATCATGCCGATCGCTTACCCGTTTTCACGCTCCACATAGGCAAAGCCATGGGCAGCGACCCAGTTTTTGGCGTAGCTGTCCTTGGCCACGCTGAAGGTAATGCCGGAGAGGCCGGTAAAGGCCAGCTCGTCGATGTAGCGAGTGCTGTCCGGCAGGGACACATAGCGCAGGCCACGGCAATACTTGAAGGCGTTGCCGCTGATGGCGGTCAGTCCCTCGGGAAGGGTGATGGACTTCAGACTGGTGCAGCTCTTGAACACAGAGCCGCCCAGCATCTGCAGCTGGCTGTTTTCGGCAAAGTTCACCGTCTCCAGGTTCGTGCAGCCGCAGAATGCGTTGGTGGTCAGCTTGGTGACGCCTGCACCCACGTTGACGGTGGTGATGAGGGCGCGGTTGGCGTGCCAGGGAATGTTGGCCTCGCCATAGTACGTGGCCATGGAGCCGGTGCCCTCCAGGGTAAGGACGCCGTCGCTGGTCAGGCTCCAGGTCAGGTTCTCCCCGCATACGCCGGAGGCCACCACGGCCGGCTCACGCTCCGTGTAGGCGATGCCACGGGACGCAGCCCAATCCTTGGCATAGCTGCCGTATCCCACGCTCAGCACCAGGGCGGTGTCCCGGGTGAAGGCATTGGGCATAATGGCGTTGACGCCGTCCGGCAGATAGAGCTCCCTCAGCGACGTGCAGTCCGTGAAGGCATCGTAACCGATATAGGTCACGGTCTCCGGCAGCCGAAGCGTCCGGAGGCTGGAGCAGCGGGCAAAGGCGTTCTGGTCGATCCGGGTGATCCGGCTGCCCTCGGCGAAGGTGACCTCCGTCAGGTTCCGGCTGGAATAGGCGAACCAGCGGTCCAGATTCGTGATGCCGCTGTCCACATACAGTCTCCTGACATAGTTGCGGTAGCTGTACCATGGGCTGTTCCAAACCCGGGACAGGGGATAGTTTTCGCCGGTGCCCATGAACTTGAACAGACCGTCTCCATAGAGGATGAAGTCCACATTCGTACCGGAACGGCCGGCTGCCCGCACGTCGGCGGTGGTGCTGCGGGTAAAGAAGCCGCCCTCAAACAGGCAGGTCTCGCCGCAGATATTGTACGCACCGTCGTAGGCATAGCCCTGATCGTCGGCAAAGTAGAAGCGATCCTCATAGTGCATATGGCCGGTCAGAGGCACACCGGCCACCAGATACATCAGACGGCGGCTCTCCTGCTCGCGGACAAAGCCGGAGAACTTCTCGTCCACCGCGTTCTCCGTGTGGCCGCAGACGTCGCAGAAAAGCTCCTTGGTGTCCAAGTCAAACAGGTAGGTGTGCTCATCGTTCTGGCAGACCGGCACCGCGCGCCTGGTGTACTGGTCCAGAACGGTTTTGGTGCCGTCGGTGGCCACGTTATAAGCAGTAACGGTGGCCTGGAAGCGGTCGGCGGTAACGTCCACATAGACGCTGTCGAAGTTCAGCGTGGCCACGTCAAAGTGGAAGTCCGGATTGTTCACGATGGAGTAGGACTTGCCGCCGGTGGAGCCGCAGATGTAGTACACCGTGCCGTTTTCGTCCACCTGACCGCCGGTCATGGGGGCGGTGCGGGCATAGCTGTGGTCATTGCCGGAGAAATAGAAGTCGATCCCCGCCGCATCGCAGGCTGCGGGCAGATACTGCACGTAAGTCTCACCGCCGCCGGTGGGGTTGGTGTAGTAAGCGGGCACATGGGTCACCAGCGCCTTCCAGGTGCAGGTGCTCTTGGCCGCGTCCTCCACCAGCCACTGGGTAAACTGCTGGATGGTATCCTTATCGGAGGTGTGGTTCAGCACGGCGATGTACACGTCGCCCCGCTCCACGGAGTACCAGGCGGCGGGAACGCCGAACACGCTCCTGGCAGCGATGGCGCCGCTGCCGCTGTCGTCGGCCTCGTGGTTGCCAACGACGTGGATCATATCCGTATCGCGGATGCCGTCCAGGGTGAACAGGGACAGGGCATCCTGCCACTGGTTGTAGTAGCGGACGTTATCCACTGCGTCGCCCAGCTGGACGCCGAAGTGATACTGCCCGGCCAGGCAGCCGGCGATGCGGCCCATGCCCTCCAGAGCGGCCTCCTCCTGGATATCCGCCAGCAGGAAGAACCGGGTCTGCTTCTCGGCGGCAGGCACCGTGAAGCTGCGCACGTCGGACCAGACGGAGCCGTCGCCCACCCGGTAATAGTAGGTGCTTCCGGCGGTAAGGCCCGTCAGGGACACGCCGTTGACACGGTTGATCTGCTTGCTGGAGGAGTAGGAGATCAGGCGGCTGGTACCCTCCACCTCCACAGCGCCGGTCATGTCGGCGTTGGCGGAAAGCCGGGCCACAGCCCGATCACCGCTGTGCGCGGGGTTGCTCATCCAGGTGATGGTCTTGCCGTCAGCGGACGGAGCCAGGTTGTAGATGACGTTATAGGGAGCGCCGGTTTCGTCGCCCACGGCGTCATAGCTGAACAGGGTAATCTGATAGGAGCAGTTGCCCGCTTCATCGGCAGCCCGCAGGTTCACGCTGCCCTGGCTGGCCGTCAGGCTGGAGATGTCGATCCGACCGTTCTCGTCGGTATCGCCCAGCAGCACGTCGTTGGCGTACACATGGACACCGGCGGCAGCCTTGCCGTCCCGGATAACGGTGACGGCGGCGGAGGCGGTGCTGCCCACCACGGCAGTGTCCGCCTGGATGCGGTACATGGCCTCAATGGGCCGGTTCGTCACGGGGGTGGTGAAGCCGGTGGCATACTGGTTCAGGTCGCTGATGTCCAGGCCCTCCGTCTGCTTGCAGCCGTAAGACCCCTTGGTGACCTGCACGTTGACGCTGCTGCCCTCGGCAACGGAGGTGGGGATGTCCACGGCGATAACAGCCAGGGCACCGGCGGTGTATACCGCGTGGTCGATGGCCGTGATGCTCACGGACACAACGCCCTTGGCGGCGTCATAGTCATACGTACCGGTAACGCCCTCCGGGAAGGTGACGCCGGTGACGGGATAGCTGCGGGAAACGGAGACATTGGCGCTGAGGGAGGTGATGGACGCCGGGTCGGTGGCGGTCAGCGCCAGCTGCCAGGTCTTGCCCACAGTGGGCTCACCCCGCAGGTCCAGAGACACACCGGGCACGTCCGTCTCCTCCGCGGCCACGGTGAAATACCGGGTCTCGCGGGTGACGTTGCCGTAGCCGTCCTTCAGGTAGAAGGTGATGGAGTGCAGACCGCTGCCGAAGTGCATCAGGCCGGAGGTGCTGCCCAGGTTGTCCCGGTCATACCTTCCCCGGTAGGTGCCGTCGAAGTAGAAGTAGGCGGACTCCACGCCGGTGGCGTAGGGATCCGTCTCCTCGCTGTCGTCGTAGGTAACGAAGAAGCGAAGATTGCCGGAGCTGAGGGCCGCGCCGTTTTCCAGCTCGGTCTTGGTGCCGTCGTCGTTGACCAGCTGGATGGAGTTCACCACGGGAGCGGTGACATCCTGGTTGTTGGCGCCGTACACCACGCACAGGTTATCCAGCAGGATATAGCCCTTCAGGTCGCTCTTGTCCAGCTTCGTGCCGTCGGTGGTATACCAGCCGATGCCGCCGGTGGTGACCATGGCCCGGAACAGCATGCCGCTGTTGACCCGGATCAGCGCACCGGCATAGGAGGTCAGGTCAGCCTCCAGATACTGCCAGCCGGACTTCAGTCCCTCGCCGGAGGCGCCGCTGCCGCTGCTGAAGTTGATATAGGCGTTGGTCCAGCTCTGGCCGCCGTTGGTGCTGGTGGCGATCTGGGCCCGGAGCCAGGGGACGGGAACGCCCTCGGGAATGTAGACCCACACGCCCAGAGCGGTGGGGGTGCCGTCGATGGCCAGGTTGTCGCCCAGGCCCAGGCAGGCGCCGTCGGTGCCGTTGATATTCGTCCAGTCATACTCCAGCTTCACGGCGTTGTGGCCGAAGCGGACGATATCGGCATAGGCCTCGTCGGTATCGGATACTACAGAGCCCTTCACCACGCCGCCGCGGCCCGCGTAGTGATAGGTGGCCACGGCGTTGGCGGCCAGGCCGCTGAAGCTCTCCACGGTGGTGCCGATGGTAGAATAGTCCCAGGGGTCCTCGTCGCCGCCGTCAATGATCATGGTGGGCTCCATGCCGATGTTCACGGTGACGGAGGCCGTCAGGTCGCCCCGCACGGCGGTGACGGTGGGGCTGCCGGAATACTTCACGTTGCCGGTAACGGTGAACAGGTTGCCGGTGAAGCTACCGGCGTCCGGATCGGAAACGGTCCACTGGATATCGTTATCCTGCAGATGGACCGTCTCCGTCTGGTAGGTGGCCTTGAAGCCCAGATCGCTGACGTCCTTATAGTTCAGGTTCACCTCGTCAGAGGCAAAGGCCAGCCGGTCGGGGTTCTGCACATGCAGCACGGCGGAGCCCACGGTCTGCCCGCCGCTGACCAGGCTCACCGTCACGTCGCCGGTCTTGCCGGAGGAAACAAAGGTGGCGGAGGCGCTGCTGCCGTTTACGGCGGCGGCGGTCACCGTGCCCATGGTCTCATCGCTGACGGTGAAGCTCACGTCCTCCGGCAGAGCCTTGGCGGGAGCACCGGAGAAGTCCATGGCATCCGCCGTCAGGGTGACGGAGGAGCCGGGGGTATAGTACTCATCGCTGGGGGTAACGGCAGCGTGGTCAAACTCACCGGAAGCCGCCACGGTGGATACCACCAGAATGGTGCCGGAAATACCGCGCTCGCTGCCGCCGGCAGGGGTGTTGCGCATGGTGACGTCCTGCTCACCCTCCCGCTGGGAGATGTAGGTGGAGGAGCCGCCCTCGTCCAGCTGGATGGCCGCCACGCAGCCCAGGGCCACCATCATCTGGGCCTCCTCGGCCGCGGTATAGCCCACGGAGCGGGGAGCCATGGTGCCGTCGGCCTGGAACAGCACCACGGTGCCGTCGGCCTTGATGCCCACGCAGGTGCGGGGATAGTAGCCGCTGTTGCCGGATTCGGTGATGACCACCTTGCCGTCCCAGACCATGGCCACCAGTGCGTCCACGGCCTCCAGGATCTTCACGGTCTTGCCCTGCTTGGCGCTCTGATCCGCCTCGGCCTGGGCCAGGGTGGTGCCCTCCCGGAACACGTTCACCGAGCCGTCGTCAAAGGCGGCGATAAACGCGCGGCTGGAATTGTCGTGGTGGACAACGCCGTTCATCACCAGATAGCCGGAGGGCTCGCCGGTGTTGATGTTGAACCAGGAGGCGTTGACGCCGCCCACTACGTTCAGACCCGTCTCTTTTTCATAGACATGGGCCTGGTCCGTGGTGGTTTTCAGGGTCCAGCCCTGTTCCTTGGGGTTGCGGTTGCCGTAACCGGCCACGATCTTGGCGCGGCCGCCTGCGGTGTTCACCTCCATGACGTTGGCAACCGTCTGAGAGTTGCCTGCGGCATTGTTGGTGATGATGACCTTTTCGGAAATATCCGGGGCAATCGCGTAATTCTTCAGCGACGTCACGGAATAATCCGTTCCCTCGATGGAGCTGCCCTTTGTCAGCTCAGAGGATCCCGCAGCCTTCGAGTCCGCGGCCAGTGCATAGGCAGGCAGCATACCTGCCAGCATGCACAGGCACAGCAGCACCGAAAGCACACGGTGAAGCTGCCGGGGTTTTGACATAGTGGATCTCCTCTCTCTTGTGAATTTATAATATCCGGCGGTCTTGTCCGGCTATTATCTCAGCTCTGGGGCCCGTAAAACGCCCGGTACCACCGGGCAAAGCGCCGCAGGCCCTCACGCAGCGGCGTTGCCGGCCGAAAGCCGAAATCCCGCTCCAGCGGTGAAGTGTCGGCATAGGTAGCCAGCACGTCCCCCGGCTGCATGGGCAAAAGCTCCGTGTGGGCGGCAAGATCATGGTCCTGCGGCAGCAGCTCCTCCCGGATCAGCTCCTGCTGGAGCGTCCGGACAAAATCCAGCAGCTTCACAGGCTGGCTGTTTCCGATGTTATAGACCCGGTGAGGGGCAGACGCGCCCTCCGGGGCGGAAGCAGCCGCCGGAGCACAGGTCATGACCCGCAGGATCCCCTCCACGATGTCGTCTACATAGGTGAAATCCCGCATGCAGCTGCCGTAGTTATACAGAGGGATGCGCTCCCCCCGGCGCAGGCAGTCGGTGAACTTGAAGTATGCCATGTCCGGACGGCCGGCCGGACCGTATACCGTGAAGAAGCGCAGACCGGTGGCCGGGATCCGGTACAGCCCGGCATAGGCACAGGCCAGCAGCTCATCGGACTTTTTGGTGGCCGCGTACAGGCTGACCGGAGAATCGGTCTTGTCCTCCGTGCTGTAGGGCAGCTTGGTGTTGCTGCCGTATACGGAGGAGGACGAGGCGTAAACCAGGTGCTCCACCCCGGGGCCGCCGCCGTCAAGGGAGTGGCGGCAGGCCTCCAGTATCCGGAAAAAGCCGACCAGGTTGCTCTCAATATAGGCGTCCGGATGGTCGATGGAATACCGCACGCCGGCCTGAGCCGCCAGGTTTACCACCACGGCAGGGGTGTAGTCGGCAAAGGTCCGGCGCACCAGGTGCTCATCGGCTATGGAGCCGCGGACGAAGGCAAACCGGCTTCCCTGGGCGGCATACCGGTCTGCCGTGTGCCGGAGCTGCTCCAGCCGCCAATGCTTCAGCCGAGGGTCATAATAGTCGTTCAGCTCATCCAGAACCACCACCCGTACCGGATGGATCCGCTCCAGCAGCAGCTGGGACAGCCGGGCGCCGATAAAGCCCGCCCCGCCGGTAACCAGGATCGTTTTCCCTTCCAGGGACACGTTTTGCGCTTCCATGTCAGTCCCTCCCGAAAATACCCCGGGTGTATACTTTATCCTGTACGTCAGACAGTCCATCATCCAACCGGTTGGCGACAATCAGGGATGAGAGGGACTTGAACTGCGCCAGGTCATCCGTCCGGCGGCAGCCGTCTACCGTCTGGCCCGGAGTCAGGGCCGGCTCATACAGCAGCATCGGGACACCCGCCTGGCGCAGCTGCTCCATCACGTCGAAGATCGCGCTGCATCGGAAGTTGTCGGATCCGGACTTCATGGTCAGACGATAGATCCCCACCACCGGTTGGCTGTTCTCCTGGGAGGCCAGCATCTCCACCCGACGGCAGATCTGCCGGGCGATGAAGCTTTTACGGCAGCCGTTGGAGGACACGGCGGCCCCGATCAGCGTCTGGGGCGTCTCCCGGCAGCTGGCCAGCAGCTGGCGGGTATCCTTTGGCAGACAGTAGCCGCCGTAGCCGAAGGAGGGGTTGTTGTAATACTGGCCGATCCGGGGATCCTGGCAGATCCCGTGGATGATGGAGCCCGTGTCCAGCCCGCGCAGCTCAGCGAAGGTGTCCAGTTCGTTGAAAAAGCCGATGCGCAGAGCCAGATAGGTGTTGGCAAACAGCTTGATGGTCTCGGCCTCGCCGCAGCCGGTCACCAGCAGCTCCACGTTCTTTTTCTCTGCCCCGTCCTGCAGAAGCCGGGCGAAAGCGTGCGCCTGCTCCGTCAGCACAGGGTCTGCGAGGTCCGTTCCCACGATGATGCGGCTGGGATAGAGGTTATCGTACAGAGCCTTCCCCTCCCGGAGGAATTCCGGACTGACCAGAATATGGCCGGCCGGATATTTGGACTGCATGGACTGGGTGAAGCCCACGGGAACCGTGCTCTTAATGACCATGACGGCCTCCGGCGCATAGCGCAGCACTTGGCGGATCACCGATTCCACCATGGCGGTGTCGAATGCATTTTCCCGCGGATTGAAATCGGTGGGCACGGCGATGACCACATATTCAGCCCCGGAATAGCCATCCTCCGGGTCCAGAGTGGCCCGAAGCCGCAGATGCGGCTTATTCAGATACGCATCCAGATAGCTATCCTGGATGGGAGAAATGCCCCGGTTGAGCATGTCCACCTTTTCCGCCGCCACATCCACCACGCATACGGAGTTATGCTGAGCCAGCAGCACTGCCTGAGACAGCCCCACATAGCCCATTCCGGCAATTGCAATTTTCATGTATGAGCATTTCTTTCTATGTTCGCCGCAGCGTGTGCGCCAGCTGCCGCAGGTCCCTGCGTTTGCCCAGCAGATAGCCGCCCAAGGCGGCCCCATACACCCCCAGGCCCCACCAGTACGGGAGCAGGCAGGTGCTGATCAGAAACACGGCCGTCAGAGCAAATTCGATGACGAATTCCCGGCGCAGGTCCACATGGATGATGCGCATGACCGCAGCCTCCGAAAGCATGGACCGCAGCATCACAGACAGCAGCACCAGCAGCAAAACAGCGGTAAGACTATTCAGCACCCATGCCCCCAGAGCAAACAGCGCCAGCCCCGCCGCAACGCAGGAGGCGTTGATGCGCAGCATGGTCCGCTCCTGCTGATAGGCCTTCAGGTAATTGTTGGTCAGCAGACTGACCTTGGACGTGTAGATAATCAGCGGCAGCAGCATGCCCAGATACGACACACTGACTTCGTATTTCGGCAGCCAGAGGCGCAGCAGCACACAGCCGGGATAATACAGCAGCATAGCCGCAAACAGCAGCGGGGAAATCCCCTGTCGGATCCGGCAATACATGCCCGGGAGCTTGTCCGGCTCCATCCGCTTGATGGAGGGAAAGAGCACCACGCTGATGGCCGTTACAAATTGCAGGAAAAAGCTGGTCAGGCTGAAGGCCAGGGAGACCTTGCCGAAAACCAGCAGGCCCCATCGCCACTGGATCACCATTTTCCCGGAGCCCACCAGAAAATTGGCCGCGTAGGACGACAGCATCAGCCATACGCCGGCAGAGAGTGTTGTCCGCAGCTCCGGCAGCAACCGCGCCCTGGGCACCATGGAGCCAACCAGCAGACGGCGGCTGTATCGCAGGCCGAAAAACAGGATAACGGCCACATCCGCCGCCAGATAGACCAGGCAGAACCAGACATAAGAGCTCTGCCCCGCCGCCAGGCAGCCCAGCACCAGCAGACAGTAGATCACCCGGTAAACGGCAATATAGGCCACATAGTGGGTGATGCGGTTGGTGATCTGAAACGTGAAGGAAATGTAGTTGAAGGTGATCTCAATGCATACGGTGCAGGCCAGCAGGATGCATAGCACACGGTTATCTCCCCGGAGCAGGAGGCAGCCTATGGCCAGAAGCCCCGCCGACAGCAGCAGATCCAGCTCCATGATCACCCGGTACTGGGAGCGCACCATGTCTTTGTCCAGCTCGTCATAGTCAAACCGGGCGTACCGCAGGACGATACCGTCCATCAGGCCAAAGTGGAGAACGCCCAGATATTGGGAGTACAGCAGATAGCTCTGCCAAAGGGAGTAGTCGCTCTCCGGAATGAACTTCGGCACGATCAGGTTCAGCACGAACCCCACCAGCACCGAGACGGCCTGCGCCAGCACGGAGAGCATCATATTTTTCGCAATTTTCTTCCCGGAAAGTTCTTTCATATGCATCAAAGCTCTTGGGCCGGCAGCGTCCCGTGAAGATACAGCGACTCCAGCCGCCTTGCCTGGCGGCGGATGTCGTAGCCCCCGGCGCAGACGGCGTCGCGGCCATCCCGCCGCCCGACGGACAGCGCTTGCTCCATGACGCCGCACCAGGCGGCGGGAGCCGTATAGGATTCCTCCGGCAGGAAGCGGAGCTGATCGGTCAGCTTTACCTCCCTGGACACTTTATGCGAACAGACACAGGGCAGGCCACTGGCCTGGGCCTCCACGGCAACGATGCACAGCCCCTCCCAGCGGGAGGGCAGCAGAAACAGGTCCATGGCGCTCAGAAGCTGCGGCACGTCCGTGCGCATGCCCAGAAAGCGCAGACTGTCCCCCAGGCCCAGCCGGTCAGCCTGGTGCTCTATCTCCGGGCGAAGCGGCCCGTCTCCGGCCAGCAAAAGCACGGAATCTGGCCTGCGCCGGTGAAATTCCGCGAAAATATCCAGCAGAAGCCGGTGGTTTTTCGCCTCGCAGAAGCGGCCCACATGGCCGATGACTGCGGCCTCCTGCGGAATGGACAACTCCCGGCGCAGGCGGAGACGGTCCTCCGGCGAAAAGGCAAAGGCCTCCGTATCAATGGCGTTGCGCAGGATGACCACCCGTCCGGAGTCCACGGCATCCTGTCCATAGAGCCACGCACCGGCCAATTCGCCGCAGGCAGCCAGCACCGTGGCGTCGCGGATGACCAGGGGGCTTTCGATCCTCCGTCGCAGCCGCTTCAGCGCGCTCTCCGGCGGATAGGCCTGGTGGCTGTGGATGATCCGCACCGGGACGCCGCAGCGCCTGGCCATGGCCATGGCCGCAGCGCCATGATAATCCTGGTGGCAGTGCACCACGTCGTAGTGTCCGTCGGTCAGAATGCGCCGCAGGGCGCGGAGATTTCCCACCGGGTCCTCAGATCGCGGCGGGATATGGTGGATCTCTGCGCCCAGTGCTTCGAACCAGGGCTCCAGGCCTCCGCGCTCCGCGCCGCAGACCACAAAGTCCGTCTGGAAGGCCAGCGGCGCCAGCTGGGCATAGTAATTTTTCAGCATGACCTGGACGCCGCCGCCCGTTTGCAGGGAGGACAGCACCTGTAGTACCCGAGGCATGTCGTTCACTCCGTTTTCTTACGAGACTGTAAAAGGATATCCGGCAGGACCGGAAGAATGTACAGCATAAAAATACTCTCATCCGCCGCCCGGAAGGCGATATTCAGCAGCAGAAGGAGAGCCCATCCTGCCGTAATGACGGCTGCTGCGGCCCGGAGTCCGATCCTGGCCCATTGCTCCCTGAGCATCCGGTAATACTTCGCCAGGAATACGCCGTAAAAAGCCAGGGCAGCCAGCCCATAGCGGGCCATATCGTCCAGAATGGCCGAATGATAGCCGATCCCCCGGTCGCCGACGACATAGCTGTACCACGGCCCAATCCCCAGCGGATGGGCGGCGAAGGAGCGCAGGGAATACAGATAGCATTGCAGCCGGATCTGCAGGTCGCCCCGGATGCTGCGCTGCCGGAGGAACAGGGCCAGCTCCGCGAAGCGAGCGCTGAAATAACGATTGTCGATGGCGCCCGCCAGGGCGGAAAACAGCTCATCCGGCGGAAAGGCCAGCAGGAAAAAGCCACCCGCGGCCAGAAGCATCAGGCCAACGCCCCGCCTCTGGGATACAACCGTTAAAATGCACACTACCAGCAGCACGAACAGGGGAATGGTAAACGACGCCTTGATCACCGCCAGAAAGACGAAGCCCAGAATCAGCCCGTTCATCAGGGGCTTTCTGCGTTGGAGCAGCATCAGCACCGATATCGGGGCAAAAATGACCAGGTCCTGGAACAGATAGATGCCGCTGACGTTGCGGCGCATCAGCACATAATCCCGGGCCACGGCCTCCGGCCGCTGAGAGGCGTTGGAGATGGCGCGGGCGGCGGAGCTGTCCGTCAGTACGGCGGCCGCGGATGTCAGCGCCGTCAGCAGGAACAGGAACAGCAGATACCGCCCGAAGCGTACCTGGGCCCTGCGGTCAAAGGAGAACAGCCGGTATACCAGCAGCGTGCCCCAAAAGGAAAAGCTGACGCGGATATGCCGGGCGGCGTCGCCGGCGTGCAGAAGATAGCACACGGCCATAACGGCCATATAGAGCAGCACCGGCGTCAGCACAGACACCCGGAGGATCAACCGCACACGCATCCGGCAGTTCTCCAGCCGGGCGGCGCACAGCAGCAGGATACCTGCCGCAAAGCAGGCAAAAAACAGGTATTTATAGCGCTCCGCCTGAAACGTCGCACGCATAAAGGGAAGCTGATACCACAAATAATAAATGGCCAAAAGAAAGGACGCGGCGTCCGTCAGACCTATGCGGCGATGCTGATTCATGAGCACTCTCCCCCGCTGGCGGAGGCAACCTCCCGCCGGATCCGGTCAAAAAAGGCGTTTCTGCGGGCATCCAGCACCGGGCCCTGATAGGCCAGGGCGGTCCGGCAGCTCTCGCAGGCGTATCGGGACAAATCGCTCCGGAGCATGGCGGAAACCGCACCGGCAATGGCCCCGGCGGACCCTCTGGGGGTCAGGCATTCCTCCGGCAGCAGCTCCGGGATGCCGGCAGTCCGCGCACCGATGCAGGGGCAGCCGCGGCTCATGGCCTCGATCAGCGCCCGGGGCAGCCCCTCCTGGAGACTGGGCTGCACATAAATATCACAGGTATCCAGCATGGAGAATATCTCCTCATGGGGCAGGGCACCGGTAAAAACCACCTGGTCCGATACGCCGCACCGGGCTGCCAGGCTTTGCAGGACATGGGGATCTCCCTGGCCCACGCAGAAATACCGCACCCGGATACCCATGGCGTTGAGCTGCGGAATGGCACGAATGACAAATCGATGCCCCTTATGGGCAACATTCACCGCCGCACAGGTCATCAGCGTCACCCGGGACGGGTCCTGGGCCGCGATATGCGCCAGTCGGCGGGTCAGGACCTCCTCCGACGGCGCAGGCAGCGCCACATTGGACGCGCCGATCCAGGGATTCCGGCACGGGTAACGCCGCTGCAGAAATTCCTGCGTCACATAAAGCGCATAGTCCGCCCGGGCCATGACCCGGCGCATTTTCAGAAACATATAGGGGGCGATGAGCTTACCCAGGGGCCCGTGGTTCCACATGGCGTCCCAGGGGCAGGACATAGCCTCGGCAAGCACGGGCTTTTTCAGGCGGTGTGCCAGGTCCGAGGCCCAAAAGGCCACAAAGGAGTGGCAGCGCACGATGACCAGGTCACTCTCCCGGATGGCGCGGGTCATCTCTCGCCGCTGCCGGCGCAGAATGCTGTCGTTCCGGGAAACGGGCACCAGCTGGGAAACGGCCTCCGTAACGTCCTCCAGCAGGGGGGACCAGGTCTGCTTCACAGGGACGCAGAGCGTCAGCGGACCAAAGGCTGCACCATACCGCCGCAGGATGGCGGCAAAGGCAGATTTGGTATAGTACCGGCCGCCGTGCGGCACGATGGAAAATTGCGTTGCCAGCAGCGCTCTCATGATGCCCCTCCCCCGGGTCGTTCTCTCCGCTGCGGAAGCGAAAACCGGTCCCCTATCTCCCTATCAAAGCAGTCCGGCTCATAGAGCATGTATCCGCTGGCATTGAAAAAAGTCAGCTCGCCGAACCGGATGAGCCCGTCCACATTGTACAGATCCACCCGCACATGGGGAAACGGCGCGCTGATGGCCTCCGCCAGCCGGACCATCTCCCCAAAGCTCTCCGGCCGGTCCGGCAGCCGGTCCGACGGTTCGTCGCCTACCCGGACGACCGGCAGCTTCTCATACGACGGCGACACAATGTGTATTTCCACCGCGCTGCCGTTATGGCGTCCGGTGCAGACATAGGCAAAGGCGCATTTGCCGCCGAAGCAAAAGAACTTATAATCCGTCAGCGGCCCGGCGGCCAGCTGCAAATACTCCTCCGCCAGGATCCGGTGCGGCTTTCCGGAGTAGTACGGCCATTCCCGGCCGCCGTCCCGGACCAGCGGCGTGGCACACCAGCCGGCGGCAGTCTTCCGGATGGCGCGCCAATCGGCCCGGTCTTTATCGGGACAAAGCAGGACGGCGTTTCCGCCGCTGCCCAGGGTATCCTTCAAAACAAACCGGTCCGGCAGCTGCGGCACAGGCAGCAGGTCGGGACTGTCAAATACGCCGAAGCACCGGGGCAGCAGGTCCTGAAAGCCCCGCTCCCGGAGATATGCACGCACCTCATACTTGTCCACGCAGCGGAGCATGTCCGGGTCCCGATAATACAGCTTGTACCATTGCAGCTTCTCCGTGAAGCGGGTGGGATGCTTCAGGTGCAGCGCCCGGCCGGTCTTGATCCGGTATTGGATGCGCAGCATGGCCTCGTCGGGAATAAAGGCCAGGGCCCGCAGGATGTTTTCCCGGGCCGCCCGGCTGCGGATGATCTTTTTATAGTCCAATGGCCTGACGCTCCTTGGTGATGGTTTTCTGAGGAAACAGAACCTGCATATAGCGGTCCGCCACGATGGCGCGGTCGAACTCGCGCTCCATCTTTTCCCGGCCCAGCCGGCCCATGTCACACCGCTGTTCCCAGGACAGGGAGAGAAACCGCTCCAGCGCCGCCGTCAGGGCATCCTGGTCCCGGATGGGGATCAGAAGGCCGGTCCGGCCGTCCTCCACGGTTTCCGCGCAGCCGCTGCGGTCTGTGGTGATGATGGGCCGGGCGCAGGCCGCGGCCTCCAGCAGGGCATTGGCCATACCCTCCGGGTAATAGGACGGGTGGACGACGCAGCAGGCCATTTCGTAAAACGGCCGCATATCCCGCTGCTCCCCGTGATACACGATGTCGCCTGCCTGGACGGCGCTTTCCATAACGGCCCGGTACGCCGGATCATCGCAGCAGCCGCAGACGTGGAACACGGCCTCCGGATGGGTGCGGCGGATGGCTCTGGCCGCATGCAGATAGAGGTCAATGCCCTTTTCCTTCAGGATCCGGGACACGAACAAGAAATGAACGGTGTCTCCCCGGGGATACGGAAGCGGGGAAAACGCGCCCAAGTCCACCCCAGAGCCGGGCAGCAGAACGCTCCGGGTACCGGGGGAGATCAGACGGCGCGATGCGAAGAAATCCTGATTGGAGCGATTCTGGAAGAAAATGCAGTCTGCCCGGGAAACGCCTATCCGGTACAGCGCACAGGTCAGTGCCTGCAGCGGGCCCGGATATTCCAGGGCCGTCCCCAGGCCGGTGACGTTGGGCAGAAACCGGATGCCCAGATGCCGGCAGGCCATGCCGCCGTATATATTGGGCTTGATGTTGAAGGAAAGCACCGCCTCCGGCTGCTCCTGCCGCAGGATGGACAGATAGCGCAGCAGGAGCCTTCCGTCCTGAAGGGGATTTTTCCCGTGGCGGTCGTTGTCAATGCCGATAAGCGTGCAGCCCATGGCCTCCAGCTCCGGACAAAACCCACGCAGCTGGCTGATAACGGTCACCCGGTGGCCGGCGGCAAGGAGCCGCCGGAGCAGCGCGCCGCGCAGATTATATGTATACGTCGTGTCGTTTGCAAGTATTGCAATCTTCATTTTCTTTACCGTGCGCCCTCGTGGGTAAACACCAGCCTTACCGTTTTCAGCATACAGGACAGGTCCATCCCCACGCAGCAGTTTTCGATGTATTTCATGTCAAAGACGATCTTCTGGTCAGGACTTAAATCGTACCCACCGTTGACCTGCGCCAGGCCAGTCAGCCCCGGTATGACAGCCAAACGGTTCCGAAACCCGGGTATCGTCTTTTCAAATTGGTCATAAAAATACGCCCTCTCCGGACGCGGTCCCACAAAGCTCATTTCTCCATGCAAAATATTCCAGAGCTGAGGCAGTTCGTCCAGCCGGGATCTGCGGAGAAAGCTGCCCAAACGCGTGCAGCGGCTGTCGTTCCGCTCCGCCCATCGGGGGCCATTCTTTTCCGCGTCCAGCCGCATGGAGCGCAGCTTCAGGATCATAAACGGCTTTCCGTTTTTTCCCAGGCGCTCCTGGCGGAAAATTGCCGGTCCCGGAGAATCCAGGCGGATCAGCAGCATCAGTATGGCCGCAGGCACTGCCAGCAGCACCGATAAAATAAGTGCCGCGGTCAGATCAAAGGCCCGCTTTACCATACGGTATCCTAACGGCGGGACCCTGAGGGCAGAACCCACCGGACAAAGCGGGCCGGTCTGATTCACCACGGCACTGTTTTCCATCTATTCCACATCTCTCTTTCCAAGGACATATTCTCTACTTTGTATTTCCTACAAGTAATAACATATTCTGGCAGATAATGCAAGTTTTTCTATGTCGAATTTCAAAAGAGTTGGTGCGTGATAATACGCTATATTTTTTGGTTATACATGGAATTTACCTCCGCTTGTATTCCAGCGTTCAAATAATTCGCTTTTCCGGACACGGGCTCGTCGGAAATGACGCATGAGCAGCCGCTCCCTCCGCTGTGCAAAAACGCCCGCTCCGCCGCAGGCAAACAGGCAACGCCGTGTATAACTCCCGGCAGTGTGTGGATATATGCGAAGGGAGATGATGTACATGCCTGAATTGAAAATTACAATCAGGAACAAGCGGGCCAGCGGAACGGGAACCATTGTCTGCGGCAACAGCGACTACACGGTGCTGTGGGATCTGGACGAGGAATGGGCATCGTTTGACACAAAAACCATGCGGGTGCAGCTTCCGGACGGCACCCATCAGGACGTGGTGTTCACCGGAAATTCTGCCGCGCTGCCTGTGCAGAATACGGCAGGATGGGTGTCGATCGGTCTGTTTGCCGGGGATGTCCACACCAGCCGGGGCGCGGATTTTCGCGTGCTGGACGCGATCACCACGGCAGGCGGTCCTCCCGCCGCACCGGCAAAGGACGTGTATGCCCAGGTCATGGCCAAGCTGAACCAGCTGTCTGACGTGACGGCGGCCAACGTAGCTGCCGCCATGGGCCTGTCCGGTCTGGCGGCGGATGACCAGATCATGGTATCCTCCGTGGATGCAGACGGCAAGCCCACCGGTTGGCGGAAAAAGTACCAGGACATGCTCAACGTCCGGGATTTCGGAGCTAAGGGCGACAGCATCACCGACGACACGGCGGCCATCCAGGCGGCGCTGGATGCGGCCAGCACACGGGGTATCTCCGCCGTGCTGTTCCCCACCGGGACCTACAAGGTCAGCGCGACCACGTCGGACAACAATTTCTTTGCCGCCCTGACGGTGCACAGCGGGCAGCGGCTGCTTTTCGACGCCGCTACCCTCCAGCTCACCGCCAATGGCTGCGATTTCTACGCCGTGCTGAACATCCACAACGTGAACAACGTCACCGTTGAGGGCGGGCTGACCATCATCGGCGACCGGGAGTCCCACACGGCCACCACCGGTGAGAGCGGTCACGGCATCCGCATCGTCAACAGCCACAACGTCCATGTCAGCGATGTGGATATCCGGTACACCTGGGGCGACGGCGTGTGCGTAGGCGGCAACGGGACCATGGATGAGATTTCTAAAAATGTGACCATTGAACGTGTGCGAACATATAAGTGCAGCCGCAACGGCCTGTCCATTATCGAGGCGGACGGCGTGGTGGTGCGGGACTGTGACTTCACCTATACCGACCGCACCGCGCCCCAGTACGGCATCGACGTGGAGCCCAATCTGGGCACGGCCACCAACATCACCATCGAAAACGTGCGGATGCTGAACAATGGCATCGGCGGCTTCGCACTGTACACCACCAAGGCTACCCTGCCCGGCGTGCTGACCCTGCGGAACATCGAGACGGACGCCAAGACCATTATCTACACCAGCAGCGCCGCAGGCGGCACCTTCGACGTCCGCGTGGACGGCTGGCGGCATACTCAGAAATCCGGGGAGACCAATCCCACGCTGCGGCTGTCCGGCAAGGGGAGCCTGCGGATCAGGCAGCTGTACGTCGTCAACAAGAGCGCCAAACGGGTCATTATCCCGCTGGACATTGAAAACCTGCGCATGGACGGCGTGACGGTGGAAGACGACCCGGCGGTGAGCATAAAGGGAACGCTGTCCGTTCAGAGCGCCGTCAACACCTCCATTGGCAAGGCCGTTATCACCGGCTTTCTCAGCCGGAACCCGGCGGAGGAAACCTGGTATTCCGGCAATCATCTGACGGTGGACAATTTGCAGGACACGGTGGTAAACCTCAACGAACACCTGACCACCGGCGGCAGCAGCGAGAGTTACAAGCTGCTGCTGTGCGACAAGGCGCTGGTGCTGGGTACGGCCCTCAGCGCCAAGGCCCGGGTGTTCATCCCGTATACCTACGGCAACGTGAATCCCTTCCGGGTGGTGAACACCACGGCCACGGAGGTACAGCTGTACACCACGGTGTCGGCAGGCATTACGTTTGTGGGCGACGTCCCCGGCGGCAGCTCCGCCAACTCCGCCGCACTGACCGGAAACGCCAGCTATGAGGTCACGCCCATGCTGGCCAGCGGTCTGGTGTATGTGCGGAAGCTGAACACCCGTGTGCCTGTCAAGACCTCCGAGATCACCAACGACAGCGGGTACCAGACGGCGGCACAGGTGGAATCCACCGTGACAGGTAAGGGATATCAGACAGCGGCACAGGTCGGAGCCGCTATCACGGCGGCCGTCGGCGCGGCAATGGAGGCGAGCTACTGATGGGAAAATACAGCACCCTGAGCGCTCTGCTGAGCGCTATTGCAGACGCCATCCGCAGCAAGACCGGCGGTAAAGCGCCCCTTGCCGCCGAGGATTTCCCGGAGGCCATCGGTGGCATCGTCACCGGCGGCGGAGTGGATACCGGCGACGCCACGGCCACGGCGGGCGACATCCTGGCGGGCCTGACGGCGTATGTGGCCGGGGGAAAGGTCACCGGTACGCTGAAAATGGCCCAGGGCACTGTAACGCTGGGAAAGACGGTAACAAACGCCGTATACGAGACCATCACCCACAATCTGGGCACAGCGCCGTCATTGATCTTCCTGCGGGTGGAGAACACCCCCACCTTTGACAGCACGGCCACCTATAACGTAGTGTGCGGATATGCAGTCAACTTCGCCTCCGGTCTGGTGCCGGGGGTGCGGACCAACAAATCAGCTGCCCAGTGCATCAACTCCAGCGGCGGCGGAGCGGGCGACACCTTAGCAGCAGCAGCGACCACCTGCGTAGCGGACCAGATCACCGCCAGCTCCTTCCGCCTGCGGACCAACGGCTCCTCCCGGTGCTGGGCCAACGGGTCCCAGATCAGGTGGATCGCGCTGGCGATATGAGGCGCGCGAAGGCGGCAAACGGCGAAGCCTAAAGAGTTATATGCCGCCAGCCGGTAAAAAATATGCCAAAGGCCCCCTGCTTTCACGCGGCAAAAGCAGGGGGCCTTTCTTGCAATTTGGGGAAAAATGCCCGTATCAGAGTGAAAATCGCATGGGTATCCAGCAGCCCATATCCCAGAAACCAGCGATATGCCGCATTATGCCGCCCCGGTGGGGCTTTGGGGCATGCCGGCAATATAGGCCTCCGCCACCGCCGGAACGTAATAGGGGCGATAGCACACGCCCTGCTCCCCGTCGTCACATTCCACCCAGAACACATAGTAGGGCATGAAGTACCGGTCCGTCTGCCGGGCCAGGTATTGCAGGTCCACCCGCTTGACCCGGTCCTCCCCCGGGAAGGGCTCCCAGGCAGACAGGTGCTGCCCCGCCGCCAGCCGCTGCCGGGCCTGGTCCGCAGTCACCAGCGGATAAGCTCCCACCGTGTTGGCGTCGGACAGCTCCGGCCGGTACAGCCGGACCTCACAGCTGCCGCCGGACAGCCGGACCCACGTTTTCAGGATGCTGCGCTGAAGGATGCCCTGGGTCAGGTCCTCCTCCGGCCGGTAGAAATACAGGGAACAGCCGCCGCTGTCCCGGGCGGCCATAAAATACCGGGTCTGCTCCCCGAAAACGGCCCCGTACTGCTCCAGCAGCCACGCCGCCGCGGCGTCAGGGGTCAGAGCCGCCAGCTCCGGCCGGGAAAGCTTCACCCACAGCTCTCCACTCTCCCCCACGGTCACGGTGACATCCTTCCACGTCAGCGCCAGCTCTGTGGGACCCCCTCTGACGGCAAACGTCACGCCGCACTGCCAGGTCTCCCCGGCCCAGGCGTCCTCCATGGCGGCCTGCACCGTCTCGTCCGGCACCCGGACCTCCACGGCAGACTGGGCCACGTCCGCCCCCGCCGCCGCCGCCAACTGCTCCATGGTCCGCCGCAGCTGCGCATAGTCTCCGCCGCTGGTGCGGAAGCCGTTGGCCACGTCCATGCGGGTGGTGTTGCGGAACACCGGCAGGGCGGCAAGCTCCATGCCCTCCTGCCACGGTCCGCCGTCATAGGCGGCAAATTCCTCCGCCGACAGCGGGTAATCTCCCATGCCGCCGTAGTCCCTGTCGATGGTCAGCACCGGCAGGTCCCCGGGCTCCGGGTCCGGGGCGGGTTCCGCCGGGCGGCCTGCCAGCGCCCAGACTCCCGCCGCCAGCAGCAGACACGCTGCCGCCGCGGCCAGCGGCTTCCACCGCGGCCTCCGCCGGGACCGGGCGGCCTGGGTCTCCTCCAAAAGCTCCTGGGGCAATTCATTCATGGCGTCGCTGAGCTGTTCCGGATTCATACGTCAAAGCCCTCCTTTTCCAGATATGTCCGCAGCCCCTGGCGGGTACGGTACAGCTGACTCTTGACCGCCGGTACGCTGATGCCGCAGACCCGGGCCGTCTCCGCCAGGGAGTCGGCATAGTAATAGCGGCAGAGAAATGCCCGGCGGGCGGGAAGCGGCAGCGTCCGGAGATAGTCGCCCACGGCCCGGCCCAGCTCCTGCAGGTCCAGGGCCTCCTCCGGCGTGTCCCGGCCGGATACGCAGTCCCCCAGCTCCTCCAGGGACACGGCGTAGGCCGACCGCTTCACCCGGCCCCGGGCCCGCCAGCGGTCGATGGACAGCTGCCGGGTGATATGGCCCAGATAGGTGGACAGCACCCGGGGCCGGTGGGGCGGCATGGAGCCCCATGCCCGCAGATAGGTGTCGTTGACGGTCTCCCGGCTGTCCTCCCGGTCCGCCAGGATGTGGAAGGCGATGGCCGACAGATACCGGCCATACTGCCGGTCCGTCTGGCGGATGGCCTCCTCATCCCGCTGCCAGTACAGGGTCACGATGTCGCGGTCCTCCATGGTGACATTCTCCTTTCGAGTTGCTTCTGCCTGTCATCCCGTCAAAAAATCCCGGTGGTTTCGCGGAAAAGGGGAAAATTTTTGTATGTTGCCTCTATTATGCCGCCGGATCCGGGGCCCGTCAAGACAAATGCGCCGAAAGGGCTTGCCCAAACGGTCCCCAGGCGGTATAATGAAGAAAATATAGTCGCAGGAGGACGTTTTTATGGGAATCGTGGTGCTGGGCGCCGTTTTTGTGGACATCAAGGGATACCCCACGTCCACCTATATCCCCGGCGGGCGCAATGTGGGCCGGGTGGAGCAGGTCCCCGGCGGCGTCAGCCGCAACGTGGTGGAGGACATCGCCAATGTGGAGCTGCGCCCCACGTTTGTGAGCCTGGTGGACGACACCGGCCTGGGCTCCGACGTGGTGCGCCAGCTGAAAAATCACAAGGTGAACACCGACTATGTACTGCCCACCCCCGACGGCATGGGCACCTGGCTGGCGGTGTTCGACAACCAGGGGGATGTGTGCGCCGCCATCAGCAAGCGCCCGGACCTGCGGCCCCTGATCGCCCTGCTGGACGAAAAGGGGGACGAGATCTTCCGGGACGCCGACAGCATCGCCCTGGAGATCGACATGGACAAGGAGATCGTCAAGCGGGTGTTCCAGTACGCCAGGAAGTACCAAAAGGACGTATACGCCGTGGTGTCCAACATGAGCATTGCCGTGGAGCGCCGGGACTTCTTGCAGCAGACCAGCTGCTTTGTGTGCAACCAGCAGGAGATGGGCATTCTGTTCTCCGACGATTACAGCGAAAAGACCCCGGAGGAGCTGCAAAAGATCCTGGCCCTGAAGATCCGCAGCGCCCGCATTCCCCGGATGATCGTTACCATGGGGGCCCAGGGGGCCGTGTATGCCAGCTGTGACGGGGACCAGGGGGCCTGTCCAGGCCGCAAGGTGGATGTGAAGGACACCACCGGCGCGGGAGACGCCTTCTTTGCCGGAGCTACCATCGGCCTGACCTATGGCAAGACGCTGGCCGAATCCTGCGAGATCGGCACCCGGCTGGCCGCCTCCACCATCTGCACCAGCGGCAACGTGTGCCCCCGGTTCCTGCCGGAGGAGTTCGGCCTGGACGTGGCGGTAACGGACTGAGGAGGGGCATATGAAACGGATCGACGAGTGCACGGATATGACCGTGCTGGTGGCCCTGCTGGTGCTGGGTATTCTGCTGGTCATGGGGGCGTACCGCATTTTCTCCTTCCTATGCGAACATGCGGCCCTGGACGCCCGGACCTTCCTGCTGGGAGCAGCGTGCCTGCTGCTGGCGGTTGTGGGCTTTCTGCTGGCCCGGCGCAGCTTCCGGCGGCTGCAATACCTGCGGGACAACGGCGAATAACGTGTAAAGTAAAATGCGGTGCAGTCTCCGAAAAGGGACTGCACCGCATTTTACTTAATTATAACTACGTTTTCAAAACTGCAGGAACCCTGCGGGAGCGCCCAGATGACGCACCAGCAGCTGCCGCACAGGGACAGCCACGTCTCCCACGGCCTCCTCCGCCTGAGCAAACAGCATCACCATCATGGCAGCGTTGGGGAAGGGGCAGAACTCGCCGGGATTGCACAGGGAGATCAGCGCCATGCCCAGATACGACACGGCCAGCGCCTGCATGAACGGGTCGCGGCCGCCCTCCCGCAGCAGAGCAATGCGGTCGTGGAGCAGCCGTCCGTAGGCTACGATGCCCACCAGGCCCATGCTGCCCATGACCTGGGCCACGCTGTTGTGGTAGAACACCATGCTGCCCTCCACGCCGCTGAACACATCGGCGTTCCGGGTGCTGCACAGGCCGATGCCGAACACCGGATGCCGCAGGAAATCATCCACCGCCCGGGCCAGAAACTGGAGCCGGTCGGAGTTGCTGTCCTGGATGTCCTCGCCCATACGGCTGTGGAGCACCCATTGCAGCACCACGGGGCCCGCCGCCAGAACAGCGATCCCGGCGGCCACGGCCAGGGCCGTCAGGCACCGGCGGCTGATGACGCCGTGACGCATCAGATACACGCCGCACAGGGCCAGGATTACCGCGCCGAACAGCAGCGCGCTGCGGCTGCCCGTCAGGGCCAGGGCCAGAGCCATCACCCCGCCGGTGACCAGATGGCCCCGGTGCTTCAGGCTCAGATAAAACGGCATAGGCAGCGCCGTCAGCAGAACGGATGTGGCAAAGTTCCGATAGGACAGATACAGCACACCGACCACGGCTCCGTTTGCCAGCCACGCCTTCAGATAGGCCAGCAGCACCGCCAGAGCCATGCACATGCCCAGGGCGCAGAAAATCCCGGCAAACCGCCGGTGCAGGTCATAGGTCCGCTTCTCTGTCAGGTAGGAGCGGAACAACACATACAGCACCAGCATCCCCACCCCCAGGCCCAGGGTATAGTACAGGGACAGAGGCTCCACGGCCTGCTTCCGGGTGATCACGTCGCAGCCGCCCAACAGGGTGGCGATGGACACCAGGGCCAGGCCCATGCCGCTGCGGCCCAGGCGAAGCGTCACCGGCCACACGGCAAAGTGCCACAGAAGCGCCAGCACCAGCGGCGGCACCAGGGCCGCGCAGGGCAAGAAGTCCGACAGCTGCCCGTAGCACTGGGTGGACATGAGAAACGCCATGAAAAACGGGCACACCGGAGCCAACAGATCCGGGCAGGCGGCCAGCAGCCAGATGACGATGCAGCCCAGGGCCACCACACCATAGACCGGCTGCCCCGCAGCCATAAACGCCCCCGCCACCGTCAGCAGTACGGGAAAATATGCGCGGCTCAGCCAGAACCGCTGTGCATACCGGCTAAGCCGGGAAAAAAATGTATACAAAGTCCGGCGCGCCCGGGCCCACAGGCCCCCCGCCAGATCAAGAGACGGCATCCACATAGCACACTGCGCTCCTTTACCGCAGAAACTACCTTTTTAGATACTTGGAAAAATTCTTTTTTCATCATCGGGCCCGGCGCATCCCTTCCTGTCAGGTGCGGGGCCTCAAACCCACTTCCCAGGGTATTATATCATAAAAAGTTTGAAAAATTTGTAAACATTTGGGGCATTTCGTCACCCACAAGGGCCCAGCGACCCAGTATTGCGTACTTTATCACGTTTAGACTCGTCTGTCAACCCGGAAAATCAACATTTTTCTCCCGATAAGTCTCTCGTTCGTTGTACAGTATCGCGCCGCATTGTCCATAACCGGCGCACACTGCCCCGCAGCACCCAGTATATGGCCCTGCCGCTGCCGCCATGCAGGCGAAGCGGGTAAAAAAATCTCCCCGGCAGACTGGCTGCCGGGGAGATTTTTATTCGCTTGCGTTAAGCCGCTGGGCTGTTCAGCACTTCTCGTAGATGGTGGCAACGCCCATGCCGCCGCCGATGCACAGAGTGGCCAGGCCGCGCTTGGCCTCGGGGCGCTTCTGCATCTCGTGCAGCAGGGTGACGATGATCCGGGCGCCGGAGGCACCCACGGGGTGACCCAGAGCAATGGCGCCGCCGTTGACGTTGACCTTGCTCATGTCAAAGTGCAGCTCGCGGGCCACGGCGATGGACTGGGCGGCAAAGGCCTCGTTGGCCTCCACCAGGTCGATGTCGTCGATGGTCAGGCCGGCCTTCTTCAGAGCCTGGCGGGAAGCGGGCACGGGGCCCACGCCCATGATCTTGGGATCCACGCCGCCCTGGCCCCAGCTGATGAGCTTGGCCATGGGCTTCAGACCGTACTTCTCGACAGCCTCGCCGGAAGCCAGCACGATGGCGGCAGCGCCGTCGTTGATGCCGGAGGCGTTGGCAGCGGTGACGCGGGGCTGGCCCTTGTCAGCGGCATCCTGGATGCCGGTGGGCTCGAAGGTGTTCACCACCTGGGGATTGGGGGACTCGGGGCTGACGGGGAAGGCGCCGCGCAGCTTGGCAATGCCTTCCTTGGTGACGCCGGCCTTGGGATACTCATCCTTGGCGAAGGGGACCATTTCCTTCTTGACCTTGACCATCACGGGGACGATCTCGTCGTCGAAGCGGCCCGCCTTCTGGGCGGCCTCGGTCTTCTGCTGGGAAGCGGCGGCGAAGGCGTCCTGCTCCTCGCGGGTGATGCCCCAGATATCGTTGATGTTCTCGGCGGTGGTGCCCATGTGATAGTTGTTATAGGCGTCCCACAGGCCGTCCTTGATCATGGTGTCCACCAGCTTCTTGTCGCCCATGCGAGCGCCCCAGCGGGCGTCCATGGAGGCAAAGGGAGCGGCGCTCATGTTCTCGGTACCGCCGCAGACCACCACGTCGGAATCGCCGGCCAGGATGGAGCGGGCGCCCTCGATGACAGACTTCATGCCGGAGCCGCAGACCATGCCCACGGTGTAAGCGGGAACGGAATAGGGGATACCGGCCTTGATGGCCACCTGGCGGGCAACGTTCTGGCCCTGGGCAGCGGTCAGGATGCAGCCGAACATAACCTCATCCACGTTTTCGGGGGCGATATTGGCACGCTTGAGGGCCTCCTTCACCACCACGGCGCCCATCTCGGCGGCGGGGGTGTTCTTCAGGGAACCACCGAAGGAGCCGATAGCGGTACGGCAGCAATTGACGACATACAGATCTTTCATGATGGAATTTTCCTCCTACATTTGGTTTTGGGGTTCTACTCTGTACCTATATCGTAGTCATTTTCGGCCGAATAGTCAACCCCCAGAATTGCTCCGCGCTGAAAAATCGTAGGACTGAACAGGAAATAACCCGGTTCCTTTGTTAGTTTGACTAAAAATTAACAAACTGTTTTCCTCAGGAGAGAGCCGAACGGGCCTCCTGGAGCCTGGTATAAAAGGCGCCGGGGTCCAGCTTGTTGAACAGGCGGGTGTTGTATTCCACCTTTGCGTCGGCCACGGCGGCCTTGATTTGCGTTTCAAACAGGGCATTGACCACGGCGGACTGGTCCAGCTCCTTGCCCACGGCCACATACAGGGCGCTGCCGGTGTCGATGACATCGCTGACCTGGCCGGGCTCCAGCGCCGACACGGCGGCGGCCAGGGTCTCGCCCATGTCCCCGGCAGAGGCGGTGACGCCGGCCTCCGTCACGTCCTCCATGCCCAGCTGGCCTGCCAGGTCCAGATATGCGGCGGTAACGTCCTGGGCGTCCCGCAGCTGCTGGGCAAAGCTCTCGGCCGCCAGGCGGGTGTTGTCGTCATCCTGGCCGTCCAGGGGCCAGTACAGCAGCAGACTGGTGGCATAGCCCTTCTGCCGGGTCAGGGCGTCAATGTCCTCCTGGGCAGGGTACAGAGCGCTGCCGGGGGTACAGAACGCCTGACGCACCCCGGCATACAGGTAATAGCCCCGGCTGATGGCGTCGAACATGGCCTCCGACACGCCCATGCCCTGGATCTGCTTGCTGTAGGCCTCCTGGCTGCCGTAATAGGTGATATACTGCTGGCGCTGGTTTTCCAGGGCCTCCCGGTCGGCGTCGGACAGGGTCACATTCCCCCGCTTGGCCCACTGGCGGACCACGGCGTACAGCTTCACGGTCTCCAGGGCGTCCTGCTTGGCATAGGCCCCGTAGGTCATCCCCTCGGACAGCTCCGCGTCAAAGTCAAGGTCCTGAACGTTGTACGCCAGATACTCGCAGTCATAGGCCAGCCAATACAGATACTCCTCGGCGTCAATGGTCTCTCCGTTGACGGTCAGCAGCTCGGCGTCGGGCCGGATGCCGCTGGCCTGATAGAACAGGCCGTCGGTGCGGTGGCCGTTGGTAAGGATACCGCTGGCGGAAATGCCCACCACCAGCAGTGCGGACAGGACCACCGAGGCGGCCAGACGGATCCATGCTTTTTTCATAAGTTATCTCCTTCCCGGGCAGCTTTGCCCAGCTCTTCTTTTTTCAGCCGCAGCTCCTCCGTCAGCTTCCCGGCAGCGGAGAGGGCGTCCTCCCCGGGGGCCAGGTGCAGCCGGAGCCGGGGAGGCTCCCCGGCGGACAGACGCAGGCGATTGCGGTAGCCGGGCATGGAGCACACGGCCATCAGGCTGGGTACGTCCACGCGGCTGTCAAAGGTGAAGGCCACCACACCGGCCCTCTGGGTGATATCGGTGATGAACACCTCGGCGGCGGCAGCCCGCAGCAGGGCCACGTCCAGCAGGGCCATCACCGGCTTGGGCGGGTCGCCGTAGCGGTCCGTCAGCTCGTCCACCAGGTCCGACGCCTCCTCCGTGGTGCGGATGGCCGCCATGCGGCGGTACAGGTCCATGCGCTGGTGGGCGGAGGGCACATACCGCTCCGGAATGTGGGCGGAGGTGGCCAGGTCCGCCGAGCAGTCGGGGCGGATGTCCTTTCCCCTCCCCTGCTGCTCCAGCACCGCGTCGTTCAGCAGCCGCAGATACATGTCGTAGCCCACACTCATCAGATAGCCGGACTGCTCCGGGCCCAGCAGGTTCCCCGCCCCGCGGATCTCCAGGTCCCGCATGGCAATACGGAAGCCGGAGCCGAAGGCCACATACTCCCGGATGGCGGACAGGCGCTTGCCGGCCACCTCCGTCAGCACCTTGCCGGGGCGATAGGTCAGATAGGCATACGCCCGACGGGCGCTGCGGCCGATGCGGCCCCGGATCTGGTGCAGCTGGGACAGGCCCAGCCGGTCCGCGTCCTCGATGATCAGGGTGTTGACGTTGGGGATATCGATGCCGGTCTCGATGATGGTGGTGCACACCAGCACCTGGATCTCGCCGTCGACCATCTGCTGCATGACGGAGCTCAGCTCCCGCTCGGCCATTTTGCCGTGGGCAATGCCGATGGCCGCATCCTCCCCCAGCCACTGCCGCAGGCGTCCGGCGGTGGACTCGATGTTCTCCACCCGGTTGTGCAGGTAATATACCTGGCCGCCCCGGCTCAGCTCCCGGCGGATGGCCTCGGCAATGACGGGCCACTCGTGCTCCATCACATAGGTCTGCACCGGCTGGCGGTCGTGGGGCGGCTCCTCGATGGTGCTCATGTCCCGGATGCCGGACAGGGCCATATTCAGGGTCCGGGGAATGGGGGTGGCGGACAGGGTCAGGGTGTCCACCTGCCGGGCCCGCTCCCGGAGCTTTTCCTTGTGGGTAACGCCGAAGCGCTGCTCCTCGTCGATGACCAGCAGCCCCAGGTCGTGAAATTGCAGGTCCTTCTGCAGAAGCTTGTGGGTGCCGATCAGCAGGTCCACCTTTCCCGCCTGGGTCCGGGCCAGAATGTCCCGCACCTGGGCGGGGGTCCGGAACCGGGAGAGCACCTCGATGTTCACCGGGAAGGACCGGAACCGGTTCACCGCCGTGGCATAGTGCTGCTGGGCCAGGACGGTGGTGGGCACCAGAATGGCGGCCTGCTTGCCGTCCAGAATGCACTTCATCACCGCCCGCAGGGCCACCTCGGTCTTGCCGTAGCCCACGTCGCCGCACAGCAGCCGGTCCATGGGCCGGGGCTGCTCCATATCGGCCTTGATGTCCCGGATGGCCTGGAGCTGGTCGTCGGTCTCCGTGTAGGGGAAGGCGTCCTCAAACTCCTGCTGCCAGGGGCTGTCCGGCGAGAAGGCATGGCCTGCCAGCCGCTGGCGCTGGGCATACAGCCGGATCAGGCCCTCGGCCAGGTCCTTGGCGGCGGCCTTGGCCTTGCGGGTGGTCTTGGCCCACTCGGTGCCCCCCAGCTTATTGAGCTTGGTGCGCTCGTTGTCCTCGCCGGGGCCGATGTACTTGCTGACCAGGTCCAGAGACGTGGCCGGAACGTACAGCACGTCCTGCCCGGCGTAGGCGATCTTGATATAGTCCTTTTCCACCCCGTCCACCGGCATGCGCAGCATGGCCACGAACCGGCCGATGCCGTGATGGGCGTGGACCACCAGGTCCCCGGGGGTCAGGTCCGTGTAGGACTGGAGCTTCTGCTGATTGCTGTCCCGCCTGGGCCGGGGCTTTTTGGCCCGGCCGGACAGGGGCGTGGTCAGCTGCCCCTCCGTCAGCACCGCCAGCCGCCCCTCCGGATATTCGCACCCGGCGGACAGGGCTCCCACGGCAATGAGCACCGTGCCCTTTTCCGGGGACTTTTCCCCGGACAGGTCCACGGCGGCGGGGATTTTCCGGTCCGCCAGCATCCGGCGCAGGTTCCGGGCCCGGACCTCGCCGCCGCACAGCACCATCACCCGGTAGCCCGACGTGAGATAGTGGGTCAGGTCCGTGCAGGCCAGCTCCAGGGAGCCGCCGTAGCTGGACAGCTGCTTGGCCGTCAGCTGGAGAAGGTCCCGGGGCTGCAGCAGCTGCCTCCCGGTGGTGAGACCGTCCAGCTGCACCACCGGATGCTTTTCCAGCCCCAGGGCCAGCTCCGGCTCCGAGGCGGCAAAATCCGCCAGCTCACCGGCCAGAAAGCCCGCCTCCATTCCGGCGGACACGTCCTCCTTCAGCTGCCACAGCCAGCCCCGCAGGGCCTCCGCTGTGCGGCCGCTGTCCTCCACGCAGATCAGGGCATCCGCGGGCAGATAGTCCAGGGCTGTGGTCTTTTCCGGGTACACCGCCGCCATGCAGCGGTCCGCGCCGTTGGGGGTGACCCCCTGGCGCAGCAGGGCGGCATCGGCGGTCAGCAGGTCCCGCAGGGCCTGGGTGCCCTGCTTCCGGGCAAGGCGCTTTACTGCGGCCTCCAGCCGGGCGGCGGCGTCCTCCGCCGTATGCTCCTCCCAGCCGGGCAATACCTCCGCCGCCGGAAGCAGCAGCGCCTCCCGGCGGTTTTCCACCCGGCGCTGGGTGGCGGCGTCAAATATGCCCAGGGAGTCGATCTCGTCGTCGAAAAATTCGCAGCGCACCGGCTGCTCCATGCCCGGGGAGAACACGTCCAGGATGCCGCCCCGCAGGGCGAACTGTCCCGGGCCCTCCACCTGGTCGCAGCGGGTATATCCGGCTCCGGCCAGCCGCCGGGTCAGGGCGTTCAGGTCCCACTGCTGGCCCACGGCCAGGGTCAGTGCCGTCCGCTCCAGCACCCGGGGCGGGATGCACCGCTGCACCAGCGCGTCCGGGGTAGTGACCACCACGGGGCTGTCCGCCAGGCGGTACAGGGCCGCCAGCCGCTGGTTTTCCCACTGGCGGCTGGACTCCATAGGCCGCCACTGAAGCTCCCGGGCCGGGAGCACCAGGGGCGTCTCCCCGGTGAGCACGGCCAGGTCACCGGCCTGGCGCCGGGCCTCCCGTTCGTCGGCACACAGCACCCACAGGGGCCGTCCGCTGTCCCGGTGCAGGGCCGCCTCCACCTGGGCCCGGTGGACCGGTCCCATGCCGGTGACCAGCACCGGCGAAATGCCGCCGCGTACATCCTCTGTCAGCTGCCGCACCTCCGTCAGGTGCAGCAATTCCTTTACCAGCGCCTTCACCGGGCACCTCCCTTCGTTTTCCCCCAACGCATCCGGGGGCGTATACGGTAAGTATACGCCCCGAAGCTGTAATTTAACTTAAATTTTGTCCGTCCGCCGCCTGTCGGGGGCGGGAACCCTTCTATGCTTATGCGCTCTTTCCGGATTTCTTCTCCCGGGTAAAGACCTCTGCCGTGATCAGCGCCGTCAGCGGGATGGACAGGATCACGCCCACGCTGCTGGCTACGCCGCTGACCACCTCCAGGGATACATAGGCCGAGCTCAGCAGCTGCCGGGGGGACAGTCCCAGAGAATACAGGTACAGGATCAGGGTAAAGCCGCTGCCCAGAAACGCCAGGATCAGGGTGTTGGTCATGGTGCCCACCATGTCCCGGCCGATGTTCATGCCGGAGCGGAACAGCTCCCTCCGGGACAGCTCCGGATTGGCGGCGTGGACCTCCGACAGGGAGGAGGCAATGCCCATGGTCACGTCCATCACCGCGCCCAGGGCGCTGATGACGATGCCGCCCACCAGCAGGCCCCGCAGACCGATGGGCGTGCCGGTCTGCCGCAGCTGCAGCAGGGGCTCCACGTCGTCGATGCGCAGGCCGTCGATGCGGGTCAGTCCCTGGGCCAGCAGGCCGAACAGCAGGGCCAGGGCGGTGCCCGCCACCGCGCCCAGCATGGCGCACACGGTCTTTTTCCGGACGCCGCCTACGATGGTCAGGCTTACCACCGCCACATAGGCACAGACGATAAACGTCATCAGCAGCGTGTTGGCACCCTTCATCAGGGACGGCAGCAGCACGCCGAACAGGCACACCAGCGTCACCGCCAGGGCCACCAGGGATTTGACTCCCGTCCGGCCGCCCACGGCCACCGCTGCCGCGATGAACAGCACCAGCACGATGCAAAGGGGCAGCAGACGGTCGAATTCATACACCGTGGCATTGACGGTGCCGTCGGAATAGGTGGAGATCAGGACGGTGGCCCGGTCCCCGACCTTCAGCGGCCCGCCATACAGGGGCCCCACGTAGTTATATACCTGCATCTGCTGGCCCTTATAGTCGCCGGAGCGGACGGTGACCAGCAGCAGCTGCTCGCCGCGATAACCGTTGTCGGAGGCAGGGTCCTTCTCCGTGGAATCGGAGAGGATCTGGTCCACGGAGGCGCTTTCGTAATCCGCGCGGTTCTCTGGCTCGTCGGACTGCACCGGCACGGGAGCCGCCAGCAGCCGCGCCGCCAGCAGCACCGCCAGCGCCGCCGCCAGCACGATGCACGTCCATTTATTCTCCCGCAGCCAGGCGGCGGGGCCGGGCCCCTTCGTTTTTTTCTTCATATATACCGGTCCTTTCGGCAATTGGTGACACCAGCATAGCAAGTTGCGCCCCCCTTGTCAAGCAGGGCTTTGTGCAATCATCCATGCCTTGTGCACATATTAGCAAAATTTGTGTCAAATCTGCAAATAAAGCTGGAAACTGACAGAAGCGTATGTTACAATGAAAATACCTGTGGGGCGGGAAGCTCCGGGGAAATTAAAGGAGGTTATTGTTTGATGAAAACACCTGTACGCACCAGACTCCTGTCTGCGCTACTGTCACTGGTCATGCTGGTTTCCCTGCTGCCGGTGTCGGTATTCGCAGCGGACCCGGCGTCCAAAAGTGCAGCACTGGTCACCGACGCGTCGACCTTGAAGGCCGGCGACCAGATCATCCTCTCCGCAACTGCCAACGACAGCACCTTTGCCGCCGGGGCCATGTCCGGAAAATTCCTGTCCAGCGTGGAAACCAAGCTGGACGCCCTGGACAAAAAGGTGGAAATCTTTACGCTGGGCGGAAGCGCCGGGGCCTGGACCCTGACCGCCTCCGACGGCAAAAAGATCTCTGCTGTCAAGGCAAAGGAATTGAGCAATTCCGGCAAGGGCACCGACACCTGGACCATCGCCATCGATGACAACGGCGCCGCCACCATTGCCAGCACGAATACGGCCTGCGGCCGCATTCTGTACAATGTGAGAAACCCCCGTTTCCTGAACTACACCTCGGACACCAACGTGTCCATGCTGCTACCCAGCATCTATAAGCTCAGCACCGTTCCCGCCCGGGAAAGCGGCATCGTCACCGATCTGACCACCCTGCAGAACGGCGACAAGGTGGTGGTGTTCAACCCCGCCAACAAAAAGGCTCTGTCCTCCGTGTACAACGGCTTCTATAACACAGGCGTGGATGTGGAGCTGACCGGTGGCAAGCTCACCGGCTACACGGATGCAGAGCTGTGGACCGTGAACCGCACCGAGAGCGGCGCCTATACCTTCTCCACCGCCGAGGGCAAGAAGCTGTCCATGGACACCAGCTACAGCAGCACCCCCCTGGACAAGGCCAATGTGGATTGGGCGCTCAGCGCTGCCGCCACGGCGGACTGCTTCTACATCAAGAACGTGGGCCGCGGCAGCTATCTGGAGTGGTTCGCCGAGAAGAACAATTGGAGCTCCTACGGAACCATCGGCAGCAACGAGGCTCTGTTTGCCCAGTAGCTTTATCTGGTGGCAGACACCCAGAAGCCTGACCAGCCCGGTCAGCCTGATGATCCCACCGCTCCCCTGAAGAACGGTGACCAGGTGGTCATCTATAACCCCGCCAACCTGAAGGCCCTGTCCACGGAGTACACCGGCTTCTATAACAAGGGCACCGACGTGACCCTGGCCAATGGCAAGCTCTCCGGTTATACCAAGGCCGACATCTGGACCGTGGGCGTCAACGCCGACGGCAGCTACACCTTCTCCACCGCCGACGGCAAGAAGCTGTCTATGGACGAAAAATACTCCAGCACCCCCCTGGATAAGACCCACACCGGCTGGAGCATCCTTCCCGCCGCCACGGAAAACTGCGTCTATATCCAGAACGTGGGCCGCAGCAGCTATCTGGAGTGGTATGCCGAGAAGAACAACTGGAGTGCCTTCGGCACCATCGGCAGCAACGAGGCTCTGTTTGCCCAGCAGCTCTATCTGGTAGGCGACGAGACGGACCAGCCCGCCGGCAGTCTGCCCCAGGAGGGCGCGCAGGTGGTGCTGTTCAACCAGAATGCCCAGGGCGTCCTGGCCGGGCAGAATGACAACACCGACAGCCCCGCCGTCAACAACGTCTCCGCCCAGGTGGCCAACGGCAAGGCCATTCCCGGCAACGGCGGCGTGGTGTTCACCGTGGAGCGCAGCGGCGAATACTATCGCTTCCGCAACGAGACCTACGGCTACCTGTGCTCCAACGGCACCGGCAACAACGCCTTCTATTCCCTCACCGCCAGCGACGACGCCGACTGGACCGTGGAGCCCTGCTCCGGCGGCGTGGGCGGCTATCAGCTGGAGAGCCGCACCGCCAAGTTCAACGGCAGATACAGCCAGTTCCTGGAGTATTATAGCGACAGCTATAAGACCTATAGCATGTACAACGTCACGGACTACACCATCTACTCCTTCTTCTTCTATGGCGTAGCCGACAGCGTGAAGCTGGACGGCGGCATCGTCAATGATCCCGCCGTGAAGTTCACCTCCGCCGACTCCGTGAAGGGGGGCCAGGATTACACCCTGACCTTTACCGTGGACGATGCGAAGGCGGTCCAGAAGCTGGAGATCCTGGTGGACGGCAGGTCTGCCGGTGTCATCACCGACTACACCGCCGACGGCAGCAATTACACCGCCAATGTGCCTGCCGCCATGCTGGCCGGGTCCGATCAGGTGACCTTCACCGTCCGCGTGACCAATGTCTCCGGCGCCAGCTACAGCGGCAGCCTGGTGGTCACCGTGGTGGACGAGCCCTCCATCGGCGCCGTGACGCCGCTCAAGGGCAGCCAGACCGGCAGCGACAAGCGGCCTGTCATCTCCGCTGAGCTCATCAACGCCGGTGAGAATCCCACCGTGGAAATGACCGTCAACGGGGAGAAGGTCAACGCCGTCTGTGCCGGCGGCAAGGCCACCTACACCCCCGCCGCCGACATGACCGACGGCCGCACCAATGTTACCGTCACCGTCACCCGTGCCGACGGCAAGTCCGCTTCCTTCAGCTGGTTCTTCACCGTGGGTGAGTCCCGGTATCAGCTGTACTTCGGTCAGCTGCACAGCCACACCCAGTATTCCGACGGCGCAGGCTCTCTGGAGTCCGCTCTGAGCTATGTGAAGAACCTGCCCGACAGCGCCAACGTGCAGTTTGTGGCCTTCACCGACCACTCCAACTACTTCGACAAGAGCGGCGCGGCCAACCCCGAGGGCGCTCTGTATGACATGAGCCTGGCCACCCCCTACAGCCAGGAGACCTGGAACAGCTACCGTTCCGCCGTGGCCGCCTTCAACGAGGCCAACGCCGGCTCCCTGGTGGCTCTGGCCGGCTTCGAGATGACCTGGTCCGGCGGTCCCGGCCACATCAACACCTTCAATACCCCCGGTATCGTCTCCCGCAACAACACCACCCTGAACAACAAGACCGACTATGCCGGTATGCGCGCCTACTATGCCCTGCTGAGCCAGCAGGAGGGCGCAGACAGCCTCAGCCAGTTCAACCACCCCGGCAACACCTTCGGCACCTTCGGTGACTTCGCCTTCTGGGATCCCGTCATCGACAGCCGCATGTACATGGTGGAGGCCGGCAACGGCGAGGGCCAGATCGGCGCCGGCGGCTATTATCCCAGCTATGAGTACTACACCATGGCGCTGGATAAGGGCTGGCACCTGGCTCCCACCAACAACCAGGATAACCACAAGGGCCGCTGGGGCAACGCCAACGACGCCCGCGACGTGATCCTCACCGACGACTTCTCCGAGGAGGGCATCTACGACGCGCTGCGCGCCATGCGTATGTACGCCACCGAGGACAAGAACCTGGAGATCGGCTACACCGTCAACGGCATGCTCCTGGGCAGCAGCCTCACCGAGGTCCCCGAGAAGCTGGACATCCATGTTACCGTCAACGACCCCGACGCCAGCGATTCCATCTCCAAGGTGGAGGTTATTGTCAACTCCGGCAAGACCGCCTATACCTGGGACGATCCCGCTGTCCTGGCCACCGGCGACCTGTCCGTGACCCTGGACCCCGACTACAGCTACTACTACATCCGCGTCACCCAGGGTGACGGCGACCTGGCGGTCACCGCTCCCGTGTGGGTGGGCGAGACCCTGAAGCTGGGCATCTCCGATGTGACCTGCGGCACCTCCACTCCCGTCACCGGCGAGAAGATGACCGTTACCACCACCCTGTTCAACAGCGAGAGCACCGACGCCAGGATCAAGTCCATCACCTATGCCGTGGGCAGCCAGGTGCTGACCTCCGCCACCGACGCGGGCACCGTTCCCGCCAGCGGCACCCTGGACCTGAGCTATGATATCTCCTTCGATACCGCCCGGGTCTATAAGGTCACCGCCACCGTGGTGCTGGAGCAGGACGGCAAGGAGTATGTGTTCACCAAGGACATTACCCTGGACGTGCTGAATGCCGACGACCTGGTGTATATCGGCATCGACGCCTCCCACTACAACGAGTATGTGGCCGGTAACTACAAGGATTCCATGGGCAACTTCGGCAACCTGGCGGGCAAGTACAACGTCCGCACCGTGGAGCTGAAGACCAGCGACGATCTGATCGCCGCCTGCTCCAATCCCAAGTTCAAGGCCCTGATCCTCACCGCCCCCTCCCGCCGCCTGGCGGATGCCCAGACCGATCCCCGGACCTACAGCGCCGCGGAGCTGGCGGCCATTACCGCCTTCAACGCCGGCGGCGGCACCGTGATCCTGGCCGGCTGGAGCGACAACTACGAGAACTATGACGTGATCCAGAGCAATCCCACCATCAAGCACATGGCCGCCACCCAGAATGAGGTGCTCCAGGCCCTGGGCTCCAGCCTGCGTATTGCGGACGATGCCACTTATGACGATGTCCGCAGCGCAGCCGACGGCGTGGACAAGTGGCGTCTGTACTTCAACACCTACGGTCAGAGCTTCCTGACCGACGGCGTGGAGGTGGACCCCGCTCACCCCTATGACCGCCTGTACACCGAGGTATTCAGCCACTATGGCGGCGCCTCCGTGTATGCCGTGGATGCAGACGGCAACCCCACCGCTGCCCTGCCCGCCACCGTTTCCCCGGTGGTATACGCCCACAGCACCACCTATTCCGTGGACGTGGATAAGGACGGCCTGGGCGGCGCCAACGTGCCCAAGTACGCCTATGCCGAAAACGACAGCCGTCTGCTGGCCATGGCCAGCGAGCAGCTGGAGGGCAAGGGTCTGATCATCGTGTCCGGCGCAGCCTTCATGTCCAACTTCGAGGTCCAGGCCACCATCAGTGACAACGGCTCCGAGAAGAACTACTCCAACTACAAGATCTGCGAGAACCTGCTGGGCCGCATCAACCCCGTGAAGATCACCGACATTGCCACGGTCCAGGCTCAGACCGAGGCCGGTCACAAGTACACCATTGAGGGTGTCGTGACCTCCAACGCCTCCGGTTATGACAAGGCCACCGCCTTCTTCGACTGCATCTATGTTCAGGATGAGACCGGCGGCATCAACTGCTTCCCCGTGGCCGGCGACTTCAAGATCGGCGACGTGGTCCGCGTCACCGGCGTGACGGAGACCTATCAGGGCGAGAACGAGCTGCAGGTTTCCTCCATTGAGAAGATCGGTGAGACCACTCCCGTCACTCCCAGAGCCGTCACCTCCACCCAGATCAACGACGGCTCCGTCCTGGGCCAGCTGGTGACCCTGAACGGCTACGTCACCGGCTATGAGATGGCCGACGGCCTGGTCCAGACCATCCTGGTCCGCGACAGCGAGGGCAAGATCGCCCGCGTGTTCATCGACGGCTATATCACCACCTCCTACGATGTGGCGAACCTGTCCGTGGGCTGCCAGATCTCCGCCACGGGCCTGGCCTCCTATGACAACACCTTCGTCCTGGCCGACGGCACCCCCATGGCTCCCCGCATCCGCGTCCGCGACCGCAACGACGTGGTCTGCACCGCCCATGAGCATACCTTCGGCGAGTGGATCGTCACCACCCAGCCCACCTGCACCGAGCCCGGCGAAAAGACCCGCACCTGCACCGGCTGCGGTGAGGTGGAGACCATGGTCATCGACGCCACCGGCCATCACTACAAGGATGGCAAGTGCACCGACTGCGGCGCAGCCGATCCCGGCTACCAGCCCACCCAGCCCGGCGTCAAGACCGGCGACGAGAGCAACACCACCATGTGGATCATCGTCCTGGTGTGCGCTGCCGCTCTGGCTGTGGTGCTGGTCATCGTGTCCCGCAAAAAGCGCAACAGCTGAGAAAGCCTGATCGCTCAGGTAAGCGCTGAACAAAAAGGGGGTCCCGCCATCCGGCGGGACCCCCCTTTGCCTGTCAAAAAAGGAAAAAACGGCGTCCTCCTTTATCCAAAGGCGGACGCCGTCAGCTTGTCAAAAATCCTTTTTTGACAAGCTGAAAAAGCATTTTCAAAACTTTCATGAAAGTTCTGAAAATGCGATGATTGAAAACGAAAGACACCCCTGATGGGTTTCTTTCGTAACTATCTTCCTTTCCGAAAGCAGAGGCAATCCTATTTTTTGACAGTCTCACGGCGTCCGCCTTGGTCAAAGGCGGACGCCGTTTCTTTTCATCAATGATTTACTTTTTCTTGCCGCCGTGGGTGGCCTTCATGCGCTTTTCGTGATTGAGGATGGTCTTGCGCATACGCAGGTTCTCGGGGGTGACCTCCAGCAGCTCGTCGTCGGCCAGGAACTCCAGGCACTGCTCCAGGCTCAGCTTCCGGGGAGGCACCAGGCGCAGGGCCTCGTCGGAGCCGGCGGCCCGCATATTGGTCATCTGCTTCTTTTTGCAGACGTTGACGGTGATGTCCTCCTGCTTGGGAGACACGCCCACGATCATGCCCTCGTACACCTTGACGCCGGGACCGATGAACAGAGCGCCGCGCTCCTGGGCGTTGAACAGCCCGTAGCTGACGGACTCGCCGGTTTCAAAGGACACCAGGGAGCCGGTGCTGCGGCGGTTCAGGTCGCCCTTATAGGGGGCGTAGCTGTCGAACACGGAGGCCATGATGCCCTCGCCCCGGGTGTCCGTCAGGAACTCGTTGCGATAGCCGAACAGGCCCCGGGCGGGGATCAGGAACTCCAGCTTCATGCGGCTGCCCACAGGGGTCATCTCGATCAGGTCGCCCTTGCGGGAGCCCAGCTTCTCGATGACCGCGCCCACGCATTCGCTGGGCACGTCGGCCACCAGACGCTCAATGGGCTCGCACTTCTTGCCGTCGATGGTGCGGTACAGGACCCGGGGGGGAGACACCTGGAACTCGTAGCCCTCCCGGCGCATGGTCTCGATGAGGATGGACAGGCTCATTTCGCCGCGGCCTGCCACATTGAAGGCGTCGGTGGCGCCCTCAAGCTCCGTGACCCGCAGGGACACGTCCTTCAGCGTTTCCCGGAACAGGCGGTCCCGCAGCTGGCGGGAGGTGACGAACTTGCCCTCGCGGCCGGCGAAGGGGGAGTCGTTGACGGAGAAGGTCATCTCCATGGTGGGGGCGGAGATCTTCACAAAGGGCAGAGGCTCCACGCAGTCGGGGGCGCAGATGGTGTCGCCGATGGTGATGTCGCCGATGCCGGACATGGCGATGATGTTGCCGGCGGTGGCCTCGGTGATGGGCTGCTTGCCCAGGCCCTGGAACTCATACATGGACACGGCCTTGGCCTTCTTGGGCGGGGCGTCGGGGTCGTGATAGTTGCACACGGCGATCTCCTGATTCTGCTTCAGGACGCCGCGCTCCACCCGGCCGATGGCGATGCGGCCCACGAACTCGTTATAGTCGATGGCGGACACCAGCATCTGGAAGGGCTGGTCCAGGTCCGCTTCGGGAGCGGGGATATAGCTGAGGATGGTGTCGAACAGAGGCTTGAGGTCCGTGCCCGGCACGTCGGGGGAGTAGGAGGCGATGCCCTGGCGGGCGGAGCAGAACAGCATGGGGGAATCCAGCTGCTCCGGGGTGGCGTCCAGGTCCAGCAGCAGCTCCAGCACCTCGTCGATGACCTCGTGAATGCGCTGGTCCGGGCGGTCGATCTTATTGACCACCACGATGACCCGGTGACCCAGCTCCAGGGCGCGGCTGAGCACAAAGCGGGTCTGGGGCATGGGGCCCTCGGCGGCGTCCACCAGCAGGATAACGCCGTTGACCATCTTCAGGATGCGCTCCACCTCGCCGCCGAAGTCGGCATGGCCCGGGGTGTCCACAATGTTGATCTTGGTGTCGCCGTACTGGATGGCGGTGTTCTTGGCCAGGATGGTGATGCCCCGCTCACGCTCCAGATCGTTGGAGTCCATGACCCGCTCCACCGTCTCCTGGTTCTCGCGGTACACGCCGCCCTGCTTGAGCATCTGGTCCACCAGGGTGGTCTTGCCGTGGTCCACGTGGGCGATAATGGCTACGTTTCTCAGTTTTTCGTTCTGCAAAGGAAAAACCCCTTTCTTTTGGGTATAAAAATTCATGCACTGTGCGGCGCACCACGAAAACAGGCAAACTCTTCTGTGCATGAAGTTTTGTGCATCATTCCCGGTTGCCCCGAAGGGGCGAGGGAATGGCACATTCTATTTTTTGCTATGCTTTTGCATAGCAAATCTCTCAACCTTCACATTATATCCCCGGATTTTTCCGATTGCAAGAACTTTTTGTGAATTCCGGCTGTTTTTTAGGTTTTGCTTTTCCTTTGACCCGGGACGTGGTATAGTGAGGGGGAAAGGGGGCGTTTGTATGGACCAGGAGACGCTGCGACGGAAATTGGCAGAGCACCGGCCGTCCTTGCAGCAGGCGCGGGGTGAATTTGCCGTGCTGGTGCCGCTGGTGGAGGGGCCGGAGGGGCTGAGCCTTCTGTATGAGGTGCGCCCGGCGAAGCTGCACCACCACAGCGGGGAGGTGTGCTTCCCCGGCGGACGGATGGAGCCCGGAGAGACGCCCCGGCAGTGCGCCCTGCGGGAGACCCGGGAGGAGCTGGGGATCCCGGCAGAGCGGATCGAGCTTCTGGGGGACCTGGACTTTCTTTATCTGCGGTCCGAGGGGCTCATGTACCCGGTGCTGGCCCGGCTGGATCCGGCGGCGCCTCTGCGCCCCAGTCCCGACGAGGTGCGGGACACATTCACGGTGCCCCTGTCCTTTTTGCGGGCTCACCCGCCCGCAATCTACCGCTACCCCCTGCGGCCGGAGATCGGGGCGGACTTTCCCTATGACAAGGTGGGCGCGGCGGCGAACTATCCCTGGCAGGCCGGGCACATGGAGGTGCCGGTATACGAGGGGCTTCCGTATCCCCTGTGGGGGCTGACGGCCCGGATCACCTGGTGGCTGCTGGAGCGGTATGGGGACATATTGACAGGTATGTTATAATGTAACATGGCTGATTATATAGAAAAAAGAGGAAACTGCTATGGAATTTACACAGGGCGCGCCCTTTGACAGCTTTGGCCTGTCCGAGGCCACCATGCGCGCCATACGGAACAAAGGATACGAGATCAGCACCCCCGTTCAGGCCGGGTGCATCCCCCCCATGCTGGCGGGAAAGGACGTGATCGCCAAGGCCCCCACCGGCACCGGCAAGACCATGGCCTTCGGCATCCCCATCATCGAGCGCATCGACCCGGACAGTGAGGACGTGCAGGCGGTGATTCTGGCCCCCACCCGGGAGCTGGCCATGCAGATCACCGACGAAATGCGCCAGATCGCCGTGTGCCATGAGGGGGTCCGCCTGGTGTGCCTCTACGGCGGACAGCCCATTGCCAAGCAGATCAACGCCCTGAAGCGGCGGCCCCAGATCGTGGTGGCCACGCCGGGCCGCCTGTCCGACCACATGAAGCGCCGCACCGTGACTCTGGGTCAGGTGCAGACCGTGGTGCTGGACGAGGCGGACCGGATGCTGGACATGGGCTTTATCCACGATGTGACCCGCATTCTGGACAAGATCCCCCACCGGAGGAATCTGGGGATGTTCTCCGCCACCATCTCCCGGGAGGTCATGGACATTTCCTGGGTGTATCAGCGGGACCCGGAGGAGATCACCGTGCAGGCCACCCGGGAAAATAAGCCGGACATCCTGCAATACCGCATCGAGGTGCCGTCGGACAAGAAGGTGGACGCCATTGCCGCCATCATCCGGGCCCAGCAGCTGGACCGGGTCATCTGCTTCTGCAACACCAAGGGCTCCACGGAGCGGCTGACAAAATTTTTGCAGCTGCGGGGACTGGACGCCCAATGCATCCACGGCGACATTCCCCAGCGCAAGCGGGAGGAGGTCATGGCCCGGTTCCGGGACGGGGAGCTTCATGTGTTCGTGGCCACGGACGTGGCCAGCCGGGGCATCGACGTGGACGACGTGGACGCGGTGTTCAACTTCGAGGTGCCGGAGGAGAACGAGTATTATATCCATCGCATCGGCCGCACCGGCCGGGCCAGGAAGCACGGCGTGGCATATACCCTGCTGTCGGACTTCCCGTCCCGCATGCGGCTGGACGATATCGCCCGCAACACCCGCAGCCAGATCATCCCCGCCGTTCTGGGCGAGGACGGCCAGGTGACGCCGGCGGAAAACAAATCCAAGTAAGGAGCGTGGCCCCTATGAAACGACGGATACGGTGGACGGCCCTGGTGCTGGCGGTATGCCTGCTGGCCCTGACCGGCTGCGCACAGCAGCGGGACACCATGACCCTGCGGGTGTGTCTGGACAGCGCGCCCGCCACCCTGGACCCCGCTATGGCGGCCACCGACGCCGAGCGCACGGTGGTGTCCCATTTGTTTGAGAATCTGATGAAGCTCTCCCGGGGGGAGAACGGCAGCATCCAGGCCGCTCCCGCCGTGGCCAAGTCCTATGCCGTGGAGGATAACCTGGACGGCACGGAGACGTATACCTTTACCCTGCGGCAGAATGCCCGGTGGTCCGACGGCAAGGCCGTTACCGCCCACGACTTTGTTTACGCCTGGCAGCGGCTGGCGGATCCGGCCACGGGCTCGCCTCACGCGGCGCTGCTGGATATGGTGGCGGGGTACAGTCAGGCCCGGGAAAAGCAGGACGGAAGCCTTTTGCAGGTGTCCGCCCCGGACGACTTCACCTTTGTGGTGCAGCTGTCGTATAAGTGCGCCTATTTCCTGACGGACGTGTGCGCCGCCAGCGCCACCATGCCGGTGCGCAGCGATGCGGCAGAGCAGGAGGACTGGTCCCTGCACTCCGAGACGCTGCTGACCGACGGGCCCTATCGGGCCACCGCATGGGAGGAGACGGGGCTGACGGCCCTGACCGCCGACGGGTATTATGACGCCCGCCGTCTGGGGCCGGACGTGCTGGAGTTCCGGTTTGAGACGGACGGTCAGAAGCGGGCGGAGCTGGTGGAGCACGGCGACGTGGACTTTGCCATGAACCTGCCGGAGGGCGACACCTCCGATCCCTATCCCCAGACCACGGTGCTGCTGCTGAACCAGCGGGCCGAGAGCCTGGAAAACGAATCCCTGCGCCGGGCCCTGAGTCTGGTCATCGACCGCAGTGCGCTGGTGGAGGGCCTGTCCTGCGACGCAGCGGAGGGCATTGTGCCCCCGGGCCTGCGCAATACCATGGGCGGCGATTTCCGCACGGAGAGCGGCAGCCTGGTGGACAACGCCCCCGATAACTACGAGGCTCTGTGCCAGCAGGCCAAGACCCTGCTGGAGGAGGCAGGCGGCGTGAAGGCCGTGGGGCAGATCACCCTTTTGTACGATACCTCGGACGAGACGGCGACCAATACCGCCATGGCCGTCCGGGACGCCTGGAAGCACCAGCTGGGGATCATCGCCGTTATGCGCGGCGCCACGGCCCAGGAGCTGGCGGAGGCTGTGAACCGGGGCGAATACATCGTGGCGCTGACGACCCTGACCGCTGACCGGGGCGATGCGTCCGGTCTGCTGTCCTGGTGGCAGAGCGGCAGCAGCTTCCACTCCACCGCCTATGTCATGCTGCTGCGGGCAGCGGAGGCCTCGGGCCGGGTGGAAGTCCGGGACGCCTATCTGGAGGACGCGGAGCGGATGCTGGTGGAGGACGGCTGGGTCATTCCCCTGTACTATCCCCATCGCCACAGCGGCCTGGGCCAGCACCTGACGGCTCCCCTATACGACGGCACCGGGGTGTATCTGTTCTCCGGCGTGGTGCAGCAGACGCCGCAGTAAATCACAGGATTCGGGAGGAAGCACCATGAAAGAGACTGTTTTGCTTACCGGCGGAGCCGGGTTCATCGGCTCTCACATTGCCGTGGAGCTTTTGCAGCGGGACTATGACGTGGTCATTGCCGACGACCTGTCCAATGCCCGCCCGGACGTGCCGGAGCGCATCCGGCAGATCACGGGCCGGGCCCCGGCGTTCTATCACATGGACGCGGCGGACCGTCCGGCTCTGGACCGGGTGTTCCGGGAGCATCCCATTGCCGCCGCCGTCCATCTGGCGGGATACAAGGCCGTGGGCGAGTCGGTGCAGAAGCCCCTGGCCTATTACCGGAACAACCTGGACACCACCCTGGCCCTGCTGGACGTGATGGCGGACCACGGGGTGCACCGGCTGATCTTCAGCTCGTCGGCCACGGTGTACGGCGACGCCCCGGCTCCCTGCCGGGAGGATATGCCCACCGGCGGCTGCACCAATCCCTATGCCTGGACCAAGCTGATGATCGAGCAGATCCTGCGGGATGCGGCCAAGGCCGATCCGGCCCTGTCCGCCGTGTGCCTGCGGTATTTTAACCCCGTGGGAGCCCACGAAAGCGGCCTTATCGGGGAGCTGCCCAACGGCATTCCCAACAACCTGATGCCCTACATCACCCAGACCGCCGCCGGTATCCGACCGGAGCTGACGGTGTTCGGCAACGACTATCCCACTCCCGACGGCACCGGCGTCCGGGACTATATCCACGTGGTGGATCTGGCCCGGGGCCATGTGGCGGCGCTGGAGTTTTCCCGGACCAGTCCGGGCTGGGAGGCCATCAACCTGGGCACCGGCCGGGGCAGCAGCGTGCTGGAGATCGTGGAGACGTTTCAGCGGGTCAACGGCGTGGCGGTGCCTTACCGCATCGGCCCCCGGCGGGCCGGGGATCTGCCCACCTGCTATGCCGCCACGGACAAGGCGGCGCAGCTGCTGCACTGGCACGCGGAAAAGGACCTGGCCGACATGTGCCGGGACGCCTGGCGCTGGCAGCAGAGCCAGCATCAATAACGCACACAATTCCGGGCCGGTATGGGCGCTGCCTGTTCCGGCCCGCAGCATTCGCAAAAGGAGATTTTTCATGATGCCTATCCGTTCCAGGGCCGCAGCGGCGGCCGTGCATATCCTTACTGCCCTGTGCGCCGCTGTGGGCGTGGTGCTGCAATGCGGCTTTATCGGCGGGAAGCTGAACCTGGCCGTCCTGCAATACTTCACGCTGATGAGCAACATCCTGTGCGCCGTGTACTTCACCGGCGCCGCCGTGCATACCCTGCGCCGGGGCGGCACCTGGCTGCCGGTGTGCAAGGGGGCCCTGGTGATGGCCATGGCCATCACGGGCATCACCTTCCACCTGGTGCTGGCCGCCGGGGACTTCAGCATGGGCCCCACCCAGCTGATCACCAATCATCTGCTGCACACCGCCGCCCCTCTGCTGACGGTGCTGGATTGGCTGCTGTTCGACGAAAAGGGCCGGTACCGCTGGTTTGAGCCGTTCCTGTGGGGCATTTTCCCGTCGGCGTACTTTGTATACACCATGATACGGGCCCGGGTCAGCAGCTTCCGGTTCTATAACGGCTCACCGTATCCCTATGCCTTCATGGACGTGGACGCCCTGGGCTGGGGCAAGGTGCTGCTGATCTTCCTGGGCATGGCGGCGGCGTTCCTGGCCTTCGGCTATGTGCTGGTGTGGCTGGATCATCTGCTGGCCCGGCGGCGGGCATGACAGGCCGGCGGAACCCGGCCCGGGACATGGAGGCCGCCCGGGACATTGCCCGGCAGGCGGCGTCCTTGGGGGGCGCGGCATACTATGTGGGCGGCTTCGTCCGGGACCGGCTGCTGGGCCGGGAGAACACCGACGTGGACATCGAGGTCCACGGCGTCACTCCCCGGCAGCTGGCGGAGATATTGGACGGTATGGGGGGCCGCCTGGAGATGGGGGCCAGCTTCGGCATTTACGGCCTGAAGGGCTATGGCCTGGACATTGCCATGCCCCGGCGGGAGCGAGCCACAGGCCGGGGCCACCGGGATTTCCAGGTCAGCGTGGACCCGTTTCTGGGCACAGAGCAGGCCGCCCGGCGGCGGGATTTCACCGTGAACGCTCTGATGGAAAACGTGCTGACGGGGCAGGTACTGGACCACTTCCACGGACTGGACGATCTGCGCCGGGGTATTCTGCGCCATGTGGACAGCCGGACGTTTCCGGAGGACCCGCTGCGGGTGCTGCGGGGAGCCCAGTTCGCGGCCCGGTTCCGGTTCGCCGTGGCCCCGGAAACCGTGGCTCTGTGCCGGGATATCGACCTGGCCGCCCTGCCGCCGGAGCGGGTGGAGGGGGAGCTGTGCAAGGCGCTTTTGCAGGCGGATCGCCCCTCGCTGTTTTTTGAGACGCTGCGGGACATGGGACAGCTGTCCCCTTGGTTTCCGGAGGTGGAGGCCCTGATCGGCGTTCCTCAGGAGCCGGGCTTTCATCAGGAGGGCGACGTGTGGAACCACACCATGCTGGTGCTGGACCAGGCGGCGGCCCTGCGGAGCCGGGCGCGGCGGCCCTTTGCCTTTATGCTGGCGGCCCTGACCCACGACCTAGGCAAGACCGTCACCACACAGCGGGTCCGGGGACGCATCCACGCCTATGCCCATGAGACGGCGGGAGTCCCCCTGGCGGAGGCTCTGCTGCGGCGGATCGTGGGAGAGAAGGCGGTGACGGCCTATGTATTGAACATGGTGGAGCTGCACATGAAGCCCAACGCCCTGGTGGGAGCCGATGCGTCGGTGAAGGCCAGCAACCGGATGTTTGACCGGTCCGTGGAGCCGGAGGATCTGATCCTGCTGGCCGCGGCGGACGGCCGGGGCACCCGGGGCCGCTGGCCCTGGGAGGATACGGAGCCGTGGCTGCGGCAGCGGCTGGCCCTGTATCGGGAGATCATGGCCCGGCCCCAGGTCACCGGGGCGGAGCTGATCGCCGCCGGATTGACGCCGGACAGCCGGTTCCGGGAGCTGCTGGACTATGCCCACAAGCTGCACCTGGCGGGTATCCCCCACGACAGCGCCCTGAAGCAGACCCTGGCCTACGCCCGGAAGCGGAAATAACCGCACGGCATTTTTTTAGCTTGCAAACAGGATGCTCCTGTGGCATGATAGACGAGAAGCAGTGTATCATGCCACAGGAGGTATTTTTATGCATATCACCGTTATCGGATGCGGGCGCTGGGGCTCGCTGATCGCCTGGTATCTGGACCGCACCGGCCACCGGGTCACGCTTTACGGCCGCCCGGGCTCCCGGCACATGCAGCGGTTTCTTGCCACCCGGCAGAATGACCTGCTGACCCTGCCGGAGTCCATTGCCCTGTCCACGGACCTGGCCTGCGTCCGGCAGGCGGAGACGGTGGTGATCTCCATCGGCTCCCAGGGGCTCCAGGGCCTCATGGACCAGCTGAAGCCTCTGTCCCTCCGGGACAGGATCTTCGTTCTGTGCATGAAGGGCCTGGAGCAGGGCACGGGCCGCCGCCTGAGCCAGATCGCCGAGGAGAATCTGGACCCCTCCAACGCCGTGGCGGTGTGGCTGGGGCCCGGCCACGTCCAGGAGTTTTACCGGGGCATCCCCAACTGCATGGTCATCGACAGCCGCCGGGAGGACGTGAAGCGCCGCCTGGTGCAGTCGTTTTCCAGCGACCTGATCCGGTTTTACTATGGTGACGATCTCATCGGCAACGAGGTGGGAGCCGCCGCCAAGAACGTGGTGGGCATTGCCGCAGGCTTTCTGGACGGCAAGGGACTGTCCAGCCTGAAGGGGGCCCTGATGAGCCGGGGCACCCGGGAGGTGGCGCGGCTGATCCAAGCCATGGGCGGCAGCCAGCTGTCGGCCTATGGCCTATGCCACCTGGGGGACTATGAGGCCACGGTGTTCTCCCGGTACAGCCACAACCGGCAGTTCGGCGAGTCCTTCATCCGGGGCGAGACGTATACGGACCTGGCGGAGGGATACTATACCGTGGAAGCGCTGGTGCTGCTGGGACAGCGGTACGGCGTGGAGCTGCCCATCTGCCAGGCGGTGCACCGCGTTCTCTATTGCGGCGCGGACCCCATGCAGGAGCTGCGGGCGCTGCTGGACCGGAATCTGACCCGGGAATTCGGGGAATGAAGCAAAGGGCCAAGGCCAACCGATCCCGGATGGGCCTTGACCCTTTGTTTTTTGTTTTTATTTTATAATGACGCAGTGCGGGCTGCAAAATTTACCAAGGTCCGACAGCGCATATTCGCGGACGCAGCGGCACAAGCTATGGCTGCGATACCCGAACAGCGGTTTTCGCTGAAAACGCAAGAAAGGAGAACGCAATCATGTCTACCAAGAATACCAACAAGCTGAACGTGCCCCAGGCCCGTGCCGCCATGGATAAGTTCAAGATGGAGGCTGCCAGCGAGGTGGGCGTCAACCTGAAGGAAGGCTACAACGGCGACCTGACCTCCCGCGAGGCCGGTTCCGTGGGCGGCCAGATGGTCAAGAAGATGATCGAGTCCTACGAGAAGAACCTGTAACCATATACGCACAAAAGCGGACGGCTTCAAAGCCGTCCGCTTTTGTGCCAGACTGTCAAAAAAATAGGATTGCCTCTGCCTTCGGAAAGGAAGATCGTTACGAAAGAAACCCATCAGGGGTGTCTTTTGTTTTCAATCACCGCCTTTTCAGAACTTTTATAAAAGGTCTGAAAAGGCCTTGGAGCTTGTCAAAAAAGATTTTTGACAAGCTCGCACAGCCGATGGATTGCCCAGAAAAATTGCAGGACGCTGCGATAGGGAAGATCACAGCGCCCTGCATCCGTTACGCCTGCTCCAGGGTCTGGAGGGCGCAGGCCGTCCTGGCAGCCAGGCGGGCATTGTTATACACCAGCTGGATGTTGCTGTCCAGGCTGTCGCCGCCGGTCAGGTCCTTGACCCGGGCCAGCAGGAAGGGGGTGGTCTCCTTGCCGTGGATGCCCTGGGCCTTGGCATCGGCCAGGGCCTGCTCGATGGCGGCGTCGATGACCTTGTGGTCCATGGAATACTCCTCAGGAATGGGGTTGGTGACCAGCATGCCGCCCTTCATGTCCAGCTGACGGGCCACATGGAAGGCCTTGGCCAGCTCCTCGGGGGTGTCGATCTCGTAGTCCACGGCGAAGCCGGACTTGCGGGTATAGAAGGCGGGCAGCTCCTTGGTGCCGTAGCCGATAACGGGCACGCCCTTGGTCTCCAGGTACTCCAGGGTCAGACCCAGGTCCAGGATGGACTTGGCCCCGGCGCAGACCACCATCACAGGCGTCTGGGCCAGCTCCTCCAGGTCGGCGGAGATGTCCATGGTAGTCTCTGCGCCCCGGTGAACGCCGCCGATGCCGCCGGTGGCAAAGATACGGATACCGGCCATGTGGGCGATCATCATGGTGGTGGTCACGGTGGTGGCGCCGTCGCGGCCCTCTGCCACCAGAATGGGCAGATCCCGGCGGCTGGCCTTGGTGACGGCGTGGCCGCTCTTGCCCAGATAGTCGATCTCCTCGGGAGTCAGGCCCGCCTTCAGGCGGCCGCCGATGATGGCGATGGTGGCGGGGACGGCGCCGTTTTCGCGGATGATCTTCTCCACGTTCAGAGCGGTCTCCACATTCTGGGGATAGGGCATGCCGTGGGAGATGATGGTGCTCTCCAGAGCCACCACGGGACGGCCCTCGGCCACTGCCTGCTGCACCTCAGGTGCGACATCCAGATAACGATTCATAAGTCATTTACCTCCTGTTGAGAATTGTTTCAATGTTATCCCAGCACATAGCCGGGTTGATGGTGGTTTCTGCCTCGCAGGCCAGAGCGCCTGCGCCCACGGCCCAGCGGGCCGTGTCGGCAAGGGAATCGCCCAGAACCATCCGGGCGGCCAGGGCGGCGGCCACGGCGTCTCCGCCGCCGGTGGCGTTGGCCACATGGCACCTGGCACAGGGGACCCACGCGGTACTCCCCTGCCGGTCGGCGGCATAGATGCCCTCCGCGCCCAGGGAGATGTACACCGTGCCCAGGCCGGTGTCCAGCAGGCGGCGGGCCGCCTGGGCTGCGTCCTCCGGAGTCCGGATGGACATGCCGGACAGCAGCTCCGCCTCCAGGCGGTTGGGCTTCAGGGCCGCCAGCTTGCCCAGCACCGGCCGCAGCTTTTCGGCCTTGATGGTGGACACGGGGTCCGCCAGAATGGGGGCCCGGCAGTTGTCGCACAGCCAGCGGATGCTGTCCTCCGGCAGGTTGGTCTCCAGCACCACCAGGTCCGCCCCGTTGATGAAATCCAGCCGCTGCCGCAGGAAATCCGGGGTCATGCGCTGATAGATGTCCATGTCGTTGACGGCCAGGGCCATATCCCCGTCGGGCCCGGCGATGTACAGATAGGTGCCGGTGCGGCAGTCCGGCAGCACGGCGCTGGCGCTCAGGTCCAGGCCGATGTCCCTGGCGTTTTCCTGGACCCGGCGGCCGAAGTCGTCGTCGCCCATCACCGTCACCATGGCGGTCTGCTGGCCCAGCAGACACAGGTTGTGGGCGATGTTGCGGCCCACGCCGCCCAGGGACGTGGTCACATGGCCGGGATTGGAGTCCCGGGCCACCAGCTTCCCGGCGGACACCGCGCCGATGTCCATGTTCACGCCGCCTACCACCGCCACATACGGGGCAGTGCGGACAATGTAGCCCTTGCCGGTGATGCAGCCCTTTTTCATCAGGTTGGATATGTGCACCGCCACGCTGGAGCGGGTGATGCCGGCCTTGTCCGCCAGCTCCTGCTGCGAGATCATGGGGTTTTCCCGGATCCACTCCAGCAGCTGGCGCTCTCGCTGGGTCACAGGCTCACCTCCTAAGCAAAAGTTTGTTTTCTAATCTATTGCTTATTATATGCAGAACGCAGCCCCTTGTCAAGCCCCCTTTTCAATTATTTCCGCCGCTCCGGGCAAAAAAAGAACGCGCCCCCGGCGCGTTCTTTTTGACTCACTGTTTATTCAGATAGTCCCGCACCTCCCGAACGCCAGTAAAGCATAGGGGGCTCACATCGTCTCGGGGGTCGGCGGAGGCCAGGCACACCAGCAGGTCATCGGGATAGTCCGAGATGAAGAAGTACACCGGGGCATAGGAATCTGCCGGATATTCATAAATCAGGTACGTTCCCTCGTCCAGCTTCATATACAGCATGGTCTGGTCCAGCTTCCGGCCCAGTTCCTCTATCTGTTCGTTTTTGTCCAGTTCCGCATCCATCAGCGACCGGATCATGGTGGTCAGGTGCTCATACGCGTCGCTTCCTTTTTCAAAAACGGACTTTTCCCGGCCGTTTTTGGCCAGGACGATCCGCTCCGGGTCCGCCAGCTCGCCCAGGGCCAGGTCCTGATACGGGTGGTCCCTGTAGTCCTCGGGATTGGCCCACTCCACCTTCTGCCCGCACCCGGCCAGCAGCACGAAGCACAAGGCCAGAGGCAGGAGGATCTTTGCGATTTTCATACGACACGTCCTTTCCATTTTCTAACATTTTTCTGTCCTGCTCGGGTCCACTTTTGGTAGTATACCACAAGAAAATCGGTTTGTAAATAGATACTGCAAATTTTTGCTTTTTTTCGCGCTTATAACTGGTTAAGGCAACTCCTCAATATCGTGTTCAATAACGTCCTGTCGTTTTGTGCAGATTTCCTCTTGCACCGGCGGCTGGATGGGTGTATGATAGCAATTGTTCAATATTGAACTATCTAAAATCGGAGGAATTTTTCATGACCAACGCCTATCAGGTCTATACCGGGGCCCGGCAGCTGCTGGAGGGGTACGCCGCCGCCATGCAGCCCCTGTGCCGCCGGGAGGGGCTGGCCCCCAACGGGGTGGATATCCTGCTGTTTCTGGCCAACAACCCGGGGCTGGACACCGCCCGGGACATCTGCACCTATCGGGGGCTGAAGCCGGGCATCGTGTCCTTCCATGTGGAGAAGCTGGTGCAGGAGGGCTACCTGCTGCGGCAGCCTGCCCCGGAGGACCGGCGCAAATGCCGCCTGGTATGCACCCGGCGGGCGGAGCCTGTGGTGCAGCGGGGGCGGCAGGTGCAGGAAGCGTTTTTCCGCCGGATGACGGCGGGGCTGGACCCCCAGGACCTGGCGGCCTTCCGCCGCTGCCTGGAGGGCTTTCAGCGGAATCTATCGCAAATGACACAGGAGGACGACCAATGACGCAGGACAAGAAATTTCTGGGCACGGAGCCCGTGGGCAGGCTGCTGTGGAGGCTGGCGGTGCCCACGGTCATCGCCCAGCTGGTGAACATGCTGTACAACATTGTGGACCGCATCTACATCGGCCACATTCCCGAAACCGGCAGCATGGCCCTGACCGGCGTGGGGGTGTGCCTGCCCATCATCATGATCATTTCCGCCTTTGCGGCCTTTGTGTCCTCCGGCGGCGCGCCCCGAGCGTCCATCGCCATGGGACGGGGCGACTATGACCAGGCCCAGCGCATTCTGGGAGGGTGCTTCACTTTACAGGTGGCCATTTCCCTGGTATTGACGGCAATGCTGCTGATATGGAACCGGCCGCTGCTGCTGGCCTTCGGCGCCAGCGGGAACACCATCGAATACGCCGCCCAGTATATGGGCGTTTACGCCCTGGGCACCCTGTTCGTGGAGCTGACCCTGGGCCTCAATGCCTTCATCACCGCCCAGGGCTTCGCCCAGGTGGGTATGAAAACGGTGCTCATCGGCGCGGTGGCCAACATTCTGCTGGACCCGCTGTTCATCTTCGTCCTGGACATGGGCGTCCGGGGGGCTGCCCTGGCCACGGTGCTGTCCCAGGGCATCTCCTGCGTGTGGGTAATCTCCTTCCTGCGGGGGAAGAAGACCCTGCTGCGGCTGGAAAAGGCCGCCCTGCCCATCCGGCCCCGGCTGATTCTGCCCTGCGTGGCCCTGGGTACGGCGGCGTTCATCATGCAGGCCAGCGAAAGCGTCATCTCCGTGTGCTTCAACGCCTCCCTGCTGAAATACGGCGGGGACCTGGCGGTGGGAGCCATGACCATTCTGTCCAGCGTCATGCAGTTCGCCATGCTGCCCCTCCAGGGCATCGCCCAGGGGGCCCAGCCCATCTCCAGCTATAACTACGGGGCGGGCAACGCCCAGCGGGTGCGCCAGACCTTCTGGCTGCTGCTGAAGGTAAGCCTGGGCTACGCCCTGGTGCTGTGGGGCTGCATCCAGCTGTTCCCCGGGGTCTTTGCCCGGATCTTCACTCCCGACGCGGAGCTGGTGGCCTTCACCGCCGGGGTGCTGCGGATCTACTGCGGGGCCCTGTTCCTGATGGGCATCCAGATCGCCTGCCAGATGACCTTTGTGTCCATCGGCAACGCCCCCTGCTCCATCATCGTGGCGGTGCTGCGGAAGTTCGTGCTACTGCTGCCGCTGATCTATCTGCTGCCCCACCTGCTGGCGGACCAGACCCGGGCCGTGTTCCTGGCGGAGCCGGTGGCCGACGTCATTGCCGTCACAGGCACGGTGATTCTGTTCTCCTCCCAGTTCCGCAAGGCCCTGCGGGACCTGGAAATCGACAACAAATCGTAATATCCGGCAAGAAAATTGCACATTGTATAACGAACAGGCATCCCCGGCCGCTGCCGGAGATGCCTGTCTGCTTCTTCTATATTCATTGCTCTGCGCAGAGATCAAAATGTGCTACTTCTTCTTTTTTCCTCTCAGTTGGTACATGATAAACGCTCCCATGGTAATAACGGCAAGAGTCGCTCCCATGTCGTTCAATCCCGCCGAGCTCAACAGATATTCCGAGAAAAAAGCCCACGCGACATAGGCGGCCAGGGAGCAAACCACACTGAGAATGACAATCCGCATAAGAATTCACCACCTTTCTATTCAGGATTCTTCCTGTTATTGTTGATTATAACATACGCATATTCGAAATGTAAAGAAGTTTTTCATTTTCCGCATTTATATTTCCGGCAAATCGACAACAAATCGTAATATCCGACAGAAAAATTGCATATTGTATAACAAGACCTCCGGCTGGGCCGGAGGTCTTGCCGCTTATTGGTCAGATTTTGATGAGCTCATACTCCCGGGTGCCCATGCCCAGCTTTTCCGCATGCTCCAAGCAGCTCATCCAGTCCGTCTCCGGGTGGAGATGGTGGAAGTGGTCATGGCCGCAGTCCCCGGCGGCAGCGGCCCCCGGCAGGGGCGGCTGGGCGTTTACCGCGTCCGCGCAGGCCATGTCCAGGGCCACCGGATTGAAGGAGGCAAACATGCCCACATTGGGGATGATGGCCGCGTCGTTCTCCGGATGACAGTCGCAGTTGGGAGACACGTCGATGACCAGGCTGATGTGGAAGCAGGGCCGCCCGTCCACCACCGCCTGGGCATACTCGGCGATCTTGCGGTTCAGATTGGTGACCGTCTCGTCCCAGTTCACCCGGATGGCGTCCCGGGGACAGACGGCGATGCACCGGCCGCAGCCCACGCACCTGCTGTGGTCAATGCTGGCCTTGCGGTCTGTGACGGTAAGGCCGCTGTGGGCGCAGATGCGGGTGCAGGCGCCGCAGCCCACGCAGTGCTCCTGGGCCACATGGGGCTTGCCGGCGTTGTGCTGCTCCATTTTTCCGGCCCGGCTGCCGCAGCCCATGCCGATGTTCTTCAGCGTGCCGCCGAAGCCCGCCTCCTCGTGGCCCTTGAAATGGCTCAGGGAGATGAACACGTCGGCGTCCATCACGGCCCGGCCGATCCGGGCCTTCTCCACATATTCGCCGCCGCGCACCGGCACCTCCACCTCGTCGTTGCCCTTGAGGCCGTCGGCGATGATGATCTGGCAGCCGGTGGACAGGGGGGAGAACCCGTTGAGCATGGCGGCGTCCATGTGGTCCAGGGCGTTTTTCCGCCCGCCCACATACAGGGTGTTGCAGTCGGTAAGGAAGGGCTTGCCGCCCCGCTCCTTCACAAAGTCCGCCACGGTCTTGGCCCAGTTGGGCCGCAGGAAGGCCAGGTTGCCGGGCTCGCCGAAGTGCAGCTTGATGGCCGTGAACTTGCCTTCAAAGTCGATCTGACCCATTCCGGCGGTTTTCATCAGCCGGGTCAGCTTCTGAGGCAGGTTTTCCCGGTAATCGGTCCGCAGGTCGGCCCAATATACTTTTGATGCCATTTGGAGATCCTCCTTGAATCTTAATTGCCCATAGTGTATCATATTCCCGTAGAATTTGTCACGTTATTTTGAAGGGAGGCGGCAGCATGCGCGTGCTGACCTATACCGTCGCGCCGGAGCAGGAGGGCTGGCCCCTGCGCAGGCTCCTGCGGCAGGAGCTGCGGATCTCCGGCTCGTTTCTCTCCCGGCTGAAGTGGCGGCCCGGAGCCATTCTGCTGAACGGGCAGCCCGCCACCGTGGCAGCGCTGGTCCGCGCCGGAGACACCGTCACCGCCGACGTGTCGGACCTGCCCGGAGACAATCCCCATATCCGGCCGGTGGACTATCCTCTGGACATCCTGTGGGAGGACCAGGACCTGCTGATCCTCAACAAGCCCGCAGGCATCGCCATCCACCCGGCGGCCCTGACGGAGGAGACCGTCACCGTGGCCGGGGCCGTGTGCCGGTATCTGGGCCAGGGAAGCTTCCACTGCGTCAACCGGCTGGACCGGGGCACCACCGGCGTCATGGCGGTGGCCAAAACCGGGTACGTCCACCGGCTGTGCATGGAGCAGCTGCACTCCGGCGATTTCCGCCGGACGTATCTGGCGGTGTGCCGGGGCTGCCCGGACCCGGCGGCAGGGTCCATCGACCTGCCCATCGGCCGGGAGCCGGACTCCCTGCTGCGGCGGCGGGTGGACCCGGCGGGTCTGGCGGCCCACACGGACTATGAGGCCCTGTGGCAGGGGCCGGACCGGGCGCTGCTGCGGCTGACTCCCGGCACCGGCCGCACCCACCAGCTGCGGCTGCACCTGTCCGCCATTGGCCACCCGCTGCTGGGGGACTGGCTCTACGGCCAGGAGGACCGGGACCTGATCCCCCGTCCGGCCCTGCACTCCCACCGGCTGGAGCTGACCCACCCCGTCACCCGCCGCCGCCTGACGGTAACGGCCCCGCTGCCGGAGGATATGGCCCGGCTTCTGCCGGAAGATATGAACAAATCTTGAAAAATGCAAAAAAGGGATGGAAATTTTGACAGTGTATAGTATAATAGCCTATACACTGTCTTAACGCCGCGCCCCGGCGCGGAATCTATTTTCGGAAGCGGGAGGAACGTATGCGGAACATCTGGCGCATCATCAAGGCGGACGCCCGTTCGCTGTTTACGCATTTCTTTGCTCTGGCCGTGGCCCTGGTCATTGCGGTGCTGCCCAGCCTGTACGCCTGGCTGAATATCTACTCCAACTGGGACCCCTACGGCAACACCGGCAACATCAGCATCGCCGTGGCGTCCTTGGATAAGGGCTGGACGGAGGAGGACGGCACCCAGGTCAACAAGGGCCGGGAGGTGGTGGACGATCTGCGCACCAGCACCAGCATCAACTGGGTGGCGGTGGACACCAAGGAGGAGGCCGAGCACGGCGTCTATGCCGGGGATTACTACGCCGCCGTGGTCATCGGTGAGGACTTCTCTTATAATATGTACCACATGCTGACGGAGTGGACCGGCAAGCCCACCATCACCTATTATGAAAACTACAAGAAAAACGCCGTGGCCACCAAGATCACCGACACGGCGGTGTCGTCCCTGAAAACCACCATCAGCAAAAGCTATCTGGACGTGGTGGTGGACGCCGTTTTCCGGGGAGCCAACGACCTGTCGGACCAGCTGAAAGGCGACGACCCCGTGGGCTCTGTTCAGGGGCTGCTGGGCCAGGCCCGGAGCCTGCTGCGCTCCTGCGCCCAGACCGTGGACGCCTTCCAGGCCGCGGGCCAGGACAACAGCAGCTATCGCCAGGACCTGTCGGACCTGGTGGCGAATCTCAACCAGAACCGCCCCGACAGCCAGGAGCTTCTGGACACCGTGGCCCAGCTGAACCGCCAGGTCCACGCCGCCCTGGATAAGGCCCAGGCGGCCCTGGACAAGGCCTTTGACGCGGCGGAGAAAATTCTGAACGGCATCGACGTGGACGCTCAGCTGCCCCAGATTCAGGAGGACCTGCGGGACGCCGCCCAGACCATGGACGATATGGGCGATAAGCTCACGGCCTGGGCCAGGTCTATCGCCGTGGAGGCCGGGCCCGTGGGGGCCGAGGCCGCAGCCGCCGCCCAGCGCCTGGCGGACAGCTGCTATCAGCTGCGGGACCGGCTGAACACCGTGGCCGACGGCATCCGGCAGAACTCCGCCGTTTTGCAGGACACCATCGCTTTGGTGGCCCAGCTGGAGAAGCTGACGGACACCCTGCTGACGCCGGTGTTCGGCGATGTGACGGATGATGTGAAAAACGTTCTGGACCAGACGGAGGGTCTGCTCCAGGGCCTCCACGGAACGGCAGCCGATACCCGGGACCTGCTGGCAGCCGCCGGCGCGGCGGCCGGCACCCTGGACGGTCTTATGTCCCCGGGCCGCGACGCCATCGGCCAGGCCATCGACAAGCTGGGGAGCCTGCTGGGCGGCCTGGAGGACAGCGACAGTCCGGACTATCTGGACACCCTGCTGGATATCCTGGGCGGCAGCCCGGAGGATTACGGTGCCTACTTCTCCCAGATGGTGCAGACCACCGTGGAGCCGGTGTATCCCATTGCAAACTACGGCAGCGCCATGGCCCCCTTCTATTCCGTTCTGGCCATCTGGGTGGGCGGCGTCATGCTGGTGGCCATTCTCAAGCCCCACGCCCGCCTGGAGGGGCTGGTGGACCCCAAGCCCCACCAGCTGTTCTTCGGCCGGTACTTCCTGTTTTTCGTCATGAGCCAGATTCAGGCCGCCGTCATCGTGGCCGGGGACCTGCTGGTGCTGAAGATCCAGTGCGTGGAGCCGGCGCTGCTGTTTGCCACCGGGGCCATTACCTCCCTGGTGTTCAGCCTGCTGATCTACGCCCTGACCGTGTCCTTCGGCGACGTGGGCAAGGCCGTTGTAGTGGTGGTCATGGTGCTCCAGATCGCCGGCTCCAGCGGCACGTTCCCCATTGAGCTGCTGCCGGACGTGTATCAGAAAATCTATCATATCTTCCCCTTCCCCTATGCCATCGACGCCGTGCGCGAGTGCGTATGCGGCCTGTATGGGACCACATGGCTGAAAAACATCGGCTGCCTGCTGATCTTCGGCGCGGCGGCCCTGGTCATCGGCCTGCTGGTGCGCAAGCCCTTTATGGGACTGAACCATTTCATGGAGGAGAAGCTGAAAGAAACGGAAATGCTGTAAGAAAGGAGGACTCCCTATGGACGAAAAGAAATATAGCCAGCTGTATCAGGCCCTTTTGCAGGAGGTCCTTCAGTTCCACAGCGGCAATCAGCGCCGCATCCGCAAGGGAATGCTGAGCCTGCTGCTGGTGCCGCTGGCATTTCTGGTGCTGCTGTTTTTATCCGACGGCTCCCGGGTGATCTTCCTGCTGCTGTGGATCGTATCCATGTTCGGCATCGCGGCGTATCTCATCGCCGTGGAATATGTGGACTACGAAATGCAGAACAAGGTGAAGAAGATCACCCAGAAGGAGGTGGAGCTGGATCAGCTGACGGCCCTGCCCACCGGCATGCCCCAGCTGCTGCCCCATCTGCGGGGCCGGAGTCAGGAGAATGAAGCGGTCCCGGAGGAGCCTGCCCCAAAGGAGCCTGCCCCGGAGGAGCCTGCCCCAGAGGAGCCTTGTCCCGCCCCTGTCCCGCCTTGTCCCCAGCCTGTCCCGCCCCGTCCCGCCTCTGTCCCGGTACAGTCGGAGCCCCTGCACCCGGAGCTGGCCCTGACCCTGTCCGACCTGCAGGAGAGCAGCCGCCAGCTGGCCCAGGGCTTTGAGCAGATGTCCCGGGAGCTGGGCCGCATTTCCCGGTCTATGGGCGATCAGGACCGGCGGTCCAGGGAGGTGCAGGCATGAGGAATATCTGGAGAATTTTCCGGGCCGACTGGCAGCGCATCAGCGCCAGCGTGGTGGCCGTGGTGGTCATCATGGGCCTGTGCCTGATCCCGTGCCTGTATGCATGGTTCAACATTTTTTCCAACTGGGACCCCTACGGCCCCGACGCCACGTCCAATATCCGCGTGGCCGTTACCAGCGAGGATGAGGGCTATGAGCTGCTGGGCCTGAAGCTGAACATCGGGTCCATGGTGCTGGACGGCCTGAAAAGCAACAACCAGATGGGCTGGGACTTTGTAGACAGCCGGGAGGAGGCCCTGGAGGGTGTCCGGTCCGGCAGGTACTACGCCGCCCTGATCGTTCCCGCAGACTTCACCGGGGACTTCGTCAGCATTCTGGACACGGACCTGCGGCACCCCCAGATCGAGTATTACGAAAACGAGAAGAAAAACGCCATCGCCCCCAAGATCACCAACAAGGCCAAGACCGCCGTTCAGGACGAGATCAACGCCACCGTGGTGGAGACGGTGACCAACGCCGTCACCACCGTCAGCTCCGTGTGCAGGGCTCTGGGCCTGGATGCGGACGACGTGTCCCAGGGGGTCATTGAAAAGCTCAGCAGCGCCCAGGACAGCCTGCGCACCCTGGAGGAGACGCTGACGGCCATGCAGACCCTGGCGGACCAGACGGACAGCATCCTGGCCTGCGCCGGGGTGGTCAGCGGCGACCTGGACAGCATCGTCAGCGGCAATGACCTGTCCGGCATCCAGGACGCCCTGGACCGGGGCATCGGCCGCCTGAACGAGACGGAGGCCGAGATCGCCCGGCAGCTGGAGGATATCGACGCCCAGATCGACGTCATCGCCGACGACATTGCCGCCGCCGTGGGAACGGCGGAGGATGTGGCGGGCTTTCTGGCCGGTCCTGCCCAGCAGCTGGACCAGCGGCTGGCGGAGCAGCAGCAGCGGCTGGAAAAGCTGCGGGACTTTGCCGCCGGTTATCCCGCCGTTCAGGAGCGGCTGGGCAACGCCATTTACCGCATCGGCGAGCTGCGGGACCTGCTGAAAACGCTGGAGGACCCCGGCCAGCTGGAGACCTGGCGCCAGGAGGTACAGGCCAAGGTGGATGAGCTTCGCCAGGAGCTGCGGGAGGCGGCCCTGCGCATCAGCGGCAGCGTGAACCAGCGGCTGGAGGAGCTGAACCGGGATGTGACGGAAAAGCTCCAGACCCTGCAAAGCGTGTTTGACAGCGTATCCGGCAATCTGTCGGCCCTGGGCGATAAGCTGACCCGGTATCAGGAGGCCGTCCAGTCCACAGGCACCACCCTGAGCGGGGCCATCCAGCTGTCGTCCACCCTGCGGGGCGACCTGGGGCAGCTGGCCCAGGATATGGACCGCATCGTCACCAGCGACGGCTTCCGCCGCTTTGTGGAGGTGCTGGAAAACGACCCTGAGGGCCTGGCGGACTACCTGTCCGACCCCGTGTCCATGGAGACGGTGCCGGTATACGAGATCACCAGCTACGGCAGCTCCATGGCGCCGTATTACATCATGCTGGCCCTGTTCGTGGGCTCCCTGCTGACGGCCACCATGCTCCATGTGAACGCCCCCATGCCGGAGCTCTTCCGGCTGCGCCCCTGGCAGCGGTTCTTCGGCCGGTATCAGCTGTTTTTCCTGATCGGTATGATCCAGGCCCTGGTCACGGGCCTCGGCTGCATTTACTACATCGGCATCCAATGCCCGTATCCGGGGCTGTTCCTGCTGGCGTGCTGCGTGTGCAGCCTGAACTTCACCATGATGAACTATGCCCTGGTCTATGCCCTGGACAACATCGGCATGGCGGCCTCCGTCATCATCATGGTCATCCAGGTGGCGGGCTCCGGCGGCGTCTATCCCATCGACGTGCTGCCCGGGATCTTCCAGACGCTGTATAAGTTCATGCCCTTCCACTATGGCATGGACATGCTCCGGGAGACCATCGCCGGACGGTATGAGAATGTGTACTGGAAGAATCTGGCTGTGATGGCGGCCATGTGCGTGCTGTTTGCGGTGCTGGGGATGGCGCTGTATTACCCGGCCCGGCCCCTGAACCGGCTCATCGCCCGCAGCAAGGAAAAATCCGGCATTATGTAAGGAGGACTGCTGCCCATGAATGCAAAGCATGACCTGGCGGAAGCCCTGTGCCAGCTGCTGGAGACAAAAACCCTGGAAAAAATCACCGTCAAGGACATTGTGGCCCGGTGCGGTGTGAACCGCCAGACGTTTTACTATCATTTTCACGACGTGTACGACCTGATGCGCTGGATCTTTGACCGGGAGGCCGCCGCCCTGGCCCAGAGCATCCGCAGCAACGGCAGCAACTGGCGGCAGGAGCTGCGCACCATCACGGACGTGCTGCGCAGCAAGCGTCACCTGGTGATGAATGCCTACCGCTCCGTGAACCGGCGGGATCTGGAGCGCTATCTGATGCAGGGCTACGGCCCGGTGATCCGCCGCATCGTGGATCAGGCGGCTGTGGGCCTGGACGTGACCCAGGGGGACCTGGAGTTCGTGTCCCGGTTCTATGCCCGGGGCCTGCTGAGCGGCGTGTTCGACTGGATCGAATCCGGCATGCCGGAGAGCATCGGCGACGATCTGCGCCGGTGCATCCTGCTGCTGGACGGCAGCCTGCCCACCGCCCTGAAAAGCGTCAGCGAGAAATAAGCGCAAAGCCTCCGGCTTCGGCCGGAGGCTTTGCTTTTCCTGCCAAATCCCCGAAAATACGCCCCGCCGCCCCTTGTCAAGTCATTCGGCGTTTGCTATAATAAAGTATTATTTGCAGTACCGCGAAAGGGGTGTCCCGTCATGAAATATCAGCAGTGGAGCATACCGGACCTGCCTGCCCAGGCGGTGGACCGGCTCACCGGGGCCGGATACCCCTATCTGGTGTCCTCCGTGCTGGCCTCCCGGGGCGTCACCACACCGGAGGAGGCCGCTGCCTTCCTGGAGCGGGACCGGGAGCTGCCCTATTCCCCGTTTTTGATGAAGGATATGGACCGGGCTGCCGGGCGGGTGAACCGCGCCCTGGCCGATGGGGAAAGGATCGCCGTGTTCGGCGACTATGACGTGGACGGAATCACCGCCACGGTGATTCTGGTGGATTACCTCCTGTCCCGGGGCGGCGACGTGGTGCACTATATCCCCCGCCGCATCGAGGATGGGTACGGCCTGGGAAAGGACGCCATCCTGTCCCTGCATGACCAGGGCGTCCGGCTGCTGGTAACGGTGGACTGCGGCATCACCGGCGTGGAGGAGGTGGCCTATGCCAACTCCCTGGGCATGGACGTGGTCATCACCGACCACCATGAGTGCAAGGAGGAGCTGCCTCCCGCCTGCGCGGTGGTGGACCCCCACCGGCTTGACTGCGGCTATCCCTTCAAGCACCTGGCCGGGTGCGGCGTGGCGCTGAAGCTGGTGCTGGCCCTGGGGGGCGAGAGCCGGGAGGAGGCCCTGCTGTCCCGGTACTGCACCCTGGCCGCCATCGGCACCGTGGCCGACGTGATGCAGATGTCCGACGAGAACCGGACCATCGTCTCCCGGGGGCTGGCATCTATCGGCCGGTCGGATTTCATCGGTCTGCACGCCCTGCTGCGGGAGGCGGGCCTGTCCGACAAGGCCGTCACCTCCGTGCAGATCGGCTTTGTCCTGGCCCCCCGCATCAACGCCGCCGGCCGCATGGGCGCGGCGGATATGGCGGCGGACCTGCTGCTGAGCACCGATCCCCACCAGGCAGAGCGTCTGGCCCGGGAGCTGTGCGCCCTGAACCGGGAGCGCCAGAGCGTGGAGCAGGCCATCTATGCCCAGGCCGTGGAGCAGATCGAGCAGTCCCCGGCCCAGGAGCGCAGCGCCCTGGTGCTGGCCTCGGATACCTGGCACCAGGGGGTGGTGGGCATCGTGGCCTCCCGTCTATCGGAAAAATACGCCTGTCCCAGCTTTATGATCCATCTGTCCGGCGGCACCGGCAAGGGGTCCTGCCGCAGCTGGGGCGGGTTCAACCTGTTCGCCGCTCTGGAATCCTGCTCCGACCTGCTGCTGGACTTCGGCGGCCACGAGCTGGCGGCGGGCTTTACCATTGAGGAAAAGAACATTCCCGCCTTCCGGCAGCGGATGAACCAATATGCCCGGAAATTCCGGGGGGGCAAGGCCCCGGTGTCCTGCCTGCAGGTGGATGTGTCCATCGGCCAGGCGGGACGGGTGACCCTTTCGGAGGTGGAGGCCCTGGACGCCCTGGAGCCCTATGGCGCAGGCAACGCCCGGCCGGTGTTCTGCCTGCGGGGGGCCACGCTGGAGCGGGTCCAGAACGTGGGCCAGAACCGGCATCTGAAGCTGCGCCTGTCCAAGGGCAGCGCCCAGTTTGACGGCATTTTCTTCTCCGCCGTGGCCCAGACCTGCGGCGTGGTCCCGGGCGACCGGGTGGACGCCGCGTTTTACCTGCAAATCAACGAATTCCGCAGCAGCCGCACGGTGCAGCTGCAGATGGTGGATATCCGCCCCTCCCTTTCCGGCAGCGCCCGGGAGGAGGAGTCCCTGCAATTGGTAGGCCGCTGCCTGCAGGGCCAGGAGCTGCGTCCCCGGGACGCGGTGCGCCTGCTGCCCTCCCGGGACCAGTGCGTGTGCCTGTGGCGGGCCCTGCAGCACACGGTGCCCCCCGATGGGCTGGAGGCAGACTATCTGCCGCTGCTGCGGCGGCTGTCCGGGGCCCTGCATGGGGCGGAGCCGTTTCTGCGGACGGCGCTGTGCCTGGAGGTGTTCCGGGAGCGGGGGCTGCTGCAAAGCCTCCGCCAGGGCGACAGCATCCGGCTGCATCTTACGGGCCAGGGGAAAAAGGTGGCCCTGGACCGGTCGGAATATCTGCTGCGCCTGCACCAGGCGCTGGACGCCGCGAAAGGAGGGGGACGCTCATGACAGTGGAAGAACGATACCAGCACTTAGAGGACACGGTGCGGGCCTATAACCCCACCGCCAGCTTTGACAAGATCCGGGCCGCCTATGAGTTTGCCGCCGCCGCCCACCAGGGCCAGCTGCGCAAGGACGGTTCACCCTTCGTCACCCATCCCCTGGCTGTGGCCCAGATCGTGGCGGAGGAGCTGCACCTGGACTCCGAGTCCATCGAGGCGGCCCTGCTCCACGACACCATTGAGGACACCGCCGCCACCCACGAGGACATCGCCAAGCAGTTCTCCCCCACGGTGGCGGATCTGGTGGAGGGGGTCAGCAAGCTGACCCGGGTCCACTATACCTCCAAGGCCGAGGAGCAGATGGAAAATCTGCGCAAAATGCTGCTGGCCATGTCCAAGGACATCCGGGTCATCCTTATCAAGGTCTCCGACCGGCTGCACAATATGCGCACCATGGAGTATCAGACTCCGGAAAAGCAGAAGCAGAAGTCCTTCGAGACTCTGGAGATCTATGCGCCCATTGCCCACCGGCTGGGCATGCAGAAAATGAAGTGGGAGCTGGAGGACCTGTCCCTGAAATACCTGGACCCCATCAGCTACCGGGAGATCGTGGACGCGCTGAACGAGAAGGCCGCGGAATACGACGGCTTTATGTCCTCCATCCACGACCAGATCACCCAGCGCCTGCACGAGTCCAATATCGACGGCTATGTGTATGGCCGCATGAAGCACCCCTATTCCATCTATCGCAAGATGTACACCCAGAACAAGTCCCTGGACGATGTGTATGATCTGTTCGCCTTCCGGGTCATCGTGGACACGGTGTCCGACTGCTATTACGTTCTGGGTATTATCCACGACCTGTACAAGCCCGTGCTGGGCCGGTTCAAGGACTATATCGGCACTCCCAAGCCCAACATGTACCAAAGCCTTCACACCACCGTTATGGGCCAGAACGGCATCCCCTTCGAGGTGCAGATCCGCACCAAGGAGATGCACGAGGTGGCCGAATACGGCATCGCCGCCCACTGGAAGTATAAGCAGAACGGCCAGGGCGGCGGCGACGAGGGCCGGTATGAGTGGGTCCGGCGTCTGCTGGAGAATCAGGAGGGCACCGACGCCGAGGAGTTTATCCACTCCCTGAAGGTGGACATGTTCGCCGACGAGGTGTTTGTATTCACCCCCCGGGGCGACGTGATCAACCTGCCCGCCGGGGCCACGCCCATTGACTTTGCCTATAACATCCACTCCGCCGTGGGCAACCACATGGTGGCCGCCAAGGTCAACGGGCGCATCGTGCCCTTTGACTTCCGGCTGAAAAACGGCGACATCGTGGAGGTGGTCACCTCCCAGTCCGCCCACGGGCCCAGCCGCGACTGGGTGAAGATCGCCCGGTCCAGCAACGCCCGGTCCAAGATCCGCCAGTGGCTCAAGCGGGAGCGCCGGGACGAGAACGTGGTCACGGGCCGCGCCTCCTTCGAGTCGGAGCTCAAGCGCTGCGGCGTGTCCCTGAAGGAGCTTACCAACGACGAAAACCTGCCCGGTATCCTGAAAAAGCTCACCTACCGGAGTCTGGACGATCTGTACGCCGCCATCGGCTACGGCGGCATCAGCAGCCTGAAGGTCATCGGCCGCATCCGGGAGGATATCCAGCGCATCCTCCACCAGCACCAGGTGGAGCGCCAGGCGGAGGTGCCCGTGGAGGGTCATCCCGAGGTCACCCGCCCCGCCGTGCCCAAGCGCACCCACAGTGAAAAGGGCATCATCGTGGAGGGCCTCAGCAACTGCCTGGTGAAGTTCTCCAAATGCTGCACCCCTGTCCCCGGAGACGACATCGTGGGCTTTATCACCAAGGGCTACGGCGTGTCCGTCCACCGGAGGGACTGCCCCAACGCCGACCCGGCCCGCCGGAGTCCCAATGAGAAGGGCCGCTGGATCAAGGTGTCCTGGGCCGACGATGTGGAGGGCACCTTCCGCACCACCCTGCAGGTGGTGGCCAAGGACCGCATCAACCTGATCATGGACATCTCCACGGTGCTGTCCTCCACCAAGACCCATGTGGGCTCCCTGAACGCACGCTCCACCCCCGACGGCTTCGCCCTGATCACCCTGGATACCGACATATCCAGCAGCGACCAGCTGAAAACCGTTATGCGCCGCATTGAGCAGATTTCCGGCGTTATGCGCGTCACCCGCCCGGCGGGCTGAGAAAAAACACAATATATTAACCGAAAAGGAGACTATATTACTATGAGAGCAGTGCTGACCCGCGTGAAAAGCGCCTCCGTATCCGTGGACGGCAAAACCATCGGCAGCATCGGCCCCGGCTTCCTCATCCTGCTGGGCATCACCCATGACGACACCGAGGCCCAGGCCGTGAAGCTGGCCGACAAGCTGACAGGCCTGCGCATTTTCGAGGATGAGGACGGCAAGATGAACCGCGGCCTGGACACGGTCAACGGTGAAATTCTGGTGATCTCCCAGTTCACCCTGTACGGCAACTGCCGCAAGGGCCGCCGCCCGGAATTTCTGGCTGCCGCCCGGCCCGAGGTGGCCATTCCCCTGTATGAAAAATTCGTGGCCCTGTGCCGGGAAAAGGGCATTCACACCGAAACCGGCGAGTTTGGCGCGGAGATGCTGGTGGAGTCCGTCAACGATGGGCCCCTGACCCTTATCGTGGACACGGATCAGCTCAACGCGTAACAAAACCGTATATCCTGCCGGGCGGACGCCGCTGTCCGCCCGCTTTTATCCTGAACAGGAGGTTTTCCCCCATGAAAATCGATTCCATTATGGTAGGCCCCATTATGACCAACTGCTACCTGCTGTCCGACGAGACGGCGGGGGTGTGCGCCCTGATCGACCCCGGCGACGAAGCGGACCGGGTGCTGGACATGGTGTCCCGCTCCGGCTGCGCATTGCAGTACATTCTGCTGACCCACGGTCACTTTGACCACACCACCGCCGTGCGCCCCATTCTGGAGCGGTACCCGGATCTGCCGGTGTACATCAACGAAAAGGACGTGGTGGACGGCCGCCGGGGCGACATGGAGCTGGTATTCTCCCGCCTGCCGGAGCACAACCAGCGCTACTATCACGACGGCGACACCCTGACCCTGGGCAGCCTGACCATCACCGTGCTGGAAACTCCCGGCCACTCCAAGGGGTCCGTGTGTCTGGTGGTGGGAGATGTTATTTTCTCCGGCGACACCCTGTTCCGCTGCTCCTGCGGCCGGACGGACTTCGCAGGAGGCGACTGGCGGGAAATGCTCCGGTCCCTGGGCCGGCTGGGGAATCTGCCCGGGCCCTATCGGGTCTATCCCGGCCACGACCAGCCCACCACCCTGGACTATGAGCGCCGGGCAAACCCCTATGTCCGCCAGGGCATGAAGTAAGCGAGGCGCCGCATGAAATTGGTATTTCGCGGTCACGACGACCGCTACGCCGTGGAGCAGAGCCTGCTGGCCTTCTTCCCGGAGGAGCGCCCCGTATATCAGGCCCCGGAGTCCGGCGAGGACGACTGGGCCCGGGTGGACCTGCACCAGGGGCCGGTATACGCCACCGCCATCACCGAGATCGCCCATGGCGGCAGGCTGGGCCGGGGCATGTCCCGGGCGCTGCTGCGGGGCGTGGACGACGAATATGAGCGGGAGCGCCTGCGGCAGAAGGCCGTGAAGCTGAGCTTTTTCAAGGCCGCCCGGGAGATCACCGGCCTGACCCCGGCCTGGGGCGCGCTGACGGGCATCCGCCCCGGCAAGCTGGCGGCCCGTCTGCTGGAGGAGGGCAAGACCCCTGCCCAGGCCCGCCGCATTCTGGGGGACACCTACTACGTCTCCCCTTCCCGCCGCCGTCTGGCGGTGGAAACGGCCCAGGCGGGCCTGCGGGCCAAGGCGGACCTGCGCCCGGAGGACATCTCCCTGTACATCGGCATCCCCTTCTGCCCCACCCGCTGCGCCTATTGCAGCTTCGTGTCCCAGTCGGTGGAAAAATCCCTGGGGCTGGTGGAGCCGTATCTGGATGTGCTGTGCCGGGAGATCACCGACGCCGCGCAAATGGTCCGGGAGACGGGCCTGCGCATCAAGTCCTTCTATATGGGCGGCGGCACCCCCACCACCCTGTCGGCCCAGCAGATGGACCGGCTGCTGACCCACCTGAACCGCAGCTTTGATCTGTCCGGCTGCGTGGAATACTGCATCGAGGCCGGACGGCCCGACACCATCACCCGGGACAAGCTCCAGGTGCTGCTGGACCACGGGGCCGACCGCATCAGCGTCAACCCCCAGTCCCTGGAGGACACCGTGCTCCAGGCCATCGGCCGCCGCCACACCGCCCGGGACATTGAGGACACCATGGCCCTGGCCGCGTCCATGGGCTTTCCCCATGTGAACATGGACCTGATCGCAGGGCTTCCTGCCGACACGCCGGAGGGCTTCCGGCGGACCCTGGACAAGTGCCTGACCTTCGGCGCGGACAACATCACCGTCCACACCCTGAGCCTGAAAAAGGGCAGCCGCATCCTGCTGGAGGGGCTGCCCATCCCCACGGCGGCGGACGTGGCCCGGATGCTGGACTATGCCGACCCCACCCTGCGGGCCGCAGGCTTCTCCCCGTACTACCTGTATCGCCAGAAGTACATGTCCGGCAGCTTTGAAAACGTGGGCTGGTGCATATCCGGGGCGGAGGGGCTGTATAATATCTATATCATGGAGGAGCTGCACAGCATCCTCTCCCTGGGCGCAGGCGGCTCCACCAAGATGGTGGACCCGGTCCGGGGCCGCATTGAGCGGGTGTTCCACGCCAAGTACCCCACGGAGTATATCCAGCGTCCCGAGAAGATTGCAGAGAATCTGGCGGCCTTCCGGGCATTCCATGAGAAAATGAAGCGGTAAAGGGAGAGGAGGTTCCATGTCCCAGGGCAAGCAGTCATTTTTAGGCGGCGCTGCGTTGCTGACCGTCACCATGCTCATCACCAAGGCCATCGGGGCCCTGTATAAGATCCCCCTGGGAAACCTGCTGGACGAGCAGGGCATGAACTATTTCTATGCCGCGTACAATATCTATAATCTGCTGCTGATGGTGTCCACCGCCGGACTTCCCCTGGCCCTGTCGCGGCTGGTGTCCCAGGCGGAGGCTCTGGGCCGGGTGAACCGGCGGCGGCGCACGGTGTCCGTGGCCTTCTGGCTGTTTCTGCTGCTGGGGGCCGTCAGCAGCGGCGTGATGTTCTTCCTGGCCGGGGACCTGGCCGGGTGGATGCACAATACCCAGGCGGAGAACGCCATCCGGGTGCTGTCTCCGGCGGTGCTGTGCGTGTGCCTGGTGTCCGTGATCCGGGGCTATACCCAGGGCCTGGGCGACATGCGGCCCACCGCCGCCAGCGAGATCATCGAATCCGGCAGCAAGCTGGTGGTGGGCCTGGGTCTTGCCTGGTGGCTGCTGCGGCAGGGGTATCCCTCCCACATAGCCGCCGCCGGGGCCATCGCCGGGGTCACGGCAGGCGTGGCTCTGTCGCTGCTGGCCCTGAGCGTGTGGATGCTGTCTCACCTGTCCCGGGACAGGGGCCGGGATGACCCGGAACGGCGGCGGGACATCCTGCGCCAGCTGCTGGCCATCGGTGTGCCCATCACCGTGGGCTCCGTGAGCCTTTCCGTCATCAATCTGCTGGACCAGTCCATCACCATGGGCATCCTGCAGACCTCCTGGGGCCTGACGGAGGCCGAGGCCGGTGGCCTTTATGGGGTGTACAGCTACGCCGGGAACCTGTTCGCCCTTCCGGCGGCGTTTATCTATCCCCTGACCATCAGCCTGATCCCCGCCATCGGGGCAGCCCTGGCCCGGGGGGACCGGGCCTCCGCCGGGCGGCACACCGCCGCCGCCTTCCGGCTGACGGCGCTGCTGGCTCTGCCTGCCGGGGTGGGGCTCAGCGTTCTGGCCCGGCCCATCCTGGAGCTGCTGTACCCCGCCAAGGGGGCCCAGACTCTGGCCGGGGCGGCATATCACCTGCAGATTCTGGGCATAGGCAGCATTTTCGTGTGTCTGATGGCCCTGTCCAACGGGATTTTGCAGGCCTATGGCCGGGAAAAGGTCCCCCTGTGGAGCCTGCTGGCCGGGGGCGGGCTGAAGATCGCCATGAACTATCTGATGATCTCCAGCCCCGACTACGGCATCCGGGGTCTGCCGGTGAGCACGCTGTGCTGCTACGCCCTGATAACCGTGCTGAATCTGATGGCCATCGCCCGATATGTGCCGGAGAAGCCGGATTACTTCCGGGTGTTTTGCCGGCCGGGGCTGGCTGCGCTGGTCATGGGCCTGGCGGCCTGGGCCGTGCGGCGGCTGCTGGCGGCGCTGCTGCCAGGGGGCCTTGCCACCCTGCTGGCGGTGATCATAGCCGCGGCCGTATACGCCGGGGCGGCGCTGCTGCTGGGAGCCGTGGACCGGGAGGAGCTCCTGGCCTTGCCCGGCGGGGAGAAGCTGGCCCGGCTGCTGCGGCTGAAATAAGCGAAAATTTCGTACATTTTTCATGAAAAGGAGCCTTCATAGGCTATTTTGCCGATAAGAGGACTTGCAATAGGAGTGGGAATATGGTACATTTTAGAGAGAAAGACCGATACGACTACGGCGACCTGCTGGAGATCATCCGCATTCTCCGCTCGCCGGAGGGCTGCCCCTGGGATCAGGTGCAGACCCACGCGTCCATCCGCCGGGGGCTTCTGGAGGAGGCCTATGAGGCCGCCGAGGCCATTGACCGGGACGACGCCCCTCTTTTGCAGGAGGAGCTGGGGGACGTGCTGATGCAGGTGGTGTTCCACGCGGACATCGAGCGCCAGCGGGGCCGGTTCACCATGGAGGACGTGGTGGACGGAGAGGTGAGGAAGCTGCTGTTCCGCCACCCCCACGTATTCGGCAGCGCCGCCCCGGAAAAGGATGCGGAGTCGGTGCTGGTCAGCTGGGACGCCATCAAGCGCCGGGAAAAGCACCAGCGCACCACCGCCCAGGCCATGGACAGCGTGGCCCGGTCCCTGCCCGCCCTGTGGCGGGCGGAAAAGCTCCAGAATAAGGCGGCCGCCGACGGCTTCGACTGGCCGGATATTCAGGGAGCACTGACCAAGCTGGACGAGGAGGTGGGCGAGCTCCACCAGGCGGTCCGGGAGGGCGCCAACGTGGCCGAGGAGCTGGGGGACGTGCTGTTTGCCGCCGTAAAGGCCGCCCGCTTTGCCGGGGTGGACCCGGAGGACGCTCTGAACGCCGCCTGCGAGAAGTTCATCCGGCGCTACGCCGCCGTGGAACAGGGAGCCGCAGACCGGGGCGTGCCGGTGTCGGACCTGACCCTGGCGGAAATGACCGACCTGTGGAACGGCGCAAAGCAGCGCCATGACTCTGACGGTTTCTGATGCGATGCATATCGCTTTGGGATAGATCACTGAACCAAGGAAAATTTTTAGGAGGAATATCATGAATAAGACCGAACTGATCGCCGCCGTGGCGGAAAAGACCGGCATGTCCAAGAAGGACACCGAGGCTGTCATCTCCGCGACCCTGGGCACCATCACCGCCGCCCTGCATGAGGAGGAGAAGGTGCAGCTCATGGGCTTTGGCTCCTTCGAGGTGAAGAAGCGTGCCGCCCGCACCGGCCGCAACCCCAGAAGCAAGGAGACCATCCAGATCCCCGCCTCCCAGACCCCCGTTTTCAAGGCCGGCAAGGCCCTGAAGGACGCCGTGGCCAAGTAAAGAAAAGTATTTTCAGCGGCGCGGGAGTCCCCGCGCCGCTTGCGCATTTTCAATACTTCCGCAGAAGCTCTGAAAATGCAGGGATCGAAAACGAAAGTCGCCCCTGATGGGTTTCTTTCGTAACGATCTTCCTTTCCGAGGGAGGCGGCCCTGCTTTTTGGGGGACAGACTGCGGCGGCGCGGGAGTTCCCTGCGCCGTCTGACTGACAGAAGGAGACATGCATGGCAAAGATGACATGGCTGGAGCGGCGGTATCGCCGGGCGCACCTGGAATGCGTGCGCCACATCACCATCGACCCCCGGGGGCCCGGGGTGGTGCGCATCCACATGATCCCGCCCCGGACGGAGGACGCCGGGGATCCGTTTCTGCTGCTTTTGAACGGGGCGCAGCTGGTGCCCCTGAATCTGAGCTGGGCCATTCTGCTGGCCAATTTTATGGACCAGCTGGAGCCCTGGAGCGGCCGGGAGATCGGCCAGGAGGACTGGCAGTCCATGCTTTCGGCGGCGGTGAAGGCCACCCGCCGCACCTATCCCGGCACCGGCCGGGACGTGCTGCTGGGGGACCTGGAGCGGATGCTGCGCAGCATCGTGGCCATCGCCCGGGGCCAGGAGCCGCCGGAGGAGGTGGGCATCCTGTCTCTGGGCGAATACGCCGGCCGCATGTCCGCCCCCCACCGGATGGACCTGATGATCAGCGCCATGACCCGGGAGGGCGCGTGGCACTGCAACCAGAATTGCCTGCACTGCTATGCCGCCGGGCAGACCCTGGGCCAGCGGCCGGAGCTGACCACGGACCAGTGGAAGGCCCTTCTGGAGAAGCTCCGCCGGGCCAACATCCCCCAGGTGACCTTCACCGGCGGAGAGCCCACCCTGCGGCAGGACCTGGTGGAGCTGGCGGAGGCGGCCCAGTGGTTCGTCACCCGGCTGAACACCAACGGCCGCCTGCTGACGCCGGAGCTGTGCCGGGGCCTGTTCGAGGCCAGCCTGGACAGTGTCCAGGTGACTTTGTACGCCGCCGACGCCGCCGTTCACAACGCCCTGGTGGGGGCGGAGGGCTTCGATGACACGGTGCAGGGCATCCGCAATGCCGCGGCGGCGGGGCTCATCGTGTCGGTGAATACCCCCCTTTGCAGCCTGAACCGGGATTACAGCGCCACGCTGCGGCTTGTACATAGTCTGGGCGTCCGGTATGCCACCTGCTCCGGCCTGATCCCCACCGGCGGCGCCGCCGGAGACGAGAGCCGGGCCACCCGGCTGGGGCAGGAGGAGCTGGCCGGCATCCTCCGCCAGGCCGCGGACACCGCCCACGGCCTGGGCATGGAGCTGGACTTCACCAGCCCCGGCTGGCTGCCGGAGGAGACGCTGCGCTCCATGGGCCTGGCCCTGATCCCCAGCTGCGGGGCGTGTCTGTCCAACATGGCCGTGGCTCCGGACGGCACGGTGCTGCCCTGCCAGAGCTGGCTGGAGGGGCCGGGCCTGGGGAACCTGTGCGCCGACGACTGGGCCGCCATCTGGGACGGCCCCCAGTGCCGCCGCATCCGGGCGGAAAGCGCCAAAATGGAGCATATCTGCCAATTGCAGCAGGAAGGGGGATGCTGACCATGCGGAAAATTCTATGCCGGGCGCTGCTGTGCCTCTGCCTGGTGCTGGCCCTGGCGCCGGTGCCTGCGGCCTATGCCCAGGACCTGGACCGCATCGAGTCCTATGATGTGGACGTGACCCCCGACACCCAGGACGGCAGCCTGCGCATCCAGGTGACCCTGGAGTGGACGGTGCTGGCGGAGGGGCCCGTCAGCTGGGTGAAGATCGGCGTGCCCAACGGCAGCATCCGGGAGGAGACGGCCCTGACGGACAACATTGACCGCCTGAGCTTCGACAACAGCTATATGTATGTCTACTTCGACCGGGACTACAACGACGGCGAGACCTTCCGGTTTTCCTACAGCTGGGTCCAGGAGTACATGTATGCCCTGGAGGGCGATACCGTGTCCTATGACTATACCCCCGGGTGGTTCGACGAGGCCCGGGTGGGGCAGATGACCCTGACCTGGCACGACCCGGCAGGGGTGGACGGCGCAGGCTCCGACGGACAGACCGGCGGAGACCATGTGCTGGCGCAGACCGACCTGGCCCACGGCCAGCAGATGAGCTTCACCGTCCGCTATGACGGCTGGCCCACTCAGCTGGCCCAGGACGGCAGCCGGGACAGCCTGCCCACGGATGACGATCCCTCCGTCAATCCCGGCTACGACCCGGATTACGACGGGGACAGCGGCTTCGGCATCGCCTGGATCATCATCCTGGTGGTACTGTTCATCGTCATCCGGATCCTGTCGGCGTCGGACGGCTATCGGGGCGGCTTCGGCACCCGCTATGTGTTCGTCAACGGCCTGTGGTTCCCGGCGGGACCCGACGGGCAGCCCTGGCCCGGCGCCCACGGTACCCGGGAAAAACCGAAACCGCCCCGCAGCGGCGGGTTCGGCGGCGGCAGCCGGGGCGGAGGCTTCGGAGGGGGCGGCTTCGGCGGCGGGGGACACTGCGCCTGCGCCAGCAGCTGCGCGTGCGCCTGCGCCTGTGCCTGCGCGGGAGGCGGCCGGGCCGGGTGCAGCGCCAAGAATCTCTATGGCGCGGTGCATCTGGACAGGGACGTTACCCACAGCGTGGAAGAATAGCAGCTCATGGGGCGGACCCGGCGGGTCCGCCCCAGCTTGTCAAAAATCCTTTTTGACAAGCTGGGAAAGCATTTTCAAAACTTTCATAAAAAGTTCTGAAAATGCGGTGATTGAAAACGAAAGACACCCCTGATGGGTTTCTTTCGTAACTATCTTCCTTTCCGAAGGCGGAGGCGATCCTGCTTTTTCAACAGTCTCGGGCGGACCCGGCGGGTCCGCCCTTTTTGCGTTTTTTTGCAATTTTCTCTTGCAAGTTCCGGCGGAATATGATATAAATGGAGTGTTAAAATGCTTTGAACGGGAAGTTCTGCGGAGAAAGCCTGCCCAAGAGAGGACCGGTCGCCGGCTGCAAGCCGGTCTGTCAGGCGCTGCGGTGTTCGCCCGGGAGCTGCCGCGAGGAAATGCGCGGACGGGTCGTCCCCCGTTATCGGGAAAACGAGTGCGCGGTTCTGTGCCGCGAAGCTGGGTGGTACCACGGAAGCCATACGCCTTTCGTCCCAAGTGATTGGGAGGAAGGGCTTTTTTCGTCCCAAAAAACTGATCCTATCAAGGAGGAGCCATATGAAAGAGAAACTGACACAGCTGCTGCAGGAGGGGCAGGAGAAGATCCGCGCCGCCCGCAGCGAAGGCGAGCTGCAGGAGGTCAAGGGCCTGCTGCTGGGCAAGCAGGGAGCGCTGACGGGCCTTCTGAAGGAGCTGCCCCGGCTGGACGTGAGTCTGCGGCCGGAGATGGGCAAGGCCGTGAACCAGGCCAAGGCCCAGCTGACGGAGCTGCTGGAATCCAAGCGGGAGGAGCTGAAGCTGAAGGCGTCGGAGGTGGACCCGGACTTCGACATCACCGTGCCCGGCACGGCCCCCCTGTCCGGCGGCCTGCACCCCATCACTCAGATGTGCTACGACCTGAACGACGCGTTCCGGTCCATGGGCTTTGAGATCTTCGAGGAGTCCGACATCACCAGCGAGCTGTACGGCTTCGACAACCTGAACTTCCCCCCCAACCATCCCGCCCGGGAGAGCATGGACACCTATTGGCTGGAGGGCCACGACAAGGGCCAGTGCTGGGAAAAGCTGTGCCTGCGGCCCCATCTGACCGGCGGCTCCGTCCGCTATATGCAGACCCACAAGCCCCCCTACCGCTTCGTGTATCCGGGCCGGGTATACCGCAACGAGACCACCGACGCCCGCCACGAGCGCGCCTTTTTCCAGTATGAGGCCCTGATCGTGGACAAGGACTTCACGTTCGCCTCCGGCAAGGTGATGATCAAGAGCATTCTGTCCAAGGTATTCGGCCGGGACGTGCCGGTGCGGATGCGGGCGGGCTTCTTCCCCTTTGTGGAGCCGGGGTTCGAGATCGACATGGGCTGCCTGGTCTGCGGCGGCAAGGGGTGCAGCGTGTGCAAGCACGTGGGCTGGATCGAGATCATGCCCGGCGGCACGCCCCATCCCAACGTCCTGCGCTCGGCGGGCCTGGACCCGGATGAATACACCGGGTTCTATGTGAACATCGGCCTGGACCGGCTGGTAATGATGCGCTACGGCGTGGATGACGTGCGTATGTTCCACAGCGCCGACCTGCGCTTCCTGGAACAGTTCCGTTAAAAGGAGGGGAAACACATGAAAGTATCACTGAATTGGATCAAGGATTACGTGGACCTGCCCCAGGACATGGACCTGACGCGGCTGGCCTATGACCTGACCATGTCCACCGTGGAGGTGGAAGGGGCCGAGGACCTGGCCCGGCGGTTCGACCACATGCTGGTGGGCCGGATCGTGGAGGTGTGCCCCCATCCCAACGCCGACAAGCTGCAGATCTGCCGCACCGACATCGGCGGCGGCGACATCCGCGACATCGTATGCGGCGGCACCAACGTCCGCCCGGACATGAAGGTGGCCGTGGCGGCCCCCGGGGCCATGTGCCGCTGGCACGGTGAGGGCGAGCCGGTGGAGATCAAGGAGGCCAAGCTCCGGGGCGTCAGGAGCTACGGCATGATCTGCGGCGCGGTGGAGATCGGCCTGGGAGATCTGTTCCCCACCACGGAGGAGGCCCACATTCTGGACCTCAGCGATTTCGACGCTGCGGCGGGCACCCCCATTGCCGACGCCCTGGACCTGCACGACATCATCCTGGAGATCGACAACAAGTCCATGACCAACCGGCCCGACCTGTGGGGCCATTACGGCATCGCCCGGGAGCTGGCGGCTCTGTATGACCTGCCTCTCAAGCCGCTGCCGCCCTTTACCTGCGATGCCGGGGCCGACGGACTCACCGTTACCGTGGAGGACACGGAGCGCTGCCCCCGCTATATCGGCGCGGCGGTAGAGGGTCTGTCCGTGAAGCCCGCCCCCTTCCGGATGCAGAGCCGCATCTGGCGGGTGGGCATGCGGCCCATCAACGCCCTGGTGGATATCACCAACTATGTGATGCTGGCCACCGGCCAGCCCACCCACGCCTTCGACTCCGACAACATCGCCGGGCACATCATCGTCCGCCGGGCCAAGGACGGCGAGCAGCTGGAGCTGCTCAACGGCAAGGCCCTGTCCCTGTCCGCCGACGATATGGTCATCGCCGACGAGGCGGGGGTGGTGGGTCTGGCCGGCGTCATGGGCGGCGCCAAGGACTCCGTTCTGCCCTCCACCGACAAGGTCATCCTGGAGATCGCCAATTTCCAGGCCGCCGGCGTCCGCCGCACGGCCCTGCGGTACGACAACCGCACCGAGGCGTCCTCCCGCTATGAAAAGGGCATTGACCCGGAGCGCTGCGACCAGGCCCTGTCCCTGGCCATGAGCCTGTTCCGGGAGCTGTATCCCGACGTGCGCGTCACCAGCTTCTCCGACCAGTATCCCGAAAAGCTGCGCCAGGCGGAGATCGATGTGTCCCTGACCTGGCTGGACCGCCGTCTGGGCAAGCACCTGACCAACGACGAGATCGCCCACAAGCTGGGCCTGCTGGGCTTCCGGCTGGACTTCAGCGGCGACAACATGCACGTTACCGTGCCCACCTGGCGCTCCACCGGCGATGTATCCATCAAGGCCGACATCATGGAGGAGGTAGCCCGGATGGTGGGCTATGAGAACTTCCAGGCTGCCCCCATCACCACCTCCTTTGACGGGGCCATCAACCAGCTGGATAAGGACCTGGAGCGCCGGATCAAGGAGTACCTGGCCATTCGCTGCGGCATGCAGGAGATCTTCACCTATCCCTGGATGGACGAGTCCTATGTAAACGCCATTTTGCAGGACACCGCCGGAATTCTGGCCCTGTCCACGCCGCCGTCTCCCTCCGAGCGGCTGATCCGCTCCTCCCTGCTGCCCAATCTGTGCAAGGCCGTGGTGAAAAATGAGCGGTACTTCACGGAGTTCTCCCTGTTTGAAACGGCCCAGGTGTTCCGCGACGCCGACTACAGCGCTCCCTACGATCCCCGGGAGCTGCTGCCGTCCCAGCGCAAGAATATTGCCGGCGCCTTCGTGGCCCCGGCCAAGGACGTGACGGCCCTGTTCCGCCGGGCCAAGGGCGCGGTGGAGCAGATGCCCCGCTTCACCCATATGGAGGGCTTCACCTTCCGCCAGGAGAAGCGCCCGGTGTGGGCCGACCAGGTGGTGTGGCTGAACATCTTCCTTGGCGAGGAGCAGGTGGGCAACCTGGCGCTGCTGGCCCGGAAGCCCGCCATGGCCTGCGGCATCAAGAATCTGGCGGTGATGCTGTTCGAGCTGGATGTGGACGCTTTGAGGCCCTTCCGCTCCCGCACCAACCGGTTCACCCACCTGCCGGAGTATCCCATGACCGACTACGATATCTCCCTGCTGTTCGACAGCCAGGTGAAGTGGAGCCAGATGTACGACGTCATCGCCCAGGGCATCCACGAAAACGGTCTGCTCCACGGGGCGGATTTTGTGGACGAGTACCGGGGCAAGCAGGTACCCGCCGGGAAGAAGTCCGTCACCATCCGGCTGACCATCGGTTCCCTGGAAAAGACCCTGACCTCCACGGAGATCGAGGAGTGCGCCTCCGGCGTCATCAAAAAGCTCACCAAGCGCCTGGGCGCGGAGCTGCGCACCCGGTAAAATCCGTTTTTTCCTCTTTACAGCGCCGGAAAAATAGCGTATACTGATGGTGAATCAATAGAAAGGGGAGAAAGCCCGCATGGATGATTTTACCAGGAAGTTTGACGCCGCCCAGGATAAGGACGAGCAAATCCACTATATCCTTACCTCCGTGTATGAGGCGCTGAAGGAAAAGGGGTACGACCCCATCAACCAGATCGTGGGCTATATCCTGTCCGAGGACCCCACCTATATCACCAACCACAACGGCGCCCGGACCCTGATCTGCAAGGTGGACCGGGACGAGCTGCTGCAGGTGCTGGTGAAGAATTACCTGGAGATCTGAGCGCCGATATACGGCAAAGGCCGCCCCGGATGGGGCGGCCTTTAAGCTTGTCCAAAAAGGGCGGCGCCCTTTTTGGACAAGAGAGTTTTCGCTCCGACCCGCGCGTCCGAATGGGCTTTTAGCCCATTCGGGCACACTCTCTCCGCGCAAAGTATTTTTCGCGACGTACATGCCGCCGCGAAAAATG